>Ga0100391_1000998_pt1 | contig 32246 bp, 18 predicted proteins | sample CryGeymeta201515_FD_81541 | JGI IMG/M metagenome (GOLD analysis project Ga0100391, IMG submission 81541) | Groundwater microbial communities from Crystal Geyser aquifers in Utah, USA - Crystal Geyser metaG 2015-15 | ecosystem: Environmental > Aquatic > Deep subsurface > Groundwater | place: USA... | reverse complement strand
TCCGATTTCTCCCGATGTGTTCCTGTTTCTGAGTGGGAGACGGGATGGGGCATTTCGGGTCATTCCGGTGACGTCGGATTCGGGTCTCCTTGTCTCACGTTCCCTTCGGCTGGCTCTGAATGTCCTGATGAGCCGACCAGAAAATAAACACAGTCCAGCTCGAGCATACAACATACGATAGAACATAGAATGCTCGAGCTCCATATCTCATCAGAAATGAACAAATAAATAATGAACCTTATACGTGATTTGAACCTGCTTCATATACAACCCCCATTACAATCAAACATTGCTCATTATTATCATGGAACAAGCCTTCTCCAACTTGTTTGTTAGCGGAAAAGCTAAGCAAGCAGGAAAGCTCAAACAACAATCCAAAAGCAAGAGCAGCATGAAAGTGGACACCTCAAATTACTCTGTGAATTTGACCGCCAAAGAACAAAAGGAACGATTGTGGCAGTATCTTATGGAACACAACAATAACAACAATGATAGTATAATTTCGGATGATCGGTCGTCATCTTCTTCGAACAGCAACAACAACAAGACCAGCAATAATAACATTAATGCGTGTCCAGTCGAGCGAATATGGCCCACATATGACAGTGTCGTAGCGCACGTGACAATGCAAGATTATCAGCAAAATCTGGTGTGTCCTCATGATCATCACGTGGACAGTACTAAATTGATTTGTCCTCATGGTAGTGTTTGCTGTGCCAAGATGGAACTTTTTCCATTTCCAACACCTACCAGTAGCAGTCAAAAACCGTACACAGGATTGCTCACGCCCAATACGACTGTCGAACACTGTCTCGTACGGTTATCGTCGGCAATACGACCATTAGATCAGCAACAACAGCAACAGGGTAACCAATCAGATTTTACCAGGATCATGGTCCGCAATGCCGTAGGAGAAAAACTTGCCAATGCCAAAATCGTTCCAGGTGCTGCCATTAAATGCTTTGTAAGTCGTTCGCACACTTATAATTGTATTCGTTCGTTCGTTCGTTCGTTCGTTACCATTCCAAAAATTAGGGACCTGAAAGCTAAAACATCTCTCTTTATCGCACACAACATTTACTGTGCACACAGAGAGGAGACAACATCCCCAGTGGAAATTTATTATTCCTGGGATCTAAAGTAGGACAACGAGAAGAAGATTACTTTGCACATTGTTTGTCGACGACCATGACAGAAAAAATGCCTGCTATTGCTTTACCGTTTGTGCGAAAATTTTCTAAATATTCCAATTATCCATTGTCGTTGGGTGTTTCCGACTTTTGTGCCTTTGATCAAGATGGCAAGGACTGTCGTGGAGGAGGAGAACAAAATCAAAAGCAGCAGCAGCAGCATAATTTTCCTTACATCGTCACACTCCAACCCGTACTGACACGCCCTGCCACAACCACTACCAGAACCAATACGAGTACGACGACGACGGAAAACAACAGCAAGAACAGCAACAATAAGCACCGCAAACAATTTACTACGTTTGATTCCTTTATTGACGAAGTCACGACCATTCCCATTGGTACTACACTGTTTGATATCTATGCAGTTCCAGATCCAGATTCCGTTGGTAATCCTGCTCAACTTCAACGGATTGGACGGATCGTAACGACAACCAACATGATTTCATCAGCTCCTACGGATGGTATCTTTTTTCGACATCAAATCAAAGAAGAAGATTTTGAATTACGACCACAGTGGAAGGCCGGTTTGAATCGAAAAATGACCATGGACGGAGGCAAAACCAAGGGAACGGTGGGTAAATTAGCAGGTTGGAGGCTTTTCGAAGAAAATATAGCCAAGGGAAAATATATTGATTACGAAGAAAAGGCGTCATCTTGAAAATAATAATAATAGCTTGTAAAAATATTGTGGAGTACAGTAACTACCGGGGGTATTTACACTGTACTATTGTCATTCTACTAGCTAGGCAGCTATTAGACTATTATTATTTTTAAAATCGTCAAATAAAAAAAATAGTAGTCTATGCTACTACTGTAGCTAGTACTACTAGTAGCTAGCTAGTAGTCTAGTAGTAGTAGTAGTAGTAGTAGTATTGTACTTCGGTTCCTTATTAAGGTCAAGAGTAAATAGTTAAGGGAGCTCATATCCCAATCCGATCTCTCGTGGCCTCACTTCCTGCCTCCAACCCCAAGCTTACCCGAGATCAACAAACAAAAACAGAAGGAAATCAACAACTGCATTATTATTAGTTTCTTATCGAGTCTTGTAGTAGCTAGAGCAAATAGCTAGCCAGCAGTAGTACAATAGCCCTCTCGATATTCCTCACAACCTTTCTTACAGCATAAAATCAAAATTGACAACACAATGACTGCAGGAGGAGTCGAACAATGGGACTTGACGTCCAAAGTATCACCGTATCTGGATCGTCACATGATGTTTCCCCTGTTGGAATATCTTGATACGCTCATTGGAGCTGGCACGGTATCCTATTCCTCCAAGGATGTTGCTGCTGCCCGTTTGGCTCTGTTACGACCAACTCACATGGTCGATTATGCCATTGATATATACAAGGGACTGCACGGCGACGACTCGGCCGTTCCACCCGAAATGGAAGAGCAAAAAAAGGAAGTGTACTCGAGATTGGAAGAACTGCAAGCGGGGTGCAAAAATTTGGAAGATCTTTGCAAAAATGAAGAAGAGAGGGTAAGTCAAAAAAGAATTGCGTTGAATTGCTGTATGTACGTGCTGTACATTTGTGAATCTGGGGGTGGGAATGTGAATCAATAAACGCAGAGCCTTTGGTGGGCACAGAGCACAAAATACGTTGTTTTTGCCGTCTTTGGTTTTTGCGCGACTCGGACATCCAATATCAGAGACTTCGTCCATCAAAGAAAAGAATACCTTTACTGATTCTTACATCTTCCCTTCCAAACACCCACACAAATTTTACAGGCCAAATTAGTTGCCAGTGGCAAGTGGTCCGTTGCTGGACTTACCGAATCCGACAAGGGCATTACTTGTGAAATGGTGGAGACGTACCGTAAATTGGCCCGTTACAACTTTGACTGTGGTGATTACCAGTCTGCCCGTGAAATGCTCGAGAACTACATTTCTCTCTTTGCCAAAGCTCCCGCTCCCACCGTCACTAACGAGGAAGATGAAATGGTAGCAGACGATCGTCGTCGGCAGCAACAGCAATCCAGTGCCAGCGAGAAGGACCTTGGCAACCCTTCGATCTACTACTTGAAATCGGTCAATTCGGAAATGTTGCAAGTGCTGTGGGGGCGTCTTGCCTGCGAAATTCTAGTGGAATCCTGGGAAGCTGCCAGTGTTGCCGTTGATGCCGTCAAGAATGCTATGGAATCCATGGTGGCATCGAACCAAATCACGTCATTGGTCGCCTTGGAACAACGCACCTGGTTGCTCCACTGGTCGCTCTTTGTCTACTGGAACGACTCTGCCAAGGGTGGTCTGGAACAATTGGTCGAACTGTTTCATTCCGAGAAATACAAGCAAGCCATTACCACTAACGCTCCTCATTTGTTGCGGTATTTGACAGCAGCAGTCCTCTTGTGCAAGCGACGTGTCACAAAGAAGGCAGCAGCTGGATCTAACTTTGAAGCTCGACGATTAATGAAGAATCTGATCAATGTCATGCAAGATTGCGAGTACACGGACCCTATTGTGGAGTTTGTCAACTGTTTGTGCGTCAAGTTTGACTTTGAATCGGCTCAGACCAAGTTGGCAGAGTGCGAAAAGGTCTTGGCAACAGACTTTTTCCTGTGCCGTCAGACGGCCTTATTTATGGAAGAAGCCCGTGTCTTTGTCTTCGAGAACTATTGCCGCATTCACAACAAAATTGATTTGAAGGCATTGGGAGATAAGCTGGCCATGGACCAGGATCAAGCAGAACGATGGATTGTCGATCTAATTCGAAATGCCGATTTGGATGCTAAGATTGATTCAGAAGAACGATGTGTTGTGATGGGAGGCAATCCGCAGAGCATTTACGAACAAGTGATGGATCGAACGCGGGACTTGAATGTGCGCAGTGCCACCATGTCGCAAACTTTGAACAATGTATTGAACGAGGCCAGAAAGGAAAAGGCCAAGAAAGAAAGAGCTGCCCTAGAGGAACATTAAATAAGAGCATAGTAGATGGAAGATATGCATTGCCGACTTCTTATAAAGTCTGCGGAACACGAATTGTAAACGGTGTTCAGATTACAGAAGTGCTTGCGCGGTTTGTACTGGCTTTTTCGTCTGCGCTTACAGAAAACCAATGGAAACCCTCTCTCGCTTTGATGCGCATTCTGTTGGTGATTTATGCGATGCTGAACCAATAGATTGTTCTCGCATGCTTGACGGTTGGATAGGTTGTGGAGCTTGATCTCTGACAGATTGAGAACAGGATATTGCCCGTGAATGACACTAAGCAAATAAATAAAGCCTAATCCAACCCTGGCATTTCGACTAGTCATTCGATACTTGTTCCTTCGCTGCAAGCATATGGCTGGTTATTTCCAAACACTCTGGTGGACGCAGCTTTCTACAAAATGAGTAGTTTTGGAGATGAACAGTACGAGAGTAGCTGACAAATACAATGACACAAATGCAAAATCTGCTGTACTACCTAAATCTAGCAACATCCCATCCCTTAATCGCCAAGACTAAAGTAGTATGAAAGATGCGTACTAGTAGCTATTTGAATTATTTATGTACTAAGAAGAGATAGAGCTCCTACGCAGTCATACCACAACCGACTTTCTCATTCCTGTTACTACTAGGAGGTCTGTAAATTGATTTTACATTCAATTAGTAGATGGGCAAGACCCTACATCTTGTTGGTTGTATTCTTAAAGATGCGATTGTCCTTTTTCACTCATCACTGCTCACAACTAAAACATATTGCATATTGGCCATACTCGTTTGCTGTTTGCACATTGAATTATTCTTCCTTTTCGGCATCCTTTGGTTGTGCCGATTTGAGCGCATTGGCAGCCTCCCTTTCTCCCTCTTTTAGTCCTTTTTGGAATTCCTTGGGAACTTCCTTCAATTCGCCCGCAATCTTTCCAGCATCTTTTCCCAAATCGGCTAGTTTTTGAGGTCCTAGAAAAAAAGCAGCGGCAATCAAAATAACAGCCAATTCCGGTGCTCCCAAACCGAACAAACTTTGAGTCTGAATAGTTGCCATCGACTTTCGTTGCCGCAAAAGTGCAGGATGCCAACCAGGATTCATGGAAGTAGTCGTCGTAGTGGTGGTGGTCGTGGTAGGCATAGTGGTAGAAACAGCAGCGCCAGATTGGAAGGCTGTTCGAGAAGGAGTTACGAATCCATAGGTCGAGCTGATCAATACCAAAAAGGACAAAAGGATAGTAGTGAATTGCTTCATCATCTTGTTTGCTTGTATCGTTAAGCACTAGAAAACACGGTCGTGTGATAACAACGAGAAATATTTTTTTGTGATTGATAGATCTGTAGAAAAATAATGGTGTTTCAGTACAAAAGCAGGATCTTGCGTGTGATGCTGACAAGCTACAGGTGTCGAGCCTTCAAATATTGAAGAAATCCTTATCTGACATACTACCAGTACTACCTAGACTACTACTGTACTAGCTAGTAGTAGTAGTAGTAGTAGTAGTAGTAGTACCGTCAATCCTCGTGATAAATAAACTCATAACCTACTTATAACCCCACCTCTAATGAGCCTGCATCAGACCTTTCATTTTTTAGGGAAACCAAATCTGCAACAGAAACACTTAATTATTATTCTATGATCTATCATCCAACAACAACGAACATTAAGTAAAAAACAATAGACTACAAGAGTCTATAGCACATCAAACTCAAATCCAATACACACCCAACAAACTTAAAGATGGGCAACCGTATCAAGGGAAGACCGAAGAAAAAGTCGATCAAGGCAGCCTCCCATTCGAGCATGGGTAGCAAGCGCAAGCTGTCGCGCATGGGCAAGAAACAAAAGAAGGATCATTCCGGAGTAGACGCCACCTTTATTGGTCGTTCGGCCTGTCTCAAACGCTTACAAATTACCCTCAAAGATTTCCGTCGTCTATGTATCCTCAAGGGTATTTATCCTAGAGAACCATTGGGCAAGACGCCCAAGAATAAGAGAGGACAGACCTTTTACCATGTCAAGGACATTAAAGCGATTGCCCACGAACCGGTCCTCGAAAAGTTTCGCGATTTTCGAGCTTTTATGAAAAAGGTGCGTCGTGCCGCTGGACGCAATGAACGGGACGAAGCCAAGCGCAAGAATGCACTCGTGCCGACCTATTCCCTCAACCATCTCGTCAAGGAACGGTATCCACGCTTTGTCGATGCCATTAACGATTTGGACGATGCATTGACGTTGGTATATTTGTTTGCGGCCTTGCCCAGTGAGAACAACATCAAAGCCAAGGTCACGAACAAGGCCAAATCCTTGGCAGCTGCGTGGGGCGCCTATTGTGCCACTACCTATTGCATTACCAAGTCCTTTATTTCTGTCAAGGGTATTTATATGGAGGCTTCCATCCGTGGATCGCCCGTTCGTTGGGTTGTGCCTCACTCCTTTACCCAGTTTTTGCCCGAAGACGTGGACTACAACGTCATGCAAACCTTTTTTGAATTTTACGAGACGCTGTTGGATTTTGTCTTGTTTAAGCTTTACAATGACATTGGAGTTCGTTATCCTCTTCAAACAGGTACTGCTGTTGCTATCGAAGCAGGGAGCAAAACGGCAATTCTTGGATCCAATTTAAAATCGCTCAAGAATGCTTTGAATTCGTCCACTGGTGCCATTAGCAATGTTGTCAGCGAATCGGTTCAAAAGACATTGGGAGATGGAAACAGTGAGGATGCCGTTGGTGCAGATTCGAAACCAAAGAAAACCAACAAAAAGTCCAAGGAGTTGATTAAAAGCGTCGGTTCGGCTTTGAGCAAAATTGAGGAAGATAGCGACGCCAGTGGTGACGAGGAAGAAGATGCTACTGATGTGGCTGGACCACTCAAGGTGGCTCTGGAGAGTATGGCCGAGGAAGAGGATCGCACAGCTTTGCCTGGAGCTGCCTCTGGTGAAGCGTCGGAACTTGACGATGAAGCCAGGAAGCGAAAAAATCTCTTCGCGGGTCTGACATTCTTCCTCTCACGAGAAATCCCACGCGGGTATCTAGAACTGGTTTGTTTGGCATACGGCGGAAAGGTGGGATGGGAAGGCGAAGATAGTCCCATCACGGTAAAAGACCCCAAAATTACGCATCACATTGTCGATCGTCCCAAGCTGCCCTCCAGTTACGACTCGCTTCCAAAGTCTCGCGAGTATGTGCAGCCTCAGTGGATTTTGGATTGTGCGAATTTTATGTTCATCTTGCCCATTGCCAAGTATGCGGTTGGTGTCACCTTGCCACCTCACTTGTCACCTTGGATTGACAACGAAGAGGAAGGATACACGCCAGCTTATGCAGAAGAGATAGAGCGGCTCAAGAATGGAGAATCTATTGACGAGATTGCAGCCAACGACAGCGATGGAGAAGCAGAGAGCATTGATGAGATGCCCAAGGAAGATGGCGACAATGAGCAGCAGGAGGATAGTGATGATGAGGACAAAGCCGAACGACTCAAGAAACGCAAGCGCAAAAAGGAGGTGCGTATATTTTCGTTGTTTTCATTTTCTTTCGTGGCAGATGTTTGCCTTTCGAAATTCTTGTCTTCTAATCCTTAATGGTTTGCTTGAAATTGTCTTTGTCCGCAGGAGGATGAAGCGCACGATCTTGCCAAGGTCATGATGAGTCGTAAGGCATCGCGTCTTTACGGCAGAATGCAAAATGGTATCAAACAAAAGAAATCCGGCGTCGACGTCTTGCACCAGCGCCGCAGGGAAATTGAGGAACGAGAAAAGGCCAAGAAAGAGAGTGGTCCCGACAAAAAAGATAAGAAGACTGCATCTGCCAAGAAGGCAAAAAAGGCCAAGAAATAGAGTGATCTTTTTGAGAGTTTGTGTAGCTTTTCGAATAGTCGATTTTTTTTCATTAGTACTGTATATATCTAGAACGCATATACTTTTTCCTAACCTACGGATACGTACATGCTATACAGCGCCTCGCAATGTTGTTTTAATGTATCGCCATTTCATTGAAGTCGAAGTGACCGTTTGTTTTACTATTTTTGTCGCTTTTGCTTGTCGACTCGACTTCGCACCGAAATCATCACCTGTCTCACACTTTTTTGTCAAAACAAACGACAAATCCATTTTCGTTATATACCCATCCTCGTTATCATAATCTAAGTGGTTATGACTATAATGTTTTGCCCATCTGCCTTCTTTATCTCTTGCCTTCTGTTGATCCATCGTGGTTTCTACGGTGGTGCGCAAGTGGCATCGGCAGCGGATACCCCACCCCCCATTTGCCGTTTCACTTTTACAACAGACGAATGCACGATTGGATCATTTACGGATACCCAAGCTTCTAAGCAATCCTCTTCGGCGTTGTCTCGCAATCCTATCTCTACCAAGTGTACCAAGGGTCTTGGAGTCGAAAGTGCATCGCATCTCTTGATGGACCACACCGATCTCTCCCCTTTGTCAGTGGAATCCAGCAGCGCCAAGCAACTCTTTCATCGCGTTGGACAAAATAACAATGGGATGAGCTTCGAGTTTTGGCTCAAGCCACTTGGAAAGAAACCACAAGGCGCCATTTCTACCATCTTCACGGTTGGATCGAAGGACGGAAGTACAAGTGGAGGAACCAGTAGTGTTTGCGACCGACAGTTCTTTGACCTTCAGCTCCTTGAGGTCGATGGCTACTTTCAAATTACGTTTCGAAGTTCCGAGTCATTCTTTCACCCCTGTTTTAGCTTTCCTGTCTTTGAATTTCCCGCCGAGAAAAACAAGCTGGTGCACATTGTAATTGCTTTGAAAGATGGTCATCAACAAGTCTTCTTCAATTCCAAACCCGAACTGGCGGCCTCAGAACCGTTTTCCAACGACCTTAGACATTGGGGTGACCGGTCTACGATGCACTTCTTTACGCACCTCGGATCTACAACAGCTGAATTGTGGAAAGGCTCTTTCTACCAATTTTCTGTGTATGACCAAGTGCTCTCTCAGGTTCAAGTAGAACGAAGCATGCAACGTGGAATTACTGGCGGCCGTCCCTATTCTCTCCCATACCAAGTTATCGTTAATGAGGATGCCGAAGAAATCCCTCGATCTCATGACCCAGAATGGTACATTCGTCCTCCTGTCGTTGCGTCACAAACCCGTGGCAGAGTGAAGGAGCTGCAACGGCTTCCCGTGCGCATCAAGACTGTCGAGGAAGAAATCCACGACTTACTCGTGTTTGCCAAGCTGGACCAAACCGCCAGTCAAGTGACAACTCAAGCGCCACTTCCTCACTACGTCTACATTACAAGCCTGCCAGTGAAAGGGCGCCTTTACCAAGTCATTGGGCCATTTTTTGTAGAGCTTCAGTACTCTACGAAGCCGTCAAATAAGGATGCACCCGCGGCCATTCTTTTGGAAGATCCCAGCAGTCTTATTTATCTCCCGCCATTCAACGACCACTCTTTGATTCCCGGAGCCAAATTCACCGAGATTTCGTACTGTGTCACGAGCCATATCATTTTTGATTCTGCCCAATGTGAGTCTGAAGTCATAACTATTTTGGTGGAGGCGGTCAATGATCCTCCTATTGCCACTACAGTACCCGATACTCTCACGACTTGGGAAGGGACCGACTGGGAAAGTTTTCCTTCTCTAGAGCTGACTGGCACGGATGTAGATACGGAAGATGCTATAATGTACGTTCAGATAACCGAGCCTCCGCGCTGGGGAAGTCTGCTCTTGCGAGTCACGGAGTTTCGAGACGACGGTCTCTACCATGGAAGCGTAATCACTGAGGAAAAGAAATCAAATTCATTGAAGACAATCAACGGTTCCATTTTCGTGAAGTACGTGTTTGGCCCTTCGGATGCATCTATCCCGGAGCAACCCATTCCAGGAAATGATGCAACAGATCATTTTCAGTTTCGTGTTGTAGACAAGAAAGGGGTGTGGTCGCTGTCCAAATCTGTGCGCGTCGACATTGCTTCTGCTTTGGAAGCAACTTCCGAAATCTTTGATCAATCTAAATCACAAAACCTCATTTCGACGTCAATTTTGCAGGGAGAGGACACCTCCACTTTTGGTCGCCCGCTGTCATTTTTCCTCGAGACAGTTCCCAAGCCTGAAAAGGGATGGCTGTCGCACTTTGCCACAATGAAGCAGCTATTAGCTGGATCTACAATTCCAGCCGATCATGACAATGAAGGACATGTAGCTATTTCCTTTGTCCCCAACTCCAACTATTGCAATGCTACAAAGCCGACCAGCACCGGGAACTTTTCCTACCGAGCTGTAGCGTTAGATGGAGCATTCGTTGTCAGTGCATCTCCTGTTGTCGCCGAGACGTTGGAAGCTCTTTGTTACAATATCCCTCCTTTGGAAATCAGTATATCTAGCGAGCCGCTCGCCCTGGATGCGTTCAGCTTAACGTCTCTTCGCCAAGTTTCGTGCGGCACCTCACTATACAATTTTCCCAAGCGCTCACAGGAATGCTCAACCACAGTTGGATTTCAAGGAATCAACGTTGCAGCCTCGGAATACCAAATTGATCCAGCTCTGGTGACCATTCTTCCGGGAAACGGATTTCTCAGTTTTGCCGATGGATTCTGGAACCACACTAAACCCATTTTTGGCCGCCAAAGCATGAGCTCTGAGAAAGTTGTATTTGAAGCACAGCCGTCTGATCTGGAGGAGATTTTGAAAGGTCTGGTCTACCAAACTCAGTCGATTGGTGAAGACGTGATTTCCATTTCGATTCAGCACGGTAACTGTGGTGGATTATCGATTGATGATACTATTTCTGTGTCACCTTGTCAACGCTTGCTTTTTACCATTCCTGTCCACGCCTCGGAAGGCGAGCAAGATGCCATCTACGATACGAATACGACGTCAATTCCATTTCAAGTTTGGATTTCATGGATATTTTATCCCATCTTTTACTACTTTTACACCAAGTTCAGCGATGCTTTGTACAAAATTCTGTTTTGGTGTTGTCCCTGCCTCCGATTCTGTTGCCGTCGCAAAGCTGCATCTGAAATGGGGGCTGCAGTCGGACCGGAGACTGCCACAGAGAAGTTCGTTGCAGACGATGAAGAGCGCGCAATCGTTGGCAAAAAGTAAAATGCCAGCGAGGAATTTTGCTGGGAAGCTCTTGCGAGCGTAATAATAAATCTTAAATTACAAGGATCTGTATAGATTACTGGATTGTGCCGACGAGGACAAATCCTTGTTACGCCAATCAAATCTTAAAAAACAATGGTTTCCAAATTCTGTACAGTACAAATCTCCATAAAATGGAAAGAAAAGGAGCATATTTCTATGTCTGGAGCAATGTACATAGATGGTCGCAAAGTACCCCAAATATCTTCTGCAAGTAGTTCTGGCCTGGGTTGACTTGACGCGATTGAGGCTTCACGCGAAACCTTTGTATTATTTCCGTTGATGTTTTACTACTAGTACGAGTAGTAGTTACTGGTGTAGTAGTAGCCAGCAGCTTGATGCTGTTCGAATGCGACGCTTGAGTGCACCGAACAAACGCGGACCTACTCCTGCCAGGTACAGTAGAAAGGACTCTTGCGCTAGCCCGGGTAGATCACAATCCTACGTACACGGAGTAGACAAGTTCGGGAAGCATTGGAATCGGAATTCGACGGCGATCTCTCAGGCCTTTTTACGTAGTCTAGTCCCATGAAATTATGACAAGATTCAATCACTGGCTCAGGCCAAATTTCAGAAAAGTCTTGCACAAGACTGCTGCCACCTCGAAGCAAATCCCAGTGCGTTTCTGAAAACTTGAATATCTCAAACAAAAATTAAATAATAACCAGCAAGTCGTCGTAAAAAAATAAAAGAGCCCAATAACTTTTATTTTCCATAATTAAACACGAACAAAATCCGCAAAGACAACAATGGCAAAATCCGCACTCTCTTCATCGATCGGCAGAAGCAAGCATCTTTCCAAATCGCTGCAATTGCTTCAACATTTAGCTCAAGCGGAAGAAGCACAGGGAGTTCCCCTCGTCGCGAGTCATTGGTCCAATGCTGAAAAAGTAAGGCCGTCGATATGACAGGTATCAGCATTCTAGACGGCTCTTCTACACGAAGACCGCAAAGATCAGCACTAAGAAAGGGTGGTGATGATCAATAGTTTTTGGCGGGTATTTGGTTTTTGGGACTAGACAAACGAATGACTTTTAATGACTGGTCACGGCCCAGCCATGGCAACACCCGGGACTACTTTATGGTGTGGACAATATCATTTTTGATTCTATTATTATACCAGATGATGAACATGTTAATAGAATTGAGTCGAACACATGACAGGAACTATGGTGGGAAGTTGTTTCCGTGCGCATGGAAAAGAAATGAGGGGAATGTTACTCGTGATACGATGATACGATTGACTACCACCACAATGTTGTGACATTCATCCATAGAGGTGCACGACAAGAAGAGGTGCAAATCTTAGCTCCTGGAACCGCTTTTTTGGTGTGTCTATCTCAACATCTCAACAACCCAGCAATCAATCATCAATTCATGTACTACTACTACTATAAAACGTTAAAATAATACGAGAACTTTAGCACTGAAAACTGAACCAACAAATCTGATTACAGTGTTTTTCCTGCTGCTTCCAATAGCTCGTCCAGTAAGTCGAAGGGACAGAGACGCAGACGAATAACCAATTTGATAGACTATGTAGTCGTGCAAAAACTGGAAATGCACTAGCTACTACAGTACTACAGGCCTCGGCAATCAAAAACAGAATGTACAATCGTGCGATGCGTGCGTTACAACAACAACAACATGATGATGATGGTGATAATGCGCGTGAAGGCCAAACGAAAAGGAGCTCTCGTTCAAAAATCGTATGCTTGCGCTGAAATTTTGTCTGACGCTTTACAAATACATGGAGAATAAAACCTGCTTCCTGAGCGACAAAGAATAAAAAATAGATAGAGTAGACTACTACTCTAGCTAGTAATGCAGATCCTATCCTCCTCCACGGAGGAAGTGGTCTGGTTGTGATCAACTCTGTCACCCTTTGGGGTGCCAATGGTTGCCTTCGGGTAACCTTGGCGCCCTGCGGGTGCCATAGTTGTGATCCCCATTACTTAGACGTTCAATTTTTTTTACTCTAGCTAGTAGTAATGCCTAGTACAGTAAAAACTATTATTATTAGTCGTGCTGAAAGAGTCAATAGACTTTGACGGGAATGAGAATGTTCGGGACTAACCATGATGTGAAAGCCAACCATAAAGTTCTGCAGCTTTGAAATATATCTCTTGACGGATGCAGCAGTGTGCACTCATCAACCTGAAAACAAGTTCTGATCACAAAGAGTTTACCAACCCAACCCGACGACAAGGTTATGCTGGCAAAACTTTCTTTTACACAAGTCCCTGACATACACTAGAAAAATGATGCCCATTTTAGATAAAACGATTTTATGTTGTTTGCTTTTGCCGGCAGTACTGGCAGTATTATCACCTTTCCTGCAAACCGTTTCTGCCTTTTCGTCATCCAGATTGCACGGATTCCCTGCTTTCTACAGGAGTCAATCATTACAAGAAGTCTACAGAATAAGCAATCCAATAACTGTATTACTTTCTAAACTTTCTCCCAAGGCGGGCTTTGATTTGGATGCCATTGAAGCTTTTGAATCTCAACTGGAAGAATTGGAGCAGAACAACTTGGACACTACTACTACTAGTAGTAGCACAAAGACTGATGATGATGACGAAAATGTAGATTCAACACAATCTACAGCCGACGAACAAACAATTCTGACGATTCCGGCAGAACTCAACAAGAAACGCATTGATGCTGCCGTGGCTGAATTGCTGGAACCACAATTATCCCGATCAACCTGTGGTTCTCTTGTGGCGGATGGTTCAGTGTCCAGAATTTTAGACAATGGCGATGAAGAAGTTCTGGATCGAAAATCTTTTAAAGTCGAAACAGGCATGACCTTGCGAGTTTGTCTGCCCAAAGATGAACAACCAACGGAAATTGTGGCACAGGATCTGCCTCTGGATATCCTGTTTGAAGACGAACACATGATTGTGTTGAATAAAGCGGCGCACATGGTTGTGCACCCGGCTGCTGGAAACTGGGATGGAACGGTTGTCAATGCTCTGGCTTACTACTTGCCACGATCTACGTATGGTCGTGGAGACATTGTTGACGAGAATGGGAAACCCATCGTTACCAGCAATGAGGCTGTCGTAGCAGAAACCCTGGATGGCCAGGCTATTGACGAGAGCAATACCGTGTCCTTTCGCCCTGGCATTGTTCACCGATTGGACAAAGGAACGACTGGTATATTGATAGTGGCCAAGACATCGAGGGCCTTGTCAGCCTTGTCGAAGGCATTTGCGGATCGACGGGTTAGCAAAACATATTTGGCAGTAACAGTCGGAAATCCTGGAAGCAATGTGAAAATTGATAAACCGATTGGTCGTCATCCAGTCCATCGACAGCGTATGAGAGTTGTACCAGACCCACGCCTAAAGAATCGCGAAAATCGACTGATTCCGCAGAGTGGTTTGGCTGCCAGCAGAGCACCTTCGGTGGCTGGTCGTCGTGCACTCTCTTATGTGGATGCCTTGGCTTTTGATGGTAAACTGGCTCTGGCGAGGATCAAAATTGAGACGGGAAGAACACACCAGGTATGTTGTTGCTATAGTGTTGGTTTTGCAGACCTGTCACTGCCTGAAAATATTTACACTTACACTGTCATTATTCATTGTTTTCTCCTATTTACATGTAATAGATTCGCGTTCATCTGCAAGATCGACACACGCCCATCTACGGGGACGAGGTTTATGGTCTTGCGGATTGGAACAAACGCCTTGCGAAAACGCATCAAATTAGTCGTCCTCTGCTGCATGCGTATAAGCTTTCCCTGGAACACCCCATTACGGGCGAGCAACTTCAATTTACAGCGCCCTTGGATTCCGATATGATGGAGGTTGCCAGTACTATTGTCCCCCCTGGTAGTGAGCAGGAGCTGGCGGAGTTGCTGGATTGGAAGTAGGCTATTCCACTTTTTTCCAATTGACTCCTACTGTTTGATGAGCAAGGAGGTACTGCAGAGCACAGATAGGCTGTTCATAGAAAAACACCCGAGTCGCAGAGCGAACGCTGCTTTGAGCTCTAGAAATGTAGTGTAGAACTATCATCCGATTATTAGTCTTCGGTGTGACATGCATAAGCAAGGACCAGGGATACAAAAAAGTTAAGCAGAGTCAACAGGGAGCAAATCTCAACTGCGGTCAGTATTGTTCATACGAGCGCGGTTTTTCGCTACAGCAATGTTACATCTTCGCCGACTTTTTTAGACCTTTCATTATTCTATGAATTATTGTTCATTGTTGTTGGCAACCTGTTCTTCTAACAGTCGTTGCATGGCCATAGCTTCTTCATGACCGCCTGCTCCATCTAAGCCCATGGCACGAGCAGCTTCACGCTGCCGTCTCTGCTCTTGCCGTTCTTCTAAATTTTGTCTGCGCGCTTTTTTCCCTGACTTGCGTGCCTGTCGGTTTTGTCGTTCTGCAGCAGTGTCATTGTCGTCGCCCTCATCTTGATCGTGGTTTTCTCCGCGTGCTTCTTCTCTTTCCGCGTGGTTGTTGTAGTGGCGGTTGTTCCCCTGTCGCCAGATTCCTCCATGTTGTGGCTCTTGGTGTATCGGTATGCCACCAGCACCAGCGCCACCATCCGCACCAGCCATCATCATGCCACCTCCAACATGTTGATTGACTAATTCTTCAACATTGACAGATCCCATGAGGGATTGAAAGCCTCGATTAAACACAGAATAGGCGGATATTTCTCCGTCTTCTTTATCTCTCAACCCAACAGTAAATATTGTGGCAAGAGCTGTCAAAATGAGCACCAATGGTCCAGCATCGATCAGTCTATAAGAATAAAAGTAGGAAACGTCGTGAGAAAAGGACGACAAAAAAGGGAGAGCATGAGAATTCTGGTGCAGAGGTTCAAAACAAACGATCCAGATTATTGCGGAAAGATAAAAAAAGACAAGCACAAAACAATTGACGTACTCGTGCATCCATCGAACCACAAAATAGTAGGCTACCACGCCTGCGATTATCATCCATTGCTTCAGAGTGAAATGGCGGATTGTCGTCCAGATCGTCGGCAACAAACCACAAAACACCCAAAGAACGATCCGCTGCACCAGCGGAAACACGCGCGTTGTAAGGAACGAGACAACGACAGCCGGTCGTAGAGGATTCGAAGAAAATCGAATGGGCTGTAGTTCGTACAGCAGTGCCCGTAAAAAAGCCTTCCATTCATCGACCTTGTTGTCCCGAGGACGCCGAGCATCGTCCCAAAGAGCTCGGGATCGTTTGAAACCTACGGGTGGCATGCTGTATACTGGTAGATATAATAAAAATACTTTAGTATCTAGCTGTTATAGGAAGTCTACGGTGGTGTTAAGTGATAGAGTAGACCTAGTCTACAAGTTGTTGTTTTTGGAAGAGAGGTGTGCTGAGTTGCGGTGTTGGATGCAGCCCCAGCGTATTTGCCAGGACTCAATCCAGTCGTGTGAGCTTCGTTAACAGGGCGCTCTTATTGCATACGCTTAGTAGGCCCAAGCAGCTCCATGCTGCTCTTGAACAGTCAGTTGTAGTTAGGGGGGTGTCGCGGTGACGAGACATGAAGCAGGGTAGCCCCAGCGCTACGAGTAGCAGGGAGCAGATTTGCGCGGGTGTGGGTGTGGAGGAGGGGGAGACGCCGGCAGCAGCGATAGAGTAGCCCTATATTGCAAGCTTACACTGTTGTTTGTGTGTGTACGAATCGTTTGATTTTGCCCATACAGGAGGAGGCGCACCTATTTCTTAGATAACCAACAAAACTATACGCTGTCCTAGTGTCTCACACCTGCTGGTTAAACTAGCACACACCCAGCCAGCTAACTTCGTAGTCGGTGAAAAAGCCTTGTAAGGTACCTGATAGATTGAGCTACTAGCAACTTTACTCGCTAGCTAGCATTTGCGTTGTGCTGCCGTTGCAGACAACCAGTTCATCTGCGATTTGTCGATCCAAACTCGATGATTCGCTTACCTTTCGCGTTTGCTCCGACAGAGCTGGTGCTGTAAATTTCGGACAAAAGGGTTGCCTCCGGGACCATCACAAAAGCCGTCCTTTTCGTCGCTTCGCATTACCACAAGCATTTACTAATTCAGGAACTTTTTCCGAACTTACTGAAAAGATGGCACGAGAAAGTATTAAAAAGAATACATTAGTTATGGCGGGCTTGGTCCCTCTCGAACATTGATGCAGTATAATCGCTGATGATCTGACCTGACGGCTACAGTAGCATTGCTTTAAAAACAGCTTTTTGAAAGGAAAAATGCTAGGCTATCTTTACTGAAAGTACCTTTCTATCAGGAGGCATGTACTCCCACAGATGCCTCGAAGCTGAGGGTGACTTGTGCTTTCGACTTGTTCTGGGTCAGTCCCACATGAGTCCTTGGGGACTCCCAAGGAAGCAAGCGAGACAACAGAACAGCAGCATGATAAGCTAATAGGCTTACAAGCGACGTATCTTTCAGAATCCATCAGTTAAGGTAACAAGCAACAGAGTCGGATTTTCTTGTTTCTGGCTGATGTTGAAGAAGACGTTACTGTGCGTGCAGATGCTTTTGGCGCAATCCGTTTATTACGACTCAACTAGCCTCCGGTTTCACCAGTCCCACACCCAGCTGCACCCCTTCGATTGGTCCATTGCATTCTCCATTGCTACTTTTTCGTTGGTGGGTTTATTCTCCCATCAACTCGTTGGCAGATTCAATAGGAAAGGTAGTACCACAACAAGGACAATAGACAAGTTCGGTTCCTTGGGCGACCATAATGTTTTTGTGACATCCAACGCACACGATACTGTCGGTGGGAGTTTGGCCGTCGACAGTCATGACCCTAATCTGACGTCCCTCATCGCGTGCGGCCTGATGGAGCCATTCCGGAATTCTTGGAACGACCGTGGTATCCGTACGAATACTAGTGGCTTGTACCTTTTTGAGGCAATCCTTTTTCAGGCGATCCCAAAGGGCGGCTTGTTCGGCCATGACCCGAGAAGGTGTTTCTCCTCCGAGCTCCGTAAGAAAGGAATAGTCTGGTTCTTGCTGTTGCTGTTGTTCTTGCTGTTGTGGTATTTGCTCGTGTTGTGGGTAATGAGCGACATGTTCACAATTGACGTGACTGGCAGTATCATTTTCACAATCCAAGCTAAGCGGTTGGAAGAAGTACTCTTGTTCTTGTTGTTGCAACTGACGAATGGCTGTGTTAGTCTGTACGGCCTGAAAGAACGCTACAACACGGGCGACCATCTCATTATCTCCCAATAAATTACAAAATTGTGGAGCAATAAAGGATGGTCGCTTTAGTGGCAAGTACATGTGTCGTTCTTCTTCTGACTTGACGTCCTCAGCAATGAGGTCCGACGAAGCGAGCTGACGGTTGCTAGATGACCATATTTGCCACTCCGAATATTGATGAGGCTGCATGGCCGAAGCGAATTGAGAGTCTTTAGCTTCTGTCGGGAACATTTGACTACGAGTAGTTGCTAATGACATGGTTGATTTTCCTGGTCAGTGTTGACTGTAGTTCGTGTTTGGACACAGTGAACACCTTGGTCGTGTGTTTGTGTATGTGTGTTTATTACCGAGTGGTAGTGGTTTAGTGTGTTCTGATCGAATCAAAAAAATTATTGTGAGCTTTTCCTTGATGAAGAAGTTCGCTTGCCGAATCGTATTTTGCTTCTTAACAGCTGTGGACTTTAATTAACGCTGTCGGAGACCGGCAACCTGTAAAATACAATATAAGAAAAATTCACTATGTCTTTACAAACCGCTAAGACCTAGCAAAAGCTTCTTACTGGTATTGTCCAGAGTTTTCCTGGTATTAATCAGAACAAACTGGAACTGGTGAGTTCACTGGAAGCCTTCGGAGCAGCCAGTTAAGATTCAACGAGCACCGGAAAGCTGTTACCAGGTAACGAAGGACTTCCATCCTCCTTGCAATCGTTATTACTTTAAGGTTAAGTCTGACTTGCATCATTAAGTAATTATTCTGTTCTCTCATCAACACCAGGTTGCTTTACCTGGTACACTCGCTCCCCAAAAAGATAAGTACTGTAGTAGACTACTAGCTAGTCGTACTAGTAGTGTACCAGGTACTGTACCAGGGGTATTAGACAATCCTTCGTTTAACTACCTGGTACCTAGTACTAGCTAGTAATACCAAGGTGCATGCTTTGTCAACAGCAAACGAGACAAACAGACCGCCCGATGAGGAACCGGTCAGCTCAGACATACTAGTCTACTCTACTAGCAATACTCTAGTGGTACCAGGTAGTACCCGGTAGTAGCAGTTGCTACAGTACTAGTACTCCAAATTTGTCGTCTACTAAATGGAAAGGCCTACCATACTCTACCGGTAGTAGAGACTACGTACTAGGCCTAGTCAACCATTGTACCCTGGTACCTGGTAATTCGTACTAACCTGGTACTACTTTTGCTTGTTTCTGTGGCTGCTGTTGCTGTTTGTCTTTCTGATGCGCCTTGCTGGTTTCTGAGATAGCTGCCAGCTTACCGGTAAACAGTACAGGAGTACTGCCAGGTCACTCGAGGCGACAGAAACAAGAACGCTTTCATGTGAAAAAGATTCTAGTAGTAGAAATCTCTGCTTGAGACTGGTGTGATGTTGCATGGCATCAAACAGCCTTGCAGCTCAAGCAAGCTGTGTTGCGTTTGCTCATCGAAAGCTGAGCGAGCGGGCTTGTTTGCGGGGCCAAATACAAGTTTCTGCAAGGCTGCATGCCATCCTACACCGAATTACACTATTCTTACGTAGGCCAAAAAACGTGTGTTTTGCCCGTAGTAGTAATGCATTGGAAAGACGCTTTTATTAGAAAACATGGAGACCCATGGCATACCCGAGTACATCATTATTTCACCAAACACCCGAAAAACTAATCCTTCAAACTAATAAGCAAACGCACGAGTAGACTATTCAAGTAGACTAATCAAACAAAAGCAACACGTGAATGCTCGCTGTCGTAAAACGAAAGAAGAACTCTCTTATTAGAGCCACCCGTAATATGACATTGATGAGAGCAGATCGATCGACCACTATTATAGATATGTATCTGGTTCGAGTACCGCATCAAATTCCGCAATTTGCCAATGACTCGAGTGTAAAACAACTTTAGGCTTGCTTTGTCAGTGATTTGAGAGATCCATTGCTGGCCATTTCTTCTCCTACCAAGACAGCATTCAACGCCGCTCCACGAAGAAGTTGATCACCACTGACAAAAAATTCGATACCATGGTCGCCAAAGACCAATGATTTGCGGAGACGTCCAACTTCAACGTCATATTTGCCCGTGGCGGTAATGGGCATGGGATATTCCAATTTTCCGGGATTGTCGACTAGCTTGACACCAGGTGCTTCTGACAATACTTTCATGGCTACATCTATGTCCACGGCTTGCTCTGTTTCCAAAATAATGACTTCGGAATGTGCTCGAATGGTGGGGATGCGAACAGCGCTGCAACTGATAGGGAAGTCATCGGCCAATCCACATATCTTGCGCGTTTCCCAAGTGACTTTCATTTCTTCTTTGGTATATCCGTTTTCTTGGAATTTATCGATTTGAGGAATGACATTGAATGGTAAGGGGTAGGCAAATATTTTGTTTTCCGGTGTACCTCCTTCCAAGTACACCTTGGTTCCTTCGGTCAATTCGTCCATTCCTGGTTGTCCGGCACCCGATGCAGCTTGGTAGGTGGACATGATGACTCGCTTGGCTCCAAACGCTTTGATAAGAGGCCAGAGCGCCATAAGTCCAATGGCCGTGGTACAGTTGGGATTAGCAATCAATTTTGATTTTTTGGTTTCCTTGCCATTGATTTCAGGTACAACCAGAGGGATTTCAGGTCTGTATCGGAATGCCGACTGTTTGTTTGTTAAATCGGATGCAGATATATGTGGCACGTTCAGTTTTTACAATGTCAAAAACAACAAACAGCCACACAACCGCAAACAATCACCAAACTCACAGAATTATCAATAACAACAGCACCATCCTCTCCTTCGCAAATAGCTTCGGCATGTTCAAGAGAAAAATCACCACTCACGGCCAGGAAAATAATGTCGCATTCTCGAGCAGCCTTGACGTCGAACAACTCCACTTTGATAGTTCCGTACTTGGAAGATTCGACTTTAGATCCGGCACTACGTTCGCTGCCGAAAATGCGGAGCTTGCTAACTTCCAAAATACCTCGATCTTCCAGACATGAACGAATTTCTTTGCCTACGGCACCCGTGGCTCCTACAATTCCCACACTGTAACCGCCCATTTGTAATAGAGTAAACCGATTGTTACTGTTGCGCGTTGCTTGTCTAGTCGTACTGGCAAAATCAGGAGTGATGGTGTGTTGCGAACGACGAACAAAGCTGCTGCTGGCCAAGGAAGAAGCAGGAGCAAAGGCAGAAACTTGATGAAAGGTGGAAGATGCAGCAAATACCAAAAAGGTGCCGACAGCAGTGGCACTTAATTTCATTCTCTTTGATTTCTTGTATTCACTTTTTTGTGCTGGTGTTGGTAATCGCTGATTCGAAAGAAAAGTGTGACTGTAGTTGTTGCATGACGACGAGTATTCAGTGGCTGTGTGAGTAAATGTGTGATGGACGACAGAGAATAGAGGCTGAAACGAAAAGCTGCAGAGCACATCTGCACTAATCGTTGCTAACCGGCAAAATGTTCCTCATGGAAACTTCACAAGCAAGATCAATACTACTTTAATGGACTTGCAATTCCGTTTTCACGGCCAATAACCAACGAGGCACCCCTTTCTCATAACAAGCCGACACCTTCTCCTCCGTTTATCCTTGGTCTATTCAGCAGATCGAAGAATCAATGCGTACCTTACTCTCTTTTCTTTTTTATGCAGGTCGCACAGTTTAATGTTCTCGTTCAAAGTAGTGCGGATCTGCAGCGAACAGCGAACACTATTTTCCAGTGATTTTTGTTCATTTCAAGCATTTTGCTCACGTTTGAAGTTTGGACGGCCAAAAATAAAAGATCTTGCCAAGATGAAAGATGTTTTCTGGTTATGAGCACGAGGTTCCGCAGGATGATACCACTACTACTAGTCTACTGGTATCTGGTACTAAGAAAAGCCTTCAAAAGTTACCAGGTAGACCCACAGACTTCCTCGTTCTAGCTACTGCTAGCTAGTAGTAGACGTAGCTATGGTAATACGAATTAGTAGCTACTGCGAGTAGCTATTAGTCTACTAGTTGCAAACAGGGTACCAGGTACCTGGTACCTAGAGTAGTTCTCCTCCGAAACGTGCTAATCGTTATTACAGTACAATTTGCAGACGATGATTCACGTCCTCTGTGCGACAGTTCCCGGAATTGTTCCCAAATTGTGCCAGTTCGCAGCTTCTTGTTTTTCAATCCCAGTTGTTATTAGTACTGTTATTAAGCCCCTACTACAATGAAGAATCCGAGACCTTTGACATGATCAAGGAAATCCAAGAAGCTCGATACTGGTACTACCAAAAACGATGATTTTGTAAAAAAACCATGACGAACAATCTCTGTCTCGACATGACGACACTCTCTGTGAGCGCGTGCGGTGAAAATGCGGAATGCAACGATTCAGTTCTATGATGAGTATTTTTGGGAGACAGAAAAATCCTTCAAATAAATAAATAATAAACTTTGGTTCAAAAATTTGATTTACAGTCAGGTAATATATGCCAAGTGTAAGATTTCGTCTTCCTGTAAACATAGCTATTAGTACTACTGTACTAGTAGTACGAGTCTACTACTACTAGAGAAATTTATTTCAAAACTGAATTTATGTTTTTCTGATTTGTGTGCATCCTTGAAAAAATGATGATGTGTTTGCAAATCATAGTAAAGGTCAAATTCTAAAATTAGAAGGTCTTACTACTAGTAGCTCCTACTAGAGACTACTGCTACTGCAATTCCTGAGATAGGGCCTTTCGCCTAATTCGTTCGATCGCTCGAGATTTAGAACCTCTGAATACGTGTGCGTCCGCAATGCCTCTCAATGATTTTATTTTTTTCGAGGAATTGTTTGTTGTTTTTCTCTCCGTCTGGTTTGAGTTTTGAGTTATCCAAATAAGTTCGATCTATCGTCGTCATGGAGGAAGATGATGATGAGGAAAAATCCATGTTAATGGAAGCCAAGGAGGACTCTCCATCCTCAATGAAACTCCCATCTACAGAACTCACGGGGGTAGAAGATTTCGTCGTTGGACTTTCGCCTGGATATTGGTCACATATTCCCTTGAGCATTGCCGATGTCAACAATGTGAAAGTCGTGGATGGAATCAACTGCATCGTCCGTGGCAAAAGTAACGGCAATAAGTGCATACCATCTATTCAATGCTTTCCAATCTCCAAATGCACACTGGTTGGGATCGTGGTCGATGCCCAGGAAAAGGCCAACAATTCATACTTCTACGTATTGGACGATGGCACGGGCTTCATCGATTGTCTGGTTTGGGGCCAGGGGGAAGACAATGTTTATGCCCTTCCTTTTCTGGATGTCGACACGAAAATAAAGGAAAGCAACTATGGTATTGGGGTGGGAGATATGGTGCGGGTGTTGGGACGTCTGGAATGTGTTTCTGTGAGTGAGACAGCTCAACACCTTCCGATTGCAAAGACAAATAGCGCAACAACACTGGAACTACGGGACTGTATCCACGAATTGCACGTGAACAAAATTGAAAAGCTGCGACCAGATACAAGAAAAAATTACAACGACTTGGATTGGGAAGCCAATCATTGGGTTAAGAGTATGCTTGCTACCAAGCCAGCCAAGGATTCTGGCAGTCCTGGTCTGCGCCATCCTGCCCATGTTCTGGAGTGGCTGGGGCCTACTATTCGATCGGATGTGCACCATCGACGCCACTTTCCATCAGCAGCTAATGCGGCGGGCGAATGGAGAGTCTTTGGTGTATCCTGTCACTGCGATCTCTTTTACAAGGAAGCCTTGTTATATTGTCACTGTCAGGCCAAGGCCGAGCCGCTGGACCCAAAGTTTGTCTACCGTGACAATCTACTCCGTGTGTTATTAGATCTGGAAGAACAACACCACAAAGCGATGTCAGGCAGCAGCAGCAGGAACGTGCCCATGGATTTCCGGTTTCAGTATTATACTGTTAGCAATCACAAAGAGCTTCGTCAAGTTGCAGCTCGGGTAACACGGGCAACGGAGGACTGGCAAGTGAAGCAGCTCATTGTGGCTACGTTTCGGTCCTTAAGACAGGATGGAATTCTTTATCTGTTGGACGAAAACACTGATACGTATCTCTTGATTTCTCGGAAGGGAGTCTTGGAGCCCTATTTGAAGAGATCGCGGGGACGAAAGCCAAAACGAAACCAGCTGCCTAGTTATCTTCAGAATGTCCCACGTGCACGCTTACGATATTTGCAAGTGTGTGATGAAGGATCTAAATGACCAACGAGACGCAGCTTGCAGCATAATACAATCAAAACGTATTTCGAGTGTTAAGTCTACAACATGAAGTCAAGTCCAACCGAAAGCATGATTGCAGCGGCAAAGACCAAGAAAATACCCGTCTTTCTGGACCCCGAAGGCGGTGTGGTGTTCGCCCGAGAGGTCGAATGTCCCCCAAGCAATCGGCATGGATCAGCTTGTGACAAATATCCTAAGTCAGGGCAGTCGATTCCAAACTTCTCAGCCGCGGAACCAAAGGCATCCGCCACCGTTTGAGCCCCGTCTCGAACTGGTGATACACCTTCGATAATCTCCATACTCTCGCGAATAACTTCTGCCGAATCTTGATCCACAGCTGACAGAAATGGAAGAACAGAAAAAGCGAACACTTCACCAAGGGCAGCTTCGATGCTTCCTTCCGCTGTAGATTGTTTCTCTGCAGTAGTTGCGTACCTCAAAGCACTTTGAATCAAAGGCACCAGCAGTGCCTTCTCAATTCGGCTGGCGGTTTTTTCTAAATTGTCACAATCCTTTGCATCCAACTCCCCCTTTCCTGCAAACATCAAATCAAGCAGGTCTGAATTTACTAGAGCGTAGCCTTCATCGTTGAGCGTTTGAAATTGGAAAGCGCGGCTGTTGGCAAGATTGAAGATCAATTGACCGTCTGCGAGATCTGAAGAACCGCCCTCAGCTGTACCTTCCAATGACCCCACTAACAGAGCCGCGACTTCATCCCATGGATGCATACTTGCATCCAAAGCATCAAAGTCGGGATCACGACATTGTGTGATGGTTTCTCTCAGTTCTGCGAGAATGTACATGAACACTACCTGGTAAGCACTGGTAGCCACAACAACTTGACGGCGCTGATTGTCGGTTTTCCACTTTCCGCTTCCGCTCAAAGCTTCGGCAATCTGCTTGTCAGCGTAACTATTGGAATTGAAGTAAGCAATGAACTGCGTGTAGTAAGGATCAGCTCTCTTGCGGTCAGCAGCAACGGCCAGTTGCTGCAATGACACCAACTCATAGTCATCATTTTCACTGTCACGATCTTTGAGCGAGTTTCGTCCATATTCATAAATATGTTTGGCAAAATGCCAGGAGCCGAGTGATGCCATGATTCCTACTTGTAAAATGTCCATATCGATTTTGGCAACCTATGGCAAGAAAGGCACAGTATTTTAAGCCCTAAACTAAGAAACCAACTTTCGGAAATAAATACGAACAAAGGTTACACCACGTGTACGTTACTTACCCCTGCCACGTTGGTTGTTGGCTGATATCCAGCTAGTGATTTTATTTGACTTGTGTTGTCTGAGTTGCATTCATAGCCACCAGCCTTGTAGGTTCCAATATCCTCGCATGTAATGCCAAAGCAATCCATGGCTTTTTCGATGTCGCTTAAAATGCTTGGCTTTTCCCCAAAGTTGACGTTGCCAGTCAGGAGGGCATCATTCAATCGCTTGAAAACGCTGGGTCGACATTGCGACACTTGCGGAATGGTCGAAATGGCATAGAGAGCTGCCTGCTCTTCGTCTTCCGACATGATTGAATGAATCAGCATTTGGACCTGTGGCACTAATGATTTTTCAATAATTTGCTGAGCGATCGTCCAAAGCTGACGGACTCCTTCCATATCATCTTTGGTACAGGCACGTGGCAAACTCAAGACACCGGCTCCTTGTTGGTAAAGGAGTTTTACGTCTTGGTTGACTTTGGCCTCTGGATTGTCCGTTCCGAACAACGCGGCTGCACTTTGTGCCCAGGCATAGAGTGAGTGCCCATCGCTAGAAGCGGGTGTTTGGTCCTGTCCGATCCATAAGGCAATAAATTCATCCATACCGCCTCCTCCCAAATCTTCCAATCGATCCGGGTTATCAGCGGCCGCTCGACGTGCGCACAAGTCGGCACCCTTGGTAAGAACGTGTGTCGCGAACATCCACATGTCGAGGGCGATAATAGCATCAGCCGTCATGGGTGTCGACGTAGCAATGGTGGAACGAACAAAACGGTCCGAGTAGCTTTTGGAGCTTTCGTACTGCTCGGGATCCAGTCCAGCGAGTCCGTACAGATGAAACAGATAGGTGGGAGTGCCGGTGGTATCTTCACGGAGAATATCACTGATTTTCTTCAAGGGGAAATGGATTCCCACCGACTCCTCAGCGTTGCGCCCGTCCAGGTAGAGACGAAGCATTTCATCTTCGTTGGTCGAGGCGCGAATATCACGAATATCGAGAGTCAAGTTGGCGTACATCTGGGCATTACCACTGGTACGTGTAATGATGCCTCCCTGCAGGTCGATGCCCTGGGAGAGGACACGTGCCGGCAAGAGCAAGGCGAGAAGTACGGTAGTCGCTTCTTGCAATCTCATAGTTATATATATATATATATGTTGATTGCGAAGTCTTGCGATCTTGTTTTGTTCGCAGCTTCGATTGAAGAGCGACAACCGGTATGTGCTGTGCCTGATCCAAGTAGGAAGGTTGTTGTTCACAAGACACAAGACATTATTCGTGCAAAGGTAGGTTTTTCCTTGCGTGAAAATTATTATTATTTTCATGAAAAATTTGAACGAATCGAAGCGTTGAAATAAAGCACGATTGACTGTCATCCATGGATGAAAACCTTAGCACTATTGAGGCAAAGAATGAGGTGTTGTTGGCTTTTCACGACCATCACAAATCACAACAACATCTTCGTGCAAAAGCTTGGACTTTGCCTTCTTCCTTCTTTATTCCTACAGTTTATCAACTTATTAGCTTGCCTTAAGCATCAGATTACATCTTTTAGCTGCTATCGATCGCAGAAAGGAATTCCCATCTGAAACTCGGCTGACACAGTAGTTTCCCTTTTATGAATCAGCAAGCTACTGTAGTATTTGTTATTTGTGGATGAGATGAGTGTCCTGCGTTGTGCGATTGGACTATTGGTGACCCCTGCATTTCTTTGTCTGACAGTGGTAGCACTCTGCTCTGCACTCGTACCTTTTTTGAAGCAGTTGGCGTTGCACGGGAAGACGAGATCACAAACCAGCAAGAATGGTGTCAAGCAAACCAAGCCATTTCCTTCCTCTACAGCAGAGTCGTGGTTGTCAAAGTATTGGCAATTTTTCCTGCACGACGATGCTTTGTTAATTAACAAACGATACTTTCTTCATTTTTATGTGGCTGGATTAGCATCACTGGCATTCTTTCTTCCCTATTCCCCAAATGATTGCATACGATGGGATCTAGTGTTTTTATTGAGCATTCATCTGCTACGACGATGCTATGAATGCGTCATGATCCATAAGTATTCGAAAACTAGCCAAATGCACCTGGCCGGCTACGTTTGCGGTCTCGTTCATTATCTATTTCTGCCTTACCTGTTGCTGGATATAACGTGTCCGCAAACAGGAACAACGACCATGGAAGCAAATTTCGAGAACACAGCAATTTCCAAATCCACCAATCTTCCGTTATGGGGCGGTACAATACTGTGTTTGTGGGCCCAGTACGAGCAATACTACCACCATTGCTTGCTCGCTTCCTTGAGATCACCAACAACATCCAATGAAAGGGATAACACTATACGTAAGAGACATCAGATTCCTATGGGAAGATGGTTTCATCTTGTGTCGTGCCCCCATTATTTGGCAGAAATTTTTATATACGTTGCCTTTGCTTGGATGCTGCAAAGCGGAAAGGGCCCGATGGAGAACGATGCGGAGCTTTCTTCTTGCATCAGTACCGGAATGGACGTTCCCTCTCACTTCAACGAGTTTCTGAATTCCCTGGTGATCTTGAGAACCTTTCGACACTATGTACTGTTGGTTTGGGTTGCCAGTAATCTGACGGTCACGGCACTACGAAGTCACCAATGGTATATGCAAATGTTTCCCATCTACCGCACACTCGGAAGGAAGGCAATCTTTCCTGGGATACTTTGAAGCAAAACAAAAATAATGATACTTCCCTTCATACTTGTGATCCTTTTTATATTATAAGCAATGATGGAAACGCATGGAGCCCTACCTAGCTATTCCGAGTATTGGCTGGGTATGAAAATCTACCAGTATTATCATTATTATTATTTCCTCTAGACTAGACTAGCTGACTACAGTAGCTAGCTAGAGACTCTAGGCAGGTCTTCTCCGTGGCTGCATTGGAAAATATTCGAAGTAGAATTTGGCCCCTCCATCAAAATGTGGGGGTATTTTTGAAAGATTCCCCCATCCAGAGAAACGGAATCCAAACAACACATCCGCAAAAAAAGAGCCTCGATATCACTACAAACTACAATCATAACATCATACTCTCATACCTGTAAAGGAACATCTTTATAAAGTAGAATATCACATTACAGAATGCAGCTCTACGACTCACAAGAGCTACTGAGTATGGACTCCAAAGTAGCCAATGGTTATATTATATTGATGGGAGGAATCCAATCCGAACGAGACATGCAGACTCAGAAGCTAGCCTTCATGGCGCTCTTGGAGGGAAATGTAATTGAAGCTTGCTTTGGTGTTAATCCCCATACGTCCAATCCAACATCCACAAGTGCCAAAATGGTTAAAGACGTCAAAAGAGTACTCGGTGAAGCCGTCGATGTCAGTGAAGCCGTGCAGGCATTGGCCGTCAACGCTTATGCGAAGGCCTTTCAGGTCGTGGTAGACTACGATGCCGATATGAAACGATTGAATTTCATAACAAGATGTTTCCGGTCCAAAAAGATACACCGCAAAGCAGATCATGCATTTGAAATGGCCTTTCAGCCGTTGCAAGAAGCCATTGCGGCTGCAACAATATGATAATTTATTGGCTGAAGTGATGCCCTTTTTTGAATGGATATTGAATGGTTGGAATTTTGAATAGAGGAAACCGAATTACAAGGTGGTCTCTTGGGAATAGTCGTACAAGTGATGAGAATCGAAACGAGGACGCATAATCTGGTCTACCAGGGGCTGTGTTCCGCACCTCTGTCTCTCAAGCGGCGGTAATCCATGATCTTGTATTTAGCAAAGCAAAATTCGCCGAACCGGTATCATACGAGATAAGAGGCAAATTTTCTGTGGTACACACTTCTGTAACTCAAGCGGCAATACTTTATAATCTCGTTATAGCAATGGCAAATTTTATCAAACCGTATTGATTAGATTTAGGCATGTTTTAGTGTAACTATCCGGCGGCTTTTGGGTCTGCACTTTTTGCAAACGAGTGTCCCTTTGTTCTCACCTGAAGGAAACAGGACTATGGTAGATTTTCCACAAGCCTCGCAGGCTCGACCAGCACTCGATGGTGGTAGTAATGCTGGATAGTTCAATTTGTTTTCCGATACCAAGGGTGGAATGCTGCCTGCATTGCTGCTGCTTGAAGGTTCTTCCATTTCCATTGCGGTCTCTGTTGCTGTGTTGTCGTCCATGGGCGGATGGTTCGACTCTTTCTGGTTTGTTGTTGTTGTTGTCATTGTAGAAACCGATTGCAGCATGGCTTTTTGAAAAGCCTCAGACCAGGTAGCTGTGACGCATTCTCCATTTTGTTCGCAATCCAGACAGTCGACTTCAGCAAACCGATGGCGGGTTAATTTTGAGGAGAGCTTGGAAGATGTCTTCGTCGCTGAGGGTAGATCATTCCTTTTCTTATTCTTTGTCGGATCTGATCCATCAACTTCCCGTGCAGCTTCCAACAGGAGAGAGGCACATTTATCCCAGTCAGCAACGCATCCGGCGACCACATCCCATCGTGAGACACTCTGTCGTTCTTCCTCTTGGATTCTTTGATAGTGTTGGGCAATTTGTAATGGACTGAGGCCATCACGATCCAACGCGGACAATCCATTGCATAAAAGATTTTGTTCCTGCAAGGCATCTATTAATAGAGCCACTGCCAAGTAGCGACCCCCGGCGGCTGCCTTGTGCAACGGCGTCCTCTGATCTCCAAAGGATTCATCACGAGCCAACAGATTAGCTCGCTTTTCAAGGAGGAGTTTCATGGTAGCAATGGCTCCACTAAAGGCTGCTCGATGCAATGGTGTACATACTTTGCGAGAATTGTTTCCTGATTGTTCAAGAGTATCATCATTCCAGTGTCCATCAACTGGAAGTCCCTCGTCCTTTATCAAAAGCCAAGTAGCTGCTACATGGCCGTGTTGTGCTGCCAGGTGCAAAGGTGTAATCCCTCCAGTATCCAGTTGTGGCAACGAAGAGCTGCTGGTCTGTCGTGGTCGCCGTCTGGTGTTCTTCGTCTTGTCCAAAGCTCGAGTAAGGGCAGTCACATCTCCAAATTCAGCCGCTGTAAATGAGGATAAGGACCACGTTACATTTTTGCAGGGACAGGATCGGTTCCCCGTGCTAGTAGTAGTGTTATTCGTCGATGATGACATGATGGTATCTTATTATAACTTCTTCTGCGCTCGAGTCGTACTATTGAAGCTTGAATTTTGATATTATGATTTCCTACAAGTAGTAAATGTGCAGTGAGTGAAGTGAGTTTACCCAAAGTATAATGTTGTAGTTGTCGACAGTTGCTACAGTGTTTAACAAGTGTTCATGTGATCCAAAATGTTGCGTTTGTTCGGATCAATTATTTTTCTTGATTCTTAATGCTGAAACGCTAACTCTAACAAGCCTGTCCCGCAGAAACTGTTTATTGGCTGACAACCACTCTAGTACTTTTAATTAGTGCAGTACGAGTAGTCTACTAGCTACAGCCAAGCTAGACTAGCTAGCTAGTAGTACTCGGGAGTCTGCTACTACCAGGTAGTAGTAGCTACTCGAGTTCTGTAGTAGCTACTGTAGTTGGTGTAGTATTCGGAAGAGTAGTCCAGCTGGCAATTACGGTTGATCCAATCACTCCATGACCCTTTCTTCCAGACCAAATTTTCTCAATACAGAGGAAGAAGCGTCCAGACAAGATGCTGCTACTAGCTCTAGCTTAGCTAGTAGAGTGTTGGTGGTTCTTTTAGGAAGAGAAGACGCGACTTGTCTACCAGGAAAAGCATTACGTTTTTACGCACTTTTTCCATGTTTCCATTGTTGCCCAAGAGAAATCGCAGAGCCTTTTTTTTTGTTATAATATTCAAGACGATTGTGTTTCATCGCATCATCAGGAGTTGTGAACTGGAACGTCCGAATGGTAAGCAATTGAGTACTGCTCGTACACCAGCCAGCCACCACCAATGATGCATAGTACTGCTACTACTACTAGTAGTACCAGGTAGTAGTACAGTAGTAGGGTCAACTGGCAGGATATAGTATTTGTTGTCTGGGTGGATGGTACGCGTCCAGCCCAAGGTGATTAAAACGAACTAGAGTACTGTACTACTCGAGTAAACGACAAAACGCAGCTTTTTCACTGTTTACGTCGATCAGCAATCATAACAAAACTCAAGTTCTCGAATCATTTTGTTCACATAAGCATAAACACATATCTCTCCTGCCTGGTAAAGTAGTAGCTATCTGCTCACTTTTCACCAATTCTAGACCTCCTCTCCTTGGATCCGCGCAGATTGTTCCATTTACAAACCGCTACGAAACTGAGCTTCATTGCAAAGATAAGGCAACGAGGAAACACTTTCAATTTTAACTCCCCTTCCCTTTTTCTTCTCCGCACAATCTTCTGGCCCTCTCGCTGTCTGAATTCTGCCCTGTAAGGC
>Ga0100391_1000992_pt1 | contig 32370 bp, 21 predicted proteins | sample CryGeymeta201515_FD_81541 | JGI IMG/M metagenome (GOLD analysis project Ga0100391, IMG submission 81541) | Groundwater microbial communities from Crystal Geyser aquifers in Utah, USA - Crystal Geyser metaG 2015-15 | ecosystem: Environmental > Aquatic > Deep subsurface > Groundwater | place: USA... | reverse complement strand
CCTTGCTCCTGTAGTAGGAGAAGGAGCAAGTTAACTTGGTGTTGACCGGCTTTTAGTGCCATGGTCAAAGTCTCCAAAGCTTTGTGGTTGATGATTTGGAGTTTTGATGAACCAAATCGATCTCCGGTTGCGTTTCCGGTTGCTGCTCTGGCTTCGCCTCCGGAACTCGCATGGGAGGGCTACAGGGGGTGTCTGTAGTGCTGTTAGAGCTTCTTAACCAGTGGCAAGCCGGCTGTGGCTTGAAGAGCGCCATGGTGCATGATAACACATAAAAAGCTAGTGTGGAGACTATACAGAGTAAATATGAATATTAGATAATATTATGACTAGACTAGTGGTGTGTATAGGAAGCAGGCATAGGCACACGACCTAATAGAGTAAGACCTAACTCCTGAGTCCTATGGCAGTCCACCTGGGCTTAATTTGAAAGCCGATGAAAGTGAAAACCGGTATAATAAATCTGAAACCAAAAAATAATGATAAAAAATTTGTCGAAATAAAAGCAGACTTTCTAGTAGCGTACAAAGCTATTAGTCTAGCTACTGGTAGGCTTCTTTCGTGCATTGAAGAAAAGCATGCCTGTCCACTGAGTACTACTAGCTAGTAGTACTCTAGTTCCCACCTACCTGCAGCTCAAATAGCGGACTTCTCTGCTGGAAAGAAATCCCAGATACAACTCGCAGTCAGAGTGAGGCAGATACTATAGTTCAGCTACGGTCACGCTTCCACCAGCGTCACGCAGTATGAAAACTATTTTTTTCGGATCACTTCCATTTTCCATTCCTATATTTTCTAGTTTCCTACCCATGTTTTTAGGTACTCCAGGCAAAACAATCTCAGATTGCAGGCACAAGTAGCACGGAAAGTGTGTGGCTAGCAAAAAAGACTGCAGTTAATTTTTCCACACTGCCAGGCTGTGCAGTGTTGGCACAGACATGAGATTTTCGGCCATCGACAACGTCCTTCTCCCTCAACAAGTGCCAGTAAAACTGTAAAACTTTCTCCCCTCTCTTCCTTCCTTAGACCAAGTCAATACCTCATAGAAAATCTCCCAGGCGAAAACAGTTCGTAGCAGCAGTTGGGCGCTGATGGGTAATATGTAAGATAGCGTGTGATTGGAAAGAGAACAAGAATCTTTCCCTGTGGTCTTGCTGCCTATTTTGTGGCTGCTAAATTACCAGACTATTCTTCGTACTCGATTTTCCCATTCTCCAAAATGGCTTTCCATTGATTGTAACCGATGGTCAGGGACGATGCAAGACAAACAACGCCGGCGGGTAAGATATGTCCTGTTCTCAAAAACTGCCTTGCTCCTAACGTGAAGCCAAGGACACCCGTGGTTGATGCCAACAGGTGACCTCCCGTGATCGCGCCATGGTTCTTAGCACCATCGTTGCTGGCGATAATGTAACTAGACGTTAATAGGAGGCAACCAAGAGACGTCGTCGTTCGGACGAACGGGTTTCCTCCTGCTGTAGCACGGCGGCCGAACACGAAACCACTTCCAGAGATGAATGTTGCCGAGTATACATTAAACCAGGCTCCAAAGGGTAATCTCAGAATCGCTCCAGGCTCATGGGCTATATTAGCATCAATGTCTTTAACGCTTGACGCACCTGCCGTCTCTCCCGCCGCTTTTGTCGTCGCAGTCATCTTTCTAATATTTGTATATCTATCATTCTAGGAGCTCTTCGTGTTTTTTCGTTTTGGTTGCTGCAGAGCTGCAGATTACTCTACTACTCTGGTGGTACGGTACTCTACTCTACTGTATTAATTTAACCTCATTCGCACTTTGACCTCAAACGATTCAGAGGTTCGGACTACGGACAGACAAGATCGGCTTCACCGGGTAGGCGGGAATTTAGTTAATACAGGTAACAATCAACGCGTAGTACTACTATTAGCTACTACAGTAGCTAGTGCCGTACAAGTAGAGTAATCTCGAGTTATGCTGGTGGAGTACTAGTAGTACTGTACAAGGGAGGATTGGCTGTACGGGAGTGTGTTCAAATTCACACCTGAGGCAACAGGAGTGGAGTGGTTTTGCAAAGGAAGGCCGAGAAATTTTCAACCTCCATGCCAACAATTGTAGACACGCAGTATGTGAAAACCCGCTTTCAATTTTTAATGTTATTATTTGTTTCTCATATGCAATCAGTGCTCCACGCCGACAAAAGAAAGACAAACACAAGGATGGACAATCCAGAAAAAGATGACAGATTTATAGAAACCAAGCATTCTGATTATTCTTCGCCCAAACAACGTTTGCATTTTCGTCCACAGCCTGTCTTTCTCGCGTCTGCGCTTCGCATCTTTCAATTAAATCTTCATTTTGTAACGCACCGTACTGCAGAGCTAAAATATTCTTAACCGATCAAGGAAGTCTTCCCTCCTTGCATGGCAAAGTTCATGGGTGATCCCATATTTCCATCGTGGCCGTCTTGATCTTCGAGAGGCATGTATTCTGCCAAAATTCCGCGCACTTGATCCCGCATATCATCCTTGGTCTTCTTGTAATGCCAAGCTCCAAGACCACCGAAGACCGCAATGACAAACATCATAGAGGTGAAAAAGGTGTGAGTCGAAACACCTCCTTGAGAATTACCGTCGCCTTGGTGTGCTGTACACTTTCCTTTCGCCTTGACGCAGCCGACTACATCAGAGCACTGCGAGCACATGGTACAAATTAAGGGAGCAGATCCTTGAACAAATCCGGCGCAAATGGCAGAAAAGACATTGCTAACCGTCAAGGATCCACGGATAGCGGCAGTGTTGACAAAGGCGGTAGGTACGACGACAACGCCACGCTGAGCCTGGGATGCAACTTCGGTGGCCAAAAAGGAGTTGGTAGAATCCTTTTCCAAACCTCCACTGTCTTGCATACAACGATCGATTTTATCTCCATCGACTTTGGCGTGTTTGTAAGCGTCCTTGACACAATCCTCGTTGGCAAAAAAGTCTGAAGATGAGCAGCGGTCGGAAAATTCTTTCGTGTAGTCCCACCAGACCGATCCGATTCCGTCAGTGGATCCGTAGTGATTCCAGATACACAATCGGCGAAGCGATTCACGAACAACATCCGCTCCCGAGATTCCGTGCTCCAAGTCGTTATCGGGATCAGTGGCACAGTAGCGTCCGTTGTTGGTGCAGAGGTTGTAGCAAAAGTTTTCTCCATCATTTCCCTGGCAGTGAGAGCGGACTCCATCGTAAACATACATGTGGGGGGTAAAGTACGCGTGCGATCCCAAGGCTTCAGCCACAGGTTTGAAGGTTGTCAAAAAGTCCTTGCTGACAGAATCTGTGGGTACAGTCCATAGGTCGTACTCCACGCGATCGTCAGGGCTGGGCAACGACCAGGCCATTTCAATTTGTACTGGTCGGTTGGAAGTGAGCTCGGCCTTGACGGAATCAGCATCACGCTTAAACATTAAAAAGGAAGGGATCGAAATGTCCGCACCAGATCCGTCGTCCGCCATGATAGGTTCTGTAGTTTCACAGGATCCGTTGTTTTGGGCGGTACATTCGGAATCATTGCACAGGCACGTATTGTCGGCAATCACGACACCGGCAGCTCCGGAGCGCTGGGCATTGCGAACCTTCTGCACAAAGGTACATCCACCACGGTCGACCATGAGGATGTAAGGCGACAGCCAGGGCTCCATTTTGCCGCTCTTGTCCTTTTCGCGTTCGGGATATCCGGTGCGAGTGTCGACATCTGCATCGCAAAGATCCGAGTCCGCGTAATAGACATTCTGGGCAATGGAGCCGCCATAGGGCGGCACACCGAAGAGTGCCTCACGGTGGTCGTATCCCTCCTCCTTGAAAAGAGAGTGAGGGATCTGTTTGTTTGTGAATCAGTAAGTTGTTGTTACGATTATTTGAAAAAGAGCAGGAGTTAATTGGTCATTGGGGCCGTAATGAAATTCCAATCGTGGGTTTTTTCAGGATTACATGATGCAGCATTAGAATCATTGTTTCGAGATAGAAGGGGTAGGCAGGCACGATAATGATGACGAAAGACCCAATTCAGGAGAAGTAGAGATGAAAAAAATAAAGGTTTGGTGAGACCCCAAGGATGAACATAATCTGGCGTTGGTTCTGCTGAAATTTTGCATTTAAATTCTTTCGTCCGCTCTCGCTGACTATGATTCCTCGTTCCTTCCTTCCAAGAAAGAAGTTAATGTTGGCTAAGCTAGTGATAGGCTCGCTGTAACCATGCACTTCTTTCCTCGAAAACTAAAAACTACCAAAGACGGAATCAATCCCGTGCAAATCAGCAGGTCATCACGAGCAGTCACTTGTCACTTGCGTTCCATTATGCATTTCAAACAAACCAAAACAACAACAACACTCACATGGACCATTAATCTACTGGACACATTGTCCGGGGTATTAGCAGTAGCAACCACCAATAAGGCCGCACTTGAAATTAAAAACTGAAACTTCATTATTATAATTTATAATGATTGTGTAAGAAGAATTAATTAATTTGTTTGAAATTCAACTCGGATAATAAAACCAAAAAGAGGCAACACTTGGATTTTATTATTATGGTGGTTTGTTGTTGCTTTCACTCTCCTTGGTGGATCGTGTCTTGATTACGGTGGTAGTAGTAGTAGTAGTAGTAGTAGTAGGGTTTACTAGTAGCTAGCGAGCTACACTACTACTAGTAGTAGTAGTCTACCTGTTAGTCGCCTGCTTCATGACACGCGGTTGCAGTATTTTTTCTACTCGTAGTAGACTATACCAGCAGCTACTCTATTAGCTAGTAGTACTAGTAGTACTACAGTAACACTACTACTCATACTTCCGTGATCCCAATGCGCAAAAGAACCTGGTGTGTGATGATGATGATGATGATGATGATTTTTTCTTCGAAAGCCGGCCCTGTCAATGACCAAAGCGTCGGAGCGATTATTGAAGATTTAACTACCGAGGTCACAAGTGATTCAAAAGATAATTGCCGCTAGAGTGAAACTGGCTTTTTGGTCGGGAAAAATGTGTTCTGATTGAGAGGACGGAACAAAACATTATTCATTTGGGTTGTTAGATACATTATTATAGGCTCTCTACCGACCAGCCCAACAAGTAAACTGTTGGCTTCAAAGAGACAGCAGAGACAGCAAAGAGAGAGCTATGGAGTCGGCCCAGATTAGCAGCCAGGTACGAGTAGGTACCTGGTAGCTGGGTTCGTCGGTGGGAAGGGCGTCAATTGATGCCTAGTCATAGGTGAAAATCATGCGTCCCCAATCTCTCGCTGCGTTGCTTGTTCGTTTTAGTTCATCCTTTGATATTTCTTTTGTTGAAACAGAGCAATCGAATTGTTTTCGCAACAATCTTCAAATTACAGTGTGTGCGGTTCTCTGGTCTACTTGAAATTGACAGGACCCTGACGCTCTCATTGTTGAAAGAGCAAACTCCCGGATTTGAATGAACATTCGTCGGCTTATTTTTGCGACTCATTCTTTCTACTGCTCCGTACGTTCTATTGTATTGTTATTTTTTCTCCTGTCTGGAATTTGTCTCTCGGGATCTGTTTGCTTGTCTTCGTGGTTGTGGCTTGTCGTCGTCCTCGTCGGTTGCGTCCGAGTTCAATTGGCATCAGAATGATGCATCATCACACGCACCCACGCTCCAGGTAAAAGAATATCCTTTCATAACTTTTGTGGTTACAATGTTCACCAGCTGCTGCACTCTCAACCTGTAAAAAGTAATGGAAGGATCGCCTAGTACTTGAGGGCACCACGAGCACCTTTCAAGCTTTGGAGCGCTCCATTCGCGCTTGCACACTGAATCTCCTTCAGATTTATCTTCCCCAAATCAAGACCGCTCGAAGAGAATGGCTCTAGCAAGGGCAAGATGTTGAAGAAGAAATGGAGCCGTGTACTTGATGTGATGATATCTTTTTGCAGAAGTCATTCCAAGTTGCATATTGTCTCCTGATCAGCGATTCAAGCTTCCTATACGTGAGTACTGTAAACATGTGGTGCGTGGTCTGGACGAAATCAAAGAGAATATCGAGGAGACGGACTTGACACGACGACAACGAGAGCGGGCGAACGCGATCTTGTTCGTGGAATAAATTTCGGGCAATCCAGTAATAGTAATGCACTGCGAATAATTGCTAATTGCAAGTATTCTTAAATTAGTCATTTTAGGGAAGTACAGTCCACCTGTCATCCACCGTGTTGAGCACACTGACTCGACGGAAGGCAACTCTCTTTAGAGACCGCGGGATTCTTCATAGAAAAAGTCCAAGCAACCTGTTTTGACAGTTTCAATACCACTGCTGTCCAGAGACTGCAGTCCTTACAACGACGAGTCCCGTTCGAGACTCAGCTGAACATAGCGTTAGTTTCGCTGGCAGCGTTTAGAATTGAATATCGCCGGCAAGCACTCCTCTTCTCCTTCTTATTACTTGACTTTTTTAGAGTTAAGGTTAAATTAGGGTTGTACCATGGTAGGGCTCGGTAGGGTAGGGCTGCTACTCTAGTAGGCTTGGAAGGAATTTTCCTAGCTGTGCCGGGGATCAACATGAAGAGTAAAACAGGTCGTATGGAAAACGTTTAATTAACCCACACGAGACTTGAGGGAATCACCTGAATCAGTCAACGACAACACATAGCACTACTACTACTACTAGCGAGACTACTTGTACGAATGATATTATCATGTACTATGCACAGTACCTGTTAGTAGCTACTACTAGCTACTACTAGAGTAGAGAGAGAGAGTAGTAGTAGTAGTTAGTAGCTACTCGCTCTACTCCAGGCGAGTAGTAGTAGTAGTAGTAAATAGTAGGCGAGTCGTATTACTAGCTTCTAATAGTAGTAGTAGAGTCCCTTACCTGGTATCTACGAGCGGTAATAGATCAGCTAGCTTATTTAGCTACACCAGAGTATCTGCTACGGTACTACGATACTTGGTAGTAGCACCAAACCACATGTATCAATGAGTATTCGCGAAGGCTTGACAGGCTCCTGGGTTTAAGTAGTAAGACTCCATCTTTCTAGTAGTGTTTGTTCATGGGTGCTGGAGCTTGTACCTGGTACCACGTGGTAGCACTAGGTACCAGGGTAGCCACAAACGTCTGAACTCCACTAGACTACCGTATTAGACCTACTACAGTACTAGTAGTAGCCTAGTAGCTAGTCTCTACTTCTATCATTTTTTAATCCGCTGAAGAAAAATTATTTTCCTGGAAATAATAATAAGTAGACCTAAAAATAGAAAAATTGATTTTTGTGAAGAGTCGAATATTTTACGGAGACAACAAGCCAGTAGCAAGTAGAAAAGTTTGGACGTTTTACCTGTCGCAGTGTTCACACTCTGCTCAAAGTCAGCATGAATTCTATGCGAGGATCTGAAAAGCGGGGGCAGAAAAAGGCTGCAGCTATGGCAGCTCCGACTCCTGGCCAAGTGATGCAAGAAACGTATGATAATTATGGCAGTCAGGATTATATCAATGGCAGTAGGCCAGCTTCAACTCCAGGATCGTCTGCCTTGGAAAGATCCTTGCAAGAGCAACAAGATTTTATGGACTCAGTCCGTGCCGCGAATACACATCCTTCAAACTCCGTGAAAAGGCAGGGTTATGAAAATCTGACAGGTCGTTTCAATGCGCCGCTTACAGCCGTACACGAAGAAACCGCAGACTTTCGTGACGGCCTGCAATCTGCAACTACTAGTGATGGAGTGACCAACGACATTAATAGCTCTTTGCGGAATATGAATATTCCTCTGCGGTCGTCACAGCATACAGCGGCTAGCAGATCCACATTAACGACGGATGATACTGATTCCAAAAGAGTGCATCTGAAATCAGTTATTACCATGACACCTTATGGTACGTTTTCACACAATGACATCATTACTAAATCAGGGAGTAGTCTACTAGTAGTTACGTTTCAATGATACAGTTCCATGTCAACTTACTCGCTTTTTCTGCGACTTTTCAGAATCCGAAGCCGAGACGAACATTCTCCGTGCCGTGGATGAGTTAGAACAACTTTCTGGATCTCAGCATTCCAAGCGATCGACTGATACTCCATTCTTTTCCAATGTACCCGAAGGTTTTATCTTCCCACAAGAGGTAGTACCGTCTGAAGATTCCGAGGCAGATCGATTGAAGTGTAAACACCAGAAGCAAATATCTGAATTGTCCTCAAGCAGAGTTGACGAAGAAGAGAGCACGAACAGACGACACGCTAGTCCTTTCATGCCCAGCACCTCTGTGCTCCATAAATCGTCTCTGATTACCGACGAGCAACAACAGAGACAGAAAGCAACATCCCCATCACCAAAACGACAACTTGCAAAAGACAAGGCCTTGCGGAGGCTCCCTAGTCACCGCAACAGGCTAAGTATAGAGCAACGATTATTTGGGCTAACAGCTGCCATAGGCGAACTTGATCAAATGGCGACTGCACACGTACGAGAAAACAACGGTGGGTCTGCTGGACATGGTTTCAATGAAGCCCCTAGTGGAACAAGACCTTTAAAAGGTCACAGGCGTCTGCAATCATCGGCGGATAGGTTGGCAGAAAAAGCAAATACGATGGTTTTCCACGCAAAAAGTGCAAGTCGGAAATCACTTTTTGATTATTCTGCGACAATTTTCGAGAATGACATTGAAACACCAGAGGGAGTCGAGAACGATGATTCCGTCATTCATCAACCAGCCCTAAGTGATGCTTCCATTTCTGTTTCATCTACTTCTGGATTTCCTCGCCCCTCCTCTCAAGGAGGGAATGTAGAGGAGAAAGAACTGGGCAGCACTGGACGCGAGGCTTCAGTCGATGCGAAAAGAGAACCAAATGGTCTTCTTGGTGCGTTTCGCCCTGGGGATTTTATCTTCAGCGACAGTCTCCAAGAAGAATGGCAGATATTTCACGAATATTGGAACCTTCGCAAGAAGAGTGCACTTGCCTTTAGCCGGACGATTATTTTGTTTGTTTTGATGCCAGCACTCGCTCTCGCAACAATCTCCTTTCACGTTTTAGAGGAGCAAGAAAACACAACCGACTCCGTGGAGGAAGATGAGAATGCAACTGTGACCGCCAATGTTGACGCTCTCGAAACAGAAGCTTCCGTATCATGGTGGCTACTCTTTATGGGAGTCAGACAAGTTATAACTTTGGTTCTTGCCATGGCGACGCAATCATTCGTGATTGATTTCTTTGTGATTGGAAATAGATTCTCCTTGCGATTGCTTGGTCCGGTTGTGACGGTATTGTTGATACAAGCAAAGGGGTGGCCCTTCATCCTTTTCTGCTGGGCGCTTTATGATCTTTGTCTTTTAGCTGGATCCAGTCGCTTTGTGAACCACTGGTTGTATTGGCAAGACTTTATTTCCATGATGAACGATAATAATCCCAGTGGAAACGTGACCAGCAATGCTATGTACCTGACTTTTCTTAACATGGCACTCGGGGTTGGAGCAACCGTAGCATTCAAGCGATTTGCTATTGGGTTGCTTCTAGGAAAGCAAACATTCATTCACTACGGTAAAGAATTGGCGAAAATTATGAAACGAATGGTTCTCGTCAGTGAAGTGGCATCTCTTTCTCGTCTACCTGCGAGGGTTACATATGGCAGTTTCAATGACAACGATGATACAATGCACGACTGTTCAGAATGGAGAAAGAATACTCGATCATTTCTGATTGACGATCTGAGCGAAGGAAGTTTCGAGGTACATCAAGACCCTGATGTACAATTTCCAACTTTAGAAGAACTCCACCACAGCTCGACACCGCGGCCAGCAGTCAATAATACAACTGACAAGGGTCAGACTGGCTCGTCTGGTGACGTATCGAAAGTATACAGTCAAAAAGATAAACAGATGATGATCGACCTTCTCGAGCGTTGGGAAGAGCCAGAGCGTATCGACGCTGGGGAAAACTATGCTTCGCTGAGCGCCGTGTTACAATTCCGCCGAGCACTCCCTGTATTAAAACGGCAATTACCTTTCAGTGCTGCTTTTGGGCCAAGCTATGATCGTGAATCAATGATAGAATCAGCGGAAAGTGTTTTTGATCGGCTCTTGTGCCGTCAGACAAGCAACGCGGAAGACGAGGACGAGTTCAACTTTGATGTCATTGCGATGTTGGCGCTTGATACTTCTACAGGTGAACTTGACGAATACAAGCTGAAGCAGTTGATTAAGGTTTTTCGTCCAAATCGGGATGGGAAGTTGTCCAGACTTGCCTTTGTCAAGAGTGTTGACGCAGTGTATAAGAGGATGAGGTTTCTAAGTGCGAATATTCACAACTCGAGGTAAGTCAGCCTGTGCAAACGTGATGCAAGACAAAACCTCGATTGCTCACCTCGTTGCTTTTGCTCCTTGGTACACCTTTAGTCAAATCGATATGGCCATCGAAAATGTCTTTAACATGGGATTTTATTTTATTCTTGTATCTATTTGCTTGGGAGTCGTTGGAATTGACCCCTGGGCAGTTTTCGCGTCCGTGTCAAGTATTTTACTTGCATTTGCTTTCGTGTTTGGAGCCTCTGCTGCCAGCTACTTCAGTGGGATGCTACTGATCGTCGTTCAGAAGCCATACGGTGTTGGTTAGTTCAGATGCGCTACTAGAAGACCGTTTTATTGCATGATGAGCTTACTCTAACACCATCTCTTCTCGCCATTATCTACAGGAGATCGGATTCATGTCTCAAACTCTGAATCTGAAGTGAGCCTCGATGGCTCGTCAGGCTGGATTGTTGAAAAAGTTACCTTGTTTAGTACTACTGTCTGTTTCGGAGCGACAAACGAGCGTGCAACTGTTTCGAACGGAACACTTTCAGCAAGCAGAATCATAAATGCAGCGCGAAGTCCAAATGCCATTGTCTATGTCCATCTGAAGGTAAGAGAAAGACACCCTTTGTGCCAGTTTTGTCTCAAGCAGCAAATGAATGACCTTCCTGATATTTATGCTACATTATGCTTCAGTTCGGAATTGATGTCCCGTATGAAAAGATGCAGAGTTTCCAAACGGCAGTGGAAGCGCACGTCAAATCTCGCCCGAGAGAGTGGTTGGCTTTTTGTGGATTTCGAGCTGCTGGTATTTCAGTCGATCTTGGCTTTATCGAATACAAGGTTGTGGTGCAACACAGAGATAAATGGCAGAACTTAATCAGCATCCTTGACAGCAAAGCCAGATTGACGACATACTGTCTCGAGTGTGCCAAACAGCTAGATATGAGGTTCATCAGTCCTCCGTTACCAATAAATCTGAATATTTCAAGCAATGCGGGTTTGTCTTTCCCTGGATCTCTCGCCGAAGCTAGTCGCACCTCACAGCAAGAGGGCACACAAAAGAAGACAGCATGATTTTTTTTGCAGCTTTTGTGCCTTCAAAATGATTGAAATATATTAATTATTTTCTGTCCAGTACGACTACACCTGCTGCGATCGAGCCTTCGACGCTTGCCGGCAACGGAAGTATATTTCTTCAAATCCTTGCAATATAACTATATATCTAATTTATTGCCAACATAATCCACTTTCTGTAATATCGATTTTCTTGTTCATGTAGTAGTAATACTATGATTGCACGTCTGCTTTTCGAACCTTGCAAAGCATCTTAGCTGTACTCGCGATGTCAATAGGAACAATTCTGCATCATCGCAATCAAATTCAAAATCATTCTCTTTTTGGATGCTAATTTCCAAGAAAAACAATGTCGATTTCCTGCGGTTTTATCATAGATTATAGACAGCTTTCGTTGCCGAGTTCGGTCTTTTTAATACGGCAGTCGCATTTGTGGAGAAAGTGCGATCTCTCAGGGCGTTGCTATGACCGGGAAAATTTTTCGTGACGCTCGATCTTAGCATGAAGTTCAACAATCTCGATCTCCAAGTGGGCATTGTCCTTCACTGCTTCACAACTATCAGTGCACTGTCTTGCGTTCTGTCTCCTGCACCTTGCGAAGACTTTGTTCTTGCTCGCAGGCCTCAACAAGAACGTCACGTTATTGACAAAATGCTGTCAACTTTTCGTTCGTCATTGAGCTTGAATCATCAACAACCATTTTCTGGAGGGGTTTGTTTCACTCGATGCTTTATTTGTTTCACTTCTTTGAACTCTTGGAGCTGCTTTCCGTTGTGCCACTTTGATTCCGCAACCTGTCTAAGCTCCTCCTGAAGACTTGAAGTGCTTAATTCCAAGAAATTGTTCTTTTGTTGAAGGGATATTTGTAAGCTTGTAGCTTTTGGGCATTGCTCTGGATAATGATAGACTTTCTCGCACTTCAGGCAAGTGTATTCACTTTCTCAGCAACCAAATTCTCACGCTCAACGTGTTGCAGACTACTGAGCATTTGTAGCTTCCCTACAAGATTTTCAATCTCTGACTCTTTGGTGCCGACTTCTTCATGCAACTTACTGACTTCCTCTTCTAAGTCTTTCATTTCAATTGCCCAAACCTCACGAAGTTCATCCTCTTTTAATACGAGACTTGTTTTGGTCTTTTGAAGCTCTATGTCACTATGTGTTATTTCTGCTTGCAGGTTTGATAGCTGATCATTGAGTTGGGCGACTTCCTCACATTTCCTTTCATTGGCTTCAGCTAGTGCTTCTCGTAAACGAACAATGTCGGTTTCCTTCGTTGACAACTCCTGCTGAACTTGTGACAATTCCTCGTTTTTTAAGGAAACAGTCGACTTGAGTTTGTTGATTTCCTCCTGATGAGTTGTTGTTTCCACAGTGAGCTTGCTTTCTATTTCTTTGTTTATACACCACGCCTCTGTTAGTTCTTTCTCAAGGTCCATCGTTTTGGTTTGAAATATGGAGGCGTCTTCTTCCGCGATATGAACAAAGGCGTCAAGCTCGGCTCTTTGCTCGGAAACTGTTATCTCTAGATTTTCGATGACTGCGTTTGCATCGTGCAGTTGTTTGTAGGTTTGGTCTAACTCCGCTTTCCATGTTTGGGTCTGGTTATGGACTTCGTTGCAGTTCTTTTCTCTTTCTTCCATTTTCAGCCTGGCGTCATTTACTTCCCTCTCCAGAATAATAACTTGATCTACATTTTGAGCTGCTGTTTTGCGCGACTCGGCAAGCTCCTTTTTCAATGAAGCCGTGTCTTCATTACCTGCTGTCACAGACAATTCTAAATGACGGATCTTTTCTTGAGCTAATTCCAGCTTTGTTTCCAAGCCCTCTTGGGTCTCAAACTTACCGGACTGGAGCGAAACAATCTTTTTTTTAAGATTTTGCTCCAACTGTTTCCAGGCCTCTTCCTTTTTCAAAAATTCCGACTTCAGGCATTCTACTTCGTTAGTGGAAGAATACGACGACTTCAGCGCGTGATTTTCTGCTAAGAGCTCTCTCTTTTCTTCCTCGTACTCATCGTTTTCAAGCTGTAACGTCACCACTTCTTCCATTAATTCTTGAATTTGTGACTGGGTCACGGCCATGTACTCTAACATGGCATCTCGCTCCTCTTCCCAACCATCAAAGGCTTTGACTTTTTCCTGCAGCGTTTCAACCAATTCTTCCAGTTTTGCACTTTCTTCTTGCAAGAGCTCCAGCTCCTCGGACGTAGACATACCTTTGGTCATGAAACGCGAAATTTCTTTCTCCAAGGTGGCAATCGTATTATCCTTGTTTTCCAGTTGTATTGCCCATTCATCAGGTGGCACAGCTACTTTCGCGGACGCCTCCAGTTCTTTGATTTTTTCAAGCTTAGCCCTGTTCTCCTTGTACAAGTTATCAGCCTGACGTTCGCATTCTTCTAATTTGATATCCGCCTGTGTCTTTTGCTTGTTCAGCTCAGCATTTGCTTTGCGCAACATGAGACTGGTCATGGACTTGTCACGCATAAATTCTTCCAGTTTGTCAATCTTGCTTTGACGAGCCTGCAGTTGCTCCTTTAGATCGTTCATGGCACTGGCATGTTTTAGTCGCTCTTTTTCCAATTCAACTTGCGCATGATGTCTCAGTCGACGGCGTTCGTCTTCCCATGATTCCCTTTCCCGTGTCAAAGTCTTGATGTTTGCTAGACAATTGCGAAGCGTATCAGCGAGAGCATCGTGATCTCGTTTTGAATGTTCTAATTTTGCTTTACAAGCATCCAATTCTTGAGTTTTATGCTCTAAACTGTTCTGGATGAAGTCTTTCTCAGACAAAGCGGCTCGCAATTCGTCAATTTCTTGTTGCAGCTGTTCAGTTTTGGAACGCAAAAGATTCGATTCGCTCATTTTGCATTCTTGGGAAGAACATCGCTTTACAAGTACCAGGACTTCTTCTTCCCTCAACTTTAGTTGTTGTTTAATCTGGCAATTTTCGTGTTCGAGCTGCTGCACCTGCTTTTGAAGCACAGATCGTTCATCGTCAATCTGCGACAATCCCCGTTGAATACCGTGCAGTTGATCATTTAGGTAACGTAATTTTTCGTCTTTTCGTTGACTTTCTTCTTCCAAAACTTTCATTTGACTCAATAAGAGATCACTGCGATGATTGTGAAAAGACATTTCTTTTAATTTTTGGCGTAATTCATCGACTTCCGACGAAACTGGAGTTGAATTCTTGCTTGATGGACTATTTGTTTGGGTGGACACGGGTGTCAAGCTGTCATGACCACTGTTTTGGAAGAATGGTTCGTTGGTGCTTCTGCTACTGATGTGCAAAGGAGAGGAGGAAGCATCAGGCGTGACAGGCGCGAAAGCAACATCGCTCAATGTTGTCTCCGAATCAGTAAAAATAGGAGGGCAGGTTGTTGGAGCTGCCTTGCTGTTTTTACCTAAGAGCAATGACACCTTGCTGCCGTCGCGCTGCTGATGCTTCGATGTTTTTGAGCTTGAAATGGAAGACGACTTGAACAAGGAAAGTCGACTTCGGAAGGTTTCGGCCGATGAAGTCGAGGGTTTTCTTCCTGGGATGTAGGGTTTCTTTTTGCTCACATTTCCAAGTGACGAAAAGATGATCGACCGCCTTCGACTCGCATCCAGTCTTTCCTCGGGTGACTGGAACTGGGACATGGTGTTATTTCTGTGGGGTGTACTTTATGGGATAAATTGTGTCTGGGATGGTTGTAGATGGTGCAGCAGTAGGGAGCTGTATCAGATCTTGATATCTGATATAGTTGTTTGGTAATTCCGATTTGTGAGCATCTCAAGCTCATTCAATAACGGGCGCAAAAAATCATTAAATAAAGACCGTGTCACATACAAGAGACTTCTCCTGGCCGGGTGGTTATAAAATGCATTTGTTTGTGACGTCATCGCACAGATAATTATTATTATTTTTGTTTCATTGGAATAAAGCAATTAAAAAAAATGGTGGACGCAACAACACAACAACGCAACACACGGAGCACAACCAAATCGGACATTTCAGCCACACCATTGCTTAGCAAGAGCACCATGAACAACGCCTTCGCTGCTAGAATTTTCCTGCTGTTGTTATCATGCCTGATTGCATGTACTCATTCGTTCGCTTGGCAACCCGTCGCAGCAGGGAAGTTCCAGCGCACATCAACAACAGCGTCAACTCGACTGCATCTCTTTGACAAACTGTTCGAAGAAGAAGGTATTTTGGGCAAGGGTGTAACGGTTGGCAAGGTACAAGTTGCCTTGGCCAGTCCCGATCGTAGTCAGGATAGTATTTTTGGGATTCTTGAACGAGAAGCTGCCGATGACAAACCCTTGCCAGAATTGACCCACTCGATTTGCTTGGCACTGCTGCGAAAAAGTGATGAATGGGTCGGAGCTGCTGGTGCGAGCAATTGGTACGGAATGAACGATGCCGGGAAGGCCGAGAGTCAGTTCAATGAATGGGCCAATGCGGAAGCGATGAAATTTGAAAAGGTACGTTGAGCTCGTGCGAAGTTACCGAGGATAGTACGCTGTGCACTCAGCTTCTTTAAAATTGTATCTATACTTATATCTTTTTCAGGAGTATATTCCAGATTCACCCGCCGAAGGAGGTGGCCCAACCATAGTAGTCGTCAGCCTTGTAGTAGAAATCGAAGGCGATTCTACTCAGTTTGAGGGGGCTGGATTTAGTCTATCACGGACCAAAGAAGTGCTGTCCAGTATTGCAAGCGACTGTATGGTCGATGACGGTGAATGTCTAAATGCTGTTGAGATCTTTTGGACGCCCAGCGATCGAAGCGAGGTTCTTGGTAGACTTGATGTGGTTACCGATTTCCCAGAAATTATTGACATGTAATCAAACAGGCAGTGCATCATCACTGATTGAAACTTGAGCATTGTCCAAACTGCTCTGTAAATTCAGGAAGCCAAGCAATGAAAAATAAGTGAAGCTAAAATAGAATAAAACGATTAAAAAGAAGGATAATATGTTTTCTCTGCGATCAATCGAGTTCTGCAGTAAGAATACAGTATCGTTCGATGATAAAAACACGGTCATCACTCATCTTCGCACCTGCTCCAGTGAAAGAACTCCTATTGTCGTTCCCTGCGCCAAAGCACACAAGCACAACACTGTACTTTTTAACGGAATCCTTCCACGCGTCCAAAGTGACCACCAAAGCGGTAACGATGCAAATAGGCAAAGGCAACCTTTTCGATGGGTGTTGCTGTCACACCCAAATCCGCCATGGTCAGAATTTTGTTTTCGTCGTCTTCTTGCGCCGCATATTCCTCAGGAGACATGGCTGGCAAGTAATCCTGGCTCATAACTTCCACCAAATCGGGTGTAATCATTGGCTTATCCGTTCCCATACGATTATATTGCAAAACATTGGCCAGGGGTAGTGCAATTTCCTTGGGAACACTCACAATGGGACGACCCCGCTCCGAAATGTCATTGGTGAACTGGGCCAGCTCACGGTACGTGTAATCCTTGGGACCAAAGCAATCAATTCTCTTGCCTTCAAATGTTTCTGCCTGGTCCAATACGTGAAGAATGGTCTTGGCAACGTCGCCTACCCAAACTGGCTGAGTCAAAGCCGAGCCGTCGTTCACGACAGGAACACAACGGTAAATGTGGGACATAGTGGGAAACCAATTCAACAAACGATCCTCCGTTCCAAACAATTGCGTGGGACGGATGATAGTGGCCCATGGATAGGCATCTTTGACAGCGAGCTCTCCTTCGTACTTGGTCTGGGCCCATTTCGAGGAAGAATCAGGAGATGCCAGAGCACTGGAGATGTGGATCAGATTATCCACCTGCATTTCCTTACAGATCTCAGCAATCGTTCGAGGAATGGTCACATTCGTATCTTCAAACGTGTAGTTAGTTTGGCTTCCAATGTAAGGGAATTTATCGATCTGAATGGGCTGAAAGGTTTCGTAAAATTTGCCAATCATGTTAATGACGACATCGGCATCGGCAATCACATCCCGCATTGAATCGATATCACGGGGACTGTAAAAGACAAAGCGAACACGGCCCAAGTCAAACATGGGCTTGATATGACGCATCTCCATTTCATCGCCGCGATTGCCCAGGTAGCCCATGTAACCGTTGGAGCCTAGTAGTAGTAGTAGCAAAATAACACAATGGCAAGTTTGTTAAAAAAATAGCGAAGACAGTGAAGTGAATGTTGGATCGTCAAAGATGCAAGACAGAAAAGTGGATTGGAAAATCGAAAGGGTCAGCTAATGTAGAAAACCTTTCTTGACTTGGGTTCCGATAGCGGCAGAAGGATTATGCATAAACAATATACAATATACAATGGAAAGGAGCTCCCAAAGATCCAAAATTATGCATCTAGTACTGCTACCAGATGATACTAGTTAAACGTATCTTACCTAATTCTGTGCACACATACGGGCCCAAGAAACCAGAGGCACCAAAAATGGCTACTTTAAGACCAGCTTGTGATTGTCTTCCACCTGTACCCATTTCATTCTCACGACGATTGACCAAGGTGGGTGTGTAGGTCGATTCGGACGAGAGGGCACGTACGGATGTCTTTTGCAAGAGCCGCTGTGCCGCTACGATGCGGCTGGAAGAGGATGCTAGCATGTTCTCTCGTTATTGTTAATTGTTGCTCCACAGACTTTTTAACAGTTTTGATAAGCTTGCGATCAGCCTAATAGAGACGAGTTCTTAGGTCACCAAGATACAAGTAGACTACTGTGGTATTGACAAATAAAAAGGTGGATTGCTGTTAAGCTGGTGTTTGCTGCAGCAACTGCTTCGCTTCGATGCCGACTGGTTGAAAAAGGGGGGTCCTACCGCACAACTAAAAAGCGATTAGAAATTTATGAAAAATAATGCCCCTCAAAACCGATACCCCCAATTAGTAGACTAGTACTAGTAGTAGTTCCAATAAAAAATGGACCCACACTTGTCTTCTTTACAATTAGAGTTCAGGTTTTTGTCTAAATACAGAACATCTTCATAATCGCAGATTTTTACTTTCTTGCTTCCGAGACATCCAATTTCCAAATAATAATAAAAATCCTCAACAGTCAACATACTACTACATAAAAAACAAGACACATTTACAAAGCAAGCAATCAAGATGAAAGAGCCATCATTCCCTGAGCCCAAGGATAAGAAAGAAGAAAAGCCAAACCAGGAGGAAGATTGTGCCGATCAAACAAAATTAGATCGAGGATATTTCTTTTTGAATACCATTGCGGGATTCTTTGATGAGCCCTCTCCCAAAACGCCACCCAGAACCAATGATCCATTGGCACTTTTCAATGGAAAGAAGGCACTACCAATTCCTCCTATTAATGTGACAAAGTCGAAACAATCGAATCAACATCACGAGCGCACAATATCCTGGGGAATTCCAAGTGTCATTGATACCAATGACCAAGATTCTCAAGAAATACCAGTACACGACGAGCATTATGGTCCACGAGAAAAAAATAGTTTGCTTGGAATGGGACATACTGTTCCAATGCCTCCCTCTTCTTCTGTGCGACCCCCGCTACGACCAGCTCGATCACACAAACGTACCATGACGTCGACAAATATGTTCGACACTAGCCATATCAATGACAACACTTTGACGAACAACATGGGATCACCAGTACCTCTTCCAGCCAAAGGGCGTCACAATCGCACCATGACTGCGGCACAGATTCCTGTCAGTGACATGATATCGACGGATCACAATAACAATCACAATCCAGTGGTGAATCAGGACACATCTTCATTGTCCCTTACCAAAGACACAACTAAGCCAAAGCCAAAGATCAAACTCAGTGATATTGTCATGGCTGCACCCTTTGAGCTTGAAGCAGAAACGCACATTTTGAGGGCTCTAGAAGAACAAGCAGAGGACAATCAAAAGGCTACTTCAACGGGAAGAGCTGATCTAGTAGTACTCTCGCACATTCCAGATGACACGGTACACGATTTTTTCGATGAGCCGCCGGCCGAAACAGAAGAACTAGGGCATTGGACAAGACAAGAAACTCCAACTCTGATCGGGGGTGAAGGTGGAAGTACCAATGTCTCAGAGCAAGGATTTGAATTTGTAAAATCACAAAATGCGCATGCCAAACAACCAAACATTGCTCCGAACAAGAAAGAAACAAATCCTTTATTACCCACTACGAGCAATACACCTGCTACTGCTAACAAGGGCAACAAAAAGACACAGCATCGACATACCAAGAGTGTAGAATGTACACTTTTCGGTTTGACCGCTGCCATGACAGCGATGGACGAAAAAAATAGTGATATTAGTGAAGCAGGACGAAACAGTGATGACGATAACGACTTCGACAGCGACGAAAACAGCCAAGTCTCGGAAATCACTTCGTTGCCTGCCACCGATAAAGTGGCCAGGGCGGCCGATACGTTGGCCAGACAACTTCATAAACAACAATCGGTACGAAATTTAGCTGCCAAGCAGCCTCCTGAGGCTAATTCAGTGGTAGATACTGAGTTGACGAAGCACAACAACAACGATGATAACTTAGAAACTATATCCGTTGACGAAGAAGAGGGACAGACGACATCAGCTTCTACCAAGAAAACACCCAGCAAAAAGGGGGAAATGGATTCATTGACTTCTGATGAGACGGAAGAAGCTTCAACTAACAAGAAGGCAAATCCACAGCCTAAGTCCAAGTGGAAATCTGTCAGAAATCGAAAACGAAATATTTTCTCTAGGACCGCGACCAAGGTAAAGGACGACTGGGATTTATTCTCGGAGGTCTTGAGCCCTAGAAAAGCCTCTATTTATTTGAGAAATGTCGTTCTCTTTTTGATTCTTCCGGTCTTGGGTATTGCCGCTGTTCTCTTTTATGTCTTCGAAAACCCAAATACAGGCCTTAGCGAGGAGAATATCGAAACTTCAGACAGAGCAAGTATATCTTGGTGGCTTCTGTTCCTTTTCGTTCGTCAGGTCATCACTCTATCCTTGGCACTTGCCACTCAGGCAATCATCATTGATTTTCTCGCCATTGGAAGCTGGATCTTTCTGCGATTCTTTGGACCAAATCTTACACTGCTGTTAGCGCAGTCAAAGGGGTGGCCCTTTGTCTTGATATGGTGGGGAATCTACGATCTAGCATTACTTTCTGGGCCAAGTAAATTTGCCAATCATTGGGGTTACCTCCAGGATTACATTCATCTCTTCAATGAAACCAACCCGAGTGGCAACGTGCCAGGCAATGAGATATACATGAAAATCTTGCAAATCGCGATTGGTACGGGGATGGCAGTTTCCTTAAAGCGCCTGACTGTTGGACTGTTCCTTGGAAGGCAGACGTTTGCTCACTACGGCCAAGAACTCGCCTCCGTCATGAAGAACATGGTACTCGTCAGCGAGGTAGCGTAAGTTCTGTGAAAACTAGCTACTCGGCTCTCTTTTTGCATCTTCACTACTTTCTTTCTCACAACCTCAATAACTTTTTATCTTTACAGTGGACTTGCGCAGGAGATTTGCAGGGCGCGCGATGAGTTTATTCCTCATTACTGGAATGTAGGATGGAATGTAGAGGATTACCAAAGCATGATGGCCCCTAATATTGGAGAGAAAGATGACATCAAAGTTGAACATCAACAAAAGGCAATGCTGCAGCAATCTAATCGCCTGATTGATCTTCTCGAGAGATGGGAAGAACCAGACAGGGCGCGGCAAGAGCAGAAAAAGAATATTTCGATCAGCGCCGTTCTTCAATTCCGTAGGGCCTTCACCTACATGCAAAGAAAGTACCCATTTTCGACAGCTTTTGGTCGCTGTGATACAAGAGAGAGCTGCATTGAATCTGCTCAGAGAGTCTACGAAAAGCTCTTGCTTCGCACGCCTGACAAAGAACAACTGGACTTCGAGACAATTGCTTTGACCGCAATGAATGATGATGGAACTCTTGACGAAAAGAAAATTAAAGACCTCATTAAAGTGTTTCGACCCAACAGAGATGGTGCACTTCCTCTACTAGAGTTTGTCAAGTCCGTGGACAATGTTTACAAGTCTCTCAGGTTGTTGTCGGCGACCGTGGCCAATTCTGGCCAAATCGATCAGTAAGGGGAAAATGCTTACAGTATGCCAAATGTACCCAACTTCTCCACTGATTGCACACATTTTTCAACCAACTTTCTCTTTTTTTCTGTTTCAGGGCGTTTGAAAACATTTTGAACATTGTTTTTTTCATTATTTTGAGCTGTGTTATCCTCTCTTTCCTGGGCTACGACCCTTTGGCACTCTTCTTTTCACTGTCGAGCGTCATTCTTGCCTTTGCTTTTATGTAAGTAAAGGTCTAACAAATAGAAATGCATCAAACGTCTTCCGACATTATCTATTCTCTGAACCTTACCCAATCTTGAATAAAATCCGTATGATTTTGTGCAACAGGTTTTCGAGCGCCAGTGCCAAATATTTTGTAAGGCTAGAGCGACTTCTTTGTCGACCCAGTTCAATGGTCAGGTGAAATTCTTTGTGATAAGGTGCTCACACTTTGGTTTTGTTGCCTTGTGTCCGCATCAGGAGGGAATGATTTTTATCTTAGTACAACGTCCTTATGGCGTTGGAGACCGGATCCATGTATCTTCGGTCGAAGCTGAATCAGATCCAAACGGTTCTTCTGGCTGGATTGTAGAGAAAGTATCACTATTTTCTACCACAGTGTACTGGGGTTCAACCAACGAATATGCCACAATGTCGAACGCCGCCATTGCTAACTCCCGAATCATCAACGCTGCGAGATCGCCGCATGCAATGTTGCAAGTGACCATGAAATTTGGTATTGATGTGCCCTTTGATAGGATTGTCATCTTCAAATCAGCTGTTGAGCAATACATGAAGGCTAGACCACGCGAGTGGCTCCAATTGGTGGGGTTTCGAGCCTCCACTGTTACAGTCGACCGCGGATTTATTGAGTACAACATTATTGCCCTGCACAGAGAAGCCTGGCAGAGTATCGGCACCATTCTGGAGAGCCGAGCCACACTTACCTCCTACTGTTCGGAAGTAGCAAAGCAGCTAGATATGAGATATACATCGCCCTCGTTGCCAGTTTCCTTGACAGTTGCGGCACCTAGTAGCGGCGAGACCCGATATGATGCCGACCATGAAAGCATTTCCAAGACGGAAACAGATACAGACTCCATCCCTCGCCGTGATTTCCGATCCATGGCTCTCTCGCATGGTATCAAGATTGAAAAATGAACGAATTGCTAGTTCTGTCTTAAAACACTTTAGAAGACGAGATAGATTAGGAAAGATAAGAGTACTACTAGTAGCTGTTTCAGAGTTCAGAGTACCACTGGACTACTAGTACTAGTACTACTCCTACTATGCTACTACTTCTAGTAGTACTAGTCTAGTACTATTCGCAGAAATCTCAATCTAAATTGTGAAGCAAGACTCAACCCCCCTGGCGACTCTGAGGAAAATTGAGAAAATATCAACGACAGAAAGTTAAGGATTTAAATAACGTCGTCCGAAACTTCCATGTTGTTCCTCACATCTTTAGCGATTTTCTGTTTCTGTTTGGAAAAGAAGATTCCGTTCTTTTTAAGCAAGGCTACTACGGATCTCAAACGACAATTAACAAAGCAGTCATTGTCATACCATACGGTGGGAAGATTATTGCTACTGAGTGCCATGAAGGAAGACAACGAGGATCGCCTTCAGCGAGCCAAGAATAAATTGAACAATATGAAGGACGATGGCAGCATAACTAGCTACACATCTCGGAAGAGCTACAACAGCGACTACAGTCGAGCATCAACTGCCACACGTACACGAGAAAAGGGACCCCGTTCCGAATGGCGCAACAAGGCAAGAGCTGTGATTGAAAGAGGCCAAAAGTTAAAAGAAGAAACCGCTGATATTCTGCGAGATGATGCATCGGCTAGGAGCCGTTCTTCTCTGCGTAGCAGCGAAAACAGAGAAGCTGACATTGATTCGCTCGTGGCGCGCAATGTCCGTTTAAACGAAAGAGAACGAGCTCTCAAGATCGAGAAGAGTTTATTGGATGCAGCGGAAGCTGAGGCTTTGAATAGTGAAGATGACGCATCCTGCTTGTCCTACAAGTCGAGCGCAACAGTACGTACCGCCGAAGACCGTGCCAAGCGATTTCAAGATGTTTTAACGAAACAAGCCAGTCGTTCCTTTCACGAAACCAAGGCTACTTGGCAAGACAGAACCGAGAAGAATCTAGCTAGTAATCCAATCCAGCGGAAGTTCAATACGTTGGCCGACAATGATACCGATCAAGTTGACAAGCAAGCGGAGTTGTTAACCTTGGCACGAAGCTTTTCCTACAATAAAAAAGGCCCAGAATCTCCCCAATCGGTGAAATCAGCCAAATCTATTAGATCTTGCAATTCAGAGACAGTCTTGAAAAAATATTCCAAATCAGGAAAGTATGGAGCTATGACCTCCAGCGATTCTGTTGAATCCAATTTTCCTACCCCAAGTAGATCGAAATCGTCGGCAGAGAAAACATCAAACAATCATCAGTACTTGGCGTCGACAGCAGCTAGCAGAGGAGAGAGACAAGCTCGCGAAGACTCTTTGCCTCGTCATACTTTATCTGTTTCGAATCCCAGCAATTATAACAAACGAAACAAATATTCGAACCGTGAAGAAAAGGACAACACGCCATTGGAAGATTTGGAAAACGCATTTCCGTCAGAGCCCCCCGTTCCGTTTAACTTGGATGAAGAAAAAAAATGCGAGAATCAGGCTCCGTCACGGGAGCTTTCTTATCGCGAAAGAAGTGCCATGCGGGCTTCTTCTAGTGTGGATTGCAACAACATTTCTCTTCCACATGAAAGCGGGACCGATGACGAAGGCCCTTCCGAACGTAACATCTTCCGACAACGCGGCAAACTCGCCAAGAAACAGAAGAATCAGTCCAGCATAACATCGGCTGCTTTGGCCGAGAAGAAAGACTTCAATAACACCTCCTCTGTGCTTGTCGCCAACGGGTTCAATAGCCGAAAAATCGAAAGTGCCAAGAAAGCTATTATGCCCAACACTACACAACAGCAGCCCAATACACCTCAAAAGCAAAGCGGAAGTGACAATGTCATGGAAATGAACAACCTTCGTAACGAGAACAAAGAATTAAGGAGTCGTCTGGAAAAGGAACGGGCTTGTCGATCTGAACTGGACGAAAAGACAGCCAGTCTCCAGCTGGAAATTCATAAGCAAAAAGCGCAGATCGAAAGCCTTCGAATGCGCAAAGATGTTTCGACTACTCACAAGGAACAAATCTACAAAATGGAAGATGCCCTCCAGGAAACAAATCAGCAGTTGCATGTTGTGGTCGATGAGAACTTGAAACTACAAGAGACTTTAGAGCAGGAGCGCGCCAGGAGAATTCGTGCAGAAAACCAAGCCAAACACTATCGTGACAAGAGTGCGAAGAAATCAGATGAAGTTGTGGTTCTAGCCAGAGAACTACAGCGCAAGGCTGATGAATGTAGTGATGCTATGGCGCAGGAGCAGCGTCTGCGCGAGGTTGCTGAATCTCAGCTGGCAAAAGCATGCTTCCACATTAAGAACACGGAGAGCGAACGCAACGAAGAACTGGAAGAACTCGAAAAGGAAAATATCGAATTGCGACACACGTTACACCGCATGGAACAGTTTATCAAGCAGCAGATGTCAGCCAGCAAGAACAGTAGCAAATCGTGCCGACAAAGTGGACCCTCGCTTCAGCACATCCACGAAGAAGGCATCTCAAGCAAGCCTTCTTGGGGGGGCAAATCAGCCATTTCAGAAATCACAACAGATTTTGAATACAGCGAACTGAATAGTTCTCAAATGGGCGAGATCTAAGAAGTTATAACAAAACAAAAAGGATTCACGTCAACTGGTGTCGACTACACCTTCCGTTTGTAAGTACTACGATAGTACACTGTGAAGACGCGTTGAGAGTGTGGAAGTTCCTTTAATTATAAGAATGTCTTGCTTGTTACATATCTACCTCTAGTAGAGCCGAAAGAACTTGCCATCAATATATCCACCGTGTCGGCTTGGCTTACATCATACACCATTTACCGTTCGTTTTCGATTCACACCTTCACAACTGCGACAGCCAGACAAAAATAGACTCTAGAAATCAAGAGAAACTTCCAAGATCCAAATCAAACAAAAAAGGTAGAATTTATTTGGATGAAGGAGTGTAGTTGGAGCCTGTTCAAGGAACGGGAGTCGGCGCGGAGTGGCGTGAGGAAGTGGGCAATCTAGCAGTTTCTCAAAGTGCCAAGACAGGAAAATCAAAACTCACCTCCACTTCCGTTGTTGTAATAAGTCGATCCGTTGTCATTGGAGTAATAGTAACTCCCGTCGTTATTAGAATCTGTATAAAAAGACAAGAAAGAGAGAGAGTGAGTGTGTGTGTCAATGGACTGTCATTGTTGTGGCATAAACAAATACTACCCGATGAGGACGAGGCCACAGACACAAAACTCACAATGATAGGAGGATCCTTGGCTGGAGTTGGTTCCACCGGGGGTGTTGTAATGGTTTCCTTGGCTATTGGTTCCAGAAGGCATGGTTGATTAGGTAGCTAAAAGGTACGAGTAGTAATTTATTTCTTGGAGTAGTGTTGGCAGAATATGCACGGCAAATGTTCCCGAAAGAAAATTTATGAGATCAACCAAAAGAACTTATTCGCACGATCCGAAGTAAGATCGTATCTTCAGCGACACCACGTTTGCTCGGCATCAAATTCTGAGAATCAGAAAATATACTCCGGATACCAACCAATGAAAGGAGGTCCTCTTCAAAGATCCACGAGTGGTTAGATCTCTCTTCAACCTTTACTCGTACCCGCGGTACCAGGTTGTAGGCGACAATGAGGTTATAGTTGCTAGGGGAGTAGTCTAGTATGTGTTCTCGCTCGAGTCTGAGTATGCAAGCCGCCTTTTAAAGTAGGGAACTCCAGCAACAGCCAGGATCCAGCAAAGAAGTACAGTGTATGACACAATCCACATACGTGCCTTAGTTACTCCTGCAGTGCTAGTTGTCACATTTGTTGCGTCTGACCGTTGACTACGTATCAGTGCTCTTGTCATTGCCCTATCAAACAATTTTTTATGCCCGGTTGCCGCCATTTGCAACGACTTCTGTAACGCCCTGGTCTCCTGCATCAGATTCAGGGGACTTCGGTCATTCATTTGGGTTTCATGGACCACCGCCTTGAAGAGTAGTAGTGCTATTTTCTGTATTTTCCGCTACTGGATGTTCCGCGGCAGGATTTCAAATAATGGTCTTCTTTGAGCATCACGGTCGCTCCTTGTTGCAGAATGTGGCGGCTACTACAACTTCTTGCTTTTTCACTACTGAATCAAAGTCATCGAGCAACGCAAGACTCGAAAAGAGCAGGCGATTTGGAGCATTGGATTGTCGCGCCCGACTCTAACAGAATCCGCAGCAAGACGCGTCCCAGAGAGACGTAACTCCAGTCTACGCACAAGGAGGATAAAACGTCATTTTCTTTTGGGTCCTCTCAGTAGTATAAGCTAACGAGCCGGCGCAGGTACAGTAAGTGACACTTTTCTAACCTTTACCATGAAAATTATTTCTTAAAATGTAACTTCCTACCTACTCAGTACTAGCGCGCTTGTAACAATCAGGTTAAGATTTTTTCCATTCGAGTACGGAACTATTACTAAGACAAATATCTTTTACAGGCTAAGTATTCACTAAGTTAGCAGATACTAGTACAGCTGTTTTCTAAAGTTATACCAAAACGGTTCACGACGTCGATTAATCAATCTGTAGTTGGGTAGAAAATAAGCAAAAATTGAGTGAGAAGGAATCAAAAAACATCAAAAATATAACACTCGCGCCAGATGCCATCTTTTATCTTACCTCCTCGATGGTTGGGCCACCCGCATCAGCGTCGCCAGCAGGGGCGGCACCTCCTGGAGCACCACCCATGTCGGGCATACCTCCTCCTGGCATACCACCAGCACCGCCAGCCATCTTCTGCAAGATGGGCATAGCAATACCCTCAAGGGACTTCTGCTTTTCCTCGTACTCCTCCTTCTCGGCGGTAGGATTGGCATCGAGCCACTTGATAGTATCATCAATGGCGCTCTCCAAAGAGGTCTTGTCCTCGGCTGGGATCTTGTCCTTGACTTCCTCCGAGCTGATGGAGCTCTTCAAACTGTAGCAATAGTTCTCAAGTCCGTTCTTAGCCTCAATACGGTTCTTGTTGGCATCGTCCTCGGCCTTGTACTTCTCGGCTTCATTGACCATGCGTTCGATCTCTTCCTGGGAGAGACGACCCTTATCGTTAGTAATGGTAATCTTGTTCTCCTTTCCGGTAGACTTTTCCAAAGCAGAGACATTAAGGATACCATTGGCATCGATATCGAAACAGACGTCAATCTGGGGCTGTCCACGAGGCATGGGAGGAATGCCGTCAAGATTGAACTTGCCAAGCAAATTGTTATCCTTAGTCATGGAACGTTCACCTTCAAAGACCTGGATCAACACACCGGGCTGGTTATCAGCGTAGGTAGAGAAGGTTTGGGTCTTCTTGGCAGGAACAGTGGTGTTACGCTTGATGAGAGTGGTCATGACACCTCCAGCAGTCTCCAAGCCAAGGGAAAGGGGAGTGACATCCAACAACAAGAGCTCAGAAAGCTTTTCACTCTTGTCAGCTCCAGACAAAATGGCAGCCTGGACAGTGGCTCCGTACGCGACAGCCTCATCAGGGTTGATGGTCTTGCAGGGCTCTTTTCCGTTGAAAAAGTCGGAAAGCATGCTCTGAATCTTGGGGATACGAGTGGATCCACCGACCAAGACAACTTCGTCCACTTGGTTCTTGGCAATCTTGGCGTCGCGCAAGACCTTTTCGCAAGGCTCCATGCACTTCTTGAAATAATCCATACAAAGATCCTCGAAACGGGCACGAGTAATGGTAGAGTTGAAATCGATACCATCGAACAAACTGTCAATCTCAATATGAGCTTGAGTTGAGGAAGAAAGCGTACGCTTGGCACGTTCGCAAGCAGTACGGAGACGACGCAGAGATCGCTGGTTGGCAGACATATCCTTGCGGTGGCGACGCTTGAAGTCTTGGAGGAAATAATCAACCATGCGGTTATCGAAATCCTCTCCACCCAAGTGTGTATCTCCGGCAGTAGCCTTGACTTCAAAGATTCCCTCTTCAATGGTCAACAAGGAAACATCGAAAGTACCTCCACCAAGATCGAAAATGAGGACATTCTTCTCTTCTCCCTTCTTGTCCAGACCGTAGGCAATGGCAGCGGCAGTGGGTTCATTAATAATACGAAGGACATTCAAACCAGAAATTGCTCCAGCATCCTTGGTAGCTTGACGCTGAGAGTCGTTGAAGTAGGCAGGAACAGTCACGACGGCATTCTTGACTTCCTTTCCTAGGTAAGCTTCGGCAATTTCTCGCATCTTAGAGAGGACCATGGAGGAAATTTCCTCAGCCTTGAAATCCTTTTTCTCTCCCTTGTATTCGACTTCAATGATGGGGGTTCCTCCAACACCTGACTTGACGACGAAAGGCCAGTGCTTCATGTCGGACTGAACTCCAGGATCAGTGAACTTGCGGCCAATAAGACTGTAGCATACAGAAATGAGTGGTAAACAGACATTAAAACGTGAGAATTATTTTATTCGTAATAAATCATGATTCAATAAAATAATACTGTACACAGCTGTGCAGCGCATTCACCCGAACTTACCGCTTGGCATCGAACACCGTGTTGTGGGCATTCATGGCTGCTTGCGACTTGGCAGCATCTCCGATGAGACGTTCAGTCTCAGTAAAGGCGACATATGAAGGGGTTGTACGGTTACCCTGGTCGTTGGCAATAATCTCGACACGATCATTCTGCCAAACTCCGACGCAACTGTAGGTGGTACCAAGATCGATACCAACGGATTCTCCTGTGACGGTGGACATTGTTAATTAGGTTGTGGTGATTTGTTTGTTGTTGATTTATTGAAAAACGAAAAACGAAAATAATTTTTGTATAAAAATGATTTTTATGGTGTTTTTCAAGATTCGTTTTGAGGATTGCTTGTTTTGAGAAGGCGCAAGTTTGCGCATTTTTTAACAGGAGCCACTGATTATTAATCGTGTGCGTGTTTCGATGACTATCGTAGGCAATCGTCGGCAATCTTTTACTATCCATCATCAGCAGTCTTGAAATGATCGTGGGTCTAATTGGTTGATTTCGGATGACTGTAGCGAGCGTGCCAGCTCACGACTCCATAATCGTTCAATAAATGACGTCAGTACTTCGACCGGGTCGGGATGTTGCACGTTTCGATTTTGTTCTGGGTGCCCGGGAAGTTACCATGTTCGCTGTCCTCCTGAACTTCGACTCACACTTTCTCTCGCCTTCCAACCATACAACACTAATAATAGAGAGTTGTGGTAACGGGATAGATAGAGTGACCTCTACTACTCCTAGTAGTCTAGTAATTACTATTAGATAGAGTGCGCTCTACTACAAGCTAGTGGGAAGGAACCTGAATGGCACGAACTGCCTGCGATAGGAGGTAATCTGACAATATGCTATTTCAGGTTTTCGGTAAGGAAGTAGGTAGATAGAGTGGCCTGAGCGCCTCCTGAAGAGCAGGAAGACGATGAATATTAAGAGCGCGACGCATGGGTTTGCTTGTTGTCACGGCTGGTACTCGAGCACTATAGTTTTTTGCTTTATTGTGTTCCAACGCATGGTCCAAGGTCGCCTATCTACCACCAGGCAGAAGGTAGTAAGGTATTGCTACTACAGTCCAATGCGATTGTCGCTCATTGTAGCGTCTAGAATTCCAGCAGTGGCTCCTTATGTTGATCGTTCGGTGACTACTCAATCTTTTTGCAGCTTTCAGGATACCTACGATCTATCCGAATTGGCTTTCCTCGTGGCTACAACATGAAAATATGCCTGTCCAAACTGGACAACTGGACTTTTGATTGACGAGCAGTACGGGACTCGATTTAGTACGCGATAATGCACACCAAGATACCAAAAATATTACAATTCTAGAACAAAAAGATTGCAAATGACTCCCATTTTTTATTAGTCGCAATAACGCCTTAAAGGATAACTTTATCCGAAACAATCACTATATTGAAAGGCAATAACTGAAGAAAGCCATAAGATAGTCGCGGAGTTTTTCTGTTGTCCAGAGTCAACATGACTCTCTCGAGAGTAAAGATGAGGGAGAAGACCATTGCGTCGTCGTTCCTTTTAATGTTGTTCCAATGCGCAACATTCGTGCCAACAGTATTTACTGAAGCAGCAGCGACGCGAGCTGGTACTACCTTCAAAATTCGCAACAACAATATAGGAAAAGCTGTGCGGCTTTGGATGGCAGACCAGAGAACAGCAAGAAGAGTATACGGACCGATTCAAAACTGGGATACGAGTGGAGTCACACAAATGGACTCCCTCTTCCTGGGAGTCGAGTCCTTTCATGACGATATTAGTAGATGGGATGTCTCACACGTTACGAGCATGCAATGGATATTCTATAAGTCGGTAGATTTTCGAGGTGATATATCCACTTGGGATGTTTCCCAGGTTTCCGATCTAACAATGGCGTTTGCCTATGCCAGGAACTTCAGGAGCGATGTCTCAAAGTGGGATACGTCCCAAGTGAAGAGCCTGTGGTATGCATTTGCCTACTCCTCCAACGTCCATGCTATTATGTCTCACTGGAATACAGGAAGTGTAACTTCGATGGAAGGGACGTTCCAGCATAGTTCCGATTTGGAAGTAGGTGACTCGTTATATTGGGATACGACGCATGTTGTGGACATGACGAACACCTTCTCAAACGCATCTTGGTTCGACCATGTTGTATGCTGGAATCTAACGAGTGTATCCATGGAATCTTTGGAACAAGTGTACTGCGATAGCAAAGGTATTGGAGGATTTGATTGTAACTGTGTTCCTCCAGACCTGCGAGGGACAATAAACAACGAATGCTTTTTTCCAAGCCCAGGTTGCGTGAAAGAGACCCTCACTACAAGTACCATGTAGAGAACAACCAGCTCAAAACAAGCCACGACAATAGCATCTACTCCTATAAGCAGATACAAGGTTAGCTCCGTATCGTTGGAAATAACAACATGTCAAATTATAACTTCAAACAACAGGAAAGAAACAAAGCTGATACTGGCACAGCCGATTATACCCGCATACTACTGGTCGCAGGCTAGCTAGTCTTAGTCGTTTTAAAGCGTAGTAGACTTTCAAAACCTGTACTATGTACTTGCTGATTAGGTCGTTTGTCAATGTGCTTGTCCTATACTGTTGTCATCCTTCTTGCTCGTGGTCGTTCTCGACGCAACACACGGAAGCAGCAGCAACAGCAGCGTCGTGAAGAAACCAAACTATCTAGATATCCCTGTTTCTGCCAACTTGCTAGCTACTGTAGTAGCTAGCTAATGTAGTTGACTAACTAGTGGTTTTCATGTGCATACAATTTTTGACAAGTCGAGCATTTTCTGGATAACACAAAGATCCTTTTGAGATCTTCTACTCTGAACGATTGGCTGATGACAAACAATGAATGTCTGCTTGTTCCTGATAAAAAACCAGTGCCATGCCAGCGCAACAAAATCATCATTCATTCCTACTACAAACTCTCGCTACTGAAGCTAGACAGCTACTCTACTACGTAGCAACTCAAGCCATTGCTGCAAGCTGCAAGCTGCAAGCTAGCATTTTCCCGCTGCAAGTCCTCCTGACAGCAGAAACAAAATCTTGTCGGTCATGTATCTTCTATTATTTTTTATCGGCTCGGATAGCTTTTCGATACTTCCCCTCACAAAAACGCGTCTAATAATGGAAGGAATATTTTTTTTTGTTGACTCGTAATTAGGGTTAGTGTAATTCTTTTGGATCCAACGAGCGAACGCTACCGCGTTCTCTCGACTATGCCAGCTCTCTAGGGCTACGTTCGGCTAGGTAGGGTGGTTTGGAGAAACTCGGCAATTTACTAGGGCCGACCTTTTCTCCGTTCCGAGG
>Ga0100391_1000989_pt1 | contig 32395 bp, 20 predicted proteins | sample CryGeymeta201515_FD_81541 | JGI IMG/M metagenome (GOLD analysis project Ga0100391, IMG submission 81541) | Groundwater microbial communities from Crystal Geyser aquifers in Utah, USA - Crystal Geyser metaG 2015-15 | ecosystem: Environmental > Aquatic > Deep subsurface > Groundwater | place: USA... | reverse complement strand
ACCCACAGCGCCAATTGTTGCGTATTCTCGATAATTATCTATTCTATTGATATTTCCTCCACGAAAATATGCTTGTTGTATTGCTTCGGCTTCCTTGGGCGCAACTTTTTGAAATGCTATAAATGCTTCCCTGGTTTGTTCCGGAAGAGACTGCAAAAATAATCTGGTTAATGGATCTTCGGCAGACTTCTTATATTGGTCCATTAAAGAACCCAAATCTTCACCAACCATTTGGGTAGCATTATAAAATTTCTTTAACTGACCTTTAAATTGATCCTCGCGCTGGCTCAAATCTGTTTTATTTGAACTGTCTATTTTTCGCTGTATATCCAAAAATTCAATTGATCGTTGTGCTACATCCTTAACAGTCAATCCCAAAGAAAATAATTCTCCAGAACTGTTTCTTAAATTATCAGTAAAACTCGATATAGCCGGTAATCCAAACTTCTGAACAGTAAGAGCATTTTCAGAAAAAAGTTTAGCCCCTTCATCAAATGATAATCCCATCCTGGCAGTTGCTTCAATTGAACCAAGTAAACCGCCACTAACTTGAATACCGGTCTTTGTTAATGAACCATATGTACTTGTCAATGAATCAATGAGACCGGCGCCGGCTGCAAAAACTGCGGCTATACCAAATAACGGCAATACATTAGCAATAGTTGAAGTCAAATCACTTAATGGTCGATCAGTTGGTGTTAAAACTTTGACAACCGATACTAATCCTTCATTAGTATTTTTAATGCCTTTATTAAACGTTTTATACCCTTTAACTAATTTATTACGGGATAATTGTTCTCTTAATAAATTTTCTACTTCTTCTCGCTGTTCTTTTTTATATCTTTTTCGTGTTTTTACATTATTAGCAACATATTCGTTAAACAATTTGTCAACTGATTTGCCAGATTTTTTACTTATATCAGATGCAAATTTCCTAAGTAGATCTACCACTTGTTCTCTATTTGAAACATAGTTGCCAGTGTCCAGCTGTTTGGTAATATTAACTAAACTATTTTCTAAACTTGGATTAATTTTCATTATACTATATTACTCGTTAATGTTCTATACGTGTTGGTAGTTTGCGAAGCATTTGCCATAGATATGCCGGCTAATACTTTTGTTAAATGAGTATTTTCCTCGGCAAGTTCAAGTATTCTTTTTTCATATGTCAAATTAGCGCCGGGACCCACTGCATCTGTTTTTGTTTGGTCAAGTGTTGGTGTGCCCAATGTATTACCAGTATTACCAGAGTTTTCGGCATTATTTGGCGCGGCTGGTGCAACAGAAACGCCGTCTTTCTCACCTTTTAAAGATTTTTCCAAATATCGTTGTTTTGATTTGAATAATTGTTCACGTATTGCCAGTTCCTTCATACGAGATTCGTATTCTTTGTTGATTTTAATTATTTCCGGATCTTCGTCATTATTATTATTGGGCGGTTCTGTCCCTTTATCAAAAGAATTATCCGAGGGCGGTATAGTATTTAATTCGTTATTTGATTTTTTATTTATTTCTTCAATTATTGCTTGATTGTTTTTATTCATTTCATCTACAATACTTTGCATTTCCGGAGGAACAATTGGTTCCGCAACTGTTTTTCGTTCCTCTTCTAATTTACGTTCAACTTCTGTATCATCCATTGACTGATTTGAATCATTTGAATCAGCAGGCGGCGGGGGAGCGGCAGCGGGAGTTTCATCATTATACATTTTATCGTATAAATAGGCCCCGCCCGCTGCCAATGCGGCAACGGCCGCCGTTCCTTTGATAAATCTACCCAAAGGACTGCGTCTAACACCCAATCCAACTGCGTTGCCCAATGCGCCAAAAATTGATCCAAACAAATTAGTTGTGGCCGCTTTTGCTAACCATAAAGCAGTCTTAGCAGCAACCAACCCAATCATACCAGTCAATATCACCTGTGTTAATGGGCTTTCTGCACCCACAAAGGCCAATATACTTTTAGAAAATCCATCAATAACAGTTGTAAAACGAACTACACCATCAATAAGCATAATTAATGCATCAATATTATCCGGGTTGGTCACCACCCCAATAAATTTAATTAATCCTTTTGCTAATATTTCACCAAATGCACCGTCTGGGCCCAATATATCAACCGTAAATTTAAGTAATGTCTCTCGTATCAATGAAATACTTTCATTAATCTGCGGGCCAAGTTTTAGTAATAATTCACTAAGTTTATCAGTTCCGCTACCGTCAGGGGTTTGCTTTGGATCAAGAACCAAATCATTCATAGTTTTGAGTAGTCCGGCGCCAAAATTCAAGGCGCCGTCAAGTCCAGCTCTCCCCAATTGACCAACTCGCTGCATTAATTCAGCTTCATGCGACTTCAGGAAGGCGGCGGCGGCTGCATTACCTGAACCAGTTTTTGCCATATTAACTATACCTTGAACTAAATCCGTTGTACCAGAAACAACAATATCTTCATAATTTGAAACACGTTCAAGAGCACCCTTTTGTATTGCTTCAAGAACAGTTTCGGCCATTTTGGGGTCTATGGACTGAAGTGTGGCCATTAAATTTTGCCCAACTTCGGGCAAACTCTTAAGTATTAACCTAGTTCTGGGATCTTCGCTTAAACTTTTTAATGATTTAAGCATTTCCTCAACACCAACTCCGGTTATTTGTGCTGCATTATAAAATTCTTTTATGGTACTATCAAAAAGTTTACTTTGCTCTTGCTGATTGAGTGTTCGTAATCCTGTTAAGTTTCGTTGTGTTTCCAAAAAGCTTGCTGAACTTTCAACTATGTCTTTGTAGGAAAATCCCAATGCATATAAATCACCACTATTAGCACGAACCTGTTTAATAAATCCCGTGAATGCCGGGGCGCCAATTCTTTGAATAGTGTTATTGTATGTTTTATACATTTTAGCAGTATCATCAAGGCTTAATCCTAATTCACCACTTGACTGAACTAAGCCCAAAATACCATTTTGAAATTGTACACCAGCTTGTGTTACTGTTCTATATGCATCTATTGTAGAATCAACTACACCAGCTAATACCGCAAATCCAGCAAATACCCCGCCAATTACCGGTAACTCGCCCATTGAGTTAGCAAAACTTTTAAAACTTCCATCAACCCTAGTTAAAGATCTACTAAATCTTCCAAATTGCCGTCCAGTATCTTTTGTCAACACGCCCATTATGCCAATAGATTTAGAAGTTTCTTCTACCGCTTCTTCGTGTTCACCAAAAATTTTATCTATTTTATCACGACTAGTTTTTTTAGTTTTACTCAGATTTTTAGCTTCGGTTTCTACTTCAGCAAAAACTTTGGCCATATCTTTGGGTCTTAATATTTTTAACCCTTGAACTATAATATCGAGTTGCCTAACCATTTCCTTAGTATCAGAAGGCAATCCTTTTAAACTTTCAGCAATTCGTTCTAAAGATTCATTAACAATTTCTGACAATTCATAATCCCACTAGTATTTTAGATATTTATGTCACAAAAATTATATACGTATATTATCAAGTATAAATATAATAAACAACGCATATAATTCGGAGAAATTATGAACAACAAAAGAGTTACTGAAGATGATATGACCAAAGAAGTATCAGATAATTTGCAACGATTTATGAATAAAACTTCATTAGATAAAAAAAGCAATAAACCTTTACCAAAAAATAAATCATTTTTTGATCAAGAATTACCCAATAATCAAGAACTATTGGGAGGGAACGTAGAAGAATTTGATGAAGAGGAAAACGATATTAATACCGATGTTAATGAAGATGAATTTGAAGAAGATATTAATTTAGCTTTTAGAAAAGAATCCGATTCCAATAATAAATTTGAAGGATCACAAAAATTCTTTAAAAAACCAAATAAAACCAAAAATAATAACCCTCTTTCGGCATATTTTAGAGAACCCGGAATATATGTCAAATTGCCCAGCCAAGGAAATTATAGTTCAGATAATTCAATAAACTTTACCACAAATGGGGAAATTAGCGTTTTTCCAATGACCGCAAAAGATGAAGTTTGGTTTAAGAATCCCGATGCGTTATTGAATGGCGTAGCGATTGAAAAGGTATTAGAATCTTGTTGCCCTGATATTGGGGATATTAGAAATTTACCAATCAACGACATAAACGTGTTATTACTTGGGTTGCGTTACAGTTCATATGGAAAAGCTCTACACTTAAAAAGTTCATGCCCAAAATGTAAAACAGAAAACAGTTTTGCCGTTAATATAGAAGATTTGTTAGACAACATAAATTTCTTAGAAGCAGAATATAGCCTAACTATAGGCAAATTAAAAATTTATGTTAAACCATACACATATGATAGTATGATAAAAGCTACCATCGTTACATTTGAAGAAGCAAAGGTAGTTCAATTAATACAAAATGAAGATTTGACAGACGACGAACGAAAAGAGTTAATTAAAGATTCATTCCAAAGAATACATAGTTTATCGGTATTATTAATGAGCAACAGTATTGTTAAAATTATTACACCAGATAATAAAATCATAAAAGATGGTGATTTTATTAGCGAATGGCTAGATGAAATTGATAGAAACACATATAATGAATTAAAAGCAAAATTTGAAGAAATAAATAAAATAGGAGTACCAAATAATTATCACGTTAAATGTACTAAATGCGAACATGAATTTTTAATTGATTTAGCATACGATCCAGCAACTTTTTTCGAGTAAGGCTCTTGCATTCTACTCCTGAAGAAGTAGTGGAATTAATAGCCAATATGGAGAAAGAAGCAAGAGCCATCCATAAACAAATAGCAGAAATTTGTTTTTATATGCGAGGTAGTATTAATTACTATCAAGCTTGGAATTTATCGTTTAAGGAAATAAAAATAATACAGGAACGAATTAAAGAGCAATTTGAATTTGTTAAAAAAAGCCAAATGCCAATTTTATAAGGAAAAATGATGGCCGGTGCCGCAAGTAAAAATAAAGGTAAATCAGGAGAACGAGAATTATGTAAAATTCTTGAAGGTTATTTTGGGGGGAGTTTCATTCGCGTCCACAATAGCGGTGCATTTGTGGGTGGTAAAAATGCAGTTAGAAAAGCAACACTTTCGGAAAACCAAATAAGAAATGCCAAGGCAGACATTGTTACCCCCGACCATATGCCAAAATTAATAGTAGAAAGTAAATTCTATGCTGATTTCCCATTCCATATGTTTTTAACAAGTCCAAATGTACCAATTTTAGATAGTTGGATACAACAGCAATTGGATATTGTTGATCCTGGTGATTTTTGGATGGTATGTTTTAAAATTAATAGAAAAGGATGGTTTGGGTGTATCGAATATGATAATAAATTTACCTACGCTCATCATATTCGATACAAAACTTATTCAGTTTTTAACTTACATGAATTTTTAAACCTAAACAAAAATTTAATTTTAGAAATTTCAAAATAAATTAATTAGTTGGCCACAACACCAATGATCTAGGGCGGGCCAATAGTGCAATCCATTCGGATTCTTCCATATCAGCATCACGGGCGGTCCAGCAATCATCATATATATGTCCATACCAAGTTGTTTCAGGTACATATATACTACCATCATTGTAGTCAGCGAGAGGCGAAAAGCTGTTTCCTTCGGAATCTTTACTTAAAATGATTTCCATATCATCAGGTAATCCAGCTAATATATCACGTAATTCTTTTACTTTCATAATACTGCCTTTTCTATTTTAATAAGTTTTTCATCACAACGCATTCTTACTTGAAATATTGCGTCCAATGTTAAGCAATATATAACTGCTCCTTGCCTCAAAAATTGACCAGGAACAAAATAGTTTAGTGTTTCATCTAAATATAAAATAAATTCTTTATCCTCAACACTATTCCATATTTCAGTTTCTTCTGTCCAAAAAACATTTAATTTCAAATGTGCTTTCCACGGAAATTTATTTTTCCAAAGACTTGTTCTTTGTATTTCTCTATAATCCATTAAATTTCTTTCTCATTATCCGGCCAAGGATCATCTAGAATACCATATTTTTCAACACTTTCTTTAATTCTATCCAAAATATATAAAATTGTTTCAATAGATTCGCCCTCGTCCAAATAGGCTTCTATTGCTAATGGTGATTCTGTCATGCCTTGGGGTGTACCATCGTCATCATAATATACTTCTCTAATACTCAATATATTATTTGATCTAACTACTCTATAATTCCAACTCATTTCGTTTCCTTAAAAATTCGTATTTCATCAACTATACTCTTAACAATTACCGAATCCAGCAACATTGAATAAAATATTTTGTCTATACCTTTTGTAAAAATAACATCATCAAATTTTTTACCGTAATTATCGTAAAAAATCCAATTATCTTTACCCAAAATATTATCAAATTCTTTTTTAAGGGTATTCGCTCTTTGTATACTTTCCATCACATTATTAGTAAATTTTAAAATTATCATCACATTATAATCGGAATATATTAAATCAGGCGGCCATCCGCTATCATATTTATCATCAATTTCAACAATGTTAATAGTTTTTACCGGATCTCTAGAATAATCCATTATTGCAAATCCTGTAACATGGTGAATCCATTTTCCTTAACTACCATCAAAATCTGTGTTACTCTATTAATAAGCTCTTCTCTATGGGAAATCAAGAAAATATTTTTGTTGCGTTCTCTGCTCATTTTCTTTAAAATTTCCAAAGCACTTTCAACACCTGCGGGGTCTAATCCGTTATCAATTAATTCATCAATAAACAACATGTTCATAGGCATATTTAAAGATTCAAATACATCTCTAAATGCCCAACTCAAACTTAATATCAATCTAGTTCGTTCGCCTCTACTTAAGTTATCAAAATCAAATTCTAAACCAAGTTCAGAAATTTCAACACTTAAATCATTTAAAAATTTAACCGAATGAGGCAACTGCATTTGTCCCAAATAAAATGATAAACGATTATTTAAATAATTTAAATTTTGGTCTATTATTCTTTTTCTAATAAAACTGTCTTTATTGGTTAAAAATTTAAGCAAATATTCCTGATGATCTTTAAGTCTGGTAAGTTCATTTATTTTTTCATATTTTAATTCTTGTATACCTGTATTTTTTAATGTTTCTATCTGATCAAGATATGGATCTTTTCTATCCGACAGATATTCTAATTCTTTAGTCAATGTTTCAAGACTTGACCTATGATTATATGCATCGCTTAGTGATGCATAAAATACGGTAGGTTTATCACCCAAAGTATCATATTGTGTGGTAGCAGCTTCTAATTCAACGTCCAATACTGCTATTTCACGTTCATACTCTGCTATTTCTGTTGCAATAGTTTCTATTTTCTTAACCAACCCTTCACGCAACTCTTCGTGTTTGTGATCCTGTATTTTTTGCTCACAGCTTGGGCATTTATTTTCATCCAACAACAAAATATCTTTTTCATATTGTGCTAATCTTTTCAAGGCAGTGTTTAAATTTTTAGAAAAATTAATTTTATTCTTATCCAAATTTGTAATAATTTTTTCAATTTCTTCTACATCTGTTTTAATTTTGTGATTGGCAATTTCTGCATCAATATCCAAATGACTTAGTGCATTTAATGCGTCTTCTGCTTCGCATTTCTTTTTATCTATATCTCTAGCAAAAATTAAACTTTTTCGTTCCAAATCTTCTATGGTTTTAGCTATTTTAGCGTTGCTTTCCTTAGTTGATTGCAACCTTATTTCTTCTTCACGGATATGTTCTTTATTTTCTCTAATACGTTCTTTTAATTTTTCAGCTTTTAAACTTAAAAGAGTAATGCCCAAAAGTTCTTCAATAACTGCTCGTTGACTACCGATTGCCATTGACAAAAATGGTTCCGTAAATGTGTTCATAACCATAATGTGTTTGAACAATGTAGCACTCATGCCAAACACACGTTCGATTTCTTTTTGAGTCCACCTGCTATCGCCTTCGGCTTCATCTGTATCAGGGCTGTTAACAACCCTATTATTGACTATCCAGCGAAGATACGTTGGGCGCCGCCCACGCTCTATTCTATGCTTTGCACCATTTTTTTCAAACTCTAGAGCAACCTCCATGTTTTTTGAATTGGTTTTATTGATTAAGTTATCTTTCTTAATCTGAGTTAACGCATTGCCGTATATTGCATAAGATATTGCTTGAACAATAGTTGATTTTCCCACACCATTTCTAGCGCCACTTGAAGTGGATACGTCCAAATTTTCACCCAAAACTAGAGTGAGAGGGTCTCGGTCCAAAATAACGTATTGCTGAACGTTGCCTATTGATAAAAAATTTCTTATTTCTATTTTTGTAAGTTTAAGCATTTATGCCCCGTCTACATCTAAACTATTATATAATTCTATTAATAACGTATGATCTATAAAACTTTCAGTATTTTCTATGCTACTCAATCCTTCTATAACTATTTGATCAACCGTTTTAAACTCTGAACTGTTAACTTGTACAGTTTCATCATCCGTCTTTTGGTAGGGGACTAAACTAATTTCTCTAGCACCAAATTGTTCAACAAATCCCTCACGTAAATATTGAAATTCTTCATAAGTTACATCAATATCTGTTGTTATTCTAGCATAGGTATATTCATTTAAAATATTTTCAGGGCCTATTTCCAATAATTCACTTAATTTAAGTGTAACGAACCTTGGTTGTTCGGGCCACATTTTAAATTCGGGGTCTTTACCCCATTCCAAAAACATCATGCCACGTTCTTCGTCCCAAGCGTCTGAATAGTTGTGTGGAAATGGACTGCCAATATACCAAATATTTTTTTGCTTTTGTCTCTTATGAAAGTGTCCAGAAAATACATATTCATTATTGGCTAGGTCATCACCAGTTAATTCCCCGTTATCTGGCATAGCCACCATAGCATTCATTAAGAATGCCGGTAATTCAAAATGGCCGAACATGTATTTTGATTTAATTTGCTGAACTTCCTTCCATTCATGGCCAATTAACCACGGAATGAATGCACAATCACCAATAACAGTGGGTTCGTAAATAATTTTAGTATTTTTTAAATTTCTAGCAAATTCAATTGAATTAATCTCTCGTTTTTCACGATAATATAAGTCGTGATTGCCTAATATAAAATAAACCTGTTTAAAACTTTTATCAAGCAATTCTAAATTTGAAAGACTATAATTTAGAGTTGATACGTTAATGAAGCGTCGATTGTCATGCCAATCACCCAAAAATATACAAGTATCTGCCCCCCATGAGTGAGCTTCTTCTACAAACCATTTAACAAAATTTTCACAATCTATATTGAATTGTCTTGAGTTATTCTTCTTACCAAAATGTATATCACCAAAAACGGCCGCTTTATTAAATAATTGTTTCATATATCCATTCCTGTTTACCACAATCCCAAATTTTTGGTATTCCTATTTTTGTCATCATTTCTGTTTCAGTAGAACAATCATTAAAATCTATTTCGGGAAATTTTTTTAAAATATTATTTTTAGTAAATCTACTACAATGTACTACTTCATTACGATATAAATAATGATATGCTGGTCCAATTTCAGCACCTTTTTTAAAGCCAATCTTTTCATATGATTTTCCATCAAACCATCTATTATCAGAAAAACTAACAACATTGGTAAAATTTAAATCAATTTTAGCAAATTTAAAAATTTTAGAAAATAATCCCGGATATATGCCAAAATCAGAAACCCATCGTCTTAATTCAAATCTCCTATTTTCCTTATTACCGCGCGTATACGAAAAACACATAGCAGCCTTTATTTCATCACCAATAAAACCCCCATAATATGCTATACCAGATACAAATCCCTGAATATGATATTTTTCTACCATATTCCTATAATTAGCAGTATCAATACGTTTAATAATAAATTTTCTACCATGAATTTTATTATTATTAATGCCAATATTATTTTTTATAATATTTTTTATAATATCAGATTTAGCATACCATTCTGTTTCAAAAATTGTAAGTAATTTAATATTTCTTTCTTTACACCATTTCCATTTATTATAATGATACAATTTATCTTTAAATTTATCAGAATGCCAATGGTCACCATTCATTTCTATTGCTAAATTATATTCCGGTAGATAAAAATCTAATTCATATGGTGTTATAATGGTTTTATCATTTTGAATAAAATCTATGCCCAGTTCTGTTAAAAACAAACGCATGTCTGCTTCTAATGAACTAATATATTTATTTGGTGTAATATTATAAATTTGACAATATCGTATTACTGTATTTCTATCAATGTTAAGTTTATTTGCTATACCCTGTGGAGAATAATTATCAATTAAATTCTGGAATGTATTTTTATCTTTTAATATTTGTAAAGAATCTTTGGGGGTATGAATATGCCCGATACAACCAATACCATATTTATGTTGTAACGTGTTGATTAATTTTTCCTTAGATTTAGATGATTTTCTATTCTGCTCTGCTTTATTTCTAATACCATCATTTTGAAAAGTATATTCTACACCATACTTTTTTAAATTATTATTTTTTCTTTTTTCCTGCACATCAGGCGATAATAATATATTTTCAACTCCATATTTTTTTATATTATGGATGATTTGGTTATTTTTATATTCTTCACACGTTGCTCTGCATTTATATGAACAATATTTTCTATATTTGTTTTGATCAGATACCCAATTTAACTCATTACCACAATTTATATTTTTACATTTTGGAAATGTTTTTTCATGATTTATTATATGCCAAAGAATTTGTCTAGGTTTACCTTTAACTATAATTCTTTCATCTATATCAAAACAAGAAAAATCTATGATTTTTAAGTCTTTTTTAGTTAAGACTTTTTTATCATTTAATATATAGATATAATCTGGCAACATTATTAAATCTCTATTTTTTACTTAATTATATATACTATAGAGAAATGAGTTAATCAATAATATATTTCATTAATCCGTGTAAATTATTCATACGTATTGTAACTTCCGCCACTTTCATTATCCATTGCATAACTATGGCTTGGGCTATAACCACTTTCAATCATCATTTTATTTTTAATAGTTGATACTTTATCTTCCGAATTGAGAGTTCCCCTAAATGAGTTAGTAACAATACAAGTAAAATATGCGAACGGGTTTTGACTTTTTGCTTCATCAAATTTGAGAGCAACGTCTATTAACTGCATTAATGCTTGGCCTTTCATATCTTCAAGCCAAGTATAACCACGCCAATTTCCCTTTTGACTATATCGTTCTACTAATTTTAAAAACATCATTGCAAGTTTATTGGTAAGTCTTCCTTGGCTTAAGCAAAAACCACCGTTTTCTAAACCATTACTCCAATGGCTGCGTCCTACTTCAACCAACTCACCTGTTTCATTAAAAATATAATGTTTGAATGGGTTAAAATTTAATTTAACTACTCTTTCTCGATTGCTTAAATTTTTTGCTTTTTTATTTTTTCTTATTTCTTCCGGAATATGAGTTTCATCCATTACTCGAAAAATTAAATCTAGTTTATCAAAATCCGCAGAAGAAGTTAATTTTGGATTTTTATCAGAATTTTCTTTTATTATTCTATTTACTTTGTCAGATCTGTTTTCTTTCGCTTGCTTAATTAATTCATCAGTAATATCAGCTACATTATAAACAATTATATCATAATCCTCATATTCCTTTGAAGTATAATAGCAAAATGTGTTCTTAGATTTATGTATTTCTAATAATAAATCTCTATTATTTAAATAATTAATTTTTCTTTTGGCCATCAATATTCCTTGTTAAGTTAACTTATTAATAAGTATAAGATCTTTATATTACATATTCAAATATTATAATAGTATTTAATTTTTAAAATATAAATAGTATTAAGAATATTTACGGGTTTTATTATGCGAGCTAAAGATTTTATATTTGAAGAAGCTGTTCCTGGTGTGGAAAATTATGCGGTAATTATGGGCGGTCGTTTTCAACCCCCGCACAAGGGGCATAATGCAATATATAAGTATTTATCCACGAACTTCAATCCAAATAATGTAATAATAGCTACAAGCAATAAAACAGATAAAGAAACACTTGATAAATATAATAAAAATTTAGAAGAATACAATAAAAAATATGAGCAATATCTAATAAAAAAATCTGCGGCAGAAACCAAAGGAAATAAAATTCCACCAGAACCCAAAAAACCTAACCCGCCCGTAGTAAAAAGTTATTTTAATTTTGAAGAAAAGAAAAAACTATGGATTGATTTATTTGGTATTCAATCAAATAAAATTCAATACTCGGCTATACCTGCATTTAATCCAATTGAAATATTAAGTAAATTACCGGATAATACAGCGTATATTACCGTCACATCCGAAAAAGATAAGGAACGTTTTGAGGGGAGAGAATTTTATAAACCATATCCATTTAATGGCAATAAACCAGTACCATTTGACGATATAAAATCAGAATTATATCCGTATAAAGAACATGGCTACTATATAATATTGCCATCATTAGAAGGTGGTATTTCTGCTACCAAAGTACGAGAAGTAATTCAAAGTCCAACAAAATCATATGAAGATAAAATTACTTTCCTAAAACAACTATACGGAAGAGAAAATAAATCCGCGTTTGATTTAATAATAAAACGTCTGGGTGGTGATTGGTTTAATGATGTATAATCAAAGGAAATTTAATGGCTGATGTAGATAAGAGGTTGAGAATAAGAAGTAGATCAGGTGCAGAAAAGGACGTGTATGGTGCGGCTGGCAATGCATCAAATCCTATGGCAATATTACATGAAACCAATGGAGTAATTTTTCCTTACACACCCACCGTAACATATAAACAAAATCCGCAATGGCAGAGCCAGGATTTAACCCATAGTATTCAACAATATTACTATTTTACTGCGGTTGAATCTGCACAAATATCAATTGGTGGTCGATTTACTGTACAAAACAGCCAAGAAGGCAAATATTTACTTGGCGTATGGCATTTCTTAAGATCATATTCAAAAATGCATTTTGGTATTAACGACCCCCAAAAAGGATTGCCGCCGCCCATACTTTTATTAGACGGGTATGGTGGATATGTTTTTAATGAATTGCCCATAATTATACAAACATGGAACATTGATTTTCCTGCGGATGTTGATTATGTACGAGTATCAACTAGTACTCCAATTGTTGGTCCCGAAATAAGAAGAGATCAAAGCGGAACAAGCTCATCAACAGCAAATATTGGTTCGCCCGCTAGTTCGTCACCAGGAAATGAATATGCTTATCTACCATCAAGCACAAATATCAATATTACTGCGATAGTTCAAAGACCGCCGAACAGCTTAAAACGAGATTTTAATTTACAGGATTTTAGAGAAGGAAGATTATTGAAGGGGTTTACTTAATATGGCAACAAAATACAGTGGGGATAGTTTTTATGCAATCACTCCTATCAGTAACAGATTTTTGGGTATTTGGCAGCCAATAAATGTGCCATCAAATTTAAATGATCAAGTTTATATCATACCAACAAAATATGAACTCAGACCAGATCTAGCTGCTAACCAATTTTATGGCAATCCAAAACTTTGGTATATATTTGGATTAAGGAACAAAGATTTATTAGTTGATCCCATTTATGATTTTAAAGCGGGGTTAGAAATTTTTATTCCATCAAGAGATAATATTCAAGGATTTTAATTTATGTCTATTCCCCCAAAAGGTGTTAGGAACAATAACCCAGGAAATCTACGATTCGCAAATCAAACAGGTGCAGTCAAAACAGCTGATAATTTCGCGCGATTTGACACATATGATCAAGGTGTTAGTGCATTAGATAATCAATTATTGTTGTATTATACCGGCAAAAGTCGGGCAGCAGGAAATATACCAAGAACAACCATACGAGAAATTATAACATTGTACGCGCCCGGCAGCGAAAATCAAACCAGTAGTTATATATCAACGGTAGCGTCCAGAATGGAATTAGATCCCGATGAAACAATACCAATTAACAGATTACCAAATTTACGAGAAGAAATAGTTAGAGTAGAATTAGGAGAAGTTAATGGCCAACAGTTAACCACAAGTACTGGTCGCGATTTGTCGCGAGCATACAACAATGCAGATTCATCACCGTTGCCGGAAGATACAATCGAACAGGCAATTACGCCGGCGGTGGCAGGGCGTGCAGACGCTGGGCGGCGCGAGACGGAAGCAGTAGCAAGAGCCGGCGGGAGTGCCACAAACGGCGGCGCTAATCCAAATTCCACAAATCAAGTGTTTCCCAAATTCAAAGACAATCCCCTAGCTGATTTAGACAATCCGTCATATTATATTAGATTCTTTGTTATTGGAGAAAAAGATGAAAGATCAATACCAGCCGATGATCCAACCTTTGCATCAATACGAGATGTTAATAAAGTGGTACTAGCAGAAACTGCGGTTACCGGAATTAATATTGAAAGTTTAGAGCTTAAAACAGCAGTTGGGCCAAACCAAGCCACTAAATTAGTTCAAGCATTGGAATTTAAGATGCGCATCTTTGAACCAATGGGGTTAACTTTTTATGACAAACTATTGGCCGCTGCCAGAGATTTGGCGATAATTAATTTTCAAAAAGCACCATATTATATTGAAATTAAATTTCATGGATATAACCCAGATGGATCATACGCAGACAATGTGGGTCCGGATGGCCCCAACACCAAAAGGTGGGTATACAAAGTATTCATAGTAGATATTCAATCAGAATTTACCAAAGCAGGTACTGTTTATGATATCACTCTAGTTCAATCAAATGATTTGGGCACCGGTGATAATTTTTTCGCATTAGATTCCAGTTACAGCATGGAAGGAGCAACAGTTGGTGATGTAATGCGGAATTTGATTGAACATAAAGCAAAATCAGAAGTGGCAAATTATGGAATTCAAAGAAACAAATATACCATAAAATTGTTACCATTAGAAACCAACCTTGGTGACATCAGCGCGAGTAGGTTGGGCATAGGCACGGATCCAGAAAGGTGGGCCATAATCAATCCCAGCAATACATCGTCTTCAGATACAACTAGCACCAATACCGCCGGGCAAGGATCAGCAACGTTTGCAAAAGGTAATACTATTGCAACTATTATAGAACAAATTTTTACATCAACATTAGAGGGGCATAAACTGGTTATAAGAAATACTCAACCAGAAATATATGGGAGTGTTTCTCAATTTATTATTGTACCGTGGATTCTGACCTCAGTAAAAATTAGAGAAGAGCAGCCCATATATGATCTAGCCATTCAAGACTATAATCGAGATATCACGTATTATGTAATACCATACCTAACAACCCAAGCAACCGCTTCAATAGATCAACAACTACCAATACAGCTTAAACAGCGCAATCAAATGATTGAAAATTTAAAAATACGAGTTAGAACAGGAAAATTAGAAAAAAAATATGATTATCTGTTCACTGGTGAAAATACCGAAGTTTTAAATGTTGATTTTAAATTTGATACTTTTTTCAAAGCAGTCATTCCATTATATGCCGGCACAACCAATAATTCTAGATATAGAGCAGGCCAACAATTAAGTGACGAAGGCGGCGTGTTACAACAAACTATAGAAAATACAGCAGCTCTACAAAAAGCAACATTCGATAGAAATAGGCTACTAAACACCCCCGAAGGAGAAAAAATAGACCCGGGCCTGCGCAGAGCGGCGATTGCTGAAGCAACCAAAAGAATTGAAGATTCTAGAGCCAGAGTAGAAGATCTTTCAATAAAATCTTCCGTTATTTTACAAGAAACTGCTAGAAGAAATAGAGAAAATATTATTTCCGGTGATACATTTGCAGAAGATTTAAGTAGTTTTACAGGTAACATTTTTCCAGTAACAATAGATAAAAGTGTTAGAGAAAGTGGTCAAGACGGCGCTGGTAATATTGAAGCAAATGCCATTCAGCAGTCAATGACCACAGCAGTGCTAAATCAAGTAAAAGATAGAGCGATGGTTACCGTTAATTTAGAGATACGGGGCGATCCATACTGGTTGGGAGTCACTAATTTAGAAGAAAGTTTTTATCAACCATCAAACAAAAAAACAGGATTGGCTACATTTAATGACGGCAATATGTATTTTATTCTAAAAACTTTAATACCACAGGGGATTGAAGAACTTAAGGCAGATCAATCAAATGCTGCCACCGCAGGAAATGTAAAATTATCAGTCAATGAAGCATTTACCGGATTATATCTTATTAAATTCGTACTTCACAAATTTAATAAAGGAAGTTTTACACAAACTCTTGAAGCCGTGAGAGATGTTAATATAGATATTAATTTAATAGGAGGATTAAATGGCTAGATCAGAATTTAATGATTTTAAACGAAGCAATACTCCTAGATCAGAAAATACCGCACAAACATCTGTAAAAAATCAATACCATGGGATATATATTGGTAAAGTAAAAGAAAATAAAGATATAAGTCGAGAAGGTCGAATCAAAGTGCATATTCCCGAACTTTGCGGAGATCCCAGCGACAGTAAGTCTTGGATAAGAGTACAATATGTTTCTCCTTTTGCTGGATCTAGCCCGCCCACATTAAACAAAGCAGGCGGAAAAAATAGTAATCAGTCTCAAGTAAGTTATGGCATGTGGTGTATACCGCCAGATTTGGAAAATGACGTTATAGTATGTTTTATTAACGGAAATCCCAACCAAGGCATATATATTGGCTGTTTATATCAAACCGGAATGAATCATTCAGTTCCGGCAATTGGGATAGCGGTAAGTCAACAAAAAGGAGTTAAATTAGACGGTAAGGAAATTAATCCACCAACGGCTGAATATAATAAACGAGATTTAGAACAAGACCCGGAAAATCCGGAAAGACCAAGAGCAGAATCACTACACCAAGGGTTATATAATCAAGGGTTATATGCTGATGCAGACCGAGGCCCATCAAATGCATCAGCTAGACGAGAAGCACCAAGTCAAGTATTTGGGTTCAGTACCCCAAGAGGCCATAATATACACATAGATGATGGAGAAATTGAAGTTGATCCCACAACCGGCGAACCGCTATACGCTGATAACCAAGTAGTTAAAAAATCACTCACAAATGAATATATTCGTCTAAGAACAAGACACGGAACGCAAATAGTTGTTAATGATACATTAGGATATGTTTATATTAACTCAAGGCAAGGAAACTCGTGGTTTGAAATATCAGATGAAGGTATCAACTTATATACTTCAAAAAATTTCAATGTTAGATGTCAAGGTGATATGAATATTAGAGTTGATGGTAATTTAAACCAAGAAGTTATTGGCACTACAAATTGGCGGAACGGAGGAAATTTTAATGGGCAATACGAAAGCGATTTAAATCTATCAATTATACCCGGCGGCGGATCTTCCGGAGGCAACAACGAGCTTAGAATAAGTGCTAAAGGTGAAATATTCATTAATAGTGATGATGCAATCACAGTTGATGCTAGAAATCAATTAATACACAAAACTAGCACGTTGGTTCAAAAAGCAAATGCAATACACCACAATAGTTACAATGTATCCGGGGGCAAGGCTGCGCAGGGTCCCGAAAAAGGTGCGACCAGGGATCGCCAATTAACCGGTCCAGGGTACCCGGAGGGAGAAGTAGGTGGCGGAAGTTCAATATTGCCAGCTAGGGGATTGATTACGCATGAACCCTGGAATTACCACCAAAAAGTAGGATCGCCAAATACCAGTGAAAACAGTATTGGCAATGTTAGAAAAGAATGTCCTCCCGCCGGAACACAACCAGGCGCAGAGGAAGCCAACGCAAGTGCAGCCAGCGCACCAGGAGCAGATTCAAATATCAAAGCAGGAGGGCCCGCCGCCGCTGATCCAAGAATAGAATCGCAGTCAGTGTCGGACGATGAACGCGCTCTATCCGAATCGGTTGATAAAAAGAGAAACATACTTGAAAGAAGAAAAGCATTAGAAGAACGTGAAAAACAAAATAATGAACGAGCTCGAGAAGGGCAAGCTCAAGTAGAACGGCTGCTTACACAAGGAAAAATACAAGAAGCAAATGCGTTGTTGGACGAAACTGGTCAACGATTTGAAAATAACCAAGCATCAATCGAACTGCAAAAATTGGGGCTCGAAGCTGAATATAACGCAGTAGTAGAGAAATCAAGCCCGGTCAGCGCGCGACTAAGATCAACCCTTGCAAATTCAGCAGTTACATCGGGTAGACTAGCAGCACCTGTTGGTAGAAATCCAAATTCAATATCAGGGCCAATACAAACAATTATAAATGACGGACAAGCCAGAGCCGCAAACATAATTGATGAATTTTCTTCAAACGCAGTGCAATTATCAGGAAGATTGAATGAAAGTGTTGCCGCTGTTACCAATGCCGTTAATATAGTGCCAAATGTTACAAAAACTGCTCTTGCCGCAGCAGAAAATGCCGCAACCACATTTGGTACAAGGGTAATAGCCCCCGGCATTAGAACTTTTGAAAATATTTTTTCAAATTATACACAGAATTTAGAAAAAAACATTATTACACTAAAAAATGGTGCGGTACTAACAGATGCACTAAAGCCAGTCACTGTTTTATCAACGTCAACGTCAATGTTAAATAATATTCGCGCAGAATACCCATTTAGAGAAACGATTACTACCATTAAAAGTACCGGAGTTCAAATTATAGGATACGGAACTCAATTAACCGAAGATTTAGCCAATCGTTTTTCTGGTGGAGTAAAAATGGCAGCAGGCGAAGCGGAAGAGTTATTACGCGGCAGAATTGGGGAAGTAGAAAATACCATTAAATCCATTGTCACAGTGCCAATGACGCAAAATCAATTTGATTCGGTAGTATCTCTAGGCGAACACATTGGCCCGCAAGCACTGGCTAATTCCGATATGATACCAGCAATAAATTCAGGTAATGTCCAAGCTGCTATTAATGATTTTGAATGTTACACAAATGGCGGAGAATTAGCGCCAAGAAGACGAGCCGAGGCAGGAAATTATGCTAATGGCGGAGAAGGGTCAACGGCAAACAATCCTAATTCCGGATTTACCCCAAAACCAGTAGCGGGTTCTGGAAAATTGACAAAGGGCACCCCAACTGCTGACCAAATCACAGCAATAGACAGAGCAGCCGAAAGAACCGGTGTTTCAAGAGAAGCATTATTTGGTTTTGCTGCTCAAGAAAGTGCGTTTAATGACAGTGCAAAAGCAGGAACAAGTTCAGCGACCGGATTGATGCAATTCACAAACAGTACGTGGAACGATATGGTAGGCAAATATGGTACAGAATATGGGTTAACTCCTTCTGGTAGAAATGATCCAAATCAAAGTGCAATGGCGGCGGCGCTATATATGAAAGAAAATCAAAGAACATTAGAAAGATCTATAGGAAGACCAGTAACTACAACAGATTTATATGCAGCACATTTCTTGGGTGCAGGAGGCGGAGCACGAATACTAAAAGCCTCCGGCAATGCGGTAGCAGCCGATGTAGCATTGCCCAAACAAGTTGCAGCAAATAAAACAGTATTTTTTGATAAATCAGGAAGAGCAAGAACGGTCGATGAAGTGTATGGATTTATGCAGCAAAAAGTTGAAGCCCCGGGAATAACATACGCCAGCGCATTTCCCCAAGGAAGCGGAACAAGAGGGGGCTAAGCTAACCCCTTTACTTCACGTAGAATATTAATAAACATTATTCCTTGCTCCATAGCATCATCTAATCCAGTATGTGTATAGGGCAGAGTGCTATCAAACCAATGTTTGGGGAATGTATTTTTAGTGGTTTGCTTAAAATCTGTTTTTAATAACGCCATAACATATGATTTAACATCTAAGCTTTGATATCCAAAAATACATTCATCAGTGAAATATTCCATATACCACCTAATAAATACAAAATCATAACCAGCGGGATACGCAACAAAAATTGGAGGGCCGTATTTGGCCATATCTTCAAGCCAAAGTTTATATTTTATCATTACTTCCTTTGGATTTTCGGTGTTGGTGGTAACTCGAGCCCATGCTAGTTGATTTTTGGCCCAAAACTTCATAGTATCTGGGTGTTGAACTGCGCCGGGCAATGGTACTAAATTAGCTTCAAATGTCCCTAAAATATTTTTATTAACATCAAGAGCAACGCTACCAAAGTTCAACATTGAATGTTTTCCTGGAATGGGTCCATCTGATTCAACATCAGTGCTAATATAAATTTCTTGATTCATAATTTACTCCTTTTTTAAAACTTATACTACTTTATTAGTTCAATCAAGAATTATCTACGTATATTATTTTATTAGCATAAATATTATATAAACAGGATGCTCCATGGCTAATAGATTTCAGCGTAATAAAATTTTTATAGGATTTTCAACAGTAAATCAAACCGTGCCATCTACTCGATTATATGATATTGACCTTGTTAAACGTGATTTACAAAACCATTTTATGACAAGGTTGGGTGAACGAGTAATGAAACCAACTTTTGGATCCATAATTTGGGATTTATTATTTGAGCCATTTACCGAAACGGTCAGGCAGCAGGTAATATCTGATGTCAGGCGTGTGATAAATTCTGATCCAAGAGTTGAGTTGGTTGATTTACAAGTCAATAACGAAGAATATGGAATAACCGTTGAAGCAATTTTACAATATAATCCTTTTGCAGTTTTAGATACATTATATGTAAGATATGTTAGAGAAAATTTTGCTACCGATAGCGAAAATACTACCAGATTTAGTGAAGACAACAATAATTAATTATAATAGTAGTTAATTTTATTAATATAAATATCATAATATTATAAAAAGGTCAAATTTATGAGCCAAAGCGTAAGACAAAGTAATCTATTCGCCGCCGAAGATTGGAGACGCATTTATCGAGCATTTTTAAAAGTAAATTTTACTTCATATGATTTTGATACAATACGGCAATCACTTGTTGAATATATTAGAATAAATTATCCAGAAGATTTCAATGACTTTATTGATAGTAGTGAATTTATTACTATTATAGATTTATTGGCTTGGCTTGGCCAATCATTAGCGTATCGTGTTGATTTAAACGTTAGAGAAAACTTTGTCGATACTGCTGAACGTCGTGAATCAATAATACGACTTGCCAACTTATTAAGTTATAGTCCCAAAAGAAACCAAGCATCTCAAGGTTTCTTAAAAATTATAGGCGTAAGAACAACATCAGATGTTATTGATAGTAACGGAACCAATTTAAACAATATTAGAATAAACTGGAATGATCCGAACAATCCGGATTGGGCTGAACAATTTGTATTAATAATGAACAATGCTTTCTTAACAAGTAATAAATTTGGGCAACCAGTACAGCAGGGAACCGACCAAAATAATGTAAGAACACAAGTATACCAACTCAATACCACAGTTTTATCAAACCCCGGAATATTTGGCTTTACCAGTAATATTGATGGAATTTCTGTGCCTTTTGAAAATGTTAATATTTCATATAGTGATGAAAATGGTTTTGAAGAACGAGCACCCAATCCATTTGATACTTGGCATTTACTTTATAGAAACGACGGACAGGGTAATCAATCAAAAAACACCGGATTTTTTACTTATTTCAAACAAGGCACACTTCAATTTCAAGATTTTAATATAGAAATACCTGTTGAAAATAGAGTTTTAGATATTAATACCAATAATGTTAATGAAGATGATGTATGGGTACAAACTATTAATGATGACGGAAGTGTTGATACCAACTGGGTTAAAGTTCCTTCGGTTGCCAATTCAAATATAATCTACAATAATGTTCCCAGAAAAGAAAGAAATATATTTTCAGTTGAAACTCGTATAAATGATCAAATTTCAATAAGATTTTCTGACGGACGTTTTGGTAATGTTGCGTTTGGTTTAACTCGAGTATACCATAGAGCCAGTATAGGCCAACGTTTGACTATCAATCCAAATAATATTCAAAATGTTGCTATATCAATACCATATATTACGCAAAATAATTTAAGAAAAACTCTTACATTATTTTTGTCATTACAAGAAACAATTACCAACGGCAGTGTGGCAGAAAACAATCAAGACATTGCCATAAACGCCAGTCAAGTTTATTACACGCAAAATAGAATGGTTAGTGGGGAAGATTACAACGTATTTCCACTAAGTAATCCGGGAATATTAAAAGTAAAAGCAATTAATAGAACATATTCAGGACATAATAGATTTATTGATATTAATGATCCAACAGGATCATTTCAAAATACAAATGTGATAGGTGACGACGGGATCGTATACCGAGAAATTGATAATATAAGGCAAGAAGTATTATCTAGTGACAACCTAACACCAGAACAAATCTTGTCTGTTACAATCAATAATATTTTTTCTAATCAAGTTTTTAAAAATTTTATGATAGATGCAATTCTAAATTATGCACCGTTGTGTCCCGAATATAATAAGTTATTTGTACCATCATTGCCTTTTCCCGAAGAATTAATGTGGGATAGAGTAACCGGAACAAATGCGTCAAGTACCGGAAGATTTGTAAGTAGCATTAACGCATTGCCGGTTTCGCCAACTGTTAATGCCATTAATGTTGGGTTAGCCACACCCGCAGGCAATGCTCTGGATTTAATTTTAGAAGGATCACTATTAAAATTCAGAAACGCAGGATGGGTCGCAGTTGATTCCATATTGGATAACGGAGTTGGTTCCAGCAACGGATTTACTAACGGATTTGGCAATATTCGTTTAAAGGAGTCCGTTGAAGAAGGCGATATTGTTGAATATGTGTTGCCCCCAATAAGATATACACTATCAACAGATGAAATAGAATCCATACGATTGCAATTGGAAGCCAATGCAACCTTTGGTGTTTTTTATAATATCAGTTCTCAACGATGGGAAATTTTAAATTCCCCAGTCAATGGATTTTTAGACTCTTTTAATTATTGCGATACGGCCAATAAATGGATGGTGTTATTTGAAAATAAATCATCGGGCGGTGTTCTATGGGTAATAACCGCAAGAGGTATTAAATATATTTTCGAAAGTGAAGAAGATGTTAGATTTTTCTTTATAAATAGATTTAGAACAGTATCCAAAGAAACTGGTCAGTCAAGAACTGATGAAATAACCGTATTTAAAACCAACCCAACATTAGAAGCAGATGTTGGAACCAAAAACATATTTTCAAAAACAACACAATATTTTGTAGGAAATATAGTAAATTACAACAATACATTATACCAAGCAATAGTAATAAATGGTCCCGGGCTGTTTAACCCATCGCAATGGCTTTCAGTATGCCCGTCTCTAGGCCGAGACATCGCCATAACTTTAATAGATAATTTTACATACCCAGACGGATACATTGAACCAAGAAGAGTAGAAGTTTCATTTAGAGACACAGATCAAGACGGAATAGTAGATGACCCAACCATATTCAATAATTTAATATTTGGAAATGCTGATCCACTAACTATTACCGCAAATAATATTGTTTTTTGGGAAAGATATATTTCATATGATGGTTATGAAAATCTAAGGCCAATTTCCAATGTAAAAAGATTCGTTGAGAATTCATTGCAATCAGCAATCAATTTAATGAATGATAACTATGTCAATCTAGCAACAAGAGCATCCTGGAATAACGGCGATATAGCCGTAGCAATAGATGAAACCACCTTAGAAGGCCAAATCTATAGATTTAGATTAGACAATGTTTATCAATCATCTGATGTAATACCTGCCGGATTTGATGTGGGTGATACCAAGGTACCAGGGGATCAAATAGTTCGAGATCAAGAAGAATTTACATTTGCTATTGGTAGAGACGGAATTGATTTTTTGTGGCAGCATTTTGCTCCAATTGACCAAAGAATTGATCCATCCAGAAGCAATATAATTGATTTATATACCCTAACGTCAGAATATGATTTCCTTATTAGGCAATATCTTAATTCCGACGATCCCGATGAAATAGAACCACAAGCCCCAAGTTCCACACAACTTGCAATACAATACGGTGAGTTAGAAGAAGTACGTATGATTTCGGATCAAATTATTTGGCATCCCACCAAGTATAGATTACTTTTTGGTATTAGAGCCGAAGAAGAATTACGAGCAAGATTCAAGGTAGTTAAATTATCCTCCGCCACGTTAAGTGATGGGGAAATTAGAGCACAAATTATTGCAAGAACAAACTCATATTTTAACGTAAATAACTGGGATTTTGGCGATACCTTTTATTTCTCAGAATTAGCAGCATTCATACACCAAGGGTTAGCATTGCAGATAGCATCTATCGTACTAGTTCCTGTCAATGATAATTCAAGATTTGGTAACTTATATGAAGTTAGATCAGAACCAGATGAAATTTTCATAAGTGCAGCCACAGTAAATGACATAGACATAATACCGGTAAATACAGAAACAGCTTTAAGAGTTAATAGATAATGGTAAACTTAAATAGAAATTTAACACAAACTAATCCATCAAATCCCGATGAAATCACAATCGTCAAAAGAAGACCATTAGAATTTTTACCAGCAATATTTCAAACCGATGTTTTGCGAAAATTCTTTGCATCATCGCTAGACCATGCGTTTCAACCACAAATTTCAGAAGAATTAACAGGATATATAGGTGGAATAACTTCGTATTATGACCCAATCCGTGATTTTTATTTAGCCGAACCAAATGATACTAGAGCAAATTATCAGTTAACGCCAATTTTAGTAAGTCGTAATTTAAAAAGCAATGAACTACAAAATCAACTGTATTATGATGACTTAATAAATTATATAAGATTCAAAGGCGGCAATACAGATAACCATAATAGATTGTTCGAACAAGAATATTATAGTTGGTTACCTCCAATAGATATTGATAAATTTATGAATTTTAGAGATTATTTTTGGATGCCTCTTGGCCCAGAAACATTAATTGTAGATGCGCCGTCAAACATTTATCAATTTCTAGGAGAAAAAGAAGGTACTGTCATTGTTGATGGTCAATCAATAGCACTTTCAAGTGGAATGAAATTATTCATTGTAGACGATACTAATTATGAATTAAACGGAACTGAGGTAATAGTTGAAGGAGTTGGACGAGAAATAATATTTGTTTCGGATTTAACTATTGTTTCTGGTTGGGATTTGGTTGCATGGGATACAACCAGTTGGGATGCAGTAGGAAACGTATTCTTTACTCCGGATTACACAACCATAGAACGCGGATGTAGTGATAATAACCAATGGAGCGTATCTAATCGTTGGTTTCACAGAGATGTAATTAAGAATTTCTTTACTACATCTCAGCCAAAAACACAGGCTTCTAGACCCATAATTGAATTTGAGCGAGATATAGAATTATGGGGATTTGGCGATGTTAGCCGCGGTTCTGTTGATTTAGTTATTACAGCATGTACTAATTTTTATAATGTCATGCAGGGGCTGAATCCCGGCTGGGCCGCAAACCCTTGGTCGCAGGAAGATATAGGATGTGGCATACTATTGTCGGGCTGGGATAGTATTTGGCCGCTGCAATCAACCGGATTCAGCGAAATATATGTTGTTGATGAATTTGGCGTACCAGTCCAAATAAGAGATGGAATGCGTATTTTATTAATCGACGACCAAGACCCTGGCGCGCGAGGAAAAATAGTTGAAGTTACCGGTATCGCTATTAATGGTTCAATAATTTTACAATTCGTCAATAACGGTCTTGATCCAGTAGCCAATCCGGTATTTGGCGAAACCGTTTTATTTAACTCGCCTTCCGGATTAACCAGAGTATATTATTTTAACGGCATTGATTGGGTGGTTGGCCAAACCAAAGAAAGAAGCAATCAACCGCCCACATTTATGTTATATGATACGAATAATATCAGGTTAAGTGATTTAAGTGTATATCCTGCATCAAATTTTGACCAATTAAACGGAAGTGAAATATTTGAATACAACGTTGACGATGATATTAATTCAATATTAGATCCAATATTGGGATTAAGGTTAATAAGAAATAATTTTGATGAAATTACCTTTAAGAATACATTGGTTGAAAAAAGATTCAGCTATATTGATTCAGCAACCAAAGAAAGTATCCCAATAGATGGGTACTATTTCTGGCGGATTAAAAATCAAGATAAAAATAAAGAAAAATTTAGCAATAACTGGCATTTAGTCCCAGAAAAATCAAAACAATTTTATGTTCAACGTTTTACAACTATTGCTGGTTTAGTAGAATATCCATTAGATATTCTACCTTCATTGCCATATACTAAACGAAACAGCACTATCAAGGAAAGTATTATTGCAGAACTTGACGGTCAAAAATTAGTTTTAAATGTTGATTACACGATTGATACCTCAAATAAACTGTTAATACTAACTAATTCAACAACCAATACACAAATACTTATTATTAGAATACTTAGTGACGAAACACCTGTTAATGGTTCTGGCTCTTATTCTATTCCATTGAACTTAGAAGCAAATGCAGATAACGGAGAAGTTGGAATAGCAGGATTTAACCAATTGTTTGAACACTTTTATTCAAATATTGAAGGGCAATTGAATTTGATTGGTAGTCAGTTTAGTAGAAATAATTATAGAGACACCAGTAAATCAAAATATTTTGGCGAGGCAATACTCCAACATACTGCGCCGTTGTTAAAAACCATGCTTATTGCTGCTGATACCAATATAGATATAATTAATTCAATCAAATATTCTGAAAGAGAATACGTACGATTTAAAAATAAATTTATACAAAAAATCACAAATTTTTATAATTCGGGTGAATTAACAGAATTTGATACTTCTGATCCAAATTCAAACACAGTAGATGAATGGATAAATCAAGCATTGGAAGAAATAAACATTGCTAAAAACGATGAATTTCCGTTTAAAAATACCGGAGCAGGCCGAATAACAGAAATACTAACTGAAAGAACTTTTATTCCACCAACTCCTGCATATTTGGGCATTACGCCGGTGTATGAACCAAAATACTACATAGATGATACATATGAAATTCCGGTAAGATTTATAGAAGGGCATGATGGCAGTTTAACTCCCACTTTTGACGATTTTAGAGACAATGTTTTATTGGGATTAGAGAATAGAATTTATAATTCTATTTTAGATAAATTTAAAACAGAAAAATTACCCAATCTTTCAAAATTTGATGTATTGCCTGGTAAATTTAGAAAAACAACATATTTACGAGAAGAAACATTAAAAATACTACAACCAAATTTTGAATTATGGGTAGCACAGGCCGGTGTAGATTATAAAACCAATAACGGTGTTGTTGAAAGTGAATTTGGATTAAATTACCGTTTAGTAAGAGATAGAGACGGCGAGGAATTACCGGGCAGTTTTAGAGGAATTTATGATTGGTATTATGATACTGACCGGCCGCACATAACTCCCTGGGAAATGTTGGGGTTCAGTATTAAACCAACTTGGTGGGAAACCGAATACGGCGTGGCGCCATATACTTCCGGCAACACCAAATTATGGAGCGATTTAGAAGAAGGATTAGTTAGACAGGGACCCAGAGCAGGGTATGATTCACGATTCACTAGATCCGGATTAAGCAAATATATACCTGTGTCAACCACTGGTGAATTGTTAACACCCAACCAAATAGGTATGTTAGAACGTTTCCCAAACAACATTGAAGGATTGGCCGATTGGGCGTTTGGCGATAGAGGCCCAATTGAATCCGCATGGACCAAAAGTGAATTTTATCTATTCGATTTATTACAGGCATATTTCCTATTAAGCCCCAACAAAACAATTGAATTGAACTGGGACAATAACGAAGTTTCCAGAGTTTACGAACGATTTACTGATAATACAGATGAACAAATTATTTATGATTCGTATAAATTACGTCCTGAAAATAAAAATGTAGTAATGCATGATGAAACAATCGATACAGCAGAATCTGTTACAAAAAACAATAATCTATTATTTTTTAACGATTTATTCAGAGGTTTTGGTGTTCAACAATATATTTCAAGTTATTTGGAATCACAAGGAAAAAGTATTAGTCCCAATTTTGGTGATTTAATAAGAGGTGTGGGGGTACAACTAGGGCACAAAGCAGCGGGCTTTATCGATCAAGAAACACTAAGATTAGATAGCGATAGTTTTGGCAGAGTGCCCGTTGAAAACGTTGAAATAGCAGTATTAAAAACCAATTCAATAAAAGAAACTTTTTACGGCGGCGTAATTGTAGAAAAAACAAACAAAGGGTATAAAGTATATGGATATGATTTATTAGATCCAGTATTCAATACTATTCCGGGAGATACGCAAGGTAAAAAAACAAAAGTAGGCGTTGGCATTAACGGCAATCCTTTTGAAAATTGGAACCAACAAACAAAATATGTAAGAGGTGATATTGTTTTTCTTGAAGCAAATAACCAATTTTATAGATGTTTGACAGATCATATATCTACTGCGGTATTTCAATCAGACAAATGGCAACGGATTAACAAACCACCAACACAATACCAATTAAGTGTTATCAAATATTTAACACCGGTTCAAGGAAATCCAATTCAACGGGTTGAATACGGATCTGAATTGCAAACAGTTCAACAAGTATTCAATTTGCTAATTGATTATGAAAGATATCTAGTTAATGAAGGATTTATTTTTGATACTGTCGTAGATGAAGCAAATGACACGTTGGATTGGACTTGGAGTGGTAAAGAATTTATGAGTTGGGTGATTGGTAGCCCAGAAGAAGGTGATATAATTGCGTTAAGTCCATCATCGCAAAAAGTAAAATTTAAAACAGATTTTGGGCAGGTTGAGCCAATAGAACAAATTATCAGAGGCGTATATTCGTTGGTTAACCGAGACGGCGTTACAATTAACCCTAGAAATACAGTTGTATCAAGGTTAGAAGGCGAAGTCGAAATACGCCCAATAGATGATACAGATCCGGAGTTATTACTGTTCTCAACTAGGTTGTATGTAACAGAAATAGAACATAGCATATTAATAGCAAATACCACCATTTTTAATGATATCGTTTACGATGCACTATTTAATATAAGACAACAACGTCTCAGATTGACTACAATAAGAGCGGGCGGGTGGCGTGGTAGATATGATGCACCCGGGTTTATTATCACAGAAAATCAATTATTACCCAACTATGATAAATTAGCAGATCAGTTTAGATATATTTTCGATATTAATAAAGATAATTTGGTTGAAAAAAATTGGAGAACGTATGGGTACCACAATATTGGTTATCAAAATCGAGAATACTTAGACCAATTAATTATTTCAGAAAAAAGCCAATTAAATTTCTATCAAGGCATGATAGGTGAAAAAGGAACTAAAAATTCGTTTAACAGGCTATTACGATCTGAATTTATTACCAAAACGAGTGATTTGTTTTTCTATGAAGAGTGGGCATTTAGAGTCGGTCAATATGGTGATTATGATAAAAAACCCAGTTTAGAAGTGTTATTTCCACAAGATACATTTAAGCAAAATCCCCAAAGAATTGATTTTGATTTAATACCAATACCAGAAGTAGTTGAAACGGGAACAGTTCTTCCGGAAATGCCCGAATCTGGCAAAACTTATTTTTTCAATAATATTGAAAATCAGTTATACGCATGGGACGGAACCAAATATACCAAAACATATGACTGGGATTCTGTAATCGCAACAGAAAATACAGATAATCCATACGATGATATAACAACAATATTCACAGTAACTAATGATACCGGAAGAATAGTGGGCGGGGACAGCAGATGGCAGAGAAGACCCGACACCACTGTAACAGATTTGGGCAATTGGATTTGGAATACAAGAGAAAGTGAGTTTGGTAATGAAAAAGATTTACCAAATGCTGGGTACGCCAAAATTGATGAAGCAACATATTATGCGTTTAATGCCGCCGCACTATTAGATTTACATAATCAAGAAAGAAAATCAACCATAGGTTTTACCGACGGTGAACGAATTTGGAATTACAACACCCAAGGGTTGTATGGTTTTGAAGTTTCTGGCAGAGGCGTAACAAAATATGCAGACAACTGGAGTATGTTTAGAGTAACATTAATGAATAATGTTAGTCCAATTGATATTCAACTTTCCGAAGACCGTGGTAGTATGATAATAACATTCAACCAAAATGTTTCTTTGTTTGACCAAAATGGCGACCTACTTGTTTCCGGTAGTTCCATTATCCCGGATGATATATTAGATAATACAACATTCAGCAATAATCTTCCACCAGAGGGAATTGTAACCACGTCTAGTGTTAGTAATTCATTTTTTGTAACAACATCTGCTGGGTATGCCGTAAGCTCAAGAACACAAGTTATCACAACAACCGTTTCATCCTCGGTACCCATAGAAGATTCAATATTCTCCGCATTTTCATTTCCGGTTGTAATACCTTCAGCAGGTACTACTACAACTAGTTCAAATTCAACAAAATATTATGTAACAAGTTCATCATTTGTTACACATACTATTACAGAAGAAAGAATAGAATCAGTTGAAGTATCTATCGTGCCAGTCAGTGTTAACTATTCGCCATTTATTAATCAAGCAACTTGTGAATTTAGACCAGCATTTGAGGACAATGTTTTCGTAGTTGGTGCGCCATTACCCGAAAATGACGAGAACATAGATCTGGGGCCAACAGTGCCAACATCAGCAATACCCGTGCCCCCAAATTCATTCAATATCATAGATATCAATGATGTTATCACATTACAGTCAAATGACAGTGTTCCGCTGCCATTTGAAGGATCCTACGTAGTTGAAGAAATTATTTCGCCAAATCAAATAAGAGTTCAGAGACCGTTGGGAGTTGAATTAGATATCAGCGAAGATGATTTTAATGATGATTTAAGAATAATATCAACGTTTATTTTCAAAGAATTACGTTTCAAAAATACTGACGAATTTAATTCAATAACAAATTCAATATTATATAGAAACGATTTTTTCAATAATTTTGATAATGAAATCTTTTATATAGACGACGCCAGAACGCCAAATGAACAAACGCTAATACAACCATATTACCATGTAACACAAACTGCTGATTGGGATAATAAAGTATTTAACATATTGAGAATACAAGAGAATAAAGTCAATAATAACACCATATTCAATGCTCTTATATATGATAAAATACTAAACAAAACCATAGTTACATTATCATTGTATGACCCATATAAGGGCGTCATACCCGGCATTGCTGATAACGAAATATGGTACAAATTAGATTTTGACCCTGCAAAATATACGGTGGGCGACTCCACATTTCACCAAATTGATGTAGATAAAGCTTGGAATAACGAGCAGGTTGGTAGATTATGGTGGGATCTAAACAGTATTAGATATTTGGATTACGAAATATCCGATAACGGGTATAGACGAGAAAATTGGGGGAGGCTAGCCCCAGGGTCTTCAGTTGATATTTATGAATGGGTTAGAAGTTCGTTGCCGCCGCTAGAGTATCAAATTCAAGCAAATCAAAATACAAATATACCAGGAAATGTTATCAGTAATTTACCGTCCGGCGAGATTTTTAGTCCGGTAAATCCAGCATACTCCCAATTTAGAGAATATGATGAAAAAACAAAAACTATCAAAACGTTCTATTATTTCTGGGTTAAAAATAAAATAACATTGCCAAATGTTCATTTTAGAAATATTTCTGCATCAACTGTAGCAAATATAATCCGTAACCCAACCGCTTCTGGTATTAATTGGTTTGCACCAATTAATACAAATTCAGTAGTAGTCGGGAACGTTTTTGAATTTTTAGCAAGTGACAGATCAGTATTACAAGTAAATTGGAAAACAGACACGCAAAATACTGGCAATTGGCACAAACAATGGCTCATGGGACGAGACGGTGATCCGTCTTGGGCTCCGGAAGAAATAATTTATAACAAAATGATAGACAGCTTGGTGGGGTATGATAACACGAACCAAGTTGTGCCAGATCCTTCATTGAATGATAATGAACGATATGGAATTTTTTATAGACCAAGACAAACAATGTTTGTCAACAAAACTCGAGCAAGAAGTAATTTAATAGAGTATTTTAATTTCCTTATTGAGCAAACAGCATATAATGAAAGGCTTGATGCATTATCAAATATTCTAGTTGAAGATAGCCCGCCGGTCGTAACCAACCATACAGTAGATACTTTTGATCAAAGAGATTTCATAGCCATAAACAACATTGTTGCAGTTGGAGAAACCGTATTAGTAAATCAAAATCTGCAATTATTGGGATTTTGGTCAATATGGCAGTTAGTTTCCAAATCGCCACTTACTTGGTCATTAGTTGTGGCGCAATCTTATAAAACCGAAGATTTTATTATT
>Ga0100391_1000987_pt1 | contig 32425 bp, 22 predicted proteins | sample CryGeymeta201515_FD_81541 | JGI IMG/M metagenome (GOLD analysis project Ga0100391, IMG submission 81541) | Groundwater microbial communities from Crystal Geyser aquifers in Utah, USA - Crystal Geyser metaG 2015-15 | ecosystem: Environmental > Aquatic > Deep subsurface > Groundwater | place: USA... | reverse complement strand
CGGAGGATAGTCTAGATAACTCTTACTTAGCATGGTTCCTAGGTGTCCATGGCCCACTGGTTAAGGATTGATATCCTTTAATTAACCAACGCCATGACACTGGAGGACGATTACAAACAAAACACTCCTACTCGAGAACATTGCTCTATCAATAATAGTATATCCTACTTTTTCCGTTTTCATGTCTACCTTTGCCGTCGCCATTGCCATCCAACGAAGGACCGCAAGCTTCAGTGTGAAGCGGTCTCTGTGGAGCTTGGCTTGTAAAAAGGGTAATAACAATAGATTTATTTGTGTTAATAATGCTGCTGCTTCAACTGCTGTCACTGCAACCAACAAAGTCCAAAGTTCGTTTGCCTATCGTGTCCCAGAGGGAACTCTACAATTGCAAAATGTTTCTCGCAATTGGTTTTCAACGTTAGCATCAACAGCAGAAGCGGAAGCGGAAACAGAAGAATTAGAAGACGAAATTGTGGTCGATGAAGAAGAAATCTTGCTTGATGAAGAAGAATACTCCGACGACGGTGATAGCAATGATGTCATCGACGAGGCCAATGAAGCAGCACGATCATTTTCCAGTTTGGACCTGCATCCTCGGACGTTGGAGTTGCTCCAAAGTCAGTCTATGAATCACATGACGGAAATTCAATCCAAGACATGGGATGCAGTTTATCAGGGTCAAGACGTTGTGGGACGTAGTCGCACCGGATCTGGAAAGACGCTCGCCTTTCTGCTTCCACCATTGGAAAAGATCATTCGAGATATTGAGAAGAAGAACGAGGAGGGGTCTCACAAAAAGGACCAACGTATTCGTATGCTCATTATTTCACCAACTCGTGAATTGGCTTCGCAAATTGACAGCACTGCATCCATGTTGACCAAAGCTCACAGACAAATTGTTTCCAATCAAGTACTCTACGGAGGAGTACCCAAGGGAAAAGACTTGCAACAGTTCGATCGAAGAATGCCAACCATCCTTACGACCACTCCCGGTCGACTACTGGATCATTTGCAATCCAGTGTCTTGCGAGATCGAGCTATTAAATTTAGTGAAACACTCAAGAATATTGATGTCTTGGTATTGGATGAAATGGATCGACTGTTGGATCTTGGTTTTAGCCGTGATATTCAACAAATACTAAAGTACTTGCCTCCCAAAAACGAACGACAAACCCTCCTCTTTTCTGCTACGGTACCACCCTCCGTGAAGAAAGAAATTCGCAATGCTACACAATCAAATGCTGTAACTGTGGATTGTATTCAAGATGAAGATCCTGCCAGTCATACAGTCAATACAGTGCAACAGTCTCATGTCGTCCTGCCCAATGCAAAGCAAATTAGTGGCGTAGTTGAAACAATTCAGTATTTGATGAATGCCGAATACAATGTGGAAGGTGAAGTTGATGATAAGAATAACAAGGCTCCCAAGATTGTGGTATTCTTCAATACGACCGCCCAAGTAACCTTCTACGCTGCTCTCCTCAAAGCTTTGGGAATGCCGCGGGTCTTGGAATTACACAGCAAGATCAATCAAGATCAACGCAGCAAAAGATCTGATAAATTTCGAAAAGCTCCAAAAGACAAACCAAGTATTCTATTGACATCCGATGTATCGGCAAGAGGAGGTAAAGAAAATGCTGTTTTTTGTTCTACTTGTTGAGTCTGTACGGCGCATGTCCCCGGCTATTGCACGTCCATTCTAATACTTCTTCTATTTGCCTCTCTCAAAATTTGTTTAAGTCGACTACCCTGATGTTACTTGTGTTCTCCAAGTAGGTAGTGCAAGCGACCGAGGTACGTCATTTTTAGGTCTGCAGTGCTGAGTGTTTTAATCTTCACTGTTTGTGTTTGGATGTTGATCTTTCGACGATTCGCGAATTACTTTCAATCGCCCACACACTCACTCCACCACAACTATGTTAGAGACGTATATCCATCGGCTCGGGAGAACTGGTAGGGCTGGGAAAAGTGGCAAGGGTATTTTGCTACTAACCCATCCCGCTGAAAGCGTTGTGCTGAAGAGCGACTTGAAAGGCATGAAAATTCCCATACACCAGGAGTTACATGATATACTTTACGATAATGACAGCGTATACAATGGAAACAGTCCGGAAAGTGACGCTCTTAAACAAGCGCTACAAAGTATGCAAGAAAAATCCGAGGACTGCTTTTTAAGTCTGTTGGGTTTTTATTTTCAGCGATTCAAAGCACTTCAATTACGCCGTCCGGCTGATACTGTCGTGACTATGATTAATGAATTCAGTGAGCAGGCAATGCTAAAAGAGCCTCCTGCCATATCGAGCAAGGTAGTCCAGCAGTTTGGACTGTCGAGGCATCCTGGAATCACAGTCCGACAATCCCAAAACAGCAGCCAAGGTAATCGCGGTGACGGTTATCAGGTAACGAGAAATGATAGAGGAGGTTCTAGGGATGGAAATAAATTCGATCGCCGTGGAGGTGGCGGGAAAAGAGGGCGATCGTTCGATCGGCACGATGTCGATCATGTCGGAAGGAGTGGCCGAGGCAAGGACCGTGCTGGTGGAATGAGAAGAGGCCAAAGCAACGAACGCCGCCGGTAGATATGCCGAGGTTAGTGGGTAATGGATATTCTAAATTGACAAAACTTATTTAAAATGTAAATACTACTAGCTAGCACTCGCCGCAAGAGAATTCTTTGCAACAGCTCGCTGCATCAGTTGCAGCGTACTCTCATTGACTGCTGGTCGCCTTGGAGCGCGTCCCGATCCAGAGTGAATACGATTATCGGGAGTTTTGGTTGTATCCTTGGAATTCTTCTTACGGCGGGCTGGATCGCCATCGTCTCCTTTCGTTGGGCTGTAATCTTTTTGACAGGCTGGGGCGGCTTGCTTCAATGGCGCTTCTTCTGTCAATTCTTTGTTCGATAGCGGAAGTTCTTTTCCTTCTCCTTCGTCTCTCTCGCGTTGTCGGTCATCTCTTGACGCTCTATAGCCTTTTCCCGAGCCATGTCGACGCAATTTCTTCTCTTGGTTCAATGTATCATGTCTATTTGCGACTCGCTCTCCCTTTTTGGGGCTGCGTTTGCGGCGAGCTGGTCCACCACGTGACCCGGCGGATTCTGCACGGCGAACAGCGCGTGATTGTAGTTCTGAGTGGCCGCCTCCCGAATCAGCACGACGGCGGAGTGTGGTTTTACGACCACTCACCGAGTCAGGATGGCGAGAAGGACCGTGTTCGGAAGCGACACGACGTGGCAGGGTCCGTCTCGCAGATTGGTAGCCTGAAGGTGAACGTCCAGGAGGGCGCGGCCGACTTGAAATATCGACTGGTTTATTGCGATGAAGTCTTCGTGCATCACTCATGGCATCATGGTGTTGCGAAACAGCATCAATGTCCTGCACTTCCTTGTCCTGTGATGTGTTAAGAGAATGACAAGAGCTCACTATAGTCTCATCTATGGGCTCTTCGACCATATTGTCTTCTTCTTTTTTGCTGGCCTTTTGTGTCCCTTCGATGTTTATTTCATCATGCACCCGGGTATCTTTTAGGCCAGGGATCATCTTCTTCAATTTCACTGCCGCCATTGAAAAGGTCTTACTGATACCAATACCATGATTGCTGCCTTTGTCGTCCCAACTCTTGTTCCTGAAGCTACTCTTCGAATAGCTTTCATGAAAATTGAGCATCAGATTACGACGGCTGCCGTTCGACGCGTTGCCCAAACTTAGCGCTGACGCACTTTGAAGCGATTTGCTGCCTTTGCTGTCTATGCTCAGTGCCGAAGCATGCAGATCCTCAGCAGGCAACAAACTTCTTGAGGACTCCTGGCGTTCCATTCTCATCTGCTGTAACCTCTTTCTGCGAACGGTACTGTTTTCAACTGGTTCTTGTTCGGACTTGCCGATGATGGCAGGTTTGTCGTCACAACAGAAGCTGCTTATGCTACCTTCAAGGTCAGAAGTTTCTTCGGAGGTTCCTCCGGATGCATCCTGGATGTCTGTTGTACGGCTATCAGCTACCTTTTCTTGGTCATGCAGCGACTCCATGTAGAGCTGCAAACCTTGATTCTGGCGTTGAAAGACCATTTCAGCAGATCCTTGTCGTTGCGTGCGTGTCCGTGGACAAACTTCTTTAGGGGGTGGTGTGATTCCCCGCTTGCGTTCTCCAATGCATCTTCGCTGTTGTTTGCATCGTTGAGGGTGACTTGAATCGTCACTAGATGCTGTTGCTCCGCCAGTAGATCCTCGTCTTTGCATCCGTCGTTGAGGGCGAATTGAACTGTCATAGGTTACTGATGTCGTCCCGCTACTGGAACCCCGTCTTTGCATTCGTCTGCGAGGGCGGTCTGAGCTGATTGTAGGTTTGAATAACGGCGAATTTTCACCCTTGCAGCCGTCGGATGGCAGTGAGGATCTCTCATGGGAGCTCAACGTGGCATCGGCACGATTCAACGATGCTGGACGAGTGCGACGTTGTCGTAGAGAGTTATGCCGTTTCAGTGGAGGTCTTGGGTCGACGCTATCGCGTTGCTCAATCGTTGGCACTTCTTCAGGAGACATTTTAATTTGTACTCAATATCTTGTTTTCAATTTTTGTTATGGCAATTAAGTTTTCAAGTGCTATTTGGACTGCATGTTCGTGTGGGATTTACACTTTACACGGACTTGGCATGAAAATACAAATTGACATGGGAACACCAGTGAGAGCATACTGGTGATTATTGGTTTAAAAAATACGAATAATACCTAGACTACTACGTACCTGGTAGTTTGATAGAACATCATCTACAGTGCCGTTTTATAAGAATCACCGAATACATTCTATAAACAGGCTAAATATGGTCTATAATCAAATTCCAGATTAGTATGTTTAACAACACAGGCAATAAGAAAGAAGAGTACTACCATACCAGTACTAGTAGCAGCCAGTCAAATTTTAGACAGCAACGAGCGACTACAATTGCCGACAGGGCTGTGATTGTTACCAGGGTAACTGGTGGTTAAAACAGGGTCTCCGGCGCGCTTCTCTAAATCCTAAGAAGAATTACCGATTGCGTTTTATGCTGCTACTACCAGGTAGTAGTAGTAGTATTACTGGGATGTAGCTATGTAATACCAGGTATGGTACCTGGTACAATACCTGGTACCAGATAGCGTCTGCCTTGTTTGCTACCAGGTACTGGTACCTGGTACGGGTAATAGAGTCTTTCTTTCTTTGGTGGAGGCGCAAGCCGCAATTTCAGCCTTTAAAGAGAAGTCAGTACCCTGGTACCAGGTACCAGAAGCAATGGTCTAGTATTTTTTTAAGCTGCGGTTTTAGGATAACACGAACACTAGTAGACCAGTAGCGCATAGCTCATAGGTTGAGGACGCAAGAGCATCAGAAGATAGTGGCAATATTTCTCGAACAGCTTGAAAACGTAAATGTTTTCATTATTTAAAAATAGGAATATTAAACGATAAGTGTAACGGACGTCAAGCAATGAGAGAGTAGAGAGAGAGAGAGAGCTGTTCTAGTAGTTTATAAACTGCCATATTTCTGCTGTGTGCCCAAGAATCCTCATGCCGAGTGTTAGTACTTTCTCTTTTCTCCTGCTTTAGATTCATGAATGCGCAAAAAAGTTGATTGCTGTTAATAATATAGATTCACTCTTTCAATATATTTTCAATGAAAGCATGCTACAAAGGTCCAAGAGGACAAGAACAGTGTGGCAAATGCCACCAGCCAACCGTTCTTGGAAACTCCTGCGGCACCAGAGTTGGCCATGGCAGCATCTACTTCATTTTGTTCTTCAAATTCCAAGAGAGGGGATTTCAAGACTGTAGTGGTGATTGCGTGGTTGTGACAGGCCACGAGTCCCTCCTCGCGGCGTTCTTTCTCAATCTCACATTTGGTATAAGTAGTCATTTCCCCTTGACAAATGCCAGCTGGGCAGGTGCAAATAGCCATTCCATCATTTACATAGTCAAAGACTGTAGAGCACGAGGTAGTGTAGTAGCTCATGATAACAACTTCAACACAAGACTCGCAGACTGCTTCTGTTCTTTCCGAAATCCCATTTGATTCAAAACAAGATCCCAGAGCTCGACTCTCTAATTCACATTCAGCAGAAAAGGTATTGGTGGCCATGATGGTTGGTGTAGGAGCTGGGACTGGAGGCATGATATTGGCAGTAGAAATACTTTCACTCGGTGAGGAACCAGACGGAATGGGTTCTGTATCTTCTGGCGAGAGAGTGAGGGAAATAGAAGTAGCTTCGCTAAGACAATCCCTGAGACCATTCTCCCGGCGTTCTTTTTCCACTTCGCATTTGACGTAGATATCCATTTCTCGTTGACAAATGCCACTAGGACAAACACAAGTGCGGATCTCATTCTTCACACCATCATAAATTGCGGAACAAGTTCCCATGAAAAATTTCTCAAGGATAGCTGCCTCCAAACAAGATTCACAAGTTGCTTCAGTTGCTTCTGTAATTCCATTAGATTCAAAGCAAGATCCCAATGCTTCACTCTCCATTTCACATTCTCTTGAAAATGCATTCATGGTGTTGGTACTAGCAATGGTAGTCGTTGATGTTGTCGTAGGCATCATAGGGATGGCTCCACTTCCTGTGGGGGCTGGGGCTGGGGCTGGAATATTAGTAGTAGCAGCAGGCACAGTAGCAGATGCTGTTCCTGTTCCTGATCCCGCACCACAACTCAAAGTAGTAGCTGGACACGAAGCTAGAGCAGGGATTTCCGCACGTTCGTCGTTGATTTCACAGGCCAAGTAGGTATTGATCTCTTGCACGCAAATGTCATTGCCACAGTTGCATGCAGCGATGCCATCGCAGACGGCGTCAGTAACAGTGTTGCAGTTACGTTGCTGAAAATTGGCCACCACAACCCTGTCCAAGCATAATTCGCAGGCGTCTTCCATGGGATCAGGAAATCGATTGGCGCTAAAGCAGGCTTCCAGTGCCATGCCCTGGGCTTCGCAAGCTCCTGTCACTCCTTGAATAGGGGCGGCAGCAGCCATGACGAGAAATGAGGCAACGGATAAAAGACGCATTTTGATTTGTTGGCTCGTTGTTAATTGCTTTTGGTGTTGCTTCAATTGAATTTGTGAGACTTCTTTCTCATCGATTGGAACGAGATCGTCTCGATGGAAACGATGAACGATTGACGTGTGCCTTATACATTCGTTTCAAACGACAAGTCTTGTGAAATTGACTTTAGCTTACGACAGTTGATAGATTAAGAATGCGAAAGATCCTCCTGCTAATCGAGCTACTGAGTTTTCTCTTGGAGAGACAGTTTTAGCAAAAGGAATTAAAATTAAAAATACTCGTAATAAAGACAGTAGCAAAGACTCCAAAGATTTTCCTGGTTTCAACTATGGAACTTACTGTAGCTTGAATAGAGATTGGCACGATTGATCATCCAAACGTCAGCCCCTCATCATTTTTTTGACAAATGACCAGACCTTTTCACTCATTTGACACGACACTTGAGTGGTTTGGTTGAGCACCTACAGTACTTTCCAGTTGGATCGTTCAAGCTGTCTACTTGCTTGTTCATATCGAAGCGCCTTCATGATGGTTACGTTTTTCCAGATTGAAAGCAAAGCTGCGGCGATTCTACCGGGGACAACAACAAAGTTGTTCTCAAGGAGTGAGAGCTTGCACCGTTGGTAAGCGACGTTGCAGACTCAGCTGCACAGAGTTTGAAAAGTCTCTTATTCCGGACTGCCAGAGATGGAAAAGAATGAAATATTAAGAATGCAGCTCGCACTCAGCTGCAAGTAATTTCTTTCATTATTATTTTTTTACAGTAGGGTCTACTTGTTTTTCATTTTTTTTCATGCCATGCACTCTGACGCGCACTTGCTTTTCCAGGCACCAGCCGAACAAAGCTCCGTCTTGAAGCTGTCATGGTCCACTCTTATCTCTTATCTACCATAATTCATAATATCAGTCACTATTCCAAATACTTCTGTACTGCACACTCATGGAGATTGAGATCAGACACCATTCTTTCTTAAGAAATTCTCAAAAGAATGTGCAATGAATAGTTGTATTTCGTGCGTTGAGTAGATTTGGAAATGGGCTGCAAATATTCCACAGAAAATACTTCTGAGCCCCGCAATCTTTTTCAGGCCTCCTCCTCCGTGCCTGCCTCTGCGAATGAACAAGGCACCTGCGGAGGTTCAGTAGTAGTGAGACCGAAGTCTCTACTGAAAAAGACGGCGTCTCTGTCTTTTACAGATGTAAAGGCATTTGGCAAAACGCAGAACGTTTGCGCAGATCCCATCAAGGAGGCTCCGAAATTGATTGAAGAAATATTGGATTCCTCTGTCGATCAAATGGACCGGCGGATATTTCAAAATATCCTGACGGTCCTCCGTCGATTCAATCAGCCAGACATCAAGAATGGCAACGAGATAAGGAAAAAGGCCATTAACGCTGCTGTCGAAGCACTACTGCCCAGCACGAAAGACTCGCTTATTGTGAGTAACCTAATACAACTAACGTTATCCTTGTCCATGTCACCCATGAATCTGTGGCAGATGGTGCAATTGAATTTTCAACACCACTTGTCAAGGGGAGAAGACACAATGGCAGAAGCAGTAAAACGACTCCCACCACTGGAGTCATCCTATTTTTCTCTCTTTCTGATTTATTCCATCGCCTTTCCTGGACCATCATCAAACGAAATTGCAGAAGAAGGAAGAGGTCAACAAGAGCAATCAGAAGAACGAAAGAGTGTAACGAAGGAACAACGTCTACGACAGTTGCAACTTCTATTCTATTTGAGCTTATCCGATGACGACCTCCGCCATTATTTGGAGCACCAAAAACCAGCACTCTGGTTGGTCGAAGTAGGAAGTGGAAAAACAATAGCCAAGCAATCCCTGGTCCATTACCTCAAGCAAGGCTCCACCAAATTTTTGCCTGTATTGATCGACGAAGATACTACTGCCATTGACAATATGCCACCAACTTCAGAGGCTCTAAGCGTGGACATTCCAAGATTTTCAGAGATTGTTGCCGACCGGAACATTCCATGTACGACGACCTGCTCCTTGTCGTATCCCCACGTTGCAGAATTTTGGACGCTGGATCAATTCTATGTTTGGGCCGAGCAGAATCTTCCAGAAGAAGTTCTCACTGCTATCCTGAAGGGGCTTTTATTATCACAGCAGCATTGCACCAATGGGAAAGAAGAAAACACGAATGAGATAAATGCCAGGACGACGACTGACTCACAAGAAGGAGTACTTCACTTTTTAAAGCAATCCAGTGTCGCCAGGGATTCCAAATGAACATTATTTCAGACAGTTTGTACTTAGTAGACTACTTGCGTCTAACATGAAGTTATACAGTACACATAAATAGTACATTTCCGTCAAATCAGTAGGTTCTACATTTTTCATTTTTTCAAGCGAAATCATAATTGAGTGGGAACAACACATCGGCAAGTGTTTCGATCACCAGCAGCATTCTGTGCGATCCTAGATTTCACTCTCTTTGCTTTGAAAATAACGTGGCTTTATTTGACCATGGCCTCTCGTCGTCAGTTTGCTGCTAATTGAGAGATCCTGAAATATTCGCATTATCTATTCATTTCTGCATCCATTTTGAAGCCAAACTGTTTGTTTGGTATGTGCAGTATGCAGATGACAGGCAGGTGCTAATGGTGCTAATAACGAGCTAATTATTGAGAAGAGTACCGCGACGTACCAGTAATATCTACTGTATCTAGTAGTCTAGTAATACATGCTCTAACTACAATTAAAAAGGAGAAGTGTGCGTCTTTCCAAATTCGGTTTCTCAAAACATGTGCTTTGAAGAACGCGTTGAGAAGAATCAAGAGTTGCGGCGCAGCCGAACCGAACAAGAAGCACATGTGCCAGGCACGAACAATGACAACGAGAACGAAGAAAATTAAATAATAACATCATAACAACTGACTTTTGAAGAAAGGTTGATAAAATAAATATCTTGAATTTACCCCAGCAAACTAGAAAAATGTAAGTGGCTGAAGATGTTTTTGTCGTCTCTTATTATCGTCCCGTTCAATGGATTCTTTAAAGGATACGTTTCACGAAGGATACCTTTCGTACTAGTACAGAATTCAGAATTCCCATTCTTAAATCAGCTCCTGGTACGAATTCTGCCGATGATGGATGCTTTGTTCTTTTATGAGAAACCCGCCCGCCCATATTTAGCCCTGTTATTGTTAACTGATCTGAACATGAAAAACAGAGCTGCGAACAGCAACAGCGTCCAGGCATGGCGGCAGGTTTTCCATCATCGTTGATTGTTGATTGCCGCAGAGCTATTTTCTTCGATTTGAGAAATTGGAGTATTGTTAAACAGAATATTGTTTTCCGTGTACGTAAGTTCGTACTGGGCAACGGGGGATAAATACCGTGATCAAATCATAACGATTTTGAAAATTACCTTATGAACCGCTAGTATTTAGAGATAGAGTTTGTCTCAGGAATAAGAAAAGCTGATGTCAAGGCGCTTGACGCTTGAAGCTATCCTTTTCTCTGCACTTCTCGGTGTCAACCAATAGCGGAAATCAAGAATTTCGTCTGATGTCGATGTATCGCTTGTATACCTGATTACAGAAAAAAAAATTTACTCACTCTCAATGACTGTTTAACTCCGGCTTAACGATATCAAAGACGAGAAGACCCTGGAATAAGCAGAGCCGACTTAATCCAGAGCTACTTTGACCGAATTTCACAGAATTCTTACTTTTTGATACCAGTAGTACAGAATTTCACCACCATGACACTTCAACGCCACAATACCGCCCCTGCATCATCCGCCGGTCATTCAGTGATTGCCCCAGTGTCGGTAGGGCGTCGACTTTCACGTGGAACATCCTTTTCTGCTGGAGGATATCGTAGTTTCATTACCAGTATGAAATCCAACCCTTATGTTGGTGCTTTTCGACACTCTCCTCCAACATCTCGCTTGTCAGAGAATCGGAAGACTATTATCAACCTCAACGATCTACCACCCTGGCACTGGGTCAGCGTAGTACCAGTCTCTCTCAAGGCTTGCAAGAACTCGCCGCATATTGGATTTATGCGACACAGTCCTCCTTCCCGCTTAAGCGATCTCGTGGCAACTGTATCGTGCAACAGTCACACGCCTCAAGGAGATCAAATAATGCCAGCCAAGCTTTTGAATCAGCTGACCAAGGGCACTTCTATGAGCAAGATTTCATGCCGTGACGAGCCTATCGATGTTATCAAGCAGACCTACCAACAAGTGGTCTTTAGTGGCAGACTTCTTGGTGGTGGCAAGGATTATCTGGAGCGAAGCAGAAGTTGCAGAAAAGAAATGCACCGCGTCTCCTCTTCCGCGGCCGAAGGAACACTCTCGACAGTTGATACTCTTTCTAGTCTCGCCGCATGGTTCTTGTTTCCTCTGGCCCATGATGCTGAATCCTGCGGCTATCCTGATTCTCGAGTGTCAACAAGGAAACAGCACAAAAAGAGGAGAAGCAAGGAAGAGGGCCTGTTGAGCCAGCTATCGCCTTATCTCTCTACGTGCAAAGAAAAACCACATCGGAGTATTTCCAAAAAGGATCGCAAGTCGTGCAGTAACAAAGTTGCACGAAAGACAAAGGAACGAGATGATTCAGAATCTTCCAATTCGGATTTTCTCCCACCTGCTATGATTATTGGCCCATCGACACCATCTTGCAACGATGACGATTCGAACAGTGACCTTTCTGTTTCTTCATTGGGTGAAGCTTGTTATACTGCTCATCAGATGACCAAGTGCAGCAAGGATGATGAAAATCTGACCCCCGAACTTCCAGCCGCTGCCGCTCTTGATCCGAATTCCCTCTCGCCCCACCGGCTCGATTATGTTATTACCCAAATGGACGTTGCTCGTATGGCTCGCAATGCTGCCCGGCATTTGGATGTGCAAAGCATCCTGGGACTGCCAGTGATTACCTATCAAGGCGGACCTCCTATTACGAAACGTCCCAGTCCCGCGAGTCGGTCAGGGGGGTGGAGCTGGACAATTGTGGAAGAGACGGAAGGCCAAAAGGAATCGTCTCGGACAATGGAAGAGACAATTAAGGACAGCCACGATGCAGAGGTTTGCGTTATTTGTCTGGAGCATTTCGTTCCTGGTGACCGTCTCCGAGTGCTACCGTGCGATCATTCCTTTGTAAGTATCCATGCGAATTTACAATATGTACGTATTATTACGATTGAAATGATCCTCTCATAACTGTGTTGCTGTTTCCTCTCGTTCGTTTCTCTTGCACCAAACAGCACATTGGGTGTATTGATCGTTGGTTACTTGGAACCCAGTCATTTCACGATTGCTGCACCAGTGGCTGTCCAACCTGCAAGAAGCACCCTACTGCAGAGGGCACTACTGCCGGTAATGACCTACCACCCAGATCTCGAGTTTTGAGCGAACCAATTTCCACCAATGCCCGAGAAGAAAAAGACCGCTCGGCTTCCTTAGATGGTTCTGTACCCTCCTTTGCCTTTGCGCAATTAGGCAGTGTCCTCTTTGCTCAGCAAGAGGAACAAAGCTCCGTCTCTTCTTAGGTGGAATGTATGTTCAAAAGTCTTGTTGTTAACACAGCAAGTGTTTGTGAATGTTGTATGTAACATTCGACGAGGCATATCTGACATTTCGTTCAGGCATTGGTATTCAATTTCTAGACTACTATTATAATGTAAAAATCGAGCAACGAACTCTACTGTAGTAGTTGCCCTGTGATTGTTACATGTAATAACATTTATTTGTCGATAATGTGAAAGAAACTAAACAAGATGTCCTCTCTCGTTCCGCACGCTGACACCATAAGCAGTGCTGTTAGTGGAAACTTCCCGATCGGGGCCTTCGATGGATTCTTCGATGCGATCCATGTATTCGCCGTGATTTCGAATATTCAAATTCTCGGCGACGGTATCGAGGTTTGGTAGTCCACGTGATTCCGGTTGCCACGACAAACCCGTCATTTCTTGTTGTCTTCGGCTACGATAACGACTTTTGGAATCTCGAATGACAAAAAATGCTACAATCATCAATGCACAAACTCCTCCCCAAATAATTCCCACCTGTTTACCCGTGGGTTCTGCAAAATGAAAGACACTGTTGCTGCTCGACGACGCTGAAGGTTTCGCTGCTGCTGTTATTGCCTCTGCTTGCTTGGCTTCCATGGTTGCTTGAAAGGTTGGGGTATCAAAAGATGTTTCGTTGCATTTTAGCTGCCACAGACATCGACGCACATCGTCACAATCACTGCAGAAATCACACGCGATAGGTCTTGCTTTGGTGGGAAAGACCTCACAAACTCGATGAAAGATATCACGAACGGTAAAGTTTCCAGTATACGGTATCCAGTTGATCACGAGTATGGGCAATACGGATTGAGCAACGTCCCACGCTTGCGGCAACAAGAGTTGATTTTCAACCGTCAATGCATCTTCCAATTCTAAGTTCTTGTTGTTGCCTTCGAAACCACCGGCTCTGTCAAAACATGACTGCATGGCATCCTTCTTATCCGCAAAAATTTGTAGTTTGCTCAGAACTTGATTGGCACAGTTTGACATACTCCAATTGTTACTGTCGTTGTTGCTGTCGTTAATTTCCGAAACCATGCTCGTGTATGTAAAACACTGTGCCTTGTGAAATCCATCCATATAATCCAACAATGCAATGCCTGTATCGTGAAGCAAATATTCAAAACACATCCGTCGTACTACTTCCTTTATCCATTCGGATCCTGGAATGTTGTAATCACTGTTGCTGCGATTATTGTTATTATTATGTTGTTGTAAGCAATATCGACCATGATTGGTACAGTGGCGACTGCAATTGGCTGGTAGCTGTTGCTTCTTGTCGTCATCCTTGTTGGGATCAAAACAACCAGCCGATAAACCATCTTGAACAAAATAGTTGGATCGGACATCTACACTGGGAATACGATGTACAATTGCCTTGATGAGTCGATACACCGATCGATTCCATTCGGTTGGTATATCTTCCATAATATAAATGGGAACTTCTGGATGCACCATGTAACTTTCACGTTCTTTAATGATTGAATACGCATCTCGTGGGTAAGGTACAAAGGTATCTAATGATTCGTTCCAATGGATTTCAATGGGATCCCAAATCTTTTCTGGATGATAGAAATGGTCGGTTGTTCTATTGCTACTGCTACTGCTGCTGCTACTGCTACTGGGTCTTGGGTTGTTGTTGTTGTTTTCTTTGGCAGTCGCAACCCCCCCTGGCAAGAGCCTTCCTCCCAACAGAAGCAACAAGAGGTATAGACGTATACCTGTACTTTGCTTCATCGTTCCTACTACTGACTAGGAAATGAATGGTTGAAATTTGTCGATCAAGATAGAGGAAGTTTATGAAAACTGATGAAGACATGGCAGAGGAGACCGCGTGACGCGTGAGTCTGTTGCGGAAGAAGAAGGGGGGGAAATAATGAGAATTTAATCACGAATCGTTTATTATTTTACAACCGCGCCAAAACAAGATTTTTTTCTTCAGTACTATTTTTTTGATGAGCGTCGTAGTTCCAACCTTAGATATTTTGATTCGTTACGGGACTACGATCTTTTTTCTTCAACACCAAACCCCTCAAACAACGCAATAAACAATACTAACAATAATTCCTGTAGTGATGAGTACGAGTAATAATTTATTATTATCATTCCTTGTTGTTCACAAGTTCTTGACATCTTCCCCTTTAACTTACCGTACTTAGCTAGCTAGAGCTACTTCTAGTAGCTGTCTATTAGTAGTTGTAGGAGGAGGAGTAATACAATACTTGAATATAAATTTTGTACACAGAAAAAAAATTGATTTATTTTTCGACATGAAAGTGACACAATTGCTGCTACATGTAGTATTGTTGGTCGTGGAAGTATCGGCGTTGGTCTCGCCCTCACTACTGTATCAATTCCGGCAAAACCGACCAATCAGGGGCAGTACTGGTGGTGGTATGTACATGTCATTCATGCCAGGAGAATCGTGTACGGGAGAAAAAGTGACGGTTGTAGGAGCCACGGGGTACATTGGCAAAGCTGTTGTCCAAGAATCTCTCAAGAGAGGTTATCACACCACGGCTGTGATACGGCCAGGTTCTAATGTTGATATTATGAACTGGAATATTGCTAAAGACGCAGTAAAGCCAACCATCAAACGATTTGATGTGACAAATAGAAAGGCATGTCTGCAATCGTTGGATGACAGTATCGACAATCGCAGTAGCAATCGAGACACTTTATTTGAACCTGGGTCCGTCGACGTAGTCGTCTGCTGCTTGGCATCGCGCAGTGGGACACCCAAAGAAGCCTATGCCATTGATTATCAGGCAAGTTTAAATGTGGCTCAGGCTGCCCAACGAGCTGGTGCGCGACGGTTCGTTCTTTTGAGTGCGTACTGCGTCAAGAGTGCCGAACGGAATGATCCGCATGCCCTGCAATTCCAATACGCCAAGAAAAAAATGGAACAGGAACTTGCCGATATGGCTGCGACATCCAACAATTGTTTCAGCTACGTTGCAGTCCGTCCGACAGCTTTTTTCAAGTCCGTTTCGGGTCAACTGGAAACCGTCCAGGACGGTGGACCATTTGTCATTTTTGATTTGGGAGGCGGGAAAACGGCAGCCTGCAATCCCATCAGTGAACAAGATTTGGCAGCTGCGTTGATAGATCAAGCAGCCGACGATTCACACAAAAACACGCACTGGAACCTGGGTGGACCCGATGGACCCGGTCTCGACAAGTACGCACAAGCCCGAATGATTTTTGACGTTCTGGGATTCGAGGGAAAACCAACTTATATCAGAATACCCATTGCGGTCTTGCACGGAATCGTTAACAGCTTGCAATGGTTGGCAGACTTGATCAAATCGGACAAGCTCAACGATGCAGCAGAACTGGCACGGATTGTTCGGTATTATGCCATGGAAGATGTAAGTGATTCTAGAATGTGCATTGTTCGAGTTACATGCAATCAAACCACCCCATCCCCCCACCGATTTTTTCTCATGCTTGAGGCGTTTTTTGTGTGTGTGTGTGTGTTCCTTCTGAAATTCTATTTTCAAGATGCTAACAACTTTGCCGGAGGAAAAGTATGGACAAATGACCACTCGACAGCACTACGAATACATTGCCAAACACGGACAGGATTACGATCCATATACATCCGCTTATGGTATATTAAAAGACCGAAAACGAATTTTGGACGAAAGTGCCGCCATTTCCAAGACTGCCATGGCTCCTACTCCTGATACTGGCTCATTTACCTCTGTTAGTAGTAGCATCGGGGAAGAAAAAGTTGTGTTTTGTGACAAGGAACGAATTTGAAACAATGTAAACATTCAAAGGCCTACCCTACCATACAGCATTTTATCGTCGTGTAAGAAAAGAAAGACGCGTCTAAAAATTTAAAGGGTAGTAAGCCTATCGACTTTGCGTTTCTGGACTCACGCAGCCAGAAGATTCCCGACCAAACATAGAAAATGCATTTAGAGACAGAGAAATCTGCTGAGGTGTGTAGAGGGCAGGGCGCCTAATCCTAGACGATAGGAGCATCATCGTTGCATCGGAGTGTACCGGAAGTCTTGTGTTGATCCAGAAAACATCCCTTTGCAAACTCTACATTCGCAGTGCCGGCAGAGCAAAATGAACAGGTGGTGCATGCACGTCCATATTATCAGCAGCAAAGTTTTAACAATCATTGCACTCGACCTAATGCATCAACAGTGAAAGCACAACGTGCTTATTGAATTATACTTTCATTCATATTTTATTTTTAGTCGCTTAATTTTCCTTTCTGATGACCACGTAATTACTGCCCATTCATTTTTTGCACAGTCGTCCTCTACGACTATTGCTGCTACTACACTAGTACTACACTAGTAGTTGTTGTAAGAGTGGGTGATGTCAAATAAATCACCATTTCCACGACCACGACCACGACCCATTTCTTCGTCCGCATTATTGTTGACGTCAAAGTTGTTGTTCTCTTCCTCATCCGGACCATTTCCATTTCCATTGACATTACCAGTCACAATTACACGATGCTGTTCCAATTCGTTTCGAATGCGTTCTTGAGCTTCTTGTTCAGCCTCTTCCAACAAATGTTGAAATTGCCAAGCCCGGACACAACACAATATCCATACCATACCTGGAATCATCATCAAGCTCATATTCTGTTGATAATACTCCCAATCGGTCTTGTAGGGAATATCATCATCATCATAATGCATATCACTAGCACCGTATTGTTCTTCGTTGTCGGCATCGGTTCCATTGGCTGGTGCAAAGGTATGATTGTGTCGCTCGTCACGTTTCATTTGATCAAATTCTTGATCAACGTGTACGGTAAACCACGAATTGTAAGCCATCCATGCCACACCGACAACAACGGTACCAATCAAGTAATGTTTGGCTACACGGAGGGTTGTTTCATTCGTCGCACGAATCCCTAGCAGAGCTACGTACACTCCCACGGCCGAAATGATAAGGTCGACATTGTTCCGTGGATGCCAGGTTTGCATTTCTTCGTTCAATTGTGCTTGTTCGTACGGGTCAACTCCTTGATAGGGAGCGTTGTTGTTGCTACTGCTACTGTACGTCAGTGATGTTGTGGTGGTAGTAGCGTTGGTTTCAATGTGAAAGATATCGTCGTCCATCGTATTATGATCGTAACTGTTGTTTTGATTTTGTGTTCCATCGGGTGGAACACCCATGAGAATCAAAAGTAAATTGAACAATTCAATGGACGAAATAACCATCAGCAGAAAGGAAAATAATTTGACATTGTTCTGGGCTTCCAAAAAGTCCGAACTGCCCAATACAAGAATAGATGCCCGCTGTTCGGCTTCGTCGGCATTCAAGACAATTTGAGGAATGTGAGCTCCATTATCGTTGCTATTGTTGTTGTTAATGTCGTCGTCGTCGTCATTATCATCATTGTTACTAGCAGTACTGCCACTGTCCTGACTGGTGTTGACAGAACATCCGGCATTGTTCTTCTCGTTGTCCTTTTTGTTGTTGTGAATGACGACACGTGGTTTGGGAAACAAATGCAAAATCAAATTATCTTTGTTCAATCCAATCTGTTCCAATACCTGATGATCTTGTAACAATTGTCCACGATAAATCAATCGCTGTGATGCCGGTCCTACCTTGTGAACCTTTTCACCACGTTTCTTGAGCATAGCCACCGACCAGGCAGTATTAACCTTGATCAAAAACTTTTTCTGAGCAGGATCCATAATAACTAATGTGATATTTTTTCCTTCTTGCTGCTCGGTATCTTCAACGTCTTTCCGGTCATCATTGCTGTTTTTGTCGTCGGCGTCGTCGTCGGCGGCGGCTGTATTCAACACAGTCACGTCATCTTCCTTGGCAATGTCAAGAGATTGTTGCTGTTCTTGTTCGTCCGTACTGCGAACAGTTTCGTACCGCTGTTGTTGTAATTGCCTACGACCCAACAGACCTCTACGTGGTAGTGGAGTATTCGTGTTGTTGGATGAAGTACCAACAAGAGAAGGTGTCGTAGTAGAAGAAGCAGAAGGAGACATAATATCATCATCATCATCGTCATCTTCGTCAACAAAGACTTCCATTATTTCTGCACCTGTGTTTGCAGCAGCAGCAGCAGCAGCATCGTCCGATTCTACTGCCGCAATGGCATTGTATTCTGGACGAAAACGTCGACTACTGCGGACCATGCTGTGTTGTTGTTGTTGCTGTTGTGTTTCTTTTCCAACGTATCACTAGTAGAAAAGCAATACGAACCGTTCTAACTTTTTTATATATATTTGTCGTTGCGTTGTTTGTTGTGTGTGTGTAATGCTATAGTAATCGGAATTGACACGTGTTTGTTCAATACAATTTGATAGCAAACAGGAAATTGACTCGTGGAGAGATTCGTGTTAATAGGGGGTACAGAAGTTGCTGGTTGTTGTTTGTTGTGGGCGCGTTTTAAGTATTTTCTTTTCTAAACTGCTACTGTACTAGCTAACGTCAAAAACTACGACTGCAGCTGCTACTTCCTTCTGACGCTTGTAATATAACACCGATTGTTTCAATTCCACTGTTCTTCTTTGCTTGTTTGTTAATAAAGAATCAACAGAGAGCAACCGAACTGAACTGTGAATCGTACTGTTGTACTGTATTATTGATGATTATTATGATGATGAGGCTGATGATGGTAGATGATCAACCAAGAAAGAAGTCAACCTTCTCTCCCGGAAGACGAGCGAAGCGAGGAGTTCAACAACAAAACCACGATCGTTTGCTGTTACCAGTATGGCTTTGAAATGCCGTGCTGGCGTTGCTGCTACGGTCTTTCCGAACCAAAAAGAACACCCGGGCAGTTTTTACGCTCTCCCCCCCCAAAAAGACTCCATAGTGTATCTACTCTAGTCTACTACTACTAGCTACAGTAGAAGTCTAGTCTACTACTCCAAGCTCTTATTTTTCCCCTATTATCGAATCAAATACACAGTACAGGTAAGTAATAGAAGATGATAGCAAAACACCACACTTCACTGCCACTGTACAACACTCATCACCACCACTACCAACAACAACAACAACAACAAGACCAACAACAGCACGAGGAGAAATGAAAATTATCGTTGTTATTCCAACCTTTTATGCTTCGACACAAGATGATGATAACAATATTCGTTACAATTTAGCCCTCGAAACGTGTCGTGCTATAGCCAATGCCAACAGCAACAATGACAGTGACAGTGGCAATACTGATTTTGTGTTGCAAGGATTGATCGTTGATGCGTCACCAGATGAAACTGTTCGACAATCTATGTTTGATGCTGGTAAAGGACATATCAAAGTTGTGAAGCAAACGTATCAGGGGAAAAAGGGAGCAGCACTTCGGGAAGGTATTGCTTTGGCTGCTGCTGCTGCTGCTGCTGCTGCTGGTGGTGGTGGTGGTGGTGGTGGTAATCCGGAAAAGGAAGCAGCGACATTATTATCGTCATCAACAACTACAACAGCAACAGTTAATCAAGAACAAGAAGAAAATGTTAGTATTAACAACAACAACAACAACAATATAATAGTAATTGCCTTTCAAGAACCAGAAAAAGTTGATATGATTCGTTATTGGAAAACATTGGGAAAGAAAATGGTACAAGAAAATGCCGATTTGGGTGTACCCATACGAACGGATGATTCCTTCCGATCTACCTATCCCATTGAACAGTACCATTCGGAACAATTTGCTAATCATTATTTGAATGCCCTTGCCAAGAGAGCATCCACAACGACTACCTCTAGTACTACTAGTAGTAGTAGTAGTAGTAGCAGTGTTGCTGAAATTGATTGGACCATGGGACCCATTGCATTCACTACCAACATGGCCTGTCATTGGATACAATATCATGGAGATTTGTGGGATATGCAACTCGTACCATTGGTACGAGCACAAAGATGGTATTCAGCCAAACTTACTACCATACCAGTGGACTACCAGCATCCTGTACAAATGAAAGAAGAAGAATCAGGTATTCCAGAATGGAGTGAAAAACGATTATTTCAACTGGAATATTTGTTTCAATACGTTGGCAAAGCTTTTAAGGAAACTTCGGATCCATCTTCTCTGGGATAATAAAAACAGAACGCGTCTAGTCTACAATCGGACATTTCACACACACACAAACTAGAGCTACGGGAGAGCAAGTACAGTTATTGAAAACTCAATTATTTGGTTGTTGCTAGCTGTGTATATATCTCCGAATTCAATTATGTTATGTTCCTCGTTCCACAAACACTTGGTTTAACAGTCAACTTCCCGGTCATACTTGGACTTGACAGAACTGGTTGTTTTTGCAGCCTTTTCTGATTCTTGTTGTTTCATCATGTTGACTTGTTGTTCTTTGAGAGCACAAGACTCAACCACGGCTTGTTCTTGTTGATGGGTTGCCAAGGCAGGAAACTCGTCCCAATTAATATTCATGGATTCGACCTTCTTTACCATTTCTGCTACTACTTGCTTACCACGTTCTTCCCACTCCCGACGATTCCTGGTGGCATAGTTCAAGCATTCGTCACTGGAAACACCAAAAACATTGCATTCCTCGAGCTTTTTAGCCAAAGGAATAATGTAATTATCAAAGAAACCGAGCTCTCCATTGTACCAGAACTCCACTGGAGACTTGCCCATGCGACCTTGTTTGAAGGCAGTGTACATTTCCATAAAAAGATTTTCATTCCACTTGCGATAAATGTGCCAGTGCTGTGGTGGGTTGTTCATAATGGAAAAGGGGGTGACGACATGTGCGTGAGAGAGAAATTCGAAAAACAGCAATTACAGCAGCAACCTTCTGTTGCAACATTCAAACCCACCTGCATGGTATGAGACACATCCGAAGCCTGGATAATATGTTCAATGACAATGGTGGCCCTGAGATTATTGAATTCTTCATCTTCTTGCTCTGCACTAAATGCCTTGTTCCAACGACTCTTTCTCAAATCATTCAATTCCTTATCAAAGATATCAGTGGCCAGAACGACGTTCACAACAACTGTGGGAAGTAAGCAAAAATTGTGAGAAAAAATTGCAAGGGCAAGGCAAATATCACGGCGAAAAAAGACGACAACGCAATGTCATACCTTGGCGGAAACGAAGCATTTCAGTTCTATTGACAAAGAGGGCAGCCCGGAGCTTTGAGTACTTTTCTTGCATCAATAGATCCCAGGCCAGGTCCAAAGAATTTTGTTCAGCAAGTGATTTGTTGTTGTACAATTCAGCCATTTGCTCATCTTCTTTGGCAAGTTGCATATTACTGCATCCTCTATGGTCAGCATCATGGATCAAAGCAGAAAAGGTAATGGCAAGAAGTGTGATGGGATCTGAGGTAATACCATGAGTGTACTGGTGCACATGCGCAGCCATGCGAGCGTGGTCTTTTGCCTCCAAGCTTTCTTCATCCACATCCGGTGCAACAATACGAGACATGAACTTGTCAACCGCCATTGTCACGTGACAAGCATGCTCAAAATTGTGAAAATTGTTCTGTTGGTAGGTATTGGCCAGAGCGGTAACAATCTCCATAATTTGTTCTTTGATGCCCTGGGGAATTTCTGTCGATCCTTTAGTTTTGGCTCGACTGGCTGCCTCAGCATCAAAGTTGGGCATTTTGATAGCCTCCGCGACTTCGTCAAGACTTGTCTTGCCTGCAGGGATTGTGTAGATGAGATCCGAGGGTTTGCACTTGCCAACCAAGTTGGGATCCTGGCGGGCCAAAATAGTCGAAATACGCTTGGCCAACAAGTCAGCAATCCATTGAACAAGTCGGGCCTGCCTCCGAGAGTCCTTCTTGGGAGCAAGGGGCGATATCAATGCTCCAGGAAAAGTTACACTAGGAGGCGAGTCAGAAAATCCTGACGAGCTGTCGCCAGAACCTCTCGAAGAAGCACCGTCTTTCGAAGTAGTTGTTAGCCAGTAGGATCCCATAACTCCTTTGCCCTTGACATTCAAGACATCAGAACGTCTGTGGACCCAGTGCTCTTTTCCACCTGAAATGATCAGGTTTGCAGTTGCTTCCGAGACTTGAATTTTGTTCGTCTTTCCAGAGCTCTCCATACGCGCTGCTGTGTTCACGGTGTCACCGAATCTGAAAGAATAGAAAAGATGCAATGTCAGGGCGACTGCCAGCGCTACGCAAAGAGACTCAATCAGGCAACATATTTGTCAGTTGGTCGACTCACAATTGGAATCGGGCACGCTCTCCACGAAGAACACCTGCAGTGACTGGACCTGAATGTAGACCAACGCGCAATCCTAAATCAGCAGTGTCAGGACCAAGTTGGTGCTCAAGTTTCTTTGTGACTTCACCAAATTTTTCAACGCAAGCTTCCGCAAATCGAGCCATGATAATTGCGTGCCTTTCGTTGGGGTTGGGAAGACCTGTGACAGCTACGTACGAGTCTCCAATCGTCTCAACCTCTGCATTAGACGGCGCAAAAATTGTGGTGAGTGTAATTATAAAAAACGAAGCCATTTAAGGTGACTCAAGAACTTACTAAATACTCCTTTTCGCTTGGCGATCATGTCGAAACTTGAGTACAACGTTTCCAACAAAATGAAAACACTGGAGGGATCTCTGGTGGAACTCCACTGTTTTGTTTGAATGAGAAGAAAGTGGCCGGTTAAGCAAGCAGAAAATCGCGGCCTACAAACAAAGTATGAAGCAGTAGATGTTTGAAACATACCGCGGTGAACCCGGCAATATCGGCAAAGAAAACGGTGCAGTGAGGAAACAAGTCTGCAATGGGTTGGCTACCGGCGTTTGCTCCGTTGTCGTTGAGGAACGTCTTGAGTCGGCTCTTCCCGGAAGCATGTTCGCTGTCCATGAGGCGATCTCTGACGGTCTCTGGAAAGAGAGAGGTCACAATGGCAGTACTCTTCACAGCCTGGTCCATAACTAAGGCCTGGCGGCGTTCAACAAATCTATTATAAATAAGAAACACTATAGCCGTGAAAACGAAGACCACGGCAACAGCACAGGTGATCAAAATAGGCAGAGATGTCACGTATTCGTCTTCAAGCTCCTTGGAGGGGTAGACTAACAGTTCATAAGCACAAAGGTCTTGGTTGAGCTTTACACGCAGAGTATCCGTTTCTACAGCCTGCTTGACGCTTGAAAAGTCCACCGACTGAACCATATCCGGTCTGTTGGTGTAATCATTGTAAAGGTTACCTGGGCCGATGTATTCCACCTGTTCTCCGACAACTTTGTACGTAAACGCCCCCTCGCAATTATTCTGCAGGACAACAATAAGTCCTGGAAAATTGGTTGGAAGCAATCCCTCAAAATAAAAGGCCCACTTGAAGACGGCACTGTAATGTCAATACGAGGCATGATAACAGAGTTATGAGTTCAATAGTCACTGTTGATCGAATCCACTTTGAGAAATGAAACTGCGTTTACTTACAACACCATGGCTACCACCTTGCGGTCTTGGGCCTGAAAATCGTCGAAAACAGGGAAAAAAACTGTAGACATAGGATCCCCTTGGTACATAACTGACTCACCAGCTTGATTACTTTCCAAAAAGGCGAAATAGCTTGTCGACATGTCTGGAGAAGTCATATTACCGACAGGAGCTGTATCCAATCCACCGATCGACATCTCGCCCGATTCGAATGATTTAAGCATGTAGGGGGCATAGTCAGGATAGTAGTTGACATCGAAATTTGTAATATTACGATTAAAAATTGGACTCTCCTGCCACACGGGAAAGAATGGTCCAGGACCCTGCACGGGAATAATACCGGTCCGATCGACCCCGAAAATCTGGTTATAAATACCGTTGGATACATAAAATTCTTCGTCAAGTCGTCTGAAGTTAAACCCGTTGGCTTTGTTGTAGGCTCGAGCATCGTCCAGCCAGCCAGCGTTCTCAGTTGAGTACTCCCCCCAAGCTTCTCGTGTCTCGGGAGTGATCACAGGAACTAGGGAAGCATAAAGCGCACCTGAAAGCTCTCTTGCAAGAGAGACTCGTAAGTCCCAATCGTTAATCGTCACCAATGGCCAACTCATGTTATCCTGGCCCTTAACGAACAAACTGGATTGGACAGCCAAAGATGCGATGGTCTCAAGCTTTTTGTTGACAATGTCTGTAAAACTGGACAAGACCTTTTTGCTGGCACCGTAGAACTGATTATCAAACTCCTCCTCCTCGTTGTTCGACGTAATGAAGTAGACGGCCAGGGATACGACGATGGCAGCGAGGGAAATGGCCAGCAAAACCAGCAATCGCAAGCGAAAGATGTACATTGTCTCTTCCTTACCAACGCCCAATCCAGAGTTACTGGAGCTGCCTTCGCCAGTTAAATTAGTCTTCTCTTCCGTCGTCGATTCCTCAAAGCTGGCCGAGGCATCATTATCGTTGCTGTCGATAGAGAGAGAGTCGTCCTCACGAGATCCAATATTTTTGCTCATGTTGCCGTTCTATTTAAAAATAAATATGAAAAAATATGACACGGCTACCGTAGAATAAAAAACTTGAAGTGAATAACTGGAAAGAACGAAGTCTATTGTACGTACCAGCTACCATGTACCTAGTAATAAAAATCTGAAATCGTACAGCTACAATAACTACCAGTGGTACTACGGTACGAGGTACCTGGTACCTGGTACCAGGTACGTACTAGCTACTGGTACCTGGTACCGGTAGGCAACAACTCTCCAGGATTCTTATGACAGGTCGTTATCATTGACTTAAATCAGCTACTTAGGGTATGATGTCTTTTTCTGCCAAGTACCAAACCTGTTAATAGTATACCGTAGTACTAGTACCTGGTACTAGTAGTGTTTATTCAACAGTCATAATCTCTTTGATTTTGATAACATACCAGTACGAATGGTCAATTTATACCTGGTACTAGTACCATAGTTAGTAATCATACGTACCATACCTAGTAGTACCTGAAGAAATCCAGAAAGGCTTCTTAAATATTGTTGAATATGAGATCATGGATGCGAGAAATTCGAGAGTCATTCTTACTACGGAGAAACTACAACAAATAATACAAAAATTCAGTGCATACCATACCAGTACTTGGTACGGTTCTGGTACTACTAGTACTCCTAGGTAGCTACCAGTACACTACTACTACTACAAGCGAGATGAGACGAGAATCTCAGTTCCGTGAAACATTTACCAGGTAGTACGGAGCCAGTACTACCAGATGTAGACCTAGTACTACCAGGTACTGTAGGAACAAACCGTAGGAAGAGTGGTACCAGGTACCTGGTACCGGTACCTACTACTACTAGGTAGAGTACCAGGTACTAGTACCGTACCAGGTACCATGTATTTACTGGGTACCCTGATGCGTAGCATCAACCAACTACTAGTACTACGACTAGAAATATATGATGTTTTCGATAGTTACCGGTACTGTACCAGGTAGACGGAAATCTTGTTATCAGTACCTGGTACGATACCAGGTACCACTACCACACATCCGTTAGTACCAGGTACCTGGTACTACCAGGTACTCTACCTGGTACCAGTACCACGGTACAGTACGAATGGTCTGTTCTACAAGCCCTGGTACCTGGTAGTACCAATAATAGTACGTGTTTGGTAGAATTAAAAAAAGGGTCATTAATACCATTGTTACCTGTTACTAATATTATTTTACTACCGACTCAATCTCGGTGGCGAATTTTATGTTCTTGAAGTACGGTACCAGGTATGGTAGCTGGTACCGTACCAGGTACTTGGTTCGATGTAACAGGTACGTAGCAGACTCCTACGTACGGTACCACTACGTAAGCCTGACTTCCATAATATTATGGCCTCAAAAAATACTCCGAGTATTACCAGTAAGAGTAGAGTACTCGACAGTCAAGGGTTGATGGTTTCTTACCAGGTATACTCTATCGTAGTACCATACCAGGTACCAGGTACCTGGTACTTCCACTGCAGACGCTAATAACAAAGGAGACTACACTACCTGGTACTAGAGTAGTTCTATCAGAGCCTTCTACAACTACTGGTACCAGACAAGAGTTTTTCAAGGGATAGTCTGTTTAGGCTTTACCTTACCGAGGTTCATTGAAAAAGGATTCAGTCCATTGACGTCCAAAGGACCCAGGCCTGAAATATGGAACAGAAAGTGACAGTCTGGAGACTACTAGGTCTAGACTACTAGTAGTAGAAGCACAATGCTTTACTAGAAAAACATGTGCTGGTATGAAGTGCTTTTGCGTGTTGTAATCATTGAACAACGCCCCACCAAAAGAGTTGGTATCTGGCTGCAGGATACAGTTGCCTTTTGCTGTCCGGCAAAAATGATTCAGGTACAACAAAAGGATGGCTCTATTTGAAAGCAACACAGGAACAAGAAGGAGTGTTTTGAATGGAAGAAAAGCTAGCTAGTACTCGAGTATGAGTTGTTGTGCGTAGTAGTAAGCTCTGCCACACGGGTAGCTATTTGAGTTGCTAAAAAATTGTCTTAGCTAGGAATCTACTACCAGGTACTCTATTGGCACTTGGTTTATAGGATACCCTCTGTAGTGTACCTGGTATTATTTTTTACAAAAAAAAATCGAGAATAAGATTAGGTCCGGGTGTCGAGTTTATGTGCGTCGTTGTATTAGATAGATGACATCTACAAGCATAAATTTCTTCGCACTTTTATGTACCAGTAGTATGGTTGAGCCGTTGTGCTTGCTTGCTGACTCCACAACTTGCTCAGCAAAAAATGAAGATTACAATAGATAATTCATCGCACATAAACCGTGTCGTTGTCTCCATCACGTTCCTCACTTCGCATCAGGCGCATGTAGTCCTGATCGATACCAAAAGAGAGTAATCAAGATGAGCTGGAGCAAAGTTTTTGCGCTTGTTGTTCTTGCTTTGGCCGTTGCTTTTCCACTATTCCTGAGTGAAGTGATTGGTGGTTGGACCAAGAAGTATACATCGACTGTTCGGTTCTCAACCTCCACCATTCCCGACATGACAGGAAAAGTGGCATTGGTGACAGGCGCCAATACGGGGATAGGATATCACACGGCACTCGAGTTGGCACGAAATGGCGCCGAGGTGATTGTGGCAGCTAGGAGTTTAGAACGCGGAGAAGCAGCTGTGTTGAACATGAAGCAAGAAATCAACAAGACAGACAAGGACAAAAATCCCTCCATTACTTTGCTGCAACTGGACCTTTCCTCTTTGGAATCAGTGGAGAAATTTTCCAACGAATTCTTAGCATTGGACAAACCACTGCATGTGCTTGTCCTGAATGCTGGTGTCATGAAGTCTCCAGGAGCCGAGTTTATGGGACAAGAAATGCAATACGGATTTGACACTACCAAGGATGGCTTTGAATATCACATTGGTGTGAACCACCTTGCGCACGCGTACCTCACAAAGTTGCTAGGTCCCAAATTACAACAATCCGCACCTTCCAGAGTTGTCTTTGTGTCGTCCATGGCGGAGCAAGGATCTTACGAGCCAGGATTTATCTTCGAGGACTGGGCCCCTGGCGTCAATGGAAAGATGCCTCATGGGTACGAAGATGGGAAAGCCTACGGTCAGTCCAAATTGGCAAATTTGATGTACGCCAAGGAATTGGCGGAACGATGGAATGGAACAGGCGTAACAGCCTACTCCCTTCACCCCGGTGTGATTATAAGCGAACTGAGTCGGTATATGGAATCCCATTTGGAAGAACAAAACAAAAATCAGCCCTGGTTGAATCAAGTATTTGGAAAGCTATTTGGAAAGCTTTTTCAATGCGCCTTAATGTCTACACCGGATGGGGCCTTGACCCAGCTCCACTTGGCCACGGCTCCTGCGAACGAGCTTGTCAACGGCGCGTTCTACCATCCGATCGGAAAAGTCGTGGTTCCCACTCATGCGCAAGGTAATAACCTTACACTTCAAAAGTTGTTGTGGGAGAAGACCGAACAGGCAGTGGAACAACGTTCTGCCTAATAGTTTTAATGAATATCATTCATTTTTTGCTGGAACATAATATTATCATGTATTACAATATTGTTTTCCTGGGTTTTCTGTAGATTTTTGAACTTGACTGTAGTATGCTTTGCCAACGCAGATTAGGCCGCCGCTGTCACAGAGCAAGCACGGAGCGAAATGTATGATGAAATGGATTTCATCTATCTTGAACTTTGCTGTTGTCAGGATGAGAGGATGAAGCAACAGCATGAATTACGAAAAGGAACGGGCAAAAGCGTCTGTTTGTTTCCTCCCGACCTCGGCCCTTCCGAGCTGCGTGAAGGGAAACGTAGCCTGTCTTGCCAGCAGTGGGGCGGGCAGACTGATGATAGGACTCCATATCCCAACAGATCCAAACATAACGTATATCAAGCAAGTTCCTTCAATCACGAAGGAACTGCGAATTGGAACCTTGCTCAAATATGGATCCAAACATGATCGGAGTCGGAGTACTGTCAGATAGTGTACAGAATATCATATTGAAATTCCTTTCCTCCCCCTTTCCTTCGTCACATGAGCAGCGTTTCCGATGATGCGACAGAACTTTTCAATAGATCATAACCCTGGGATCAGAATTGATCTCGCAAATTCCTTCCTCTGGACCTTGACCAGCTCCAGAGCATGAGCGGCTTGTGGAATAGGGAACTTTGTCGCGAGGCGGCAAGCAAAACACGTGGACACAGGACAATTCTTAAAATCGTCGCCACGTCCTGTCCCGTCTACAACGTACCGGAGTATGCACGTTATTATAGTACAAGCCACTTTGAGTATTTTGAGAATTTCTGAGAATATTCTTATTGATGATGTCATAATATTTATTATTGATTCCTACGCCAAAATAAGAACTAAAAATAGGGAAATCATAGTTTATGCTTACATCGCTCGTTCCATTAGACATACACTATCAAGCTTATTCTTTCGTCAAGAGAAACAACTAAAACCAAGATGACAGCAGATACACAAAGAAGCCCCATTTGCGTTCAAGATACCTTTCACTTTTCTACCTATTACTGGAAGGAATTTGAAGGAAATAATGGTGAAACATCCGACGATGAATCAACAACACCGGTTTTCAAGCCCACGCCAGTTCAAAAAGACACCATCAAACTGAAGTTTTACGCTCAGGGTAAGTTGAAAAATGAAGAAGGAGTCCTCAATCTTGTTTCTATTGATAATTTGTGTTTACTGCTGTTGATGGGTGCTACCCACTGGATTGACAGTCGAACTCTGTACACTCACACTCTTTCGCTCTGTCACGCACTTAGTCATGGGAGACGCCTCGGAGCAGATTCATTTTGGAAAATGGAATAACATTGACGAGAACCAACCCGATGCGTACCAAAAGGCCTCCGAAAACATGACAGATTACATGTTTGACTTGGCTAAGGGTCTTTTGCCTCATCGAATTGAAGAAAATGACTTTACGTACATGGATCTTGGCAGTGGAACAGCCGCTGCTGCCATTCGATTGTGTGAGCACAATCCCTTTATCTTGCGGGCCACCTGTCTGAATTTGTGTCACGACCAGAACATGACAGCCCAACATCGGACCAAAAAGATGGGGCTGCAAAATAGGCTCGAGATTGTGGAAGGGTCCTTTGAGGATGTTCCTACTCCTAACAATGCGTTTGATCTGGCATTTTCGCAGGATGCGTTTATCCACGCGACCTCCAAGAAGAGAGTCTACACCGAAGCTTACCGTATCGTCAAACCTGGTGGAGCCTTTGTCTTTTGTGATCTCATGAATGGCTCCGAAGCAGACGTTCCTAGTGAAGAAAATGTCAGTTTCTCCAAGAGCAATCTTGTGAACGATTGGTTGACTCCTCAAGAGAACGTCAAGACATGCGAGGAATCCGGGTGGAGAGACGTCACCTGGATTGATTTGACCGCGGACATTCGCATCTCCTTTCAACGTATGTTGAAGAAGGTAACCTTTATTCTAGAACATGGCCATACTCAATCCCCATCATACCGGGTCTTGCTAATGGACTACCGTGACAGTATCTGCGAACGCATCACACAGATTGATCGTGGACTCTTCAAGTGGGCTGTCGTTCATGCACGAAAGCCGGTTTACATGGAGCTGGCCTGCAAGCCTCCTATATCGTTTGTCAATACGAACCACCTCATTTTGGAGATCAATGAGAAACTCCCAAGAGCAAATACTAGGCCCGAATTGAATGTTGTCGTTGTGGATATCCTTACCAAGATGCCCAAGGAACGAATCCAGGCTCTGCCCGATACCGTGGAATTATTGATAACCATGTCTGCCGGTTTGGATCATATTGACATGGAAGCATGCGCAGAGAATGACATCAAGGTCTACCAGTCTGGTCGCGACTCCATCACGGAGCATGTTGTTCAGTATACTCTTGCTTTTCTGATTCTAGGACTGCGTAATGCCTTGAACCAAATCAGTGTTCCTTTCCCTTCCAAGGGCTGGAACTTGAACTGGAACTGTAAAGGAAAGCCCATCACTGACTGTACCATTGCCATTGTCGGATTGGGTGTAATCGCCAAGAATCTTGTTGCAGAGATTCGCAAGGTTGCTCCCAATACTCGAATCGTGTATCATGTTCCATTATTTTTCAAGGATGTGGATGCTGAAAAAATGTACCACCTTGAGTACTGTAAAGACTTAGAAGAAATGGCCGGCATGTGCGATGTCCTCCTTCCCCTGTGCCCTCTCAACAAGCATACCGAGGGTATCATCAGCCGCAAGGTCCTCAACAAGCTCAAGCCATCTGCTGGCTTTATCAACGTGGCTCGTGGGGCAGTCGTGGATCACGAAGCCTTGACGGAAATTTTGGAAAAAAAGGCCATCATGTATGCATTGTTGGATACCACATTCCCTGAACCCCTCCCAGAAGACCACCGCCTTTGGAAGCTGGAGAATACGTATATTTTGCCTCACTACGCCACCAACACCATGGCTGTCCGCGAAGCGCTGGTGAATGAAATTCAGCCCATTATTGAAGACCATTATGGACTTGGACACTGTGACGAAAAGCGTCGCAAGCAAGAGATGGCGCTCCGTCACGATTTGGCTGTGGCTCACCGTCTTACTGCCAAGTACGGCATGGACATGTTGGTTTGGAATCACATATCCGCCCGTTTCCGCGGTAGTTGCTTGATCACGCCTGGCCGTAAGATGTGGTCCAAGATCAACCCATCTGATCTTGTCTTTAGTTCTACCAACGTTACTGCCGACATTATCCATGATGCTGTATATTCTGCCAGACCAGATGTTAAGGCAATTATCCATCTTCACACACCTGCTGCGACGGCTGTTTCGTGCCTAGAATCGGGCTTTGTTCCCATGACGCAAGACGGTGCCTACTTTTACGGTAAGGTCGCCAACTATGAGTGGGACGGTCTCTCGGACGACTCTTCCGAGGGCCCTCTCATCGGCGCTGCCATTCGCGAGGTCCCTGGCTGTAATACCTTGCTAATGCATAACCATGGATTTGTTTGCTTTGCTGATTCCGTTCGTGCTGCCTGGGTATTGGCGTACTACTTTGAAAGGTGCTGCCAAGTGCAAATGGATCTTTTGAAGACCGGTGCCAAGGTTCGCATTCCCGCCAAGAACGTCATGGAAAAGGCAGCCGAATCGAGCTATCTTCCCGAATTTGCCCCTGGTGTCTGCGAATGGGAGGCCCTTTGCGAAGAGGTGACGTTTGACGATTAAGGGAAGCATTTTTTTGGCATATGAATAAGAAAGAACGCCACCATACACAGTATGCGCCTATATCCTTGGGCAGCATACACAAGTTTTGTCTACACGAAATGCATACTATATATATATATATATATATATATATATATATATATATATATATAAAAAAAAAACACAAAAAAGAAAAACAAAAAAAATTATATGCAGAGATTTATATAAAAATAAAAAAAAAAATAGAGAAACATGTGTGTCTGTATT
>Ga0100391_1000983_pt1 | contig 32453 bp, 30 predicted proteins | sample CryGeymeta201515_FD_81541 | JGI IMG/M metagenome (GOLD analysis project Ga0100391, IMG submission 81541) | Groundwater microbial communities from Crystal Geyser aquifers in Utah, USA - Crystal Geyser metaG 2015-15 | ecosystem: Environmental > Aquatic > Deep subsurface > Groundwater | place: USA... | reverse complement strand
TTACTGATATCCAGGAATTCCCTATCGCCAAACATGACGCGACGCTGCAGCTCCTTCATGGCCTGGAGTTTATTTCGTAGCAGGGCAGCTCGCTCAAAGTCATGAGCCCCGGCGGCCCTTTTCATATCGGTTTCCATTTCACGCGCCAGGGCCACCCGGTTGCCTTTGATGTAGCTGATTAGTTTACGCAGGTTCTGTCGATAGAGCTCCGGCCCGTCACTACGGCGCGGACTGAGCCCAAGGTCCTCATCTAATTTTGATCCACGTTTTTCAGTTGGCTTCGTGTAATGCGGGTAGACTTTGCGCAAATACCGAAGCGCCTTCTTGACGGCATAGCCGTTGTAAAACGGTCCGAAATACTCGGCACCGTCATCGCTAGGGTTGCGCGTAAAGCAGACATATGGCCACTCGCTTTTCATGTCGATACGTACGAACATCTGGCTCTTATCGTCACGAAGCAACACGTTGTAGCGTGGCTTATAGCGCTTGACCATTTCGCTTTCCAGGAACAGGGCGTCGATCTCGCTCTCTGTCTCTACCCAGTCCGTATCATCGATTTCACTCACTAATGCGATCGTCTTAGCGTCGAACGCCCGAGCACTCTGAAAATACTGACGGACACGGTTCTTAAGCACTGCCGCCTTACCGACATAGATAATCTCACCAGACTTATCCTTATGAAAATAGACGCCAGGCGTTCGTGGCAGATCTTTCAGCTTCCGTTCGAGAGAGGTATTCACCCTTTAAGTATAGCGTCAGGCAAGCGCCTTGACGATGAAATACGCACCGGTTGCGACGGTTGCCGTCAAGACAGCACCCCATACCAGGTCGATGGCTACGATTTTCAGGCTGAATCCCTTTAAGGTCGCCAGGTTCGTAAGGTCATAGGTAGCATAGGCGACGAATCCGAACAGTGCGCCGTACCCTAGCGCATGCTGCCAAGAGCCTCTTTCGAGTGCCGGCGTCAGTACGAACATAACGACACCGACGATATAGATGGCATAAAACGCCAGCGCTGCCGGCATATTTGGTTTTTCAAGCAGCAAGGTGCCTATTTCGCTATAATACAGTTTCTTCGCAATGAACCCGAGCCAGAAAAAGTCGAGGATTCCCATGATAGCACCGGTTGCGAGCAGTTTGACGATTAGTTCCATGCGTATCCTTTCGTGATTATGACGGAGCGGGAATGGTAGCAAACATCTTTAGGCTAAGGTGGCCGCGGCCTGACGACATGCGTCGGTATGGTAGAGCAAATCAGGCTCCTCTTTGCAGCTTTCACAGACCAGGACAAGATCGTTGCAGTTGGGGTGGGCGCAATTTTCGAAGTTTGAGGTCTTGGCGACACAGTGGGTACACTCACCAATAACCGCAGCTCGCTCAGAGAACTCTACCGTCATCCGATCATCGAAGACACGTAATGATCCCTCCCATAGCCCGTCATCGCCATACGCTTCGCCGTACTTCACGATGCCCCCATCGAGCTGGTAGACTTCTTCGAAGCCACGGTTCTTCATCAGGCTGGATAGGATTTCACACCGGATACCACCAGTACAATAGGTCACCACCTTCTTATTTTTCAGATGGTCATATTTGCCGCTCTCTAGCTCGGGAATGAAATCACGACTTGTGTTCGTATCTGGCACGACCGCGTTCTTGAACTTACCTACCTTGGCCTCATGCGCGTTGCGACCATCAAAGAAGACTATCTCATCACCGTACCGCTCGACCATTTCGTTCACCTGTTGCGGCTTCAGGTGGATCCCACCGTTCACGACACCCCGTTCATCGACTTTCACCTCATCTGGTGCATGGAAACCGACAATCTCTTTACGTGCTTTCACGCTCATGCGGGGGAAATGTTCCCGTCCGCCATCCGACCATTTAAACACGATGTCTTGGAAGCCGGCATACTGCTTCGTCGCTTTGATATACGCTTTCAGGTCATCGATGTCACCGCCGACTGTCCCGTTGAGACCATGCGGACTAACAAGTATTCTGCCCCGTAGGTTCAGGCTGTCACACAAGGTTTTTTGCCATAACTTAATGGCTTCCGGCTCATTAATCGGGGTGAACTTGTAGTAAAGAAGTATCTTCTGCATCAGGTTGATTATACCATTTCCCTCTGTTACGGGCGAGCATGGTATGATGATGCTCATGAATAGGTTCCATGCGCTTGATATTGCGTTCATCACGTTTGCCAGACGCCACTATGGCTGGATTGCGCGAGTGAGCTTGTTCGTGATTTTCTTTTACTTCGGTCTGTTGAAACTTCTGGGGCTTAGTCCTGCCAGTGTCTTGGCACTTGGATTCGCCGAAAGAATGGGTGCAGGAAACTACGCGCTCGAATTGTTCTATCTCCTCGCGGTCGTTGAATGTATCATCGGGCTGATGATGCTCTTTCCCCGTTTGACCCGCCCTGCCATCCTGTTAATGGCGGTCCACGTGTTCGTCGTCTCATCGCCGCTACTGCTCTATGCCGAAGCCACCTGGCAACAGCCGCTAGTACCGAACCTCGAGGGTCAGTACATCATCAAAAACGCGGCGCTGGTAGCGCTGGCGCTCGGCTTAGTAGCCACGACAACACCGCTTCGAAAATCTACCTCCGGCGTTCGGCGACAGTAAACGGGCCGCTTACGCAGCCCGACGGTCATTTAGTTTTTGCTGAAAGCCGACGATTTCTTGGGTAAGGTTGATATCAAACGTATTGGCAAGCGTCACGATAGTAACGAGCAGGTCGGCAAATTCCGTTCCGAGTTTACCATCGTCGATCTTGTAATCGTCCGTGACCGTACGCCTTCGTATAGCTTCGGCCACCTCACCGAATTCCTCGATCGCAAATAATAGTTGCGTTTCCAAACTGGGCTGAAGCGTGCTTCGCGTCTCCCAGTCTTCTTTTACCCACGCCTGTAGTTCCTGTAGTGTCATGCGGCCTCCTTGTATTTATGCGTGAAATGGCGGTCCTTACGGCCGCCATTTCGAGAGATTCATCGTTGTCGTGGCTAACTGTTCGCGTCCACGTTCGACTGTTTCGGCTCGTCCTGAGATTTTCCGCCCGGCTTATCCTCCTGCGCCTGGGTATCCTGCGGCGTGCCCTCACCGTGCTCAGACTCGACTTCGGACTCATCCTCAACGTCACCGGCAGCTGCGTCGTTCGCTGCCTGCAGAGCTGCTGGCTCCCACACGCTGGCAACCATCAGGTCGGTGATGTGTGGCTTTTCTTCCTCATCATCATCGTGGTGACCGTCGTCGTGCTCGACAAATTCGACGCCATCCGCCAGAGTGGCGTTCGCCAGGGTAACTTTGTCACCGGCCTCTTTAAGCTCGGCCACTGAGATCTCAATCGCATCAGGCAGGTCCATCGGCAGCGCGCGTACTTCAATCTTATCGAGCGCCTGCAAGACAATCAGACCGTTCTTCTCAGCGACAGATTCGCCTTCATCAACCAGGTGCACAGGCACTTCTGCCGTCACCGGGTCGCTCGCGTTGACCGCATGGAATGAGACATGACGTATCGTACCCTTGACCGGTTCGAAGTCAACGTCCTTGATCATGGCGATCTTCCGTTTTGCGCCGATGCTTAAATGGACTGGCGTGTAAGTACCCGCCGTACGATATACTTTTTCAATCACGTTCCCTGCTGCCTGGACGCTAATTGGATCGATACCCGGACCATACACTACGGCCGGCACGATACCTTCTTTGCGAAGTTTGGCGACTTTCTTACCCTGGACGTCACGGGTGTCCAACTTAAGCGTTAGTTTATCTCCCATCTCTCTCCTTTTCTGGATACGTTTACGGAGTAATCCAGCTCTTATTATACCATGGGCAGCTCACGACCAGAGGCCGTGCTACAATAAAAGACAATGAAACGTTTTCTTCCGCTCCTGCTCATCGGCGTGGTATTCGGCCTCGGCGCCTTCGGCTATCTGACGATTGAGCATTACGGGCTGGAGGCCCTTATCACTCTCGTAAGCGTACCGGGTATCGCCGCTATCATTTTTGCGGAGTCGGGGCTATTAATCGGTTTCTTCCTCCCGGGCGACAGTCTATTGTTCACTGCCGGTTTCCTGGTGAGTCAGGACATCATAAAGTTCAACATCCATGCGCTAGCTATGATTCTGTTCGTAGCTGCGGTCTTAGGCGACAACGTTGGCTACACGTTCGGACGACGGGTCGGTCGCCGTCTGTTTCACAGGAAAGATTCGGTGCTGTTCCACCAGGAGAATCTGCGGCGAGCGGAAGCCTTTTATGAAGCACATGGCCCGAAAACCATTATCCTGGCCCGCTTCGTTCCTGTCGTGCGCACCTTCGCGCCGATTATCGCCGGTGTCAGTAAGATGGAGTATCGTACCTTTGTGGTATTTAACATCATCGGTGCATTCCTCTGGGCGGTAGGCCTGACCTACCTTGGTTACTTTGTAGGTGACTTCATCACCGCAACCGGCATAAACATCGAATACGTCATCCTGGCTATCATCTTCCTCTCAGTCACCCCGCCCCTCGTTCACATCTTAAAGGAGCCAGCCACCCGGCAGAAACTGCGTCGGTCGGTACGACACTTCTACGACTACCTACGCGGAAAGTAGCGGTTTTAGGTAATTACCAGTATACGAAGCGGGTATACGTGCCACTTCTTCGGGCGTACCCTCGGCTATCACTTGCCCGCCTCCGGACCCACCCTCGGGACCCATGTCGATGACATGATCGGCCGTCTTGACGACATCAAGGTTGTGTTCGATGATAACCATTGTGTTGCCACCTTCGACAAGTTGCTGAAGGATTTCGAGTAGTCGTTTGACGTCAGCCGAGTGTAGTCCTGTGGTCGGTTCGTCAAGAATATAGAGCGTTTTACCGGTTGAACGACGGGACAATTCACTCGCAAGTTTGATACGCTGAGCCTCGCCCCCGGAAAACGTTGTGGCTGGTTGACCAAGACGAATATATCCCAGTCCGACGTCAACCAAGGTGGTCAACTTCCGCGCAATAGCTGGTACGTTCGCAAAGAACTCTGCCGCCTGCTCGACAGTCATCTCAAGCACATCAGCGATAGTCGCGTCTTTGTATTTTATTTCAAGCGCTTCGCGGTTATACCGTTTGCCCTTACATTCTTCGCACGTCACGTACACATCCGGCAGGAAATGCATTTCGATTTTGATGACACCGTCCCCTTGGCAGTTCTCACAGCGTCCGCCCTTTACATTGAAGCTGAACCGACCCGCCTTGTAGCCACGGACATTGGCTTCGGGCGTACTGGCGAATAATTCGCGGATAGGCGTGAAGACACCCGTGTAGGTGGCCGGGTTTGAACGCGGCGTACGGCCGATTGCGGACTGATCGATGATGATCGCCTTATCGAGTTGGTCAATACCTTCGATATTCTCATGCTTGCCGGGTACGGATTGGGCCCGATGGAGCCGTGCAGACAGTTCCTTGGCGAGGATATCGTTCACCAATGTCGACTTTCCGCTACCCGATACGCCGCTCACGACGGTCATGACGCCGAGGGGAAATGCCACATCGATATGCTTCAGGTTATTTTCTGCTGCGCCGCGAATGATAAGCCGCCGATCAACTTCTACTCGTCGGCGCTTTTTCGGCCGATTAATCTTTTCAGCGCCGCTCAGATACCTTCCGGTGATACTCTCAGTATTGGCGGCGACTTCCTCCGGTGTGCCATGTGCCACCACCTGGCCTCCGTGTATACCGGCGTGAGGACCGATGTCGAGCAGATAGTCAGCCTGACGGATGGTATCCTCATCATGCTCCACGACCAGTACCGTATTGCCAAGATCACGGAGATGCTTAAGGGTCTCTATCAGTCGATCGTTATCACGTTGGTGCAACCCGATGGACGGTTCATCGAGCACGTACAGCACGCCCTGCAAGCCGGAGCCGATCTGCGTCGCCAAACGGATACGCTGAGCTTCGCCACCTGAAAGCGTATTGGCGGCCCGGGACAGCTCCAGGTAGGTAAGTCCGACATTGCTCATGAAACCGAGTCGAGCGGTGATTTCTTTCATAATCTGCGCCGCAATGAAGCGTTCCTGCTCGGTGAGCTTCAGGCTCTTAAATAATTCGAGCGCTTCATCTACCCCCAAATTGCAGATATCCATGATATTCAGGTCATGGATTGTGACTGCCAGGACTACCGGCTTAAGGCGTGACCCATGACAGGCGTGGCACTTACGTTCACGCATGAACCGTTCAATGTCCTTGCGCATGAATTCACTATCTGTCTCTTTATGTCGGCGCTCAAGATTCGGGACGACGCCTTCATACGTCGACTGGTAGGAGCGGCCGGCCCCAAGATCGACGGTGTATTTCTGAGTGCCGGTCCCATACAAGACTTTCTCCAAGGCAGCTTGCGGAAGGTCGCCTACTGGTGTCGAGATACTAAACCCATGCGCCTCTGCCACCTTGGCAAGCCGCTTCATGTACCAAGCGTCGGAATTGACCCGGTTGTACGGCCTAATCGCCCCCTCAGAAATGGTCAGGCGAGGATTGAATACCAGGTCCGGGTCTACTTCCAATCGCGACCCCAGCCCCGTACAGACTGAGCACGCTCCCTGAGGCGCATTGAAGCTGAACAGGCGTGGCTCAAGCTCAGGTATATCTTCATTCGGATGGTCGACACAGGCATACCGTTGACTGAAGATGGCGGATGTTTCCGTTTCAACATTGAAGAGTTCTACGACACCACCGGCAAGATCGAGTGCCTGCTCAACTGATTGGGTGATGCGGCCCGTCGACGATGAGCTCATCACCAGTCGATCGACGACGATTTCGATGGTATGCTTGTACTTCTTATCTAGCTGCGGAAACTCATCAAGGGCGTATACCACCCCGTTGACCCGTGCCCGGGCGAATCCGAGCCGACGATATTGTTCCGGTATGTGAGCGAATTCGCCCTTTTTATCTTTGACGATCGGGGCGAGCAGGAGCAGCTTGGTTCCATCTTCGATCTTCATCACTTCATCAATGATCGCCTGTGCCGTCCGTCGAGAGACCGCTTTGCCACACACGGGACAGTGCGGTACGCCGATCCGGGCGAACAGTAGTCGAAGATAGTCATATATTTCCGTTACGGTAGCGACCGTGGAACGGGGGTTACGACTGGTTGATTTCTGGTCGATTGAAATAGCCGGGCTGAGTCCTTCGATCTGATCGACATCTGGTTTTTCCATGAGACCGAGGAACTGTCGGGCGTAGCTCGATAGGCTTTCGACGTAACGACGCTGGCCTTCGGCGTAGATGGTGTCGAACGCAAGCGATGATTTACCGGAACCGCTTAAACCGGTAATCACCACCAGCTTGTCGCGTGGTATTTCCACGGAAATGTTCTTTAGGTTGTGCTCGCGGGCACCAACAACACGGATCACATCTGACATATCACCTAATTATACCATTTTCTCCGCCCTTCATCCCAGTCTGCAAACCGATACCGCTCATGATTGCGTTATCTTGACTAAACGGCTATATTCGTATGAAACTTACTTTCACACTGAGGTGGAGCCTATGCGTCGTATTCTCATCATCGGCAACCTGATCGGGTCTTTCATTGTGTTCGGACTGGCATCCGGTCTGTTCCATCACCTATTCATGTTCGTGTTATTTGGTATCGTCCCCTGGAGCGAAGAGCCAATTCCAGCGAGCACGATGCTCATATTGTGGGTCGGTCTGATAGCCCTCGTGGGACGCACATGGATGCTACAGACCATCCGCCAGGCCAAGTTCGTAGTAGTCTTAGTTCTCAAGGTCAGCCGGCATGATAGCCTCGGCCCAAAGCTGAAGCTCCTGCAAGATGAACTGACGGTCAGTATCGGCAGGCGCCTGCACGCTAAGACGCCGCAACGCCGCTAGAAACGACGGCACTTGTGCCTGTAGACGCTGTGCGCGCCACTCTTCCCAAGCCACAGTCTCGTCCTCACTCATACTCACTGGAAAATTACGAGCTTTGTAGTGAAGTAGCAGCGGCGGCAACCGTTCATCATGAAATTCGGGATGAAAGTCAGCCAGCTGACGAACATCCGCGTTTCTGATTGTTTCAATCCGCAGCTTGTCTGGGCCATCGACAAAGCCATCGTAGAGCATGGCCTCGACGTCATGTGCCTTCTTATAGTCGGGCTTTTGTTCAAATGCGCTTCGCAATCGTTCCGCGAAGCCTGGATGCTTCAGTAACACCGCTTTATGTCGTGCGACTGTTGCTTGATCGAGCTGCAGCTTTTGCCATCCGTCAGCCTGTTCCAGTACACCTAGCGGCGCGACGGCCGGACAACGGTTATACTGCAGCACTTTGGCGGGTACGGCCACGAAGTCATCAGCCTTGCGTGCTTCCCAGCTAGCATAGAGTCGTGACATCAGCTCACCTACGGACAAGTCGAGGAACGGTGTCGGGTCATGCCGCAGGTCGTACACCACGACGTTCTGGTTCGGTGCACTTGTGAGCGGAAACGCTACGGTCGCCTTCTGATAGATGGCGTCGTAGCGGCCGCTCACATAGACGAATGGCTGCTTCTGCTCAAGATTGACAAGTTCCTGGACCGCTTTCTTCCCACGTATACTCAGGAGATAATCGAACAATTTCGGCTGCGTGGTTCGAGTCAGTTTCGTGACGTCGATCAGCGCTTCGACGTCAGACAGGGCGTCATGCGCGTTCTGATGAGAGATACCGTTCGCAGCGGTAATCAACTCTAGCCGGTTGGTCGGATTACCCTTGTCGTCAACCGGCCACGTGATCCCTTCGGGTCGAAGTGCCCGGGTCATACGGATGACATCAAGCATATCCCAGCGAGAACGACCATCACGCCAGCTCCACTCGTACGGATCGTGAAACGTCCGCCAGAAAAGATGGCGCAGGAATTCGTCGTCAAAACGGACGTTGTTGAACCCTACCATGATGGTGTCTTCAGTGCAGATTTCCGTCTGCACGTAGCGGGCAAATTCCGCTTCGCTCAGGCCGTCGGCCTGGGTCATCTGCGGCGTGATACCGGTGACCATGACCGCGTCTGGGCTCGGTAAGGTGTCGTCATTCAGTTTCACGAGCACATTATGCGGCTCGCCAATCGGCTGAAGATCCATGTCAGTTCGTTGCCCGGCGAATTGCATGATGCGGTCGTCGCGTGCGCTGAGACCACTGGTCTCAAGGTCGTAAAAGAAAAAAGTCTGTCGGGTCATTGTTCGACCAGAGTGAATTCCCGCCTGCCAATCCGGATAAGTGAATCACCTTCGGCACCGCGTCGCTTCAATTCATAGGTAATACCCATCTTCTTCATGATGTCCCGCAAACGATTGACGTTCTCGTAGCCTTCGAAGTTAGTCCGACGGGCAAATTTCTCTATCTTATGACCACGTACCTCATACACCACCCGGCCCTCATCGTCCTCATGGCGTTGGATCTCCCATGCTTTGACGGTTTCTTCAGCGGCCAGACGAATGACCGGCAAACCGTCGTCTTCTTCAACCGTTTCGGCCTCAGCTGTGCGCGCTGTCTCGACGTAACGAAGGAGTGTCCGCAGGACATCCTTAATGCCGGTATGAGCGCTCGATGAGATCGCGAAGATGTCACGATTAGCAGCTACTTCCCGTAACGCGGTTGTCTGCATCTCAATAATGTCAGCATCAAGTCCTTCCGTCTTCGTCAATGCGATGACCTCAGGCCGATTCAGTAGCTCGGGGCTGTAGCTTGCCAACTCAAGACGGATGGTTGTGTATGCCTTGGCGACGTCATTCGTGTAGGCATCGATTAAATGGAGTAATACCGACGTTCGCTCAACATGCCGTAAGAATGCATCACCGAGTCCTTTGCCTTGACTGGCGCCCTCAATCAGGCCTGGAATATCAGCGATAAGCAGGTGGCCTTCGTCGATGTCAGCCACCCCTAAGTTCGGCGTTAGCGTGGTGAAGGCGTAATCAGCTACTTCCGGCCGGGCATTCGACACCACGCTGAGAAAGGTTGACTTGCCCGCGTTCGGAAAGCCGACCAGGCCTACGTCGGCTAATAGTTTCAATTCGAGTTCGGCTTCAAACGTGTCGCCAGGCTCACCAAGTTCGGCGATTCGTGGCGCCTGCCGGACCGACGACTTGAAGTGGGCATTCCCGAACCCGCCGTCTCCGCCTCGAGCAATCACCGCTTCTTGCTCATCGACCACCAGGTCGGCAATTGCACGGCCATCCCTTTTGACGACCGTCCCGATTGGCACCTTGACGATCAGAGGGTCGCCCGATTTACCGCGTCGGTTTGATTTGGCGCCGTTTGCTCCTGGCTTGGCTTTCAGCTCCGGTTTGTACCGGAAGTCGACTAGCGTATTGAGGTCCTTAGTCGCCTTGAATATGACGTCACCGCCCTTGCCGCCGTCTCCCCCGTCCGGTCCGCCCTTGTCGACGTAAATCTCATGCCGAAAACTGACGGCTCCGTCGCCGCCCTTGCCACCTTGAATCAGTACTTTCGCGGTATCAACGAACATAATGTCACTACGTAGTATAGCAAAGCCGCCCCTGTTTAATAAGGGGCAGCCGCTAATTTGCTTTTTATCGTTCTAGTGAATGTACTGGTATGCGGCTGCTTGGCCGGCTGAGATAGTACGTTGGTTGACGATATTGAATCCACCGTAGGCATAGTTGTTCATCTCGGTGATGACGATGTCGCCGTTCGGTTTGACCCGCTCAACAACGCCGACGTGACCAAAGTAGCCCGCCTGGTCGGTCAGGACGGCACCAGCGGCTGGTACGTTATTGACGGTAAATCCGGCAGCGCGAGCATTCGAGGCCCACGTGTTGGCATTACCCCAGAAACTGCCGACCGGACGACCCAGCTGTGCTCGACGTTCGTATACGTAGTAGGTGCAGTTACCGAATGCATAGCGGTTACCGGCGGAGACGCTCAGCATGCCGTTACTGATAACCGATCCGCCGAGGTTACTGCCAAAGGATTGGTTGCCGGTACTTGGCACAGGCGCCGGCGCGGCGACTGGTGCTGGCTTGACGCCTTCGGGTACGATGATGCGCTGTCCGGCTTTTACTCCGGTCAGTTCCAGATTATTCACTAAGGTAATACGGTCGGCATTTGAACTGTAGCGGCTCGCGATTGATTGCACAGTATCACCAGCCTTGACAGTATAGAGCAGGCCGCTGGTGGGTAGGATGGTGAGCTTACGACCCGGTTCAAGTGCGTCGGTATCGGTCAGATTGTTGGCCCACCGGATAGTATCACCCGAGATTCCGAAACGAGAGGCCAGTTCAGGGATACTTTCGCCCCGCTTCACCACATACGTAGTGATCGCGTTTGACGATCCGGTCGGCTTGATGATCTGTGGCTTCGTAATTGCGGTGGTATCAGTCTGAGCCAGCTGGCTCTTTGCCGCCAGGGAAACAGACATGTTGGCCACGTTCGAAGCGACCGGTAAGTTGGCACGTTCGGCCAGATCGGCGGCAACGCCGGTAGCCACTACCTGGTCGACAGCGGGGGATTCGTCGTCATTGACGGCGCTGTTTGCGCCAGCAGCCGACTGGCTGACCGTCGCCACCTGACTACTTACCTGGCGGGGAGACTCATAGCCGATCGCGACGACAGACACGAATAGCAGGAATGCTCCCACGTACGCAGCTACCTTGCTTGCGGAAGGACCATGCGATTTCTTCGTTGTTTTCTTGTGCTGTGATAGCACCTGCCGACGTAGGTCGACAGTTGATTGGAGAGCAGAGCTCTGACCGATCTGGGTACGAATTATCGTTCTCCTGCCGCTCGGATTACTCTCGAGGGCGTCTACCTTAATAAGTCTTTCTTCTCGCAGTAGAACAGGACACGTGTGTCGACCGATTTCATTAATTACTATTGAAAGTTGTTCTTTAATCAGTGTCCGTAGCGACAATTCAGGTAGGCGCATTCATGGGTGACAGCATTCCTCTCGCAGTTAGTATCTCTGTTACAAGACACTTTAGTCATGCGGTTGTCCCATAAATGTGCTGGTTCTTATTTTACCAATGCTTGCAAAATAAGTCAATTCATTTTTTAAGATGTATTTTTAGAGAATCTGGCACTTTTTCTGGCAGTGTTCACGGATGTTACGCTCATGCTCTTCGAGTGTGCGGCCGAAGTACATGGCGTCGTCGTCACCACTGAGGAAATACAGGTAGTCACCTTCTGCGGGCGTGGCGACCGCAATCAGTGCGGTCTCACCAGGGGATGCGATTGGCCCCGGTGGCAGGCCGCTGACGCGGCGGGTGTTATACGGTGAGTCGATGCCAGGGTCACGCGGCACCCCTTGTTTATCGGCGGCATACTGATAAGTCGGGTCTGAGCCGAGCGGCATATCTTTCTTGAGACGAAGTAGGAATACCTGTGAGACACGCGTCTGGTTTTTAGCGTCGCGTTCCTCACGCTGGATAATCGAAGCCAGCGTAATGCCTTCATACAGGCTAAAGCCCTTTCGTTTGTACTTTTCCACCAGTTCGTTCTCGTCAATCACTGATTGCAATTGGTCAAACGTTCGCTGGAGAATCTGCTCAGGGGTGGCATCGGCCGCGAAATTATACGTTTCACCGTATATATACCCCTCAAGATTAGCCGAAGCAGGTTTGCCGGCAAACAGCCGGCCCTCGTAGCGTTTATTCAGGGCTGCGTCGACCGCTTCCTCCTCGTATCCGGCATCGAGTAATACCTGACGGTGCTTACTCAGCGTGTTGCCCGGAAGAAACGTGATACTGAAGGTATCGGTCTTTCCGGAGGTAAGATGGCCTACCAGGGTTGGCACATCATCGGCCTTCGCCAGCCGATAGACACCGCTTTGAAGCGAACCTGCGACGCCTTGCAGCCGGACGTACCACAGAAACGCGCCTTCGCTTCGTATCAAGCCGTTGTCTTTGAGTAATGTGGCGATGCCTGTCGGATCGGTACCGGGTACGACCGTTACCTTGACCATTTCATCGCTATCTGGGGCGACGGCCCGAAGACTAGTGGCGTACCATAACCAGCCCATACCTAGTAATAGAAGGCCTCCTATGAACAAGCTGAGACTACCTATTAGTAGCGGCTTCTTCCCGCGCCGAGGTTGACGAGAAGGTTCGTCCGGCTGCGGCTGCTGGCTAGGAAGCGATGCGTCGGGTGAGGCGGGCGGTAACTCGGCCGGAGCCTCTCCTGAGGGTGTTTGCGGGCGCGACGGCGGCAATATGTCGTTGTTCACGATGTCTGCTCCAGATAATCCTGCAGGATGATTGCCGCGGCCTCAGCATCGATATCACCCTTCGAAAATGGCTGGGTGCGTCCGGCCAATCTTTTTTCGGCCATGACGCTTGTCAGTGATTCGTCCTGGAAGGCGACATGAAGCGTCATGTCCTTGAGCTTGGTCGCGAAGGCTTCGACCGCTGCCGTCTGCGCTGTCGCTTCACCGGACTGGTTGCGAGGATAACCGACGATAATCGTATCGATATCATGGTCGACCACTAGCTGGGCGACGACTTCGAGCTCCGTACCGTCAACGTCTATGAAACCATGCGGAATGGCAATGCGTACGCCGGTGTCGCCAAGGGCCACGCCAATACGAGCCTCCCCGACGTCGAGACCGAGTAACTTCGATGGCCTACTCATCTACCTTGAACTGAACGTTGATTTTCTTACTGTCATCAGGCACCGTACTGACCCAAAACGGGAAATACTTCACTTCGACGTCTTCGACGCCAGGAATCGCCTGGATAACTTCTTGGATCTGACCTGTTTTACGGTTGCGTGCTTCTTCCTTGATACGATCTTCGTCAAGTTTCGGTCCGATCTTAGCGGTTGCGATCAGCGTGAAACGAGCGCCATCTTTGACTTTCTCGACTTCCTGGAAGCGCGCGTCCTTGACGCCGTGGTCATAGATACGCTGGTCATCGCGTCCATCCAGCTCCTCTTTTAGGTACGCCGCGAGATACCGTTTCAGCTCCGACTCATCGATAGCATACAGCTTATAAGTCACAGTCGCCGTCAAAGACGCGCTGCCGCTATCCACCTGCTGACCGACGGCCGGATTCGGTTCAACGCTCGAGTATTCGACCGTGAAGCTTTCATCAATCGGTTTGACCTCTTCCTTGAAACCGGCTTTCAGCTGGTCCTTCATGGAGTCTGATTCCTGCTTGACCAACTCTTCCTTGGCTTTCTGGACGTCAGCCGCGGTCACGACCTTGGCGATTTTGTCAGTACCTCCCGACGTCGCATCCGTGAGTTCGGCGCTGACGTTATTAGGCGCACCAGACATGCTGCCGCTGGCCGCGTTGTATTTAGCCCCCGCGGCGGCGGCCGTTACCCCTACCGTGGCGGTTCCTGGGGTCGGGCAGGCAATGCTGCCACATGGGAAGGAGGCGGCAGGAACTTCGACGGCACGATCGGTCACGAAGACAAGTCCCTCACTCGTCGATAGTTGCGTGCCGGCGCTGACTGTCCGAGCTGACAGGCTTTCGTTTGAGAAACGTACCGTTCCACCGGCTTTCTCACCGACGTTCTTACTACCCGTAGGCGTGAAGTCGACTGATTTTTCTTCCGACTCTTTGACGACGGTTGCTTTCAGGGTATTTTTGGCGGCATCCGTCGTGGTCGTCTCAAGGGCAGTCACATCGGCATTGACTGACGCATCGTTGGTTTTCGCTGCAACCACCACCGTAGCGCGTGGTGCGAATACGATAGCCCACACCAGAAAGGCGATCAATAGCACACTGGCAACGATACCGAGCACCATTTTCTTTCGGAACGTGTTGAAGTTCGGCACGGTGACGCCAGATTTCGACTTAGCCTTGCCGACGGTTTCGCCGGCTTTTGGCGGTTTGGCCAGCTGGGCGGCGCCGATGGCAGGCGTCGCAGCGATCGCTTCTACCGCACGGTCCATGTCTGGGTCGTCCTTCAGTCCGGCGTGCTCGCCCACCGGTAAGTCATTCCCGTCAATCACATCGTCTTCATCATCAATTTCAACCGCGCTGATCGGTGCAAGCTCAGGTTTTGACTGCAAGTTCTTTGCGACCGGTAGGCTCGCGGCAGCGGCCAGGCCCATCAAGGCGTGGTTGTTCGTAATGATGACAAGGCGCTTCCCGCCCTGCTCAGCAGCACGTGAAAGTAGCCGCAGATTCACCGCGGACTGCAGTACGCCGATACGCTTCGGCGGTACGAGCGCGACAATCTTTTCCTTCGAGGCTTTAACCTTCGAAATGATGGCGGTGATGTCGTCTTCGACATCGATGTATATCACGTCTTTGTTCATCTGTTAGATGCGGAGAATCCGGTTTAATTTTTCTTTGATGCTGCCATCGTCTGCACTGCCCATCATTGTATCATAGCCAACCCTTAAGAGACCCATGGCGGTGATATACGTGTGGTCACTAGCTTTGTCGGTCGTGTCTTCGATACCGACGACCTCGCGCGGTGAAATATGGTGCACGGTCGGACGCTTCGTAAAGGGTAGTTCCTTGTACCATTCGCGGCCGTTCAGTGCCTCGACCAGCTGCTCAAGGCTGGAACCGCCGCCACACAACAGAATGCGGTTCGGCAAGTGGTCGACCGAATCAAATTCCGATAGGGCCAATTCCACTCCCGCCAACCAGACGTCGAGCGTCTTGTCGATGGCTTTCTCGGCCTCTTTCTTCACGGTCGGCTTTATCTGATCGTGCGCCAGGTTCACCTTTAACTTCTCAGCATCCCCGTAGGAAAGGTCCATCTCGCTGGCAATGGTGCGCGTAAAGCTCCGGCCACCGATACCGAACATACGGGTTCCTTCAACGCCGCCGTCATTGACCACCGCGATGTCGGTCGTGCCACCACCGACATCTGTCAGAATCGCGGTGAAATTACTGCTGGCATCATTGCCAAGGACGCTGCGCGATACGGCGAACGGTTCGGCGGCTACGGCGACAAGTTCAAGCGCCAGTTCGTCAGCCACCCGTTCCAGCGCTCCGATATGCACCATCGGGGCAAAAGCGGTATAAATTTGTACCGCGACGTCCTTACCTTGAAACCCGATCGGGTTGCTCACTTTATAGCCGTCGATATGGATTGAGACCAATGCCGAGTTAACGAGTTTGACTTCGACCTCTTCGTTGCCGGTCTCGAGTGCGATCTGCTTCTGAGCCTTGCCCTGCGCACGTTCCTGCACCTTCTCGATGATGAATTCCATCTCAGAGACATCAAGTGGACGATCCGGTTGCGGCCGTCGGTAGCGGATGGTGTTAGTGACGCCTTTCACGAGCTCACCGGCGATACCGATGACGACCCGTTTGGCCTGCAATCCCGCCTGCTCCTCTGCCTCCGCCAGCGCATCCTCGCAGTTCTGGACCACGCCGGCGATATCGGCAATGGCGCCTGAATGCATATCACTGACATCCTGTCGGACGCGGCCGACCCCGACGATTTTCAGCTGATCATCTTCCACCCGGGCAATCAGCGCCTTTACGAATTCAGTGCCGATATCGAGCGCCACCAGGTGCTGGCGATCATCTGCCTCACGGCGCGAGTCTTTGATCTGTCGTAGTTTTTCTAATACCATAAGTGTTTCAATTATACCCCAAATGGCAAGACGCCAACAGCATATGTTGCTTTTTTATGCTTTTTATGCTATAATAAAAAGATATGACATCACGTGACCCAATTCCCCAGTTTGAAAGCCCCGAAGCACTTGAAAGCGCCAAGCGTCTGCATGACACCTTGACCGCGCCATTCGATCGCCCCTTTGAGTCACTTGGTTATCAGGCTGAGTTCACCTATACGCCTTCCGCCAACGAAGCAGTCTTCGCCCAGGATGGCGCTTGGAATACCATCGCCGAGGCCACAGGCCTCCAGCCGGCTGTCAAACAACCTTGGTCGGTCAAGCTCGGTTATGAACCGAAGAAGGAACGGATTGTGCCTACCGCGGTCGAAACTCCCGTCGTCAGCGTGAACCCCCACGAAAAGCTGGTATTGCAGCGTATCGAAACGGGCGAGTACCTCCTGCTGCACCGTACCGAAGAAGATGGCGAGCTGAAGCTCTTCGCTACCCAATCGGACGAGTTCGAGAAAGAGATCTTCCATCGCAACACAGCCGCGTCGTTCAGCGAAAGCTATGTCGACCGCCTGCTCACTACCGCAGGATATACCGCGCCGGAGTTGTTCACTACTCCCGATGACCTACAGGCCCATGTAGCCGAAACCCTCGATACTGCCACCCGGTGGCATCGAAAAGAAACGATTTACTTGCCGATTGATGAGATTACTTCAGTCACGCTCGAGCGTACGTCCGCCGTCCGGTCCGGCGCCCAGTTCGAGGCTGAGAACGAAGAATACGTCAAGGAGACTGACGGCCATATTACCGCCACCGTCGAGTACCATAACCCCGACTCACGGGGCCAACTGGTCATACGATTCGCCTATTCCGACCACTTCGTATCAATGCCCGAGGTCACGAAGCGCAAAGTGGTACGGGCGTTCGACGACGCGGTCATTGCCAACTATGGCCCTGACGCCTACCAGATCATCGATTCGGAACCGGTTGAACTTTCTCCGGAACAGATGGACGAACTGGCCGAAGGCCTGACTTTGATGTTCTAAGCCAGCACTGCCTTGATGCGACGGATACCGGCGCTCGAGGCTTCCTCTTTTACGATCTTGAACTTCTTGCCGTCTTCAAACAGCTGTAGCGTGTGGTCGACATGCGGTCCGCCGCAAATCTCGAAACTGAAGGGGCGTTCGTCATTGGTTGCATGCGGATCTTTCATCGAGTAGACCTTGACGGTGTCGCCGTAGCGGTCGCCGAACTGGCCGAGTGCACCTAATGGGCCGGTCGCTTCTTCGGTCGGATATTCGGCGAAGCTCACCTGCAAATCTTTTGCGATTTCGCGGTTGACGATTTCCTCGACTTGGTCGAGTTGTTCACGCGTCACCTTTTCAGAATGTGAGAAGTCGAACCGCAGGCGCTCTTCGGTGATATTACTGCCACGCTGCACCACGTGGTCACCCAATACGTCGCGCAAGGCCTGGTACATCAGATGTGTCGCGGTGTGGTATTTCTTGTGCTGCAAGGTCTGGCCACCAAGACCACCTTTGAAGGTGCCTTTGGCCGCGGTCTGACTTCGCGTTCGCTGTAAAGTCATTTCATCTTTAAATTTACGGTCAAAGTCCGACTCAAGCTCGATACCGCGTTTCCATGCTTCTTCCTTTGTTAACTCAAGGGGGAATCCGTATGTATCATAAAGCTTGAATGCAACCGATGCGTCTAAGACTTTTTTAAATTCACTCTTGAACTTTTCAGTTTCTTTTACGTTGTGAGCACCTGTCTCAACATGATCGTCAAAGTAGCGAACTTCCTCAAGAATAAATATTTTCTCAAATTCTTTCAGACCCTTGCGTAGCGTTTGGCGGAAAACTTTTTCTTCTTTCACCAATACGGCGATGACGTCGTCACGCTTGTCGGCAACTTCCGGAAAGTCATCGTGATACAGGTCGGCAACCACCGGTACGATTTCCTCGAAAAAATTCTGTTCAACGCCCAGTTCGAACGCGAAACGGATAGCACGGCGTAGCAGCCGGCGCATGACGTAGCCTTGTTCTTTATTGCTCGGCACGCAGCCATCGACTGCCAGGAACGTAGCGGCGCGCAGGTGATCGGCGATGACACGCATGGCATTGGTGTGGCTGTCGTACTTCTTGCCGCTTAAGTGTTCCAGTTTTTCGATAATCGGCCACATCAGGCTGATCTTGAAGACGTCGGGGTCGTTCAGCTTGGCGGCCGCAATGCGCTCCAGACCCGAGCCGTGGTCGATGTTCTTCTGTTCGAGTTCCTCGAATTTGCCATCGGACACTTTTCGGTATGCCATGAAGACGTTGTTGCCGATTTCCATGAAGCGACCACAGTCGCAGTTCGGGTGACAATGCTCACCGAAGCTTGGGTCGTGCGGCGTGCCGAAATCATAGAACATCTCGCTGTCCGGCCCGCACGGGTCGCCGATAGGCGTGCTTTCCGGGGCGCCATTGCGGCTCCACCAGTTCTTGCTGCCATCATAATAAAAGATTCGCTCGCCTTCGTTCATGCCGCGGGCATAGCCATCATCTTCTGAACCCATGTCGGCCTCGCCACTCGACAGCCCCTTCTCTTCGAATAATGGTTTCCATATCTCTGCCGCTTCAGTGTCTTTCGGAATGCCATACTGCGGCGCACCAATGAAACAGGTGACGTAGAGCTTGCTTGGATCGAGCCCAACCACTTCGGTCAGAAACTGCCACATCCATTCAATCTGTTCTTTCTTGAAGTAATCACCCATGCTCCAGTTGCCGATCATTTCAAAGAACGTCGTGTGACGGTTGTCGCCAATGTCGTCGATATCCTGGGCCCGCAAGCAAGTCTGACTATCGACGATACGCTTGCCTTCCGGGTGCGGCTCACCTAGCAGGTACGGGATCATCGGCTGCATGCCGGAACCGGTAAACAATGTAGTCGGGTCGTCCTTCAGTACCAGCGGTGCGCGCTTAATGACGGCATGACCACGGTCTTGGTAAAATTTCAGGTAGGCGTTACGAATTTCTTGGGCGTTCATTATATCGATTATAACAGATACGGAATCAGTTACTCGTGGCCTACGCGCCATCATGCTAGTTACTACGATTCTCAGTTATTGATACTTAGAAAGCCCGAGTTAACGTCACGTTGTGTACGATAGGAATATTGCCCGTGCTGTATGTGCCATAGAACGCGAGCCAGGATTCTGTTAACTCTGCGCTACTTACGGAAGGCGTGAAGAGTATCTCATAGTTTGCGAACGAATCCGACACCGTCACGGTAGTAGAGAGACCTCCGTATTTCGCTCCCGATCCATTCTGCATATACACATGCGTAGTATTATCGGTCGATGAATTCGCAGAGCGCAGGTTGAATGTCAGTTTGTATCTTACGAGCCCGTACCGATCAATGAACGGTGCGATATCGGTATAGCGAAGAAATTCATTCCCACCAATTGCCTCCCCTCTTGAGCGGTAAAAGAATTGCTGGTCGCTCATTGACGCCACCTCTACGTCAGCCTGGTTAGCGGCCGTACTCGTACGATATCGCCACGAATAACCGTCGGCCGCCGAGAGGCAAAGAGACGTTGCGCCTGGTTTAGGACAGTCGGTAATCGATGTTGGATACGAGACATTCTGCGCGTGGTAAGTCGCAACCCTTTTATGCGCATTCGTAACATTGCTCTGCGCGGCCGCTGACGCCGCACGGGACTGCACGCCATTGAACGCCACCACCGTGATGGCTGCCAATATGGCAATCACCACGATGACGATGAGGAGTTCCACGATAGTAAAGCCGGCTGAACGTTTCGAACCGAAGTCACTTACGACAGGGGGACGAGTGTCGCGACGCATCGCGTCAGTTCCTCCTGCTGCATCCTGTTCATCGACTGCACTCCGCTCATCTGACACGGCTGGTCGCCCTTCAGGTAGAAGACAATGACAGCAGTAGACCCGCTGCTTGGCCTGAAATACGCGCCGCCATAGGTATTACCGCCACACGCGATGCTTTGGCTACTGGGCTGAGGCATATTGCCATTAATGACTTTCCGTATCTCGGTATCGAACGCGGCCTGGCTAGACGCGCCGCCATCACCGCCTGACGCGGTACAGGTTGTACTCGTTCCCGACAATCTGGCACATGAAGTACCGAGCGCACCCATGCAGGGGTATACTGTCGTTTGAGGATAGGTTCCGTACAATGACACATAGTTATGTGCGGCTTTGACATAGGCACTTACAGCCTGGATCGTTTTTACGTTTTCCGCTCGTGTCTGCACCCCGTTAAATGCCACCACGGTTATGGCGGCAAGGACGCCAATCACTACGATGACGATGAGGAGCTCGACGATGGTGAAGCCTTTTTGTTTTGCCCACGTTTGCATGGTTGGATTATAGCATGAGCAGATTATAGCTTGCCTACGTGACGATACCGCCACCTAGACAGACTTCGCCGTTATACAAGACCACCGACTGGCCTGAAGCGACCGCCCGCTGCGCTTCATCCAGGTGTACTTTCGAACCGTCCACGCTACCGCCCACGAGGCTGGCCCGATGGCGGATGCGTGCCTGCACCGGACCCTCATAGGCCTGGCCAGCAATCCAGTGGATGTCATTGAGTTCGATTTCGTTCCGCCATAGCGAGCCATCGTTCAGGTCTGTCGACACATACACTTCATTGCGCGCCATATCCTTACCGGTCACGTAATACGGCAAGCCCCCGCCCAGGTTCAAGCCATGACGCTGGCCCAAAGTGTAGAAAATCGCGCCGTCGTGCCGTCCCAGTACGACGCCTCTCGTCTGGTCGATGATATCACCAGGCTGTGTTTGCACATACTGGCCCAGGAACTCACGGATCCCCACTTGCCCCACGAAACAGATGCCTTGGGAGTCCTTCTTGCCGGCAGTATAGAGTCCGCGCGCTTCGGCCAACCGTCGTACTTCAGGCTTCGTATATTCACCAAGCGGGAACAGTGTTTTCTCGAGCACCGGTTTGGTTACGCGGTACAGGAAGTAGGTCTGATCCTTGTTCTGATCCTTGGCTTGCAATAGCTGACCGTGCTCGGTGCGCGCATAGTGCCCGGTAGCGACCAGGTCGGCGCCCCGTTCCAGCGCGGTTTCGACGAATAGTTTGAATTTGATTTCCTGATTACACATGATGTCGGGATTCGGAGTGCGACCCAGGCGATATTCTTCAATCATGTACTCGACCACTTTCTGTCGATAGTCCTGTTCGAAGTCGAATACCAGCAAATCGATACCCAGCTGTACGGCTACCCGTTTCGCATCGGCCAGGTCGTCGGCCCACGGACAACGCATTCCGGGCAGGTCCTGAGTCCAGTTCTTCATATAGACGCCCGTCACATCATAGCCTTGCTCACGAAGAAGGGCTGCGCTCAGACTCGAGTCGACGCCACCGCTCATACCGACGAACACCTTCGTCACCGGCTTTCCCCTACGTAAAACGCCGTGATCTTAACCAGTTCACCGCCAGCCAGCCACCAGCCGCGCGGAGTGGCCCACCACCAGGTTGGCCAATCCGGATCGTTCGGCGCTGGATGATTGACGATCTTCAGGCTGTCGCCGGCCAGGTTGCGGAATTCCAGACTGGCCCGGCGTTGATGATAGGCAGACGTCACCAGGATGACGCGACGGATATCATTCGTCAGCAGCAGGTCTTTCGTCCGTTCAGCGTTCTCTTTCGTGGTCTGTGACAATTCCTCGACGATGATGTCACGAGCCGGCACCCCAGCCTCAATCGCCTGGCGCCGCATCACTTCAGCGTTACTCGGTCCGCTAGTGTCGGCGGCAGCGCCGGAAAAGATCACCTGCCTCGCCCAGCCTTCGTCATACAGACGGATTGCTTCAGCCGTACGTACCGACGTATTGCCACCGCTGATGGCGACGACCGCATCGGCCGCGACACAGTCGTTGCTATTCGCTAGCATCGTGCGGCATTTTCTGAGATCATCCGGCGACAGGTAGACACTGATCGCTACCGTCGCGATAGCCGCCACTGCAATCAAAAGGAAGAGAACGTTACGCATGGCCGCTCACCCTTGCCTGCTCCCGTTTGACCTCCTCGATGATGATACGCGTCGCCGCTTCGCAGCCAACCTCATCGACATGGCGACCGAGGGTAATGCGCAGACTGCCGTCTGCAATCTCGTCGCTCAAACCGATGGCTGTCAGCACATGTGATCGAGTGCCTTTGTTCGCAGCGCAAGCGCTACCGGTAGCCAGCAACACTCCTCGTGCCTCAAGTGCGAAGATAAGACGTTCAGCATCAAGACCCGGCACGGACACGTGCAGCGAACCAGGCAGTCGCTTCTTCGGATGTCCTGATACAACCAAGTCGGGCAACGCTTCCTGAAGACGCCGCTGCATCATATCACGTAGTCGCAGCAATCGCGCCGCCTCGTGCTTTCGTTTTTCCGCAGCCAACTCGGCAGCGCAGGCAAACGCGATGACACCTGCGACATTCTCAGTGCCACTACGAAGACCACGCTCCTGTCCGCCCCCGACGATGACGGGCTCTATCATACTGCCCGGCTTCACCCACAACAGACCGACCTGTTTCGGACCGTACATCTTTCCCGCGTTCAGCGTCAGTAAGTCGACGCCGAGACGCGCCGCGTGGACATCGATCTGACCGAAGCCCTGGGAAGCGTCACAATGAAGATATAACGGTGTCACATCCCCACTTGAACGACGTTCTTGTCGAATGGTGTCGATCATATCGGCAATCGCACGAACCGGCTGGACGGTACCCAGTTCGTTATTAGCTAGTTGCACACTGACAAGCTGTGTCGTGGTCGTGATAGCTGCCGCGATTGCTTCAGGCGTTATGATACCTTTGTCTGTCGGCACAACCAATGTGTGCCCTCGGCGGCGAGCGGCGGCGAGCACGGCCTCGTGTTCAATTTGTGAGGTTACCACGTGACCACTAACGGCAGTAAAAGCCAAATTGATAGATTCAGTCGCTCCAGCCGTCATAACCACTTCATCTGCCCGACCGCCAAATGTTGCGGCCACGCGCGCCTTGGCTGCTTCATAGTCACGACGCACCTGAACGGCTGGCGCATAGGGGCTGGACGGATTAAAGAATTGGGTAGTCAGGTAAGGGCGCATCGCCTCGAAGACACGGTCGTCCATCGGCGTCGCTGCAGCGTGATCAAGATAGAGAATTTTCTCTGGCATTATAATCTTCATTATACCAGTCGTGGCACGTCAGGTTGTCGGATCGACTTCACGCGTATAGAGGTCGCGCATCACTCGTTCATGATACATCCGCACCGCCAGCAGCAGGTTCTGCAGCTCCGCGCCCTCGATATAGCTGTACCGTGCACCCTCCTGGGCTTTTAGCACACCATGCTCCTGCACTTCGTAGCGGGTGGTTGTAGAACGTTGCCTGCCGTCTTTGTCGTGATACTCCTCATACCATATCCACGTATGGGGATCGAGATTGAAGAACTCGCGGCGGTGGCCTTTCGGGATAGGGCCGAACAGTTCGCGACCTATCTCACTTTCAAGTTGAATCAGCTCACGTTCGGTCAGTGATTTCAGGTTACGATTGCCGGCCTTCGGCATCTTCAGATAGCTAAGGTCGTCGGTACTTCCGACCAGAAGGGTGAGGGCTTTTCGTAATACGCTCATGGTGCACCTCTTTCTTGCTGCCGACGCTAGGCCGCTTGTCGACTTTGGCGAGCCTCGGTTATTTCGCGACCAAGCCTGATAATCTCTGCCTGCGGCGTACGCTCTGCTTCGGCCTTACGCTCCTGAAGCACGGCTTCGGTGCGTTTGACAAGCGCACGGGCCGCCTCAAGCTGACCTAAGTTCTCACTGGCCGCATGTAAATGAAGTTCATCACCGCTATCGAAACGGGTACTTTGCTCTGGAAGGTGGTACGTGTGCTCGGTCATGACTTGGATTCCTGTCCTTTCGTACAGCGTTAATCGGCGCGTTTGGTGGATGTTGGTGTTTGTAGAGAGTGCTGTTTCTCAAAGGGAAAACAGCGTGGTTGCGTTCGCTGACGTGGCTCGTGCGAGGTGTTCGAGTTCTACCCCACGCCTCTTGGCGTGATACTCGGCCACATGCCTCACGTACGCTGGCTCGTTCACTTTACCACGATGTGGGGGAGGTGTCAAGAACGGGGCGTCGGTTTCAAGCAGGAGTTTTTCAAGCGGAATCTGGTCAAATACGGCCTGCTGCGCCTCGTCCTTCGTGAATACGCTGATGCCATTGACACCGACATATAAACCGCGCCTCAGCGCTTTCTCAAGGTTGGCGGCCGAATCGGTGAAGCTATGCAGTTCGCCTTTTATCGTGCTGAAGTTATCAAAGACGGGCCAGAAATCTTCAAACGCCTCACGAACGTGAAAGATGACCGGGAGCGTGTAATCAAGCGCCAGTTGGAGCTGCGCCTCAAGCACCGACAACTGGGTCTGTCGCGGACTGTGCGTATAAAAATAGTCGAGCCCGACCTCTCCTATCGCTACCACCTTCGGTGACGCTTCCCGCACCAGCCGTGCGACAGCCTCAAAGCCGTCCGTCGCGTCGTGAGGATGCGCACCGACCGATGCCCATACATCTTCATGGTTCTGGGCAAAACGGACGGCCTCTGCCGACGTATGGTTGTCCGTACCGACACAAATCAACCTATCCACTCCTGCCTGGTGTGCCCTCGTGAGCGTATCCGCGATATCGAGCGGATAGTTCGCTTCATGTATATGGCAGTGGGTATCGGTCAGCATATGCCTAGGCTGTCTTCGGCGCGCGCGGATCGGTCGTGTGACGGTATATTTTCGGGAACATGACGCCTTCTGCCGGCGTGACCACGCCGGACTCGAACGTATCATGGATATATTTGGCAGTGGTTGGCATAAATGGTACAAGCAAGTCGCCGATTTGCAAAAGGTTACCGACGCAGTGAGCCAATACTTCCGCAAGATGAGGTTCCGCGTCGGGATCTTTGTCTTTGTGCTTGGCAATTTCCCATGGCTTGACGTTCTCAATGTATTGGTTCAGGGCTCGTATCATCTGCCAGACGTCATCAAGGCCCTTGTCGAAGTTAAGACTGTCCATCGCTTCTCGGTATAGCTGCATGTCGTGCTCACCAAGCGGTGCGTCCCCGATGACACCGGACTGGTACTTCGTCAGCATGTTTGCCACACGACTCACCAAGTTGCCAAGATCGTTCGCTAATTCATTATTATAGGCATTTTCGAATTTTTCCCATGTGAAGTCGCCGTCGTCTTGTGTCGGGATGTGTCGGGCGAAGAAATAACGGAAGGCGTCGATACCATACTGGTCGATGATCTCGTTCGGATCGACCACGTTTCCGACCGTCTTGCTCATTTTGGCGCCGCCAACGTTGACGAACCCATGTACCAGTAGCTTCTTCGGCAGGCTGACGCCAATCCCAAGCAGCATGGCTGGCCAGATTCCGGCATGGAACCGGAGAATATCCTTGCCGACTACTTGCACGTCAGCCGGCCAGTACTCTTTCCATTCCGAGTTGTCAGGGTAGCCGAGCACGGTCAGGTAGTTAGACAGGGCGTCCACCCAGACATACATGATCTGGTCGGGCTCACCCGGCACCGGCACGCCCCAGCTCAGGCTTTTCTTCGGTCGTGAGATTGAGACATCTGGCAAACCGTCCTTGATCAGGTTCAGGAATTCGTGCTTGCGGAATTCTGGCACGATCTGCATGCGATTCTTCTCAATCGCTTCACGTATCTTGTCGGTGAATTCGCCGGTTTTCAAAAAATAATTTTCTTCGGACACGTGCTCGTACTGGGTCTGATGGTCGGGGCAGATGCCGCCGGTCGCTTCAACTTCTTTGTCGGTGAAGAAGGCTTCATGACCCATGCAGTACCATCCCTGGTAGGTGCCTTTATAGATATATGGCTGTAGTTGCTGCCAGATATATTGAACTGCACCCTTATGATGTGCGTCAGTCGTACGTATGAAATCAGTAAATTCGGCGCCGACTTTTCGCATCAGCACCTCGAAGTTACCATACATCTTATCGGTGTATGCCTGTGGTTCAAGGCCGGCTTCCGATGCTTTAGCGGCAATTTTATTACCGTGTTCATCGGTACCTACCTGGAAGCGTACCTCGCGACCGTTCTGACGTTGATAACGGCTCCAGATGTCGGCCAGTAGGTAATCAAGCGCATTGCCGATATGCGGCGTGCCGTTGACATAGGGGATAGCAGTAGTAATGTAAAGATTTTTTCCCATCGCTCACTAGTATAACAGAGAGGATGTCAGGGGCGCATCATAGCAAGAACAGCGAAGCGCTTGGTAGTATCGCCGCCGGAATGCGAATAGTAGTCCTCGCTAGTTACCGTGTCTACTTCTGAGATTTCGATGTGTGCTACCGGCACCCCAGCATCGCGACAGATTTGTCTGTTAAAACCAGCCAGATCAAGGTAGTAACCCCCCTTGCGCAAGTTGCAATATGGTCGCCATGCCGGGTCATCGGCACGATCGAAGTACTGCATGACATAGCTGTCCTTCCCGGCATGAGGGCTCATCCAGACGAAAATGTCTTCCGGCGAGGCGCCACCGGCAGTACTACCAGCAAGCGTGTTCCGCAGAAGGTCAGTCAACGTTGAATGTCGACCAAGATGCAGGAGATATAACCGCCCGGCATAGCGGTCGTAAATGACCGTCGCGACGCAGTCCGCTACCGGTAGCATCATGCCTACCCCCGGAGCAGTAGTCGTCATACCGTCGGCGAGGATTCCGGCGGCATGACGACTGGTGGCTGACGCATCGACTTCCTTCAGGACTTCGTAGGTCATCGCTTCACCATATCCTACCATCTGATATACGACGTCTTCGTAGTCGATGCCGACTAATCGGCAGAATGCCCGACGGTTATCATGGTCGTGGGTCGCCTCAGGATGTTTCTCGCGGTCGAGCATCGTACCATCAGTGGCGTTCGAGACCCGTACAATCACTTCTTCAGGAAAGACCGTGGGCTGATGCGCGGCAATCATTGGACCAGTCGCTTCCACTCCTCGATTGAAAGGTCCTCCGCTCTCGCATCCGGCGAGATAGCGGCCTCGACAAGGATTTTTTCGGCTTCAGGCTTCGAAACGCCGAGTCCACCAGCCAGACTAGAACGAAGTTTCTTTCGCTTGGCGGAAAAGCCTGCTTTCACGACACGGAAGAAAGCCTTCTCTTCGCTAGGCGTGATAAGCGGCGCCTGACGGGTTTCCAGCACCACAACTTGGGAATCAACTTTTGGTGGCGGCGTAAAAAATTCACGCGAGACTTCGATATCCAGCCGGGCATCGGCATATACCTGAGCCGACAAAGCCAAGATCGACATATCACCCGGTTTGGCCGCGATACGATGGGCGACTTCCTTCTGGACAAGCAGCACAGCGATGCGCGGCTTATTCGTGGCCGTCATCAACTTTTGCACAATTTTCGACGTGATGTAGTAGGGTACGTTCGCCACCACCACGTAACGTTCCGGCAGGCTCGCCAGATCATAGCCTAGGATGTCCTGATGGATTACTTCCAAGTTCGTGCCAGGGAACTGGCCGGGAAGTTTTCGTGCGAGCTCCGGATCGAATTCAACCGCGATGACCCGCTTGGCACGCTTGAGCAGCTCGCTGGTGAGCGTGCCAAGGCCCGGACCGATCTCAAGCACTGTGTCATCCGGTGTAATTTCAGCCGATTCGGCTATATCCGACAAAATCAGGCGGTCCTGCAGCCAATGCTGGCCGAGGGATTTGTTCGTGGGCATCTTGTCTATGCTCCTGGGTCACAGCCCCAGTGCGACCAGCCGCCGCCGGCCATCATAGCGGTCGACACGCCAATTTGGGCATCTACGTCAAAGATGGAAGCACCCGCGTAGCCATAGCGCTCGGCCCGCGCCGGCCAATAGTTCGGATCGTGCTGGAATAATCCCTTATAATACCCACTATCGGCTGTGGGGTTAAAGCCACTTTCACACTTAGCTATGGTCGCGACCCGGTTCGCATCAATACCATGCCGCCGAGAGGCAGCGTTAATCCGGTCAAGGATTTCTGCTGGGCCGGCGACGGGTGGTAGCTTCGTGCCGACTACTTCAACCTGCTTCTTCGGCTGTTTCGTCACGACGGACTGAATGGTCTTACGGCTGACTTCACGGCCATCACGCATGACGATTTCATACGTCACCATCTTCTTACCATCCGTGCCGGGCGTCTTCACCTGCCGGTAGCCGACTTCGCGGTTGGCGTCCCGAACCTGTTCGACAGGAAACGCCACTTTCTCTTCACGGGTCACGGTCTGTTTGCCATTACGCCATATCTTCAGGCTCATGTTCGCCGTCAATGGGGTCGACTCTTCCACCGACATGTCGTCTTTCTCACCTAAGGAAATGCCTTTCTCGCTCAGGAAGCCAGCGACGTCATTCGCCTGTGTGTAGACGGTCTCGGTCTTGCCGTAGAGAGTAAGATTAATCGGCAGTGCACGATCGATAATCATCCGCAGACTGGCACCATCGCGGACGATATCGGTGCTCGGGAGCAGCTCCGCCTCGTCTTGATCCTGAAGTTCGATTCCAGCCGCTTCCGCAATCTGCTTCGGCGTCTGATGGGCGCTCATGACCCGTTGCTGCACTTGGCCGTCCACGATAACGATGGGGCGGGCCCGGTAGACATTAACCTGATAATTATTCGTGACCAGTTTCTCGTCAAGTCCCGGTTCAACACGGTCGTTCTCATCCAGTCGAATACCTGCCTCTGTGAACACATCGCGTAAGGTATTCTTCTTTGTGATGATACCTCGCTCGACCCCTCGGTCATGAATGGTTACCAGGCGCTCGCCTGATTGAGGAGCGGCCGCATGGACACGAGGAACCATCAGCACGGCGAGCAACGCAAAACCGATGACGGCAGCAGCGATGAACACATGATACGACGTAAACCTACGTGACTCTAATCTCATAAAAGTGTGAACTTTTTTGTCTCGAAAAAGCTACTTTCCTTATTATACCAAACCAGGCGTAGAAGCTACAGCCTACCCAAACGGGCATATTCGACATTGAGCTTCTTCGTCTGACCACTGTCGAACCGGACGGTTACCGCCATCCCATCGATGTCGACGATCGTACCGTCGCCAAACTGGGCCGACCGCACTCTTTCGTCAATCTCAAATTCCATCGTGAGCTCTGCGTATTCTTCTTGGAACGAGCTTCGCTCCGCCCCGATGGTCGCGACGTTACCGATATCACCAAGGAAGCGGGAGGGTGGATTGTAGCCGCGCTGTCCGAACTGCAGACGCGAAGCGGCATAGGTAAGGTGGAGCTCCTCGCGGGCACGGGTCATACCGACATAACAGAGGCGTCGCTCTTCCTCCAACTCGCTCGGCCCCGCTTCATGAATACGGGCGTGCGGAAATATTCCTTCTTCGAGGCCCACCATGAAGACGACCGGAAATTCCAACCCCTTGGCGGCATGCAACGTCATAAGGGTGACACTGGCTTCACGGCCAGACTCATCAAGGCTCGACATCAGCGCTACTTCTTGAAGAAAATCAGGCAGGGAAGCGAACGTCTTGGCATCGGACACCAACGAGCTGAGGTTCTCTTCCCTGTCCTCGGCCTGCGGGGTACCGTCCCGGATATACGCCAGGTAACCGATTCGTTCCAGTAAGCGCTCGATGAGTAGGCTCGGCTCCTCCTCCGACTCCTTCAGTTTCACGAGCAATTCACCGAGGGCCATGAATGCCTTCTTTGCCCGCGGTGTTAGGCCGTCCACTTCCTGAACTCGCAGCAGCGCCGCTAAGATATCTAGCCCTGAATTAGCCTGCCAGGTCAGAAAGCGCTCCATACTACTAGCACCGAGCCCCCGCGCAGGAACGTTGGCGATACGCGAGAAGCTGACACGGTCATTCGGCTGATATAACAGCCGTAGGTAGGCGATGATATCCTTTATTTCTTTCCGGTCGTAGAAGCGGACACCGCCAATGATCTGATACGGCACCCGGGCCTGTAGCAGAGCTCGCTCCAACGCATAGCTTTGCGCATTGGTACGGTAAAGCACGGCAAAGTCATCAGGCTGGCGGGCCCCGATACCTACCTGCGCTTGAATGCGACTGGCGACCAGGCGAGCCTCCTCGGCTTCATCATACAGTTCGTGAATCTGCACCGGTGTCCCCTGCCCTTCGGCCGTCCACAACTTCTTGTCCGTGCGCTCCTTGTTCTTGCTGATGATGCTATGAGCTGCTTCGAGGATAGCACCCGTACTCCGGTAGTTCTGCTCCAGCTTCACCACCAGCGCGCCAGGAAAGTCGCGTTCGAAATTAAGGATGTTGGTAAAATCAGCGCCGCGCCAACTGTAAATAGACTGCCAGTCGTCACCGACCACGCATATGTTGCGCTGTGGGCCGACCAGGCTCTTGACGATTGAGTACTGGGCCGCGTTAGTATCCTGGTACTCATCTATCATGATATGCATGAACTGGCGCTGCCACTTGCGCCGCACTTCCTCATTTTCACGAAACAACCTGACCGTTTCAATCAGCAGATCATCGAAGTCAAGCGCACCGGCGGTATGCTTCAGCGCTTCATAGCGGGCGTAGATCTTCGCCACTGTTTTCTGAAATGGATACTGGGCGGTCGATTCGAACTCTGCCGGTGAGACCAACTCGTTCTTCGCGCTCGAAATCGCCCCACTAATGGCTTTGGGCTTGATCTTGGCATCAGTCACTCCCTCATCCTTCATCGCCTGTTTGACCAGGCCCTGTCGATCATCTTCGTCGTAAATGACGAAGTTAGACTGAATACCGATGGCATGTCCGTCCTGCCGTAGCAGGCGGACACAGATGCCATGGAACGTTCCCATCCAGGGCATGAAACCCCGAACGTTCGGCTGACCGAGCAGCGCGCTGAGTCGCTCGCGCATTTCCTTGGCTGCCTTGTTCGTGAAGGTCACCGCTAAAATTTGATTTGGCCATACACCTTGCTCCTTGATGAGATAGGCGATTCGATGAGTCAACGTCTTCGTCTTACCGCTGCCCGCGCCGGCCAATATCAACAGTGGCCCTTCGTCTGCACGGACGGCACGCGCCTGCGCCTCGTTCAATCCCTCGAGTAAATCCATTAGTATCAGTATAGCCTAGATAAGACCGGCCATGTAGAGGGCGAGTGCGCCGCCAGCCCCGAGGGCAAGCAATAAAATGACCCATATGATCCACAGCCAGCCGGCTTTTTTCTTCGCCGGATGCTTGAGCGGAGCCGCAAACTGCGAGGTGTCATAAATGGCGGCGTGACTTTGGTCGCCTGAACTGGGCTGCTCCCGATATTGCTGGGCGATCGATGCCGGTACGGTTACCTTCTGCGGCGCAGCTACCTGCTGAGCTTTTTCTTCCGGATCTTCCGTTCCTGATGTCGGCGGCGCAGTAGTGGGTTCATTCGATTCTATCGCGACCAAATCGCTTTCTAATTCGGCCGGGACGAACGGGCGCGGACTATCAGTGGCTGGCGTCGCCACGTCTGGCTCGGGGGTATCTGTCTCTTCCGACGGGTCAGATGGGACGTTGCTCGTCGGTGATGGCGTGCCTGGATTGAGCGGACGCTTCTCCACTTTGGCATCACTCAGGAACGGCGATTCAAACGGAGGCTCTGGCACATCCGGTGCGTTCTGCGTGGCAGATTCAGAAACTGATGTCGCGGCACTGGCGGGTTCCGATTTCGCCATACCCTTTTTTTCGCTCAGTTCAAGCGGATCGGGCCAAGTAGGAGCCGGTGCGTACTCGACTTCAGCCGGTGGAACAACGTCCTTGATACCATCCTTCAGTGGTGGTGCCGGGGCAATCAGAGGCGTGCTCGGTTCTGGGCGAGGAGCGACCGTCACTCCTTCACGGGAGACAGCGGCGGCAGGGCGCGGCTTCATGTCTGATGAGGTGTGCACCATGTCCATGAATCGCCCGCCGCGACGTTGGGCCGGTGCGACGGCTGGACGCG
>Ga0100391_1000982_pt1 | contig 32460 bp, 30 predicted proteins | sample CryGeymeta201515_FD_81541 | JGI IMG/M metagenome (GOLD analysis project Ga0100391, IMG submission 81541) | Groundwater microbial communities from Crystal Geyser aquifers in Utah, USA - Crystal Geyser metaG 2015-15 | ecosystem: Environmental > Aquatic > Deep subsurface > Groundwater | place: USA... | reverse complement strand
GTAATCCAGGAGATCTTTTAGCCCAAGGCTACACTCCTGATAAAATTAAAATTATAAGTCAAGTTACCCTAGATTTACATCCAACTGGATTAGACTATTTTGTGAGCTCAACCTCATCTTTTGAATCTATAATATCTTTAGTTAGAGCCTCTGGTACTCAAATTTATCTAGTAAAAAATAATATAAAATATCCCTTTGTTAATTCAGAAATATTTGATAGCTATAATTATAACTATTCTAATGTACAAATTGTTAATCAAGAAACTTTAAATTCTCTACCTACAGGAGAAAATATACTTATTAATAGTGGTACATTAATAAGATCCTCACTTAGTCCAAATATATATATAATTGAAGATGGTAAAAAAAGGAAGATACTTGATACAGCAGTTTTTTTTAGATCTGGATATAAATGGAATGATATTAGAATAGTTAGTCAAGCTACAGTAGATATGCATCTCAATGGACCTGATTTCACAGATTCCAATTGGCAAATTAATGGCTCTTTAATAACAGCTTATGGAAAGATTGGTAAACTAGAAAATGGAACTATACGATTGTTTCCTGATATTGAGACTTTTTTATCTCATTATAGAAATTGGGATTTAGTAAAACCTGTTTCAAATACGGTATTCAACTCTATACCAAAAGGAGACAATATGTCTAAATTAACAGTGCAAAATCTTTCTGATGAAGAATTTGTGTATTTTATTATAAATGATAATGAAAAATCTTCAGAATTTAGAAATACAGATGAACTAAGATTAATAAAAACATCAAGTTCTGAAGTTCATTTAGTAAGAGATGATAAAAAATATTCTTTTAATAGTTCTGATGTATTTAATAGTTATAATTATAAAGATGGTATCATTGAAACTACAAATCAAGTAACATTTGATTCTATACCTACAGCTGGATCTATGCCTTTTAGAGGTGGGTCTTTAATTAAAGAAAATGGATCTGATATACTTTATATTATAGACAAAAATAAAAAAAAGAGAGTTGATTTTCCTTTTGATGTAAATAATGAAAGAAATTTATTTAATAATTTTCTTGTAACTGGGTCTATGGCTTTTAAAGATGGCATATTAACCAGAATCAGAGAAATCACTACCCCAACATTATTTATAATTAATAAATCTAAAGAACCTCAAGAAGTTACATTTAATTACTTTATTAATGAAATAAGAAATTCAAATGACTTTCTAAACGATGAAAATTCATTTAATCAATTTTTAAAGACAGGGTCTATTCCTTTTCAAGGTGGAACTTTACAAAGAAATGAAATAAATAAATTATTTTATACAAAAAATGGAATAAGAACAGAAGTTACTGAAGACTACTTTGAAGAGAATATGAGAGAACCTCTTAGCCTTAGACCTTTACTTGGAGAAAATATTAGCTTTGACAATATACTTACAAAAGGAGGATTTATATTTTTTGAGGGTGGTAGATTAGAAAGAAGTAAAAATGATACATTATTTTTAACACAAAATGGAACAGAAACAGAAGTCACATTTGATTATTTTAGAAACAATATCAGAAATTCAAATGCCTTTCTTAATAGTGAAGAAAGTTTCAATCAATTTCTTGTAACAGGATCCCTACCTTTTCAAGGAAAAACTTTAAGAAGATTAAAAGAAAGTAGTAAATCAGATTTACCACCTTTATTTTTTGTAAGAGGAGAAGAAAAAACATTAGTAACCTTTGATTACTTTATTACTGAAATAAGACCTAGAAATATTAACCAGTTTATACAATATGGATTCAATCCTTCAACAGCAAAAGTAGTAGATTCTAATGTATTTAATCTTTACCCTGAAGGAGGATTTTATAGAAACATAAGGTATCAACCCGATGGATCTTTGATTTATTACAATGGAAAAATTGCTGAAATTCAAGCTGGAAAACTCAGAGAATTTTCTGACACTAAAAGCTTTTTATCTTATTATAGAGACTGCAGCACAATAAGAACAGTACCTAAAGATGTTTTTGATTCAATTGTTAAAGGAAATATTATTGAAGCTTATTTGTCACCAAACAATATCTCTGATGAAGATGAAAGATCATGTATAGAAACTATAAATTCAAATAATAATTTACCATAATTTATATTCTATTAACTTTTTTAAAAAATATGATATAATGTTATTACATAGTAATTCTATGTTTATATTATATAAATTTATATTATGAAAAATTCTAGTAGAATTAAGCTCGGATTACTTTCTGTAGCTATATTATCAAGTTTATCTTTGATAACTGGTTATAATGTAGTTAGTGCATCAGAACAAAATATTCCCTTATATACAACAAATCAAACTAATACTAACCTAAAAGTTTTATTAACTGATGGAGCTTTGATAAGAACTTCAGATACTGGTATTTATCTTCTTGAGAATGGAGTAAAATATCCTTTTATTAATCCAGAAATTTTTGATAGTTATAATTATAGTTATCAAAATGTTGAGGTGATAGATAAAGCAACATTTGATCTTATTCCAACTGGAAAAGCTATGCCTATAAGAAGTGGTATGCTTATTAGAGCAAATACTAGTCCTAATGTATATGTGATTGAAGATGGAATGAAAAGAAGAATAGATAATCCTGGAGTTCTATTAGGAGCTGGTTATAAATGGAGTGATGTTAGATTAGTGAGCCAAGCTACAGTTGATATCCATCCAACTGAATTTGATTATAAAGACTCCAATTGGCAAGTCAATGGGTCTTTGGTTACTGCAAATGGTCAAGTCGCTAAGATAGAAGACGGGAAATTAAGACCATTTCCTGATGTTCAAACATTCCTATCTAATTACAAAAGTTGGGATATGGTAAGGCCTATTTCAGTAGATTTATTTAACAAAATCCCAAGAGGGGAAATGATGAGACCTCAAGACAGAAGTTTAATTTCTGATTCAAAATCAGTATATTTGATAGAAAATGATACCAAAAGAGGATTTACCTCTCAAGTTGAATTCTTAAATTATGGATTCAAATTTGATAAAATTTTACCACTTAACCAAACTTTAGTATCAGAGATTGCTTATGGGGGTACATTAGACACAAAAGATACTTATTCTACAAAAAAGAATTCTTTTACTTTAGCTAAAAACAATGTGGTTGATCTAATAATCAATGCAGAGAATTATAGTATTCTAAGAGAATTACTGATTAAAGCTGATATGGTTGAGGAAATACAAACCAATACAACAGTAACTATATTAGCTCCTACAAATCAAGCTTTTCAATTATTACCTAAAGAAACATTAGATAATTTAATTAAACCTGAAAATAAAGCTTCTTTGCAAGCATTATTAAGATATCATATAATTCAAGGTAATTATAAAGTTTCAGATGTAAGAACTAAAGTAAATGAAACTAAAAATAGTATTGAAGTACAAACATCATATCCTCAAAGAAGGATGACATTGTTTGTAGATATAAATAAAAATGATTCTCAATTATTTGTTAATGAAATATTTACAGGTAGCCCAATTTGGTATGAATTTGGAGCAACTGGACAAAGTGATATAATGGCAAGTAATGGTGTTATCCATAGTATTAATAAAGTACTTGTTTCATCTAAGTAAAAATATCTATACTTAAACAAAAAATAGATTCATTAATTTGAGTCTATTTTTTATTTTAAACATCAATTATAATAATGTAATATTTGATTGACAAAAAAATAAATTGTGTTAGAATACTAAAGTCAATTGTACCTTAAAAATAGGGATTTTCTTATGAATGACACAATCATTATCAAGTTAGATGAGCTAATTACTTATTATCAGAATATTAAATTTAGTAATGCATCAGCAAGACTAATTTCTAAATCACAAGAAATGTGTGCTTGGTTAAGAAAAATTAAACAAGAATATATTTCTGGATCATCATTTCTTAATCTAGTTAAAGAAAAAGAACAACTCACTATCCTATCAGGGATAGTTTTATCTACTCTAGATAAACTCTTTCCTATAAATTGGAATAAATATGGAGTTCCTACCGATGATAAAGATTTATTAATTGATCCTAATCAAGGTAATTTTGAGCTTAATAATTATCTAAATCTAGATTATCTAAAGAATTTTTTTGAGATTTTAAAAGAAATTTATCAAGAACAAGATTTAGCAAAATGCCTTTTGAATATTGAACACAACAGAGGTATTACAGATCCAAATACTGTAAGAAAACACAGTTATATAGCTTTCTCGCTAAAAAACCTGAAAGCAAATATAATGATTCTTGAGAGCTTTGCTTATGGGAATGTGATCTATCTTATCTTTGGTGATAAAAAAAGAGAATGGTATCTTGGTAAAACTAAAGAAGAATTGAATTCTCTACCAAATGTCTTTAGATTTGAGCATAGAGATGATTATTCTTTAAAGATTATTCAGCAAATTAAAGATTACTTAGCTAATAGTGATGAATTAACTAATTCTAAATCTGATCAAATCAAAGATGCGAATCCAAATCTAAATACAGACCCAGAATATCTTGATTCTCCTATAGCAAAAGAAAGATATCTAAATTTAGTATTTATTCTTGATCAACTTGGACATGTAGATGATGATGGTAATTTTAAAAATGTTATCTATAGTGTAGAGCAATCTCCTGAAAGAAAGCAAAAGTATTTTATGGTAAGTCTTCTTGGTTATTCTAAATCAGTAATAATTATGGAAAGCCTACAATATACTCATGATCATAAAATATATATTATTGACGGTGATAAAATTCTTGATATAAAAGATGAAGATTATAAAAGAATTTATTTATTAAACTTGTCTTATGAATCATTGCATAATCTCTCTTATAATCATGGTGTTATCAGATATCAATCATATACAGCACAAGCTGTTGCTAAAATTTCTGAAATAATAGGAGAAGAATCTAAAATTATTATTGATAATGATAATGAAAATGAAAATCACTTTTGTTTACTTAATCCAAATGATTATGAGAGTTGGTTTACAAAATATGATTCTATATTAACGAAAAGAGATTATTATCTGAAAGAAGCTCTATACTTTATGCAGAAAAATTATAAAATTCCTTCTGTAATTTCTAAAGATGTAAATGAAAGTAAGATGGGAAAACATCTTAGTAAGCTTATTTATGGAAACATACATAAGGTATCAAAAATCTTTAAATTAAATCAGGATTTAATTAATTGGAGAGAGAAAATTCACAATTTTAATATTCTTTCGGATCAAGATATTTGGGAAAAATTAATAAATTATATTCAAATTAATGGTAAAAGACCTTCTATTAAAAATAAAATAGAAACTTTTAAAGGGGAAGTTATTAATTTAGGCGGCAAATGTCAAAATGCCAAAAGAAAAAATTATCCTAATGCTACTGAAGAACAAATAAAACTTTTTGATTGGCATTCAAAAAGAATGATTGTAAAAAAATATCTTCAAGTCTGGAATCTAATTTGGTATATGAAATTTCATAAACAAGTTCCTCCTGAATTTATTCGAGATATTGATGAAAAAACTGTGGAAAGAACCCAAATTAGAACATATTATGATAGTTCTAATAAAAAAGTAAATTGTATAGATAAATTTTTAGGTAGCTTAAGGACACTTTATCAAAGTTACTTCTCTAAAAATGATCTTAATTATAATTGGATGTCTCCTAGAATGCATCTTGAGCTTAAAAAAGCTAAACAAATCTGTGATGATGCAAGATTACAAGAAAATATTCTTTTCTACACTCCTCTTATAATTAAGTTGAAAAAAGGAGAAATATTGAATTATAATGAGAGAAGGTTAATTTCTGGATTTATTAAAGGTACCAGTTCTGGTCCTCTTGATCCGGAGCAAAAGCAAGAATTTGAACAATTAATTAAACAATTCAAAGATTAATCCATTTTACCAAAGTCTCACACAAAAGTGAGACTTTTTAATTTTGTATTGATTTTAAGATGAAAAAAGAGTAAATAAAAATTTTTAACTTAACTTTGTATTCTAATATTCAAAGAATAATATCCATTAGAGTCACTGATTAGTATCTCATTAAGTTCCATCATAGATATTTCCGTCATCAGATTTGTAATATCCATATCTAATTTATGGCTAAGAGAATTTAGATTATAAGATTTTTCATTCAGAATATGTATAATTCTCTGTTCTATTTCTGTAAATTCTGTCAATAACCTCACTTCCAAATTTGTATCTATATTATACTGATCTAAAATACTTTTCTCATTTAGAACCACAATTGCTCCTTCAGATATTAGATAATTTGTACCTTCTGAATTTTTCTGATCGATATTACCAGGAATAGCAAAAACATCTCTATTTTGTTCCAAAGCAAAGTTAACAGTAATCATAGTTCCACTTTTCAAAGGAGCTTCTATCACAAGTAAGCCTTTTGAGATTCCTGAAACTATCCTATTTCTCATAGGGAAAAACTCTTTTCTAGGCTCTGTTTTTGGGCTAAATTCACTAATCAAAGCTCCTCCAGTCTCAACAATTTCTTTTGCTAAACCTAAATTTGATTTTGGATAAATAACTTTAGGATCAAGTCCACCACCCAGAACAGCTATTGTTCTACCTCCTGCCAAAAGACAAGCTTGATGAGAAATACTGTCTATCCCAAGAGCCATACCACTTACTATCACCATTCCTGCTTTTGATACTTCTTTGACTATCTGTGTACAAACCTTCTTGCCATATTGAGAAAATTTTCTTGTACCAATAACAGCTAATGTATTCCCTAGATTCTCTATATTTCCTTTATAATATAATAAAGTTGGCTTAGCAGAGATTTCTAATAAACTCTTTGGATATAATTCATCTTTGATAGAAACTAATTGAATTTGACTATCCAAAAAATATGCTTTTTCTTGACTCCAAAGAATTTCTTTATCAATTTTATGATATTCTTGATAAATATCTAGAGCTTTACCTTTAAATACATTCTCAAAATCTTTTAAATTAGCATTATTAAAGAACTTTACTGGATCCTTATATTTAATAATTTTAGATAATCCACCTTGTCCAATATTTTTGATACTATAAAGACAGTGTAATGCTAAATTAAATGGACTTGGCTCAAACATAAAGTTAAAGTTAGTTTGGTATGAATATTATATCTAGTATATCAAATTAAGTAATTTTTTCAAAATTTTTATATTTTTTGATAATTACTATTGACAAAATTAAGATATATGATATGCTATTAACTGTAATTTACAACTAGTGTATATGCAAAAAAATAACCATGAATACATGTTAGATTGCAGTAGTGTCTTAGCTAAAGACATTAGTTCCTGTCACAAATTCAATCGCCATGTTTACCAACACGGGGAATACAAAAGAATTAGAAAACAATATATCCATAACCAAAGACAAGGTTACAAAAGAATTCTCAATAGTATCCATGCTGACTATGAACTAATTTAACCAAAAGCCCTAGAGATAAAATCTAGGGCTCTTATTTTTGTGAATTACTCCGCCGTTATTGTTTTTTGTTTGATGTATAAATGATTTTACCAACAAAAAATCCAAATAGTATCAAACAAATTATAACAGTAGCAATAACTATTGGATATTCTCCATCAAATCCATCAACTGACAAATGCTTAAAAAGTATCCAGAAAAATGCCCATACAAGAACCAGCCCATATGATATACTTCTATCCTTACACATCCTAATTATACCAATCATAGCTCCTACAATTAATATAATACTTGTCCAAATAAAATCAGAGATTCCAAATCCATTCCAACCAATACTTACCAAAAATATAGTTATATTAGCAATAAATGCAACCGTAATCCAACCAAAATAAATACTAAAAGCTTCCTTAATAAAAGGTTTTTCAAGTTTTGTAAATTTCTCGGCACGAATTATATCAGCAATCTTAATCAATAACAAAAGCAATATAGCCATCATAAGAGTTGATATCCCGATATAATCATAGTGCCATGTAAATATCCATCCAATATTAGCTAAAGAAGTACCTATAAAAAGTGGGTTAATTTTATTCAAAAGAATTTCTATTTTTTTATCCTTGTTCAAAAACTGATAAACTACATACCCTCCAAGCAAAAGATAAATCAAAGCCCAGATAGCAAAAGCTGGACCAGCTGGAGCAAAAAGATTAGGATAAGAATCAGATATTGCACCTGTAAGGCGGTTATTTAGTGGTAAAGCATTGGCCAAAAAGTTCATTCCAATCATAGCAATATAACTAAATCCTGCAAATATTTTTAGGTATGTATTTTTCATAAATTTATTGTTTATTATAACTTAAAAAACAATCTACTATTTAGAATATATTTTGTAATAGATTATTTTAATAATAACATTCATAAAGAAATTCTACAAATATTATCTCAAAAGATATTTATAAATTAAATTTTTAAAAACAATACTCCCAGAAATCCTTATAATTATATAGGGCCATTATTTTTTATCCATATATCTCTCCCCCACCCCAAACTTCACTCACCAAATCTGCTATCTTCTGATTGCTAAATTGCTTTTTAAATTTGATTTTGACATCATCTCCAAAGAATTTTTCGGCATATCTAATTTTTTGCTTCTCTTCATCTCTTAAACTCTGCTCATCTGTATTTTTGGTCTCAACGATAAAATAAAGCTTTTTATTACCATCTTTCATATTCAGAACATAAGCAAAATCTGGGGAATAAGATTTACCACCAGCCACAGGAATTTTGATAGAATTTTTTGGTATTTTGGTAAAAACAGTTATTTCAGAAAGATTTGTCTTGATATTATCTTTTTCAAGCTCACTATCATAAAAACTTTTGTCAAATAAATAATTTTCAGCTACTCTATCATCCGCAGGAAAAACACCTATATCTGAAGAATTTATTTCTTGTTTTGGCTCTCCATCTTGATTTGTAAATTTGGTAGGGTGAACTTTACTTGATATTTTTTGATATTCTACACCGCATTGATTGATCGCATTATACATAAGATAATTATCAAACTTTGTTTTAAAAGCTCTTAGATTCAACTGATTCAGATAATTATTTATTTTAAGGTGCAAATCTGTACTTATAAAAGCTTTGTGTATAGTTTTTATATTTATATTAAGCAATTGAGATAATTGCTCTAAAAACTCACTATATTTGATTGTGCTAATTTTAATATTATCATTTCCATAAATAGCCTGCTCTTCTCTTACCATAGCTTGATTATTCTCAATACTAACTTTTTTAGTTTTCTCCCTAGCTCCTTCCAGCATAAAAAAAGAATTTCTTAGAAAATCAGTAAAAATTTGCTCAAATTTCGACTCATTTGCTATTTTATATTCCAAAATAACTTTCTGATTAATTTTTTCCCATAAATCTTTTAGTTGAGTATATTTTTCAGCCCTGATCGCAACTTTTTTTCTAGAATCAGTAGATTTTCTAATTTTATTAGAATCAATTCCATCAAAAATAAGTGGGTATGCTGATTTTATATATTCATAACCATTTTCCTTAAAATTATTATTCCTCTTAATAATCCCCTTATTATCCAAATCTTCCAACAATTTTTCTTCAGTAATATGATATTTTTCTATGATATTTTTGATCATACCCTCATCAAGCTTGGTATAAATTATCTCTCTTGAAATTGCTCCAGATTTTTTATTAATCTCATTCACAAGCTTATCTACAAAATCATTTTCCGTAAAATCTACAAAATAATTCAGATAAAATTGTTCGTCTTTGACTCGGTTTCCATATTGATTGACAGGCAAACGAAGCCCCCTACCCACTTCTTGTAATTTTGAAATGTCTGATCCGCTACTTCTAAGCTTACAAATCTGAAAAATATTTGGATTATCCCAACCTTCTCGCAATGTCCATTTAGAAAAAATAAATCTTCTTGGATTATCCAAACTCAAAACAGCTTGTTTGTCATGCAAGATTTCATTAACTTCTTTTTCAATTAATTCATCTTTTTCTGTATTATCTTTGGAAAAATATCCTCCATGAGTCTTACTAATATCCTGTAAAGTTTTTTCTAAATAAGATCTATAAAAAATATCTTTTTCTGTATTCAAAAGATGCTCTGCCTCAGCTTTGATATACTTTTCAATTGTCTTTCTGATATATCCATCCTGATTTCTGTATTCATCTATATTATCAATAAAAAATAAGGTCAATGGTTTTATCTTGACCGATCTTGTAAGATATTCTTTTTCTTGCTCAAAATGATGTTTGATAGCCTTTTCAATAATAGTTTCTTGTAGAGTCTCTGAATAAGAGTAAGGATTTAATTTATCACCTTTCTTCAACTCCAATCCATTAGATAAAACTACAGTCCCTGTATTTAATTTTTCTATAAATAAATCTGCCATAGCCAAGTGAGCTTTTTCTAAACTCTCTTTTTTGGTTATCTTAAAGATTTTTTTAGTATTATTGTCAATCAAATGAAAAGTTGCTTCCACACCATCAGAATAAATAAATTTGAGCATAATATTTTTACCTTCATCAAATTCGGTAATATGACCAATCACTCCTTTCACCAAATTTTGATTAAAAGAATCAACTGCAGACAGAGTATAAAGCAAATTATGATAATCTTTTAGCTTAATTTTCTCTATTTTTCCCAAAATATTTTTTTGTTTAATCTCTTTTTCTGGGAAAGTTGCCCCATATCTGATCATAACTTGAGGATTCATTTTTTGAATATTTTCCCAAGTTTTATTAGAATTACCAAATTTGTGAGGTTCATCAATAATCATAAAAGATTTAGTTGCAGAAATCGCTTCAAAAGGAATAGCATATTTATCCAAAATATTTTTATCAAAACTCTGTTTTAAAGTCTCAGAGTTTATCATACCAGCATTAATAATCAAAACTTGAATTTTATTTTTCTCAAAACTACCCGCATTCACAAAATTATTAATGGAAGCCGGCATATATGCTTTTTTGCCTTTATTGTTAGATTTCTTACTGTCTACAATATGAAGCTGAATTTTTTTTCCATATTGCTCTTTGAAATGCTCTCTACTAGCCTCAGAATTCAAAAAATCAATTGTTCCTGCCTTGATAGGAAGAGTTGGAACTACAATTATAAATTTAAAAATACCATATAGTTTATTTAACTCAAAAATAGTTTTGGCATAAGTATAAGTTTTACCAGTACCTGTTTCCATCATAATATCAAGAATATTTTGTTCTATATCTTTAGCTTGAATTTGGGTTAAATCAATAGAATTTCTTGATTGAACTTTTTTTATGTTCTCTCTATATCTAAAATTATCTTTAATCTCAAAGATTGGATTGATAAATTCTTTATTTACTCCCTTTGATTTTGTAATATCTACACCCTCAAAAATTTCAGTTACAGATTTTACTGCTAGCTCTTGATGTAATAAATTCTTCTCAAAGTTAAATCCAGCCATAGATTTCTAGTTTTTAGTTAATAGGTTTGAGTTTTTAGTTGTTTTTGAATTTAAAAGCAATAAAATTATTCCGATCATTTTTTCTTTATCTTTTGGATTAGATTCAGCAATAAGAATAGTCAAAGTAGATAATGTCTCAGGGTTTATCTTTTCTTTAAACTGAATTCCTGCTTTTTGTAAGAACCAGATAAAACTAAAAGCCCCACTTCTTTTATTTCCATCAATAAAAGGATGATTTTTAATTATAAAATAGAATAAATGAGCAGATTTTTCTTCTAAAGTTTGATATACATCTTGACCAAAAACACTTTGAAATACATTTCCAATAATTCCTTCTAAATTTCCTTTTTGTCTTTCCTCTCCAAAAATTGTAGTCGCTTCTTTTTTAGTGATTAATTCTAATTTTAACTTTTCTAAATCTATTTTTAATTCCTCTGCTGTAACTTGAATTTTCTTTTTAGAACCTTTTTTAGGGAATTTGTCCTTATCATAACTGTCAAGAGAAAACCAAGTATAAGAAAAACTTTTGATAAGTTCCAAAATATCATCGGTTTTTAAATTTTGATTATTTTTAACTAACAACTTTATATCTTCCACTGCTTCCAGAAAAGACTGATGATTCTTTTCTATACTATTTGGATTAATAGTAAATCCTTTGGTTATATGCTCTTTTAGAGTTTGAGTTGCCCATTTTCTAAAATTTGTACCTGTAACTGAATCTATTCTGTACCCAACAGAAATTAATACATCTAAATTATATTCTTTTATCTTCCTTTTTATAATTCTATCACCTTCTTTTTGAACTTGTAAGGATTCTTTACAAGTTGAGTTCTCATCTAATTCAGCACTTTTATAAATGTTTTTAAGGTGAGTTGTAATATTCTGTGGAGTAACATTAAATATATCAGCTATTTGTTTCTGACTTGCCCAAACAGTATCTTTATCAAAGTCTGGATGCAATATAATTTCACCTTTTTTTCCTTGGTAGATTATATTTAATTTATCCTTTTTTCCTTCCATAAACTCAATATCTTATTATAAAATCAACCTCAATATCTTTTTTATTAGTGTAATTCTTCAAATTCTCATAAATCTCCCGTAATACCTTGCTTTCAAAATTATAACCAAAAGCAATAATCGTCGCAGGATTAAAAGTGTTTTCAGAATCGATTAATTCTATCAATTTCTTCAAATTCAAAGTTTTAAAACCAGTATCCATCAAATAAAGTCTGTTCTTCCCATAATAACCAGTATAATTATCCAAATCTATGAGTTCTAAATCTTCAGTAAGAGCAATACCATCATAAGTTTTCCAAGTTATAAGCAAAGTCTTTAAGTCACTTTCTGTAAGTTTAGATTCATCAAAGAGTTTTTGTTGGATTTCAAATTCCTCTGCCTCAAAATTATAATCTGACCAAACACCTTGATCATTCGGAATTGCTTCAAAGATTTTGAATCCAAAATTCCCCTCTTGAAGGGTGACTTCGTTAGAAGTCGGGGTAGATTGTCCTTGTATTTTCTTCCCTGCTCTTACAAGTCTTTCTTTAGTAATATCAAATATAGTTGGTTCTGGGATAGACTTATCACTCATAATTTTTTTAATAATTTTATAGTAATTAAAACAATTATAACAGAAAAAATGATTTTTGCGAAGTTTGGGAAAATTTTATTAAAAAGCCTTTATTTTACAAGACTATTTTCCATTTGATATAGATAACGAGAAAAACAAGTAAAATCTTCTATCAATTATCGTACCCGTCCTCTTTCTTGAGATTTTGATATTATATCACTATATTCTTCTTCTGATATAAATTGTGGGATATATTCTCCTCCTTCTTTATCTATTTGCTTCACAAATGCCCTCATATGATTTCTAGATCCTTTTTTCAAATTTTCATAAACAGTTTTTATATCTGATTGACTAGTTTCTTTTATAGCCACATCTAAATCATAAATATCTAAATCTTCTATAGTTACACAAACTATAAGAGCCTCCAAAAGACTTTTACTACCTTGTGCAACTAAGTCATCATAAAGTTTTTGCATTTCTGGTAAAGTAAACTCCCCTACTTCATTAGTTTTAACTGGATCTTCTATATCATATCGTTCAAGTAATGTCTTAATTGAGTCTGTATGTGTTTGTTCTGATTTAGCAATATTCGTAAAAATATTTATTTGCCATTTTTCACCAAGAGTAGTATAAACATCTCTTGCTAATTTCTCTTCTTCTCTCATATGAATAAGCCAATCTTTTTCTTCTTGTGTAAGTTCCTGACTTATTACAGATTCACTAGCTGGTTCTACAGAATAAAAATCACTTGAATCTACAACATATTCTTCATTTGTTACTTCTGCTGTATCTTGTTCAGTATCCTGAGTTGCCAAAGGTTTTTCTGTAAAATTTGAATTGGTAAATATAACGAGCAAAACACCTATCGGTATAATTGTAACTAAACTTATAATTACTGGCATTGAAAATTTTTTCATATTTCTAAAGTTAATTAATTAATAAATTTCTATCTAATCTAGAAAATCTTATCTTTATTATTATATATAATAGTAAATGAAATCTATGTGAAGAAAGTAAAGTTTATTTATCCCCCTTTTTTGAAGGGGGGTGTCTCTTTAGATACGGGGGGTTGTAAAGATTATTTAAGAGGGGAAAGATGTTATAGTTTTTATAAATTAAGAATGGATTTTCTATAATTATCTAAAACGGTTTTTACACCTTCCACATCATACAAAGCATCTTGATTAGTGAATCTTATTGTTGTTATCCCAATCGATTTTAAAAAACTATCTCTTTCTTTATCATAATCAATATCATGAGTATGACCATCTATTTCAATAACCAAATTTAATTTACTACAATAAAAGTCTATTATATAGTTATATATGATTTTTTGTTTTATGAATTTATAACCATAAAATTGTTTTTTATAAAGTAATTTAAACCAAATATTTTTTTCGGCAGGAGTCATTTCTGAACTCATCTTTTTTGCCCGTGTATTTAGTTTTGGATTATAATTTAGTCTACCAAATAAAGATATTGAATCTGAATTAAAAATTTTTTTCATGAGATTATTAAATCTTGTTATTAACTATACAACCCCAAAAATCAGAGATTTTTACCCCTTCATAAGGGGTATGTAAGAGCATTGTTTTTTATCCCCCTTTTGAAGGGGGTGTCTCTTTAGAGACGGGGGGTTGTACTTATCAAGGATGATGTAAGAGCATTGTTTTTTTATCCCCTTTTTTGAAGGGGGTGTCTCTTTAGAGACGGGGGTTGTACTTATCAAGGATGATGTAAGAGCATTGTTTTTTTATCCCCTTTTTTGAAGGGGGTGTCTCTTTATAGACGGGGGGGTTTGTACTTATCAAGGATGATGTAAGAGCCTTGTTTTTTATCCCCCTTTTTTGAAGGGGGGTGTCTCTTTAGAGACGGGGGTTGTACTTATCAAGGGGGATTTAAGAGGATTTATTTCAACCCCTTCACAAAGTCATATGCCGTTTTATTCTTCTTGGGGTCAATTGGTTCGGGAAGTTGGACAAGGATAAATTTACGATTTCCGCCATCTTCAGCATTAAGTTGCATTACAGCATCTCCAGTTGTACCAGAACCAGCGAAGAAGTCAAGGATTATGTCGTTTTAATTTGTATTTGCAACAGTTAAAATCCTTTTTATAAGTTTTGTTCCTTTTGGATTATCAAACACACCTTTTCCAACCAACTCTGCAAGTTCTTCATTATTGGAATGTGTATGTCCAACTTCTTCATATTTCCATAATGAGCCAACTGTAAGACCATTCTTTACTTCTGATAAATAGGTTTTTTTATCAATACCACCATTTGAATTAAAATATAACTCACCAGAATTATATAAATCTTTTAATTTTTCTTTTGAATATCTTGGATATCTACCATTTGGAGGAGCCCATGTTTTCCCATTGGAAAAAGTAACGGTATAAACATTGTCTTCTGTTCCACTTTTAGCATGCAATGGGGTTGCTTTCCAAGGACCCTTAGGATCATTATCTTTATTTTTATAATCTTTATCTTGTTTTTCAGTTCTTGGCAACAATCCTATGCTAAAATTATTTTTATTTTTTGCATAAAATAATATTGATTCATGTTGATTTGAGACAAATTGAGCATCATTTGAAGTTGTATACTTTGAATTCCAAACAAATTCACTTACAAAATTCTCTTCCCCAAAAATCTCATCCATTAAAAGCCTTAATTGAGCCACTTCATTATCGTCAATGGAAATAAAAATCACTCCATCATCTCTAAGTAACTGCTTCGCTATATAAAGTCTTGGATACATAAAAGTAAGCCAAGCCGAGTGAGAATTGCTCTTACTCTGTGTAAAATCCAAAATTCTTTTAGCTTTATCCTCATCAATTCCTGCTAACTCTGCCAATTCCTCTTTGGTAAACTTCCTGTCATCTTGATAAACGAAACCGTCCCCTCCTGTATTGTACGGCGGATCAATATAAATCATCTTAATCTTCTCGTGATAGGCATTGGAGAGATGTTTTAGCACTTCCAAATTATCTCCCTTAATCAAAAGATTTTCCGAATTTTTATTTTCTGGTCTTTGGTTCCAATCCTCATCCGCTCTTAGAAAAGTTCTTGCCTCATCACTAGCTAGCAATCTTGCATAACTTTTACCTAGCCAATCCATTCCATAGCTTTCATTACTAAAATCAATTTCTTTCTTATCTTCTAACTCTTTTTTGAACTTCTCAAAATCAAACTTTCCTGTCTTATCAAAACAATGTCCAAAATGCTTTTTTAGAATTTCTATTTCTTTTTGAGGAACTTTAAGCTTGTCTTGTATAAACTCTTTTTTCATAAATTTAGATTATTTGGAATAATAGATTTTCTTTATTATAGCATATTTCTAGATTTTTTTGGATAAAAACTATTCTATAACAAAAAAAAACTAGACCAATCATAGTCTAGGAATCTTAAATTAAAATAGTTGAGCTAATTCTTGTTTAAAACGATGTCTTTGACATCTATTATTTCTTCTCCGTATGAATCCATATAATGAATTCTTTTTATGCTTATTCAAAGTATGAAACCAATTGATTTCATATCCCTGAATTTCTTTTAATTTAATTTTATATTCTCTCTGACTTATTTGCATAATTTTCACCCAAAATTACAATGAAAACTATATCATAAAATATAGATTTTGTCAAGGGTATTTGACTAAAATAATATTAATGTATAAATTCTATATAAATAAAAAAGGAGCTCCCAAGAAGAAAGCTCAAATAAAAAAAATTTTAATCTTTAACTAAAAAATCCAAAAAATTCTACAACTCCTTTCAGACAAACAAAATCATTATCTAATCTTGTAATGAAATACCTAGATTCAAGCATTTCGTTAACCTTAAATGGAATTGTATCCAAACGATTTGAAAAAGATATATGTGGAAATTTATTAATACAAATCTCCTTATACTCTTCTGGTATCTCTACCAAGAAAGCTTGCAATCCCATTTCATCATTCTCACAAAGAGCAATGATTTTAATCTCAAGCTCTTTCCCTATCAAATGTTCAAATGCAGATTTTTCTACATTAAATTGCAAAGTTATATGAGTATGAGGTATTTTCTCATACTTTGCCATTTTTTTAAGATCTTCAGGTAAACTAACCTTAATCCAAAGAATCCCTTTTATCATAAATTATATTTCCTACAATAATGTACTGTTATATTTATATCAGATTATTTCTTATTGTCAATAGATATTTGTACATATATATTGACATTTTATAGTTTTTGTGGTATAATTCTGCGATGATAATTACTTTTCAGGAGAAAAGAACATGATCAATTATCGCGAACTTTGCATAAATTTAGGTCTAGCTTCTTTAATAGGAGCAAATTTGAGAGGTTTAATCCTCTCAAAGATTGACTTTGAGGAAGCTGATTTAACTGGTGCTGATTTAACAGAGGCTGATTTAAATCATGCTTATTTGGTTGGTGCCAATTTACAAGGAGCTAACTTAGAAGGGGCTGATTTAGCATATGCTAATTTGGTTCTTACTAATTTAGAAAGTGCTAACCTAAAAAAATGCCATTTTCTAAAAACTAATCTAGAAGGTGCTAATTTAAAAGGAGCTAACTTAGAAGGAGTTAATTTAAAAGAAGCATATTTAGATTATGCTTTGGTCTAAGTTTTAGTTTAAAACCATCATAAAAAGTATATAGTATCACACAATTTGTATGATACTTTTTTATTCTAAAAATTCATTATTACATAATATAACAAAAATCTCACCCTAATAAATAGAGTGAGTATACAAATTAAATTCTTCTTGTACTTCTAACTCTGATAAAAGAGTTAGTGGGGTCTGTATAGCCCCATTTTTTATCAGAAGAAAAATTTTCTCCAAAAACAATTTTATCTAAATTTAAATCTTTTTTATTTATCATTAAATCTAAAAATCAACAGCTTAGTAATTATATCACAATACAAAATAATGTCAAGTTAAATTAACATTTTAGTTTGTCTTTACTATTTATTTTATAATTTAAGCTATAGAAACTTTGCTCTTTTGATGTTCTTTATATGCTAACCCACCAAAAATAACCATAAATAGTCCCCTAACACCATCAAATAACAAAATATCCACTCTGTTAAATTGTATAAAAACCATCATACTTACTATAAAAAGAAGTAATCCTACAGTTGTTCCTATTTTAATACCATCTACATTGTTTTTTCTAATCCAAATAACACTCCATAAACAAACACAGAAAGATAAGGCTGCATTATATAACATTATTATTTTTAGAATTCCCATATCCTCTTGGAAGCCAACCCCAAATTGTTTTAACATACTTGGGAAATCAACTACAATAAAGGCTCCTATAAAAAATATCACAAAAACCTGAAAGATTGTTAAGTATAATAATATATTTTTTGATACATTTGATTTTTTCATAATATTTTAATTAAATTTATATAAACAATCTATATACATACTATCACACATCTTGGAATCTACTAAACTATTTTTCAAATTAACCTAATTTATATAACACATTCATCTAATTTTATAATATTTACATTCATAAACAATCTTGATAGACTTATATCAAGTAGCTCCACATTAATTTTCAATAAAAATGCCAAATTTTATACAAGAAGTAGAACTTTATAAAGAAAGTTTAAATGATCCAAGTGAAATAAAAGTTACAGAAGAATTACTTTATAGAGCCAAAACAGAGGATGACTTTTTTATTAGAATAAAAAGATCTGGTAAAGTTGATATTGCTAGTGGTGTAATTCTTTTTTCCAAAGAAAAAGATAAATGTTTATTTTTGTATCACAATAAAATTAAAAGATGGGTTACTCCAGGTGGACATTCTGATGGGGAACAGGATTTAAAAAAAGTCGCTTTCCAAGAATTAGAAGAAGAAGTTGGGATAAAAATAGATAATTTTATGGATAAAAAGATTTCCTTTATTCATAAATTTGATTACACAAAAGAAACCTTTGGTTATGAGAAAAGTATTATTAATATATTTTATACCGCAATTCTCCCTGAAGACCAACTACCAAAAATTATGGAGCCTTCAAAATGTTCAGGGATAGATTGGTTTTCCAAACAAAAAGTAGGAGAATTGGCTTTACTTTATAATTCCACAGCTTTAATAAAATTGGTTGATTTATGGGACAATATAATTTAGTAAATTTTTCTTATTTCTGTAGTTTTTTACAAAATGATTTTCTGTGAATACTAGAAATCCCGTGTTTCAAGATCAAATCTCTGTGTAATTGTGTGCCGTATCCTTTATGTTTCTCAAATTGATATTCAGGATATTGACTAGATTTTATTAACATATCTCTATCTCTGGATACTTTGGCAAAAATAGAAGCAAGTGCTATACAAAAGTGTTTAGAATCTCCTTTTATAATAGGCTTAATTTCATAAAAATCACTTTCTAAACCAATCTGCCCATCTATCAAAACTAAAACTTTGGAATCAAAAGGAATTTCTAATAAAATTTGATCCAAAACTTCTTGCCAAGCTAACTTTGTTGCTTCTAAAATATTTATCTGATCAATTATCTTATTACTGATACTCGAAACTTTATATTTAGCTTTATCTTCCAAATATTCATAGATTTTTTCTCTTCTTATCTCAGTAACTTTTTTTGAATCTTTTATCCAATCTATAACTTTATCATCTTGATGTTCTAGGATATCATTTTTAGATATCAAAACAGCACCAGCAAATACATCTCCAGCTAATGGTCCCCTCCCAGCTTCATCTATACCAATTAGATAATCTAAATCAAATTTTTGAATCAAATCAAGATCACTCCTTTGTAATATATTCATAATTAATAAGTTAATATAAAAATTATATCATATCCAAAACAAAACATATATTAAAGAATCTGTAATTTTTATAAAACCATCTCTTATAATTCCTAATCTTTAATCGAAATCTATAAAAATTTTTGGATAAAATTACATAAAATTTATTTTGATTACAGAAGCTATATAAATTTTTTTTAATAGTAAATTCTTAATAAACCCTTCCCAAAAAGTCTTTTTTAGTTTATAATTTTAATATATTATCCACAACTTATCAACAATTTATCCACCAAAAAAACCAATGGACGAGAAACAAAGAATTTGGAATGCTGTTTTAGGAGAAATAGAACTAAACATAAGTAAACCACAATTTAATACTTGGATAAAAAATACTTATCCTATTCATTTGGATAACAAAGAGATTGTTGTTTCTGTTTCTAGTACATTTACTAAAGATTGGCTTTTGAATAAATTTAATTCAGATATTCTTAAATCTATCCAAAAAATAACTGGACAAGCTCTTTTTGTAAGATATGTTGTTCAAGGGGTTGTGAAGAAAAATGAATCATCTAGTGTGGATAATTCTAATGAGAGAAAAGAATCTAATTCTATAAAATCTGTTATAGATTTGAAATCTAAAAAAATTGAACAAAAAGCTATAAATAATATTCCTCAAAACAATTATAGTTATAATTCCAACTTTAATCAAAGTCAGAATGTAATTATTCCTAATCAAAATTCTAACGCTTTAATAAGATCTAATTATACCTTTGATAATTTCATAGTTGGTCCATCAAATGAACTTGCTTATGCAGCTGCTAAATCAGTAGCTCAAAATCCAGGAACTCTGTATAATCCCTTATTTATCTATGGTGGAGTTGGATTAGGAAAAACTCATTTAATCCAATCTATAGCAAACAGTGTTATGTCGCAAGGAAAAAGTGTTCTTTATGTTACCTCTGATGAATTTATATCTGATCTTATGAAATCAATTGGTGGTAAAACTATGGACAGCTTTAAAAGAAGATATCGTGTAGTAGATTTGCTTATTATTGATGATATTCAATTTATTCAAGGAAAAGAAGGTACTCAACAAGAGGTTTTCAATACTTTCAATGAACTGTATGGACATAATAAACAAATTATTTTTACTAGTGATAGACCTCCAAGTGCAATACAACAACTCAGTGATAGGTTAAAATCTAGATTTGAGGGAGGAATGATAGTTGATGTTACAACTCCAGAATTTGAAACAAGAGTTGCTATCCTAAAGAATAAATGTGTTCAAAAAAATTTCAATATTGATGATTCAATTTTACATGTAATTGCTGACAAAGTTAGAAGTAATGTCAGAGAATTGGAAGGAGCCTTGAATAAAATAATAGCTAGAGTGCAATTACTAAATATTGAAATTACTCCTGATTTGGTAGATAAATTGATCGAAGGAGCTAGAGTTCATACTCAAAGATCTATTAGTGAACAATCAATAATTGATACCGTTTGTGAACATTTTGGGATAAAAAAAGAAGATATAATGTCTAAAAATAGAAAAAAAGCTATTTCTTATGCAAGGCAAATTATTATGTTCTTATTAAGAGAAGAGCTCAAATTAAGCTTCCCTAATATTGGACAATCTTTAGGAGGTAGAGATCATTCTACAGTTATGCATGCTTATAATAAAGTGAGTAAAGATTTCAAAAAAGACTCCCCTACTCAGCAAGATGTAAACTTAATTAAAAATAAATTATACAATGAAATATAGGAATATCAATTTATTATTGACAAAATTATTACTATGTGATAACATATATTTGCAAGTTAGTGTATATTGATTTCGATTAGTATAATACACTTGTATTTCATATTATGAAATGTTTCATCAATTAAATCATGATTTAGCTTACATAAGATATCTATATGTAAGCACCTAATCTCACCACTTTATGTTTGTGAGATTTTTTATTTTTTTAATAAATAATCATACATAACTATTCCAGCTGTAGTAGCTACATTTAATGACCTAACTGATCCTATTTGGGGAATAGATAAAGTTACATTTGATTTATTTATAAGTATTTCAGGAATGCCATTTTGTTCTTGTCCGAATATAATCAAATTTTTCTTTTTATAATCCCATTTAAAATCAATTAAAGATATAGATTTTGTATTATTTTCTATAGCTATTATATTGTCATAATTTGAGATAACTGAATCTATTTCATCTATAAATTTTATATATTCAAATCGCATAAAAAACTCTGCTCCGACCGATCCTCTTCTGTCAAATTTTTTCCTTCCATAAATATATACTTTATCTACTCCAAAAGCATTGGCTGATCTAATAATATTTCCTATATTATTATCATATTCGATATTAACAAGTAGGAGAGATAGATTTTGTTTATTTTGATCTAGCTTAGTTATAATTTCTTCATCTGTCATCCAAGCCAAATGATCAACAACATTTCTTTTAGAATTTGGATCTATAATTAATTTTCTATTAAAATCTAATTTATTTTCCATCTTTTTTAGAGATAAATACAAATTTTTTATATCCGATATAATTTATTATCATTGTGACTATAGTCGCCATAACTTTTGCTCCAACTAAAAATACAGATATATCATTAATAATATATTTATCTAATAAATCATTATTATTTAATATCTCTAGTATAATTCTTAAAGATACTGTATTAATAAGTAAGCTTATTATAGAAACAAATAGAAATTTGATATATTCTTTATGGGTTGATTTGTTTTTTTTCTTAAATGTAAAATATTTGTTTAAAAAATAACTATTTACACTAGCTACAAAAAAGGCAAATAGATTTATATAATAAATATAAAAAGAAGTACTCTCTACTTGAAATAGATATGTCAATCCTGTAAAGAGTGATATATCTATCAAAGTATTAAGTACTCCTATCGAGCCAAAAATTACAACTTGCAAAAAATTTACCTTAGAAAGATATTTTACCAAGGCTGTATGGTTATATCATCAGAATCTTCTTCAACTTTTGATTCTTTTAACTCATCCTCTTCTTCTAGATCAGATCCCTTACTTACATTTTCTATAGCTTGATCTAGCATATCTACAGATGGTAATGAAGGTTTTTGTTCTTGAAATCCTCCTTTAGAACTTACCACATTTTCTATAGCTGACCATTCACTTTTTTTAGATAATGGCATTAATATAGTTACTTCGTCACCAGGAGACAATCTAAAGTAGGTAATAGAAGCTGTTAGAATTCTATAGACTTCCATACCTGCTTGTGCATAGTAGTTACCATCTTTCAATACAATGTTTGCGATGGCTCTTTTTCTGGGTGTAGGCCCGATTTGCTTATAAATAAAAGATCCTTCTTTTGTTATTGTTAATTTTAATTGATCTCCTTCAACTAATTTTGATTTCGAAGCATAATTAGCTGGAACAGGATATTGTTTATTATCTTGATCTATCATATATTCTCCTGTAAAAGTACCAATTACTACTCTATCTGGAGTGCTAGACATACTCACATACTGAGTACTAACATTTGATACTTGACCAAGCATAGCTTTAGCTTGATTTAGTCTAGCTTCTGTTTCTTTTACAATTTGCTCTAATTCAGCAATTTGTCTATTTTTTTCATCGTCATTATTCATGTTGTTCATATATTTTGTAGTGATTATTATTATTATTTATTTTAATTTCGCCTACAAATATAATATAACATAAATAAAAATATTTGACAAGTAAAATTTTTAGTATATTATATTATATTATGGCTGATATGGTGGAATTGGTAGACACGTGGGACTCAAAATCCCATGAAGGCAACTTCGTGACGGTTCAAGCCCGTCTATCAGCACATTTAGAAATATTACATTCAATCTTTAAATTGATTCAAATTTTGTATAATTTTTCACTATACAAAACTATAATTATAGTTTAAAATATATAGTATATACAAATACTAATTATAAATAAAATGATTGATAATGTAAAAAAATCTTTAATAAACCGTATATCGTCAACATCAAAAACAAATTTTGAACTAAATAATTTAAAAAAGCTTAATTCTAAAATTAAAAAAACCTATTTTAAAAAATCAAAACTTACTTTAAAAAATCAAAAGATTAAAAAAACAATAACTCCTTTCACAAAAAAAACCAAAATAAGAGTAAATTTCCAAAAACCTCTAGATAAACCTATGATATCTCCTATAGAATCACATTCATGGGAATGTTTACAAACTTTTAATGCAGCTACAATTGAGATTGATGGAACTATTTACTTTCTTTATAGAGCAGTTGGTGAACAATGGATATCAAGAATAGGATTAGCTACCAGTAAAGATGGATTACATATTGATGAGAGATTATCTTATCCTATATATTCTTATTTTACACCTTCACAGATGACTACTTCTAGGAGAAAGAATCATTTAACTTATCCTGATTATTCTTCTGGAGGTGGGGTCTATGGAGGATGTGAAGATCCACGAGCAACTGTTATCGGTGATACTATTTATATGGTTTTCGTAGCTTATGATGGTTGTACTGAGCCAAGACTAGCAATGACAACTATTTCAGTTAAAAATTTTTTAAATAGAATTTGGCTTTGGTCTCCTGTTAAATTTATATCAAGACCATATGTTGTGAATAAAAGTGGTGTTATTTTTCCAGAAAAAATAGATGATGAATTTATTATATTTCATAGAGTATTCCCAAATATACTTATAGATAAAAGAAAATCTTTAGATTTTGATGGAAATAACTTTTTAACAGAAGATACTGGTATTACTATAAGAAATGATATTTGGGACAGTAGAAAAATAGGGGCTGGAGCTCCCCCTATTAAAACAAGATATGGATGGTTGCTTATTTATTATGCAACTGATGATAGAGATGCTAGTCAATACAAAATTGGAATTATGATATTGGATTTAAAAGATCCAACTAAAGTTCTTTATAGAACTAATGCTCCAGCTATTGAACCAGATGAATGGTATGATAATGTTGGAAATAAACCAGGTATAGTTTATCCTTGTGGTGCTATCTTGAGAGAAAATGATTTGTTTGTATATTATGGTGGAGCTGACAATTATCTATGTGTTGCTACAACAAAATTAGATAAGCTAATTTACCAATTGCAAAATCAGAATGTAACAATCTAAATAAACTTAATAAATAAATTTATGGCTATTATAAAAAGATATTCTAAAAATCCAGTAATCTGGCCAAATAAATATCAATCTTGGGAAGCAGAATCTGCATTCAATGGAAGCCCTGTGAAGAAAGATGATGACATAATTTTGGCATATAGAGCGACATCAAAATTACATTTTCATGCTCAAGAACAAGTTTATTTACCAGTTTCACAAATAGGGGTAGCAAATTCTCATGATGGAAAAGAGTTTCATAATAGAAAAGTATTAGTAAGACCAGATCAAGAATTTGATAAATTTGGATGTGAAGATCCAAGAGTAACATATTTTGAAGGTAAATATTATATTTTTTATACTGCATTATCTCAATATCCTTTTAACCCTCAAGGAATAAAAGTTGCGGTTGCTATTTCTGATGATATGAATACCATATCTGAAAAGCATCTTGTTACTCCTTTTAATGCAAAAGCAATGACTTTATTTCCAGAGAGAATAAATGGTAAAATTGCAGTTTTGGTATCAGTAAATACAGATCTTCCTCCAGCAAAAATAGCCTTTGCTTTATTTGATAAAATAGAAGATATTTGGAGTCAAAAATATTGGGACAAATGGTATTCCAAATTAGATTCTTATACTTTACCTCTGCAAAGAAATAATTTAGATCAAGTGGAAGTTGGAGCTCAACCAATCAAAACTGACAAGGGTTGGATAATTTTTCACTCTTATATCAGAAATTATTTAACTGATAAAAAAGTTTTTGGAATTGAAGCCGCTCTACTAGATTTAAATAATTTGAATATTATTAAAGGTAGAACTGATTATCCTCTCTTAACTCCAGAAGAAGATTATGAAATTTATGGAGATGTACCTAATATAGTTTTTCCATCTGGGGCTTTAGACAAAGGTGAAAAGATTATGTTATACTATGGAGCTGCAGATACATCATGTTGTATTGCTTTTGTAAAAAAAGAACCTCTACTAAAAATCTTAACAACTCCAAAAAGTCACAGACCTCAGTTAATAAGAAGACCTGAAAATCCTATCCTAACTCCAAAACCACAAAATAGTTGGGAAGCAAGAGCGGTATTCAACCCATCTGTACTTGAGATAGATGGTATTGTACATATGGCTTACAGAGCTATGTCTATGGATAATACTTCTGTTATGGGTTATGCAAGAAGTAGTGATGGAATAAACTTTGATTATAGATCAGATAATCCTATGTATGGACCTAGAATGCCTTTTGAAGAAAAAAGAGTTCCTAATGGTAATTCTGGTTGTGAAGACCCTAGACTAACCTTAATTGATGAGAAAGTCTATATGTTATATACAGCTTACAACGGAGTAGAATCTCCTAGAGTAGCTCTGACTCATATTTCTAAAGAAGATTTCTTAGCTGAAAAATGGGAAAATTGGACTATACCTGTATTAATTTCTCCTCCTCACTATGATAATAAAGATGCTTGTATCTTACCCGAAAAAATCAATGGGAAATATATGTTATTCCATAGAATGGGTATAGATGTTGATTATGCATTTGTAGACTCACTAGATTTTGATGGTAATACTTGGTTAGAAGAAAATATCTGGTTATATAATAGAATGGGGCTTTGGGATGACTGGAAAGTGGGTCTCTCTGGAACTCCTATTATAACTGATTATGGTTGGCTTTTGATGTATCATGGAGTTTCTAATGAAGATCATATTTATAGAGTGGGAATTGTACTTATGGATAAAGACGACCCTACAAAGATTTTAGGTAGGTCATATTACCCATTATTAGAACCACAAGAGCAATATGAACTTATTGGGCAAGTAAATAATGTTGTTTTCCCTGAAGGTATGATTATCAGAGATAATCTTGTTTATGTATATTATGGTGGAGCTGATAGTGTTATTGGAGTTGCTACAATTAATTTGGATGAATTAATTCATAGTTTGGAACTATCATAAGATATTTTATTCAAAACTAAAAAATATAGAAGATTAGATTAATACCCTAATCTTTTTATTATTAGTCTAGTTTTAATTAATTTTATGTTAATAAATATTGACAAAATTGAATATATATGATATAATCTACATTGTTATATATGATCTTTATCATTTATGAAAATTGAAAATCTACTAGAAAATTTTTTGGTTGAATTGAATAAGTTAGAACAATCTACTTTATCTACACTAGAAAAAGTAGATAAATTGTTGGTACAAATCTCTAAATTAAGAGATGATATAAAAAAATTTGCTATCAGAAAAAATAATGAAGCATTAAAAGATTTAATTATTCAAACTCTAGTTTTAAGTAACACGAAAGATTTCAAGATTAAAAATAATGTAACCGTGATTGGTTACAGCCAATACAATATCGCTCCCAAGCCAGTGAAGTATTGGAATTCTTTAAAAAAAGAGCCAAAAGAAGCTATGCTTCTAGGGAAAGAGGTTCATCTATCAAACCGATATGACATTATTAAAAATGAAGCACAATCATTTTTAGAAAACTCTATTAGCTCTTTAAAAAAACATTTAGAGAGAGTTATCTCTACATTATAAAATATTATAAAAATTAAATTTTTGTAATATAAGCTGTGTTTATAATTAACACGGCTTTTTTAATATTTTTTAGTTTGTTCAATTAGCTTTATAACTAAAAAAGCCTATCTAAACAGACAGGGCTTTTTTGATTAAATTATCTTACAAAACAAATATTTACTTTAAAGACGGAACTAAAGGAACATACTTACTCCAAGCTTTAATTTGGCTTTCTGACAAATCTTTTGCTTTAGATACGGTATCTGTGATATCATTAGAATCAAATTCAACTGAATCCCCTGTATTTAGACCTGTATATTTGGATTTATATAAATCTTTAATATATGTTTCAGCAAATAATTTTTGTTCTACGGATAATTCAACATTGTTTTTAGAAATATAATCAGCAATTGCTTTTCTTGCTAGATTAGTAACTCCTTCCCCAGATTGGGCTACAACTGATACTTTTTCTCCAGTAGATTTTACTTCGTCAACCTTCTCAGGTTCATTAACTTTTTCAGGTTCATTAGTTTTATCTTCTTCTTTCACTTTCTCTTCATTATCTGAAGATTCTGCTTGTTCAGAAGGTGTATTCTCTGATAATTCTTCTGAATCTTTATTCTCTTCAGCAGATGGTTCTTCTTTACTTTCATCCTCCATAGTTTCTTCTATATCAGCTACTTTCTCGTCAATGGATTCTTCAGAGTCTCGATTGAAAGAATAAATTCCTGCTCCAATCAATAATACCATTAAAAATAGAGTGAATATTGTTCTAAAACTCCAAAAACTAAATTCTTCAGAATCATCAAACTCATCTTCTATTTCATCATAATCATTCTTATTTTTTTCTTCACTCATTTTTTTCACCTCCTTTCTCTACTCCTCAAACTATATTGAATTTTTAACTAATATATGTCTATTATATCCTTTTAAATCTTTTAAAACCTGTATTTTAATTATATTTGGAAAAGATTTTTGTATAAAATTAGTTAAAAAATTTACTTGTTCTGGATTTACTTCTATTAATAAATATTTAGGTAACAAAAACAGATGATTCTGTATAAACTTAATTAGTTTTATATAATGAGAAAGTCCTTTTTGATCAGAATATAAAGCTAAATTTGGTTCTTTTTTTATTGAATCATCTGTGTATTGATTTTCATCTAAGTAAGGTAAATTAGCAACAATTACATCAATTTGTGTAAAAGATATAAATGGATCTAATAAATTACCTTTGACTATAGAGAAGTTTTCTAAACTTTCTCCTAAATAAATTATAGCATTTTTTTTTGTAACTTGTAAAGCTTTTTTACTGATATCACTCGCATACACCTTGACTCCAGGAATTTCTAAAGCCAAAGTGATGGAAATACAACCTGAACCTGTTCCAATATCTACTATATTCTTAACTTTATCAGTTTTATTTATCTCTAAAATTTTTTCAATTAAAATCTCTGTTTCTGGTCTTGGTATCAAAACATCTTGATTAACAAAAAATTCTCTCCCATAAAATTCTTTTTTACCTATAATATATGCGACTGGGGTATTATCTATTCTTTCATCAGTCATTTGCAATATTTTTTTGATTTGTAAATCATTAAGAATATTTTCATACCGTAATATTAAATTATTGGATTTAATATTAAAGATGCTAGATACTATAATTCTTGCATCTAGATCTGGAGTATCTGAATAATTTTCTAATTTAGAAATTACTATCTGGATTATTTGTTTTATAGTCATAAAATGCTTCTAGTATTTTTGAAAAATCTCCAAGCATCACACCTTCTATATTAGAAAAATTCTGCTTAATTCTGTGATCCGTGATTCTATCTTGAGGGAAATTATAAGTCCTAATTTTTTCTGATCTATCTCCTGTACCTACTTGATCTTTTCTCTTAGCTGCTTCTTCAGCGGCTGCATCTTCTTTTTGTTTAGCTAATAGTTTTGCTTTAAGAATTTTCATTGCTTTGTCTTTATTCTTCAACTGTGATTTTTCGTCTTGACAAGAAATAACTATTCCTGAAGGAAAATGAGTCAACCTTACCGCTGAATCTGTTGTATTAACACTCTGTCCTCCTGGACCACTTGAACGAAATACATCTATTTTTAGATCATTAGGATTTATTTCTATATTATCAACTTCTTTTGCAACTGCAAGTACAGCAACTGTTATTGTAGATGTATGTACCCTTCCTGCTTTTTCTGTTTTTGGTATTCTTTGCACTCTATGAACTCCACTTTCATATCTCAAAAGATTATATACTTCTCTTCCTTTAGCTTCAAATATAACTTCTTTAAACCCACCAACATTATTTTCAGAAACACTAATTACATTAATTTTAGCATTATTATTTTGTAAAAAATTAGAGTATCCCTTAAACATTTCTGCTACAAATAAACTTGCTTCATCTCCTCCAGCTCCTGCTCTTAGTTCAACTATTATTTCATTTGGAACTTCTTCTTTTGGATGTAATATATCATTTAATTCATTATTTTTGACTACTAATTTAGATTGTAACTCTAGTAATTCTAACTCTAGTAATTCTTTCATTTCTTCATCTGACTCAACTTCCAATAATTCTTCTGAATCTTTAATTTGAATATTTATATTCTCAATAGTCAAATATAAATCTAAAAGTTTAGTTTTTTCTATATGATTCCTTGAAATCTCAGCAAATTTTTCTTGATTAGAAAATATACCAGGAGATGAAAGTTCCTTTTCCAATAATAACACTTCTTTTTTTAGATTTTCTATATCCATAAATTTAAAAAAAGAAATTTTTAAGCTTCTTTTTTAGTGAATAATATTAATTTGATTTTCCCTCAAATTCTTCTTTTTTCTGCATTTTTGCTCTAAACTTCTCTACTCTACCAGCTGTATCTACCAAAGTTCTTTTTCCTGTATAGAAAGGATGACAATTTGAACAGACTTCAACATTTATTTCTGATTTTGTAGACATTGTTTCGAATGTATTTTTACAAGAAATACATGTTACAACTGTTTTTTGATAATTTGGGTGAATACTTTTCTTCATATAAATAATATTATAAATTTAGATCTAATTGAAAGGATTATCTTCTAAGCCTTTATATCTGTAATTTCTACTTCGGTAAAATGTTGTCTATGACCATTTTTAACATTATATCTAGTCTTATTTTTATACTTGAATATAATAATTTTTTTACCTCTACCATTTTTAACTACCTTAGCTTTAACTTTAGCTTTTGGTAAGAATGGTTTACCAATTTGGGTTGTATCACCGTCAGATATAAGTAAAACTTCTTCAAAGGTTAGTGTTTTTCCTTCTTCTAAATCTAACTTTTCTAATTTTAAAGTAGTTCCTTTTTCTACTTTATACTGTTTTCCACCTGATTTTATAATTGCAAACATATTAATAGATACTTATTATTTAAACTAAAACTATATTTAATTATATTCTTTTTTTGGATTTTGTCAAATGAAAAATCTTAACTTATTGTTATTTGATTAAAAATATAAATATTTTAACTTGCTTGTATTAATTTTTTATAGTATATTGATATGGAAAATGTACTTTTACAATATTAATTAAATGAGAATATTTGCCATCTATTCAGTTTTAAATGATAAAATAATCGGACATAATAATGACCTCATTGTTAAAGATCGTAATGATTTAAAACATTTCAAATCAGAAACTTTTGGAAAAACTTTAATTATGGGAAGAAAAACCATAGAAAGTTTACCAAAAAAACTAGATGACAGAACTATAATTATGTTATCTACTAATCCAGATTATATTAATTCTACTTGTGTTAAAATGAATACTAACTTTATTGTTAGATCACCACATGAAGCAATTAAGTTAGCATATTCTTTAGGGATTCAAAATTTATACATTGCAGGAGGATCTTCTGTTTATAACATTTTTTCTAATTTGATTGATGAAATAATTGAAACTAAATTCTATCAAGATAATTTTGATTATACTCAAAAAAATCTAGTTTATTTACCTGAATCTATTATTGAGTTAAAAAATAAATTTAGTTTAGTAAAATCTAAAGATCTAAAATCTTGTACCGTTAACTATTTCATAAAATAAAACCTAGTCTAATATTATAAGGAGTGTAGATAAGTGAATATACCAACAGTAGATTTATTCTATATAGAATATCTAAAAAAATTAATAAGTTGTGGATCTTCAAAAACAGATAGAACAAATATTGGAGGTAATATTTCTATATTTGGTACTAGTTATCATCATATAATAGAAAAAAAAGATGATTGGTTTATTAATTTACCTTTTATCCAATCACGAAGATTTGAACCTAAAAATTCTTTTATAGAATTAATTTGGATGCTTCGGGGTGAAACTAATATCCAATACTTAAAAGATCGTGGAGTTAATTTTTGGGATCACAATACAAGTGTAGAATTTTTATCTAAAAATAATAAGTCTCACATTGTTCCTAATACTATTGGGAAAGGATATGGTTATCAAATGAGAAATTTCAATGGAATAGACCAATTAAGTAGAGTATATACTTCACTTAAAAATTATACTTTCTCCAGAAGACATGTTATATCTTTTTGGAATCCATCCGAATTACAAGATATGGCTCTGGAACCTTGTCACTGGGCTTATACTTTTGTATGTCAAAAAAGTGAGGACGATAAAATTATTCTTAACTTACACTTTAATATGAGATCTTCAGATTTTTATCTTGGATTTCCTACTAATATAGCTTTTTCTAGCTTATGGTTATGTCTTTTCTCAAAATTATTAAAATATGAACTTGGGCAAGTCTTTTATACTGCCAGTGATGTTCATATCTATAATAATCAATTGAAAAAAGTTAATCTTCTAATTGAAGAGTATAAATCTAAAAAATTATCTGACAAAAATTTTTGTTCTTCAAAACCCCAAATAAGATTCAAGAAAGAAATTACTTCACTTGATGATATTCTAAATTTAGAATGGGAAGACATTGAATTGAAAGATTTCATAACTGGTCCAAAAGGATTTGGTGTCCCTATGGCAATATAAATTAGATTTTAATCTCACTATT
>Ga0100391_1000974_pt1 | contig 32643 bp, 15 predicted proteins | sample CryGeymeta201515_FD_81541 | JGI IMG/M metagenome (GOLD analysis project Ga0100391, IMG submission 81541) | Groundwater microbial communities from Crystal Geyser aquifers in Utah, USA - Crystal Geyser metaG 2015-15 | ecosystem: Environmental > Aquatic > Deep subsurface > Groundwater | place: USA... | reverse complement strand
TTGCTGTGTCAAAATGTCAAGAACTCCTTGGTAATCCGAATTGCCTACCACTAAAGTTACCATGCGGGTGTTGTGACCTTTGCCAAGGACTGTAGTGTTCAAAACATCTAATGCTGGTGTCCAAATAGGTTGTGAATATTTGGTGATGTGGGCGGCGAGTCGGTTAGTGATATCATCTCTGTTGGTGTGGATGATGTCTTTCCCAAGGAAGTATCCTACAATTTTGCTGTGGGGCTCAAGGAGCTTAGTCACTTTCATGTAGGTATTGGTGCCTTTCAACATTTCGGTAAAGTCAGAGTCCATTCGCAGTTGTGCCAAGTCTTTCTTGATAATTGTTGAGGTGAGCCAGAAACTGAATACTATTTTGGTCGTGCCATCAGTAGGTTTGCCCCAGGTCATTGTTTTCATGGCTGTAAACTTTGTGAACCATGGGGTATCTTTTTGGGCTTTGTGTAGTATGGCAGTCACAAGTGCAGGCTTAGTTTTGTTGTCTGCACTACTAAGCATGGCTTTGGGATTGTTAGCCCGAATTGTTTGCAAAATGAGTAAGAGATCTCCTGTGGACCAGTTGTTGCCTTTGGTGGTGCGTTCAAATGCCAAGCCGAATTCGTGGCTTGTGGCTCTGGTTGTAGTATTTTCGCGACAAGTTTTCTGTGGGGAATTGGTGACCAAAGTCCACGGGAGGGTTGCGAGTGTCGATGGGGGTACTGTAGTAGGTGCTGTGGTACTATTGCTTATCTGGAGTGGTTCCATTGCACTGGCCATGGTTTCATCTATAGGAGTGCGCGTTTCGGGGTTCTTGGGAGTTGGACCAGGAAGTACTGTTAAGGCAGGGTGAATAGTAGTAGAGGCACAAGTTGTGCTTTTTTCCATGATCGTAGTAGTGGGAAGAGGGGAGGTGCGGGTAGTACCTTTGTTGGTATCTGTGCTCGACTGGGGCACCTGAGTGTAGGTACTGGAATGATCCTTGGTCGTATATCCTCCATTCGGTTGTAGTCCGTGCTCCACGGTCTCGATATTTATGGCGGCGGTCTTGGTGTTCCCTTTGATGGGGTGGGTGTTGGCGTCGAACTTTGTGTGCGGGGTGTTCTTGTGCTGGGGGTGTCCGTCGTGTTGCTGCTGTGAACATGTGCTCCTCGTGGGTGCATCTTTGTGCTGTGTCGTCGTCTCGGTGCTTGCTTTCTGTCGCTGGCTGGGTTTATCCGCATCATCCATGGTGGTATCCGTCGTATTTGTCGCATCAACATGGTGTGGGCCGTGAGGAGGAGGTGTTGCCTTCGTCGGCTGTTCCAGTGTAGTGCCCTCTACTACCACTTCGGGTTCCTCGTCGTCTCCTTCTTCCGACATCACACTTAATCCGTGGGCCTCCTTTGCTTGTCCGCTCGCGGCGATTGTTTCCGGCCTTGTCATGATATTCTTGGTTTGGTTGCGCCTCTTCGTGTTGCTCGTCTTGGTCATGAGTCTCTGCGCTCCTCCGCCCCGTAGTAGTGGGGGTAGTGGGCTCGTGCTACTGATGGTTGTCGTTCGGGTTATGAGCTTAGTCTTGCGTTGTTTTCTTATTGTCTTAACAGGGCGGTGGCCTAGTCTACTTGCAGTTAACTTGTTATTGTTTAGTTGGTTTGTTATTGTTATTTTGTGTAGTTAACTAGGGTGTTAATGGTTTGGTTATAGTCGAGATACTATATTACTAGTAGTAATACAGCCAATTCCTTTTTCACTCGAGTTTTTCTAGAATTGTACTAGGTAATCTACTAGCTAGTGTTGTCGTAGTAGTTTGTAGTTGTGCCTACGATCGTGTAGTACCAGTACTAGTTATCCTGCAAAACCGTTCACTCGAGCCTTAAAATGCGTTTTGGTCGGGCTCGCTTGCATGCAATTTTTTACGGTGATTTTGAATGAATGGTGAGACCGAGGCGTCGTGTCTGGTGTCCTCTTTCAACAAACTAGACTAGCTGCTCGGAGTAGTATGTAGACTAGACTACTATCACAGTAGTAGTAAAAATCTGGTAGACTAGTAACTATTGATCAACATTCCTTTTCATAATTCTTTTTTTCTCGCTCTTGCGTAAAGATTACTCTACTACATACCCGAATAACACACATCGTCCACTGTACAGTTACACATTACCTAGCACTATAGCACTACAGCATTGTAGCACATCATAACCCAAGCAGCTTGATAGAAAGAACGAGGGACAGGGACTGACGAAGAAAAAAAACTTACTGTACAGTACGAAACACCACCAATCAGAGCTACTGCACTGTACTGTATACTGTACTATACTACTCGTCTTTCTTTCAATTCCAACTCAGAAGCCTCTTTATCATGAGCACCACAATGAAATCTCTTCCTTGGACTCCTGTGCCTGCAACTAGCGCACCCTCCACTTCCATTCCTACAAGTCGAATCATGGCCAAGGCTTTTGAAAACAATTCGAATCATCACTCCTGGAATCACAGCGGCAACAATAGTAGCAACAACGGTACTACCGACAAGTTCAACTCCAACTCTTACAATAACGATGATGACGACGACAATAATAGTATGAATACTCCTCGCCATCGTAACTCCACGCATTCACAAAAGAGAGGAATTTCCGAGATGATGACGGTTCCGCCACCGACTCCGGCGGGACATCAACAATCGCCGTCATCGTCGTCATCGTATCTCGACTGTCAATCGTTGCAATCGTCTCTCAAGCGAGTACGATTGTCGTCGAGTCCAGGAGAATTGCGTTTGCAGCGAGATCTTCATCACATGGTTTCGGCCGGTACGTGGGTTCCGAAACAACATCATCGACCACAACCACAGCACTGTAGTGGCAAACCATCGACGGCTGGTTCTGGTTCTGCTACCACCATCACTACTACTACTGCTAACAACAACAACAACAACCAAAATGATGCTTGGATTTGGCATCCACCGGCTCGACCTGTTACGGTGCGATACGAATCCGAGCCATCCTATCCGTACATTTGTTTGGAACAAATTGAACGACTGCGTCTCAAGCTGACTTTTGACAACACCATTGTGGCATGGATTCAGATCCCACGATTGTACCCGCATCGTCCACCATTGATATCAAGAATCATCTATCAACACCAAGAATTACACCAGCAACAGCAACAGCAACTGCAATTTTGTATACAACAGCAACAACCCATTCAAAGCATTTTGGTACAAGAGGCATTGCCAGTGCGAGATGACAATCATAAATTACAGGAAGAACAGCAATATCCTAGGGATCAAGAACAGGAGAATACTCATCAGTCATCACATTTATCGCTTGTTAGTACCCACCATAACAATAACAACAACAACAACACCAGCAGCAACAAAAGCACAAGTCCCAGTAAAACCACTGTCGTCTACAATGATTGGTCTCCTGTCCAACGATTGGGAGATGTGTTGGAATTCGTCATTGCGGTATTTCAACAACAACAACAACAACAGCAGCAGCAGCAGCGTCCTATTGATGTTTCTTTGACGTATTCCTCGTCGAGTTTGTCGTCCAATATTTCTTCCTCCGCCACCACCACGGGTCGACGATCATCCAGTAGCAGTTTGGAAAGCAGTAATTTTGTCAACACTTCTTCTTATCATCATTTTCAGCATCAACATCATCAGCATCATCATCCTACCATGCTGGCGACCACTGCTGGTATTCCCACTGCGTCATCGTCCACATCGTCCTTGTTTCCAGAATGGTCACGAGATAGCTGCAGCAGTACTCCAGTAAGTCATGGTGGCGGGTTCATTCATTCGAATAGTCATACAATGATGGACAGTTATGACGATGACGGTAGTTATAATGAGGATGATAATAACGACGACAACGAGAACAACAACAACAACAATAAGGAGAAAAAGGCGGCCAATTTGGCTTTCTTTTTAACACCCAATCGATTCGATGTGGGATATGATCGCATGATCCATTTGCCAGGTATGGATGTAGATACCACGACGACAATTACAACTGGTGAGCCAGAGCAGCAGCAGCAGCAGCAAGATGCTATGATGGATTTGTAAGAGGAAAATTGGTCATCGTGTACAAAACATTGTATAGTTAATTGAATAATGAAAAAAACATCGTATCTCGCTGCAACGTCGGGAGTGTATTCTTGTACTGTACACTGTGTACTGCCTGTTAAACGAAGACAGTAGATCAGACACAATAATTCAAAGTCACTACTATAACATGAAACCACCAGGACAATAGAAAAATACGACACAGAAAAGTAGCTTTAATTAGTCTAGTCTTGTAATTTAGTCCGTCTTGGACGAAGACGTAAGATTCTGTGAGGTGACCGTAACAGGAGTCGAAGAAAGGAGAGACTGTGCTACTTTGAGGAGCTTTCGGGTTCGGTGTATATCGTCTTGCAAGCTAATGTTTTGCGATTGCTCCTTAGCAAGCGCCGGTTCCATTAGGTTCCCTCCACTGTCCATCGATGCATCCTGTGCTTCGGTGGCATTTTCATCATCAACCTTGAGCTTGATCGGTACCTTTTTGGCAGCAGTGGCACCCAGAGACGGCGATGACGATGGCGGCAGCGGCGGCGGTGCCTTATATTGAGACAGAGCTTCGTGGATCGCATCAAATTGCTTGACAATGCCACTGCATTGCATATCATGATCCGTTCCATTTCCTGTTGATGGTTGCATATCGTAAACAAAAAGCTTGGCTAGCAAGGGACATGCCACCAAAGAGTCAATGAGGCGGTGAAAATTTCGTAGAATCAACTGGTGCTCCTTCAACTGCAAGGTTTTTGTTGTTCGAAAAGTTTCATTTTTTCCATTGTCATTGTCTACATTTTCTTTCTTATTCTCCGCTTCCGCCGCAAGTTTCAGAACAAACACAACATTTTGACAAAGCTTCCGAAACGCCTCCCAGCTGACTTGCTGGCTTTGGTCACGAGTCGGCAAGGGTTGACCAGTCGGTGCCTTTTTGGCGCTGCTTTTCCACTGAATAGTTGGCGTTGTTGAGCTCGAATTACCTGCCAATTCCACGGCCAGTAAATTCCAAAGGACATCATCAACAATATTTTCAAAAATGAGCTCTGATGATTGCTGCTTTTTATTGCCGTCGGCTTCTTCCCCCCGTGACGGCCCAATATCTGCAATGGTCGCAAACCCGGGAAATCGCCAAGCGTACTTTCCGAGCGCAGACGTTGCCGGCATGGACTGCGCAATAACGTTCATCAGTGATCTTCGCACTAGCCGCCACAATACTCTTGCAGTTTGGTTTGATTCAGATGATCCCTGTTGAAGATCCTGCAGCCTCAATAGCCATTGCTTAAAAAAGCCAGATTGCAGCAGACCAGACCACTGTTGACTAATTTGTTGTTGGTGATGCCGTTGAGCCATGGACTCGGCGTTTGGCATGATAGAGTTGCCAGTCAGCAAACGTTGATTGCTCATAATTTCCAACATGGGGAGTATTGTCCACACAATCCAGTCCGATCCAGTGATGTTTTCTTTCCCAGCATCACTAGATTTTGCTTCCATGTCTTTTGTTGTTGTTGCCTTTCGTATTGCGTCTTCTCGCTCCAAAGCGTGTGACAAATCATCAGCAATTTCCCAAACTGCCAATCGCAGAGCTCGGTATCGCTCAACGGCTTCGTGGTTACTGATGTTGGTACTGGTGGATTTTTCCTCGGCCGAAATAACTTGTTGACACAAGGCGGATAGCGAGGCCAATCCAACATATGTGGCTGGTGCCATTGACATTGCCTCTTTCTTTCCGGTGACAGCTGTTGTAGAGATGGCGCTGGCTGCATCGACAGCGATTAATGTTTGCAGCAAAGTAAGATATTTTGAGTAATGATTTAAGGACGGAAGATTCACCGCGGCATCCCTCAAGACCCACAATGGATACCATGCCATGGCCTGCAATTGCCGTTGCGGTTGTAACACATGTTCTTCGTCATCTGGCGAGTCAAATATCGATGGTCGGCTTGATTTGGTCTGGGGTGCTGGCGGTGCTGGTGGTGGCATTAATAACGTCATGGTAAAATGTGCCAGCAAATCGGACGGTCCCCGACCAGATAAGGTACCTCCAACTAAAGCATTCGCTTGCGCATCATTTCCCAGCCCCGATGTCCACAAGGATTGAACTTTTCGATAGGTCAGCTGTGATGTTAAATCCATTACAGCGTGTCTAACTTGCTTCCAGTTGGTGACATCGGGAGGTTTCGACAATTTCTCAGGATCGCTCCGATCAGACATCCATTCTGCAAGCGAATCTTGGAGATCATTCACTTGTTGCTCGTAGGAAAATCCCGAATCAAATTCAAAATCAGATGGATCTGATTCAGCTGCCCAAATTTCTTCCTCCAAGGCACCATCCGTATCTTTGATACTGTCCATTTTTTTTGTAGATTCCTCTGCTTGAGTCAGCATGGCCGCCAATCGATCTGCCTCATCATTCTTTTCCAGTGATTCCAATATTTGCTGCTCATTTCGTTGCCCACTGAGAACTGGATCAGGTGGAGGTGGTGGTGGTCGATACGACCCTAAATAGGAATGGATTTCTGACAGACTGGAAGCTTGGCAGCACAGCAGAGGTATCCGAGCATAAACCGCCCAAGCCAAAATAGCAGATCCCTTGGGTGACGATGAGGTAGATATTGCGGCTAAATTTACGTTATTACTTGTGCCACTTTCTTCGTCGTTTTTGCTAGCTGCTATTGTTGGCGGTGCAGATTGTTGGTCTTCTTCTCGAGAACACAATTGACGTATGCCTTCCACCAAAGGTCCAGATAAGGCGTAGGGTGCTTTCGGATCCAGTAGAGCCGCAGCAAGACAGTGGCAGGCAAAATCCGACTCGACTAGAGGATCATCGTGGCACAAGGCAATATACGTGTCGCGTATTAATCGTTCTCGTTGTAACTTAGAGGCATCACCCGAAGCATAAGCCTGTTCGGCAGCTTCTTGTTGTTGCAGTGCTTCCGCAATGGCTCTGGCATGGAACTTGAGAAAATTCTCGTCTTCAGCCACTAACGAAGAACTACTACTAGACATTCTTTGGAGAACTGTCTGAATATAATTATTTCTTTACATTCAATTGGACGTTGCTTGCTGGCCACTATATGTTTATACTGTCTAACTTTAGCCAGATTGCTATTATTTATTTATTATTGGCGAATTTAATACAACTGTAGTCTTTGAGGACATACTATCATTATTCATTACTTTTTGTTGTTGGTTGTTATTATTAGACCACTAGCTACTAGACTACCAGTAGTGAATTGCTTGTTCAGAGCGGAAGATCGATGCTCCAACCGCGCGATGATGCATCGTGGCTTACCGGTAGAAAGTTTAAGATAACCATAAACCTTAAAAACAGGTTCTATCATCGGAAGGAGGCAGCAAGGAAGAGTCATTCATCACCATCAAAAGAGGAGGACTCCAGCTGGCTGTTGCCCGGTACAAACGATACCGGAAAAACTTTAAAACGAGTGAAATTACAAAAATATTACTTGTGCTGTACTACTAGCTACTAGCTAGCTACTAGCTAGGTACTGTAGTTGTATCAGTAGGAGAATAGACTACCACCAGCAGTACCACTACTACTCGCAGGTTTAGTAATAATTACTCCGAATGTCTTGGCTGTTGCGACAATAACATTACTGGTACGTACCAGGTACCAGGTACCTGGTACCTACTGTACCGTACCTGGTATCTGGTACCTACCTGGTACCTGGTACCAGGTACCATAATAATATTATGCTTGGAGATTCTGTTGATGAATGTGGAGGAGTCGTAGTCTAGTACCAGTACTGGTACCTGGTACCTGGTACTACTACTGCCCTCAGGGCAGAACTTTGCCACCAAAAATCGAACCACGTGCGAACAGAGTTCTCAATACGACTACGACAACTACCATGTATGGTAGTAGTACGGCTGAAAAAAAGGATTGGTCCTGGTACTACTAGGGTACCAGGTACCAGGTATCAATACCGGTACCAGTGAACATTTTGGGTTGTTTAAGAAATTAGTGAGGATTGATTGTTAATACCATTGAGCATAAATCCATGTTTCTTTTCACTCTGCCTCTTCCTGTATGAAGGATTGGGAGATTAAGCTCAAGTATGAGGTAATGTAAGGTTATTAGAACGTATTTGTTATTCAACTGTATTCCGCATATCCCACAAGATTTGTTGATATACATCAATCTTAACTTACATCTCCAGACGGTAGGGGATATTCTGCACTTTCATCACTGCTATGATATTTGCCTTCCCATTTCCTTCCCGGCAGAAAACTGGTGAAATCTAAATAATTGATTTTACATCACTCGATTTTTCCATTCGAGTCATTTTTGGTCGTCTAACTCTGTTTTTCTACCGGTACATCCAGCATCCAGGAGAAAAATATGTTCGATGTGAGCTCACAAAAATACACCTTCACAAACTCGAATAAAATGCGTAAAATGATCGACAAGTTTGAGTCCGCTTACCAAGCATTCCCCTTGCCGACAATGTTGGAGGCCGGTCAATTGGTCTTGGCCTCTTCCCCTGCAGTGAATAAGCCGCCAACCAACATCAAAGAGCGAGCGTCAAGAAAGAGACGGTCTAGGAAAATTATGTCATTGTCGCCTCCTCGACCGAAAACTTTGCTGCTGAACCACCTCGTGCATATAGCAGGTGCTCTACCTATCATTGAGGAAGAGGATGCCCGGTCACGCTGGGAAAATTGTGACCGAAGCAGCCGCTCCCTTCCCAGACCATCTCGCACTACCGACTTTGATCTCCAAACTTCTGACGACGATGCCAAAGAACACAGTCGTCGGCAACACGATCTCAGATCGCAAACTGTGGGTCAAAAATGTTCTCGTCCTACCCTACCCCAAAGGCAGAATAGTCTCGAATGTTTGGTTCTTCAAAACGATCGATAACCTATAGTAGTGCGTGAATTATTTAAGTCGTGGAATACACGAAGATACGTCTTGGGGAATGCACTTTCCGAAAAATACAAAAGAAACTTTTTCTATAAAGTGTAAAATAATTGATACTGTTGTATCTTTTATCAAGTTCTTGTCAATGTAGCTACTGCACAAGTTGTTCTCGCCTAAGTACGAATCTCTGGGAAATCTGGCTTCACGGAGAGAAAAGACAAAGGTATTGCCAGTTTCTGTGAATTAGAATTATCTGGCAGCTACACTAGCTTGCTTGTGGTAGATAAGTCAAGTAGTGTCGTTTGGAGCATTACGCTACCATTAAGACAGGACCCAACAGAGCAAAGATTAGAATTCCTCACTCAACCGGTGGGCTGGACCAACATTACTAATACAATGCTACTAGTAGTAAAAATAGCAATTAGCCTAAAGGAGACTAAGTACGTAGAAGTCCTAAGAAGACCTACAGGATATACTTACTAGGGTACCAATGGGGGAAAACCCAAGTCCTGTGCACTGAAACCACACGGGAGCTTTTAGCTTGCATTTAACTAGTGCATCCCGCTTGAATTTAGTGCACACCCTTATACTAGTATCCTGTTCATGCAAACACAATATTTGTATTTGTATCATCTTGTGGATGCACTAAGATCACAACAAGGCAGGGAGCGTTTAAGCCTGCTTTCTACTAGTAACAAGCAACTCCCCTGTGAATTTAGTGCGTCCAATATTCTTATTGGTTTTTACTGATGGACCAACAGTAAAAAGTGCCGAATCTGAAAACCAGCCATCGCTTCGGATGCCCTCCCTGATAACGGACTATGGACAGACGGTGCCCATAAAGCGATTACTACTACTACTACTACTAGCTAGCGTGACAATTAGAGCACAAGCTCATTACTCGTACCTGGTATTGAAATTATTGAGTAAAAACTGCAAAAGCTGCAATAGCAGACTAGTACTTTTGTATTCAGGACTGCAGTAGCTATTTGTGAGCTCTCACAGGTGTTGAAGCCAACACTTGCTCTGAAAATTGGAGCGACTATCTAGTAGTAGTAGGAGTAGCTTAAGCAAAGAGTCGAATATTTTGGGCGATTTCGAAGTGATCGGCATCTTTACTCTCTATTACCTATGGCAGCCAAAGTATGAAGCTAAAGACTAAAGACCCTAGCTGCATTACTACTACAATTTATAAAACATATGATAACATATAATAACATAAATTCGCGTCCATACATCAGCATTACAGAAAAAGTTACAGATGTCGATGACCCTTTTGACTTGACCAATTGTTTAATCTTGGAGGTGCTATCGGTTGCGATGCGTTGTGCTCGTGGAGGATATCCAGTGCTTGCTCATACGATTCCTCTGTGAGTGTCGACGTTCGTTGTATGGCGCTTGATTCTTATAAATTATCTTTGCTGCGTTGACGCTTTGGTAGGGTTGGGCGACCACTTCCCCGTTTAGATGAGACTGGAATTCGATGAACTTTACTTGACGATAATGGCAGACTCAGCCAACGTGAGTGGGACGCGCCTGGTGGGATTTGCTCTTGCTTTAGATTCTTTGTATATTTTAAGGGCAGACTTTGCTTCTCCGGTACGCTAGAACGGAAGGAAGAGGATGTTGGAATTGCAGATGTTATGTGCCGTCTCTTTAAACCATCCATTCGACAGCTATGAGCCCAAAATCTTCGGTTATTCATGCTGGCGCCGTTTAGCAAAATCTGAGAGTCAAACGATTTGGCTCTGGGATGGAGATAAACGCCAATGGTGAATGTGGGAGAATTGGCCACCATAGTGTTTTGGCTTACTTTTGGGGAGGGCATTTCGCTTACTTTTATGGGTGAGGTATTTAAAGAAAATAATATGAAATCCGGGACGAGTTTTTGTCAAGATATTTTTCAAGAACATACCCTTCTCAAGCAATCCGACCACGTCTCTGATCAAAACACGCTGCCACGAAAACACAATACGTCAAAATACCAGTTATCGACTTCCTGACAAAAATATTGTTATAATATTCATTCTACAACTGCTACCATACTACTACTAAAACTATTTAACAAATACGAGCAGCAGCAGTAGTAGTAGCAGGCGGGAGTAGATAGGATACACCCTTCTCGATACCAACCACGTTGCTTATGAAAAACACGCTGCAACTTAAGCCAAAAATTTATGACAACAATAATTGAAGCAACTGGTCAATGACTACTACAAATACAGTAGTGTTAAGATTACTTCACAGTACTGTTCCATACGGCCACAGAAATAAATCTAAATAGCGTTGGATTTTTGAGAATTCCACACATACCAGTATCCAATAGATTGGCAAGAATAGAATCCAATTGGAAAAATAAATAATTACCTCTCCGCGCAACTCTGCAATTTACTTGTTCATTTTCTCCGTCTTTGAGATTTGAAAGATATTTGTCGACAATTTCACGCGCTTCACTCAAGAGAACAGTGCAGATCCAAGGCCCGTGCTTTTGCTGCTCAAACTGACACTCTTTGAGCTATCACTGCTGTGGCTGACACTACTGCTTGGGTCTCCTTTGTCCATGTCAATAACGTGATCAAGGGCTTGTCCAAGATTCCAAGATATGCCATCGCGCGAATACTGTTTCCATCAGGTCGACAAAAAAATACCGAGGACGGGAACAACAACGCACTGCCGGCTGAGTTTCACGACATTTCAGTTTGATGATGCGTTCAGACATGTTGTCTAGCTAGCTAGCATCATCGTCTCTTCTGTACAATTCAAACTTCATTTGCTGGTAATTTTAGGTGTATCACATTTAGGAGAGCGGCTTAAAAATGTCTAATATTCGCAACTTTATTCGATATCATTATTTTCATTCCAAGACTTCTTAGTGTATTCAGAATTCAGAACCGCATCAATCTGTAGAAGAAAGGGAGAAATTATAAGGACAGAGTTATAATTTCCAGTGCCTGGCTGCGGTGGTACTAGAAACCTGTCGTCGGATGAGCGAGTTGTGGAGATGATTGGATTTTTTCATTTCCTGGCTACTCGGGGGCCATTGTTGCTGTGGAACGCGAACTCAGCTTCGAAGCTAGATGTCCAAGTGAATAGTACTGCTGCAGCAAAAAATGCCCAGTGATTCATCATCCGATGGTCATATCAATGATGACATTATTTATTTGCGAGGATGATTTCATGCAAAACCTAAATGGCGGCTTTAATTTTCTACCATCTTCGATACTATCTGCTTATTTCGTGAATAATAAAAATTAAAAATAATGATGTGATTAAAAGTTATTTGTTTGTCTACGACACTGTACACATCATATCAATGGTAATAATATTATTTCTATCATCTACGAATGGACTAATAATTATTTAGGTCTGCTTGGTGGTCTACTCTTATCGCTCTGAGTCACTAATCTAAAAGGGACTGAGTCACTGACTCGAACAACAGACAACAGACAACCTGAGTGTGTAGTGCTAAAAATAAAAGAGTGCAAGATAGATGATGATCTTACCAACATTCTTCACAATAACGAAAGTGGTATCATGATACGTCGAACAATAGCCCTGTGCGCTAAAAACATAACCATCCCGCGGCTCTCTCCCACCCACACGCAAGCAAAAGTTACGCAATTCTTGGTCAAAAAAGGCGACTCTGTTGAACCTTACGATACCGTTTTTGTGGTGAAGTGCTCGCCGGATTTTATTACGGAAGGATTTCGCGAAACTCCCGATGAACAAGTCTCCATGATCATTGAAAACCAAGAAGAAGGTTTTATAAAAGAATTAGATGAAACTTGTTTGGGGAAATGGCTAGACGTTGACACGCCCATTGGAATCATCGACGATGACGAAGGGGAAGAAATTGACGGTGACTGGACTTGGCAGGCTTACACACACGATGATAAAAAATAAATCGATAATCACTGAATAATCATTGTTTATAGGTTAAACATTTATAATTCTTCCTTTGTCATCCTCTTCTCCATGAGCGTAACAAATCGAACTGGCTCGTTGATCACTCTCAGTCGGAACTTCTCAAAATATCCCACACTCTCACCAGAATGTTGTACAGGAAATCCCTTCACTAGCTCCTTCGTGTCGGTATCCCTTCTGGAACTAGTCACATGCACGTCAAAGTCCCCACCAATAAAATCCATGCACCCAAAAGATGACAATCTCTTGTCGCGAAAGGATCCTCTAAAAATTCGAGGAATGTTAAAGAAACCACGAAGTGGATGAATGCGTCCCAGTCGCAAATGCATCTTATCTGTGGTCACGCGCGCAAAGGGAAACAACCGCAGTCCTCCACCGTAAAATGGAGAAGTTCCAGCCGCGATAATTCCTGTGACTCCTTCGTACAAAAGTGCCCCTTCCTCGTCGCATTCTATATCCTCCACAATATCGTTGTCTCTTTTCTTCTTCTTTGGGCCAACCTTTTGGACGACATCCCCTCTTCGGTGATCTACCCATAGAGTATCGGGATCGCGAGTTGTTACCTTGACTCGGATATTGTGTTCATTTCGTGCCACACATTTGGGCAGAGTTTTAAGTACCAAGGCAACACAATACCCAGAAACGGAAGAAAGGGTTTTGGTAAACATTTTTGTTCGTATGGCCCACTTTTTGATGCTTTGAAAATCTTGCAGCATCAAGGAATCAAATCCGGCGCCAGCGAAGAAGCAAAGAGTATTTTCTTCTTCGTCTGATTCGGGATAAGATACCTCCATCATCGGGATCTCAATCACGTCAGGAGCTTCATCTGACTCCAAATAATCCTCGCATTTTCTCATTTTTTGTCCAATTTTGTAAAACGATTGTAACATATGCTTCACTTGACGAAGCCGACGTTTTTTCTGTCCGAAAATCTTCCAATTTTGTGGTTTTGCCATCATTTCACTACCCACTACCGATCCGACTCCATTTCCTGTGCCGAGAGGTACGTAACCAACAACTGGAAGTTCCTTCATGGCCTCTTCTCTGGTTAAGAAAGGAAATTGCTCTTGTACAGATTCGACCAAGAAATTGATCATGCTACTCAGGGTTCCATCGCCTCCCACGGGGATGACCATGCTGGTATTCTGGAGCATCAAATCAAACGCTGCTTTCCTGCCTTCTTCCTCTGTTGTGGTTAAATAAACGTGCTCTTTGCCAAAAATAGATACTGCAATAGGCAATAGGTCTTCGCTCACACCACGGGCGTTAGTGTTGAGAATAATGGCAACATTATCGTTGCTGCTGTCATCATCGATAGATGGGACAGAGGAGAGGGGATCGTGAAATTCGTCGGCATCCAGATTAACTCTATTTTTGGGAAGTGATACGGCACTAAATCCACTACTCTGTGCTATGTTGTGCGAGAAAGATAGTGATATACTTAATATCAGGGAGAAGCAGTGAATTGTTTGCGTCATGGTCTTGTTGCTTTATCTCTTGTAATTACAGGATAATTATTTCACTTCGGGCAGCTCTCATAACGTCGGTCGTATTTTGGCTGAAAACAGGTGGAGGCGAGACAACTCAGAGACTACTAGTAGTAGACTACTAAGCTAGTAGTAGTAGCAGTAGACTACTAGCTAGTACTAGAGACTAGTTAGTCTACTGACTGCGGAGTGTCGATGCCATTATTTATTTTGCGATTCGCAAGACGAAGCATGACTGACTGTCGTGCACAGACCTCTCGACTCACCTCTTCAATCAGGCTTGCCTAGTATGCTATGAACATAGTACCTGGTACTCGAGTAGAAATAAATTAAAAATAGAGTAAATAATATTAATTTGGAGTATTGAAGAAATTGTGCGCATGTTTTTTGCTGAAATTGAACTTTGTGTCGTTGCTGGGAACGCAATTCAATCGTGCAGTTTAGCAAGAATAACTGACTTCAACAAGGAGGGTGTACTCGCACAGTGCTTGAGACCTGCATTACAAAACGAAAGAAGCTGCTGGTTCAAAGAGTGGCGCACAGCTACCATTGTTCTTGTCAACGACACTCATTTCCTTAACCACTTCGGCGAGAATAGTCTTCTTCTTGGCAGCTTCTTTTGCCAGTGAGTCCACAGTATCCAAATGTGTTCGCAGTATCTTCAAGACAGCCTCAACCGCATCAGTCTTAGGAGCAACGTTTACCATATCGGCAGCAGTCGTCGACATGATCCAATCCGCCCATACTGGATGCGATTCCTTTAAATATGGAGCTAGACGAGGTAACCACTGCATGTGCAGTCGCCAAAATTCCTTTGGAGTCAACATCGCTATCTTTTTCTCGGCTTTGCCATTCGCCTTGTCGTCCGTCTTGTTAGCGCAAACGTCCGCGTTGACATCTTCCATCGCCTTGCGAAGAGTATTTGCAGGAATCTTGAGATGACGATTGGCTGCCTCAATTTGGTACTCTGAGACCGTTGTTAGTCGTCGATGCTCGTTCTGCACATGGCCAACGACAGCTTTCAAATCAGAGCCAGCCTCTAGGGATATAGGTTCGCCAAATTGAATTCGAACATCTCCGAAGGACTGTTGCGACTTGTCACTAACACAAATCTGCCAGTACAGCTTGACCAGATCCAGAAGACCTAAATCATTCGAATTTTTTGTGGCCTCTTTCATAACTGTGTTGTCGTTGTCGACACGATCATAGTCGATACAAAGAGGAATCAAGGTATAATCGTGATCACCAGGGCTTTCAACGAGAGCCTTCAGGAATCGCGTTTTGGGTTCCTGCAAACGGCCGTCCGGACTGGGCGAGCCTTCAAGGAACGCGGCAAGTGTGGCATGCCGATCAAACTTTTGCTTAATTTTGCCAATTGTTCGCCTGATATCAGGCTCGTCGAATTCTGCATCCGCGAAAACAGTAGGCACATCAATGCCCAAACCAACCATGGAAAATGCAATGTATTTGGCTAGGATGTAATCCATCAAAGATCGATGTGTCGGCGCCAACACAACACAATGTTTTTGCTCTGCCATTGTGTTCTCCAACTTCATCAATGTACGTCCGGTGTGATAGAGAGTTTCAAAATTGACCTCCGAGCTTCCATATGTTGCCCGAATGATCTTGCACGTCACGTAACCAATCAAACGGTTGGTAAATGTTCCACATGGAAGCGTTAGTGCCCACCAAAGATCAAATCGTCCCTTGGGCATAAGCACAAGCTCGTGAATATTTTCAATTGTACCAGGGAACAGTTTGGTCCAAAAATCATGAGTGGCTGTGAACAAACTGATACAGTACTGATTGCTGTTGAGAGACGGTGGGACATCGATCGAGGACTCGAAAAAGTATGGACGAGCAAGATAGGGCCTATACAATGTCAACATATCACTGAAATTGAGTAATTTGGTGACAGGTAACTGATCCAGAATCGATTTGATTCCAGATATTCTGGCCAGCCAACAAACAAATTGTAGGAGCTTGAGAGGACCCAGGTTGAAGACACGATGAAGAGGGTTGAAGAGGATTGGATAATTCGAAGCCAAATCAGTGAGCGCAAAGGATACTGCTGCTTCGGTGGCTGTAAAGTGGTGTTTCAATACGCCGACTGGGATAGACTGTTTCGCCATGCTGATTCCGTCAACAAATTTAATGGGTGAATTGTGTGACCACGTGAGGTTACGAACGCTCAGCTTTTCTCCGGTTGTTTTTGATGGCGCAATCATGGCCTCAAGAATGCATACAGCAACGACGTCCACTGGAATCATGGCAGTTGGCTTCGTATTGAGCGGAGCAAATCGGATGACGCGAGTTCCCCACAACAAAAATAATGCCGTAATGGTAGAAGGTTTGTCGCCATTCCAACCAGGCTCGGGAAGTACCCATGCAGGACCAACAATAGCTGGTCTGACAATTTTCAATTCGTCAACTTTGCTTTTCCTAGTCACCAAGTGTTCCGCGACGCACTTCGTAAAGACATAGTTATTGGGAAACTGGAGCTCAGCCTTGGCCTCCAGCGCCAACTTCTGATCTCCTCGCATCGAGTCGTAAAGCTCGTGGGGATCGTACTTTCCGAGAGGGAACAGAGCCTCTCTCATGGGATTATCGGGTGCTCCACAACCAGGATTCACAAACGCCGTACTGCAGTGCACGAACCTCTTGCATGTGGGCCACTTACTAGCGAGAGCTTGAAGTTGCAGCGCTGGCGAAATGTTGATTCCTGCAGAATCTGCGAGGGGTCGGTTAAAGTTGACATCTGCAGCGCAATGAACGACGTGAGTTAAGTTGGCATCGTTCAACATTTGTAAAGTCTCATCCGACATTCCGCATTTATCCTCTTGGAGGTCTCCCGACTCGGCAGCCACCACAACCCTGCTGTATTGTTCCTGCACTTTGGAAAAGATGGGCTCTGACCTCATTTTATTTAATCTTTGTTCTGCTGTTAAATTCTTTCTAGCCTTTGGGCGAGCCATGACGTAAACCTTGTGATCCACGACTTTACCGTCCTTCTCGGCTTGCGCAATCTCTCGTAGTAGCTGAAAGAGAAAGGCTCGTCCGACATATCCGGTCACTCCGGTCAGTAAAATTTTGCAGGGTACGTTTTTATCTTGAATCAGCTCTTTCCACATTTTGCTGATCCCTTCCGGATTGGCCACTTTGTCAAGATCCTTGATGCACTGAGAGGATTGGGTTTCTTCGTTGACGTATGCAAGATTCTCCATAAGGGGAGAACATTTGCGCAAATCCTTGCCAATGTAATAATTAACAAAACCTACCACCAGGGCCAGAAATGCCATGGTGTAAGCTGCAACGCGTCCCAGTTGATTCCACGAGGGCAGAACAGAGGATAGAAACGCATTCTGATACGCTACCGCCACAACCAGGGTCAGAATCACCCCTTTGACCATGGATTTGCTCATAGGTGCAGTACCGCCGAGTGACGATGTTGTTTCCTCGTTGTTGACAATGCTCAGGGTCATTCCGTCTGTCGAAGCAGCAGTAGAACGTTGACTAAGCACGTCAATTAATTGCCCTCCAATTCGATATTTTCGAATGATACTCGAGAAATAATAAGGAAAAGCAAATGAAAGTGAAAGTGAAAGCCAAAGCCAAAGCAGCCTTTTAAGCTTGTTGACTTTCGTGGCTTTGCTCTGTCTGCAGTATTGTATTTCAACAAGATGCCCTGAACGAACTACCACTTGTACTACAGTGCGGTACGAGAGCAGGCAGTAAGTCTACTGTACTCTCAGAAGAGGGCGATAACTATTATTATTTCAGCTGTCGGGTGCGTGGCCCAATCAGAAAGCTCTGACGGCGGATAAATTCGCCCTTGTTGTTTAGAACGAATGTGTTTACTAAGGTCCCTGGTACCGGTACTGGTTCGGCTGACGAGAAGCGAGGATGGTGGGCACAACATAGACATAAATTTTTCTTGAAGATTCCTTTTCATGAGCCATTATCGTTGCTGAAACCCGACTCTTGAAATGTTAAAAATTCAATTATTTAGTGTATTAATTGGTTTTAAAGTAAGTGACAGCTTATTATGCCTCAAGTAATAAAACAGCTACGCTCAAGGGCGTGAGTGACAGATAGTAAATAGCGTTCTTTGCGAGAATTTTAGTTTCGAGTGGATAGGCGCCGGAGCTCGGCATGCAAATGGTTGGCAGCCTTGTTCAAATCATTGGTACCAGACCCGAAGGACGAAGGAACCCCAAAAGAAATGCGGACATCACCCAAAGATGCAGCTTTCACCTGCTGCAGAACACAGATTTGCCAGTATAGCGAAAACATACCACTGAGGCCGAGATCACTACGACTCTTGGTGGCTTGCAGCAGGATCTCGCTATCACTAATGGCATTGTAGTCCATGCACAGCGGAATGACTGTGAAATCATCAACACCTTCCGTCGCAACAATCTTTTGCAGCGCTTCCACCGGAGATTGTTCTGTGCGTGCATTCACACTGGGGGAGCCCTCCAAAAAGGCAGCCAGCGATACATGACGATCATATTTGGTCGCTCGTTCTTCCAGCTTTTGTGTGCACTTGTCGTCTTCTAATTCGGGTTTTGCCAATACCAATGGGACGTCCATTCCCGTCGAAACCATCGTAAACGTTATGTACTTGACCAAGATATAGTCCATAACGGAACGGTGAGTAGGCGCTAGTACAACGCAGTGCTTTTGTTTCTTCATTGTCGTTTCTAACTCCACCATTTTGTGAAAGAGTGTGTTGACCGTGAGCAGATCTACTTCCATGGTCTTGCAACTAGCCCGCAAAATTTTACAAGCAAAAAATGCAACCATACGAGTTTTGAAATTGCGGCAAGGTTGAGTCAGAGACCACCAAAGGTCCAGTCGTCCTTCAGGCAATATATCCAAATCTTCGAGGCCTTGTATGGTTCCAGGAAACATCTTCGTCCAGAACTCGTGTGTTGCCTTTACTAGGCTTGCATTGTACCGGCTAGTATTGAAAGAATTGGGAATATCAATGGAACTTTCAAACTTGAAGTCGCGTCCCATGTACGGCTTGTAGAGTGTCAACATATCCGAAAACTTGAACAATTTGACAACTGGGACTTTATCAAGGACAGTCTTGATGCCCATCGTTTTGACTGACCAACACACAAACTGAAGAACGTACAGGGGCCCAAGATTATAGAATTGGTGAAGCACATCAAAAAATACAGGGAAGGTGCCCACGATGTCCAACAAAAAGAAAGAAATGGCAGCTTCGATAGCAGAAAAATGACGCATTGTCATGGCAGTTTGAATGCTTTCCTTGGCCATGGCAATTCCTTCTGCAAATTTTTTGGGTGACTTGTGGGACCAAATCAAATTGCGGAAACTTTTAGGGAACTTGTTGTCGCTGGCATGCTTCGTGGCAGCCGGGGCAATCATGGCGTGAATGATACCTGCCGCTACCACATCCACGGGAACCACAGGCATAGGACGGTGGATGAGCGGAGCAAACCGAATAACACGGGTCCCCCATAGCAAAAAGACACCTGAGATTGTGGATGGCTTATCACCGTTCCATCCCTGGTAGGGCAGTACCCAGGAAGGTCCTACGATCGCGGGGCGGACCACGCGGAGTTCCATTTTGGAGAAGTCGTTGTGTCGATTGACGAGATGTTCGGCCACACATTTGGTGAGTACATAGTTGTTAGAAAAACCAAATTCTTTCTTGGCCTTGAGGGCGAGCGTTTGATCTCCTTCTCTCATGGAATCATACAAATCTTGTGGATCGTAGGGTCCCAAGTCAAACAACCCCTCGGGCATTGGATTTTCGTCGGTTCCATTGCCTGGATTGACAAAGGCTGTCGAGCAATGGACAAATCGTGTACATGTTGGCCATTTTTTGGCAAGCACTTGTAATTGAAGGGCAGGAGAAATGTTAATACCAGATGACTCGGGCAAAGGACGATTAAAGTTCACATCGGCGGCACAATGGACGACGTGTGTAAGTTGTGCCTCTCCCAACATGGCGACGGTTTCCTCGGACATTCCGCACCTTGGGTCTTGTAAATCTCCCGATTCTGCTGCCATAATGACACGATCCCACTGTGGCTGAAATGGCGCAAACATGGGTTCATTACGAATGCTTTCTAGACGATCGGCGGCGGACTGGCCTTTGCGTGCTTTGCCCCGCGCCATGACATAGACTTTGTGTGGCAATATTTTTGCTCCTTCCTCTTCTGCTTTACGAATTTCCCTTAGGAGTTGAAAGAGAACGGCACGGCCAACATAGCCGGTGACGCCCGTCAACAAAATCTTGAATGTTTTTTCGTTCTCCTGGATTTCGTCCTTCCATAGTTGGCTCAAACCTTCTTTGTTTAACATTTTGTCCAAATCTTCGAGAGCTCCCTCGGGTGCCTTTTTGGCATCCTTGACCAACTCAGAGAGATGACCAACGGCCGTGGAAGCTTTTCGCAGCGCTCCTCTTCCATTGTAATAGTGAACAAAGAGGACAATGCTGGCGGCCAATCCAGTCACAAACAAGGCCAGTAACACAACGACGGCCGCGAAGAGCTTCGTGGAAGGAATTGTTCTCCACAACAGCGCCACAATCAAAGCCACAATACTGCTTAATAGCAAAGGAGAGACCGTCACTCGGTTCATTTCTTGAGGACTGCTGCTGCTGCTGCTGCTGCTCATCTTTGTTGTTTATTCTATTGCACCCTGTACTTCAATTGGATACTTTCGAGATCGTTTTCGTATCCACTTCACTGCAATTCTTGAGACGAACCAGATGCCGTTACTATTATTTTTGGTATCTTCGGTTGCATAAATAAGAAACACGGTACTATGCACTAAAGTATTTCGGTCGTTTTTGAACAGTAGACTAGTCTACTTGAGTTTATTAAGTACGCTACCTGGTACGAAGCAGCACCAGTATTTTTATTATTAATAATAATGATACAACCGTTGATGACTGTAGGAAGGAAATTCAAAAAGCGAGCAACGGCGACGTAACGACTCCAATGCTGGAGTTCCTGAACGGTCGTGTGTAAAAAATATATTGTTGGAGTTCGAGTTCAAAGGCATTGCCTTGCACTGTACGCACATCAGATCTGTTAACCGCGCAACGCGCACGATCGAAAATGAAATGGAGCATCCAAACCAAGGAAGTAGACTCTACAAGTCTAGCTAGTAGCTAGTAGTAGTAGTTGTACCAGGTAGTCTAGAGTAGTAGACGACGGGTAGTAGTTCTTGTCTATTGCGACCATTGAAAAAAAAGTACTACTACTAGTAGTAGTATCGTATCTCTTCTCATATCTTTAGTGGAAAAGTCTTGTAAAACACAATAATTACTTACGTAGTTTTTACCTTCAACAATGGTATGACACGCAATTCTCTTCCTCCAAGTGAGCATTCTGTCTGACAAAAAGAAGTAGGAAACGATGAGTGGCCGACGGAGGGAGACTATCCAGTTGTCTCTGGGACCCACCGCGAATGCAGTCACAGCCCACTTGATGAACCTGCAAGGTCTGGCGATCGCATCATCCGCTACAGATACATCGTCATTGTCCGTCTGTGATCCTCTGGTGACGCATCGCGTCAATTATCATGATAATGTTTGGGTCCCTCGAGTCTTGATGGTGGACGAGGCTCAGAACCTTTACACTGCCTCTTCTACTGCTACTGGCGGTAAACTGAACCAGGAGTTCCATCATCAAGCTGCAACTACTTCAGAGGTCGCCCATTCCACGTGGGGAGGAGTCGTGGAAGAATTGAACATGAACGCGATCTCGCTGGAAAACTTTACCAATGTTGATACGGTCGTTTCCAATTTTAGCTTCAATTCCAACATCGCCGCCACTGCTAATACTGCTGCTAGTCGGAGATCACCAGAACAGGATTCTTGGTTGAGTTCTTGGCAACAAGCATCGTCGCAACTTGCGTATGCTCCGTATTCTCCCTATCGGGTCAAGGCATCGGATTCATCTCAGTATTACAAGGGTGCAGCAACAGCAACAACAACAGCACAGCAAGAGCCCTCATCCACCTCACGTCATGTCGATTGGGATGATTTGGGAGAAGAAGGACCAGGCGACGGCGAAGAAGAACAAGAACGAGTTGCTGTGTTGAATGAGAGACAGCAAAATCAAAAAGTTCAGCTATGGAATGCCGTGCAGGCGCAGCAACGAGATCAACTATCGAAGTTATGGGGAATTCCAACAAGACCTGCTGCGCCATCCGTACCGCAAGCCCTGATTGACGCGGGGGTGCTACCCCATTTCAAGAAAGGGGAACAAGAGAAAAAGGAATCTTCTGCAGGACCATCCGAAGATGATCTGCACAGCTTGACTTGGATGGATTATTGGATGCCCCCGCGACCATCTCCTCTCACAGATTGCACGTATGGGTTGCCATCCGCATCTGCTGCTTCTGCGTTGGAAGCACCGGCTTTGCATGCTTTCAACATTGCTACCAATGGCAGTAGTAGCAGCCAGTCCAGCATCATTCTTGAAGACATCTGGGAAAAGATACGAATGGAACTCGAGAGAACCGATGCCTGCGAAGGATTCCATTTTGTGACGGAAGGGTCTGGGATTTATGCGGGTATTACGGATTGGTTGCTGCAAGAACTTCAGCAGGAATGCCGTGCTGCGGGACGCTGGGTCTTTCAGATCCACAAGGATGAGAACGAAAACGTCGACGATAATGATAGAGAAAATTCTCTATCCCAACGAAGGACTACGCAATTGGCCAGGGCACAAGCCCGAATTCGCGAACAAGTCCAGCATGGTTTGGCTGTCTCGGGACTCTCAGACAAAGCTCATGCTTTGGTACCTTTGGTGCTGCCCTCGCGAAACGACAAGTCTCTCTTTCGGTCCTCTGCTGAATTGGCTATGGTATTGGAGACGGCCATGCTGCCTTACCGATGCCGAGCAAGTACCCAATCCAATCCTATCACGCGTACTTTGGTTGGTTGGAATTCCATGAATGGTTACGAAGAGGGTGCACCCCCCGGTAGCATGTCTTTGGGTGACTACCTTACGACAGTGCAACCCTCCTCCAGATACTCTCTGCTGGAATTAGATGCTGTCATGACTCCACGTAACCGCCTGCGATTGGGGCAAGTCCTGGCAGCTGGTACGAGCGTCGAACGAGACCCACGTGTACGACCACCAGCAAGCTCTGCAGGATTGGACTTGCCTGGAGCTTGGATGTTAGACGAGCAGTTCGGGATCAATGCCAGTACAGCATTGTCTCCAGGGATTCTCACGAGTCTGTCGCCGAATCACGTTTCCATGCATGATCGCTCTCTTCACCACCATTTCGGACTGTCGACATGTTTGAGGCGCATTACCACGTCCGACAGTCCCGTATTGACCACAAACCAGCAGCATTTGACATGCATGATGGAGGGAATGGGCATACGATACCGACCAGAAACGGCATTTGGATTGGTGACCGCCCAGAGTCTAACCCAGTTGGCAACTATGGGGCAGTACAGCGGGGCGGGATCTTACTGGCAATATCTCTTCCGTGCAGATGGTGATGTTCCTGTCTTGAGTGTATTAGGGAACACTACGCGCATGTATCCACATCTGCATATAATTGCAAAAGACATGAAAGCGGCATTGTCTTTGAAGTCCAAGGGATACTATCAACGAGAAGTTGCCAGTGGCACGCTCCCAGAGCTCGACGACTGTGATGAAGCCATTGAAAGCTGTTTGGACTTGCGTGACACCTATGAACCTCCTAGTGGCAGCGGACTTGTTGATGGTGATGGTGACTTGTATTTTGATGATTGAGGATCCTCTTGTTATGATAAATGTTTGACATCAAAGGTAAGACTTGACGGAAGACTTCGTCATCGGTTTCATTTGCTTCTTGGCAATCGGTAAAAATCAAACAGATCTCCCTATGAAGATAGTATCGTCGGGCGGACAGAGGTAGCCTCAGGGCCACCATTGTTGATTCGACGCTAAGTGTACAAAAAAAAAGATCTGAGGGTTGATTTGATAATCTCGCGTTTGCAACTTTGTTTGCTTCGTTCGTAAAGTTTGTCGATGTTGTTGCTCTCATGTACTACTATACCTGGTCGGCTACATCCATCCAAATGACGACCAAACCTATTTATCTACATTCTCGGACTGCTGATATGGCGACACAATACACGCTGATTCTTCGGATGGACTGGATGAGCAGGCCAGGCTAGCAGACTTGTGCATGCCTGCATTCCCTTGTCTTCTCTGACTTGCAGCTGATTATAATTTTTTTCTCTTTTTGCAGGCATTCGTAGAATGAAGCTTAAATATTCATAATATAGAAAGTATATAGAAAAAGTATTCATAGAGAGCTACGGTCCAATCAAGCTGCTGCATTTATGGTGGACAATACTCCATAGAGCGGGAAGCTACTTTCACACAACTGTATTGCACTCAAGGGAATCAGCGCAAGTCCGCAGCACTCTCTTCGTAACTCCTTCACTGTCTGTTCGCGCATGATGCCCACGTTCAGTGCCAGCCACCAGCTTGTCCTCATAATTTAAAAAAACATAAATCGTTCATGCTGTGCCTGTTCGATTGTCCACGACATCATCTTCTACTCCAGAGCTTGGATAACTAATTTGCGCACATACGAGCTCATTATTTTGGCCGCTTAGTAAAAATGCCAATCGCTACCTAGAAGTCTTTGGTCTTTGATAAACAGATGTAAAGTAAGTATTACTAGACGAGTAAACTAAATGGGCGTAGAGGCACAAGAGATGACCCGAGTACGTATTGTTCATTATTGCTCGGAGAACATGTCGACGGACTCACCTAAATTCGACAGCTGCACACACACATAACAGTCAGTCATCCTGCACCACGCACTACTCCCTCTGCTTTTCCAGCAGCAGAGAGACACACTCATGCATGTATAAATAATATTCTGGGTTGTTTTCTTGATCGCCAGCAGTATTTGTTTTGTCTTGCAGCCATAAAACAAAAAATCATTGGCCAATACTCTAATTGATTACGGTCTACAATCGATGCGAACTGCATTTTTCTTGGTGGCTGAAAGAAAAACTACCGTGTGCGTTGTGCATACTAGTAGTAATTATTTCAAATCAAATCAATATCCGTGGTATAATACGCCACCTGATCCCATTGCAAAGACATACCAGGCAAAATAGACAGCCAGTACGATGCAACATAGCAGCAGTGCTTCGATGTAGATGGATCGACCTGCATCTTGTTTGGTGTCAACACAAAGATCTGTTGTCTTCAGATCTGTTGTAGTCTTGGATCTGTCGTTTGCGGACGTTTCCTGGTTGCCCGACATCTTTATTGGCGTACGTTCTGATGAAACGATTATGGGTCTTGTGCAGGTTTTTCCTTTTTAGTAGTAGTCTCTGGAAACGTACTTATTGTATCAACTCTCGAGAGTGTTCGTTCGTTCAACTTTTAGATTGCTGTCGAAAATTGAACGTCAAAATGAGAAGAAAAGAAGGAGAGCTTCCATGACAGCAAGATGTCTTTCTGAGCCTATTTGGAACGCCGGGCATAATATTTAAAAACTGGTTTGGGTTATGAGTTTGCAAGTTCGAGCCATTTTGCATGGCATTTTTTCAGATCCGAGAGGCGGCTCACTCCAAAATAAAATAGCGCGGACTTATTAGTGTAATCTAGCTAAGGGCTTGCAGTAGAAGCAACGTGCTTTGCCTACCAGCGGTTACAGAGTAGTTTTCCCTTTGCCGCCATCATTATTTAATTTTATTCCTCCTCATTATCTTCTTCATCAACGGTACTCTCCGTCCTCTCACAATTTCTTTCATATTATATTATTTTCAGCTCCAAAACATCGCATTGCCACTGCAGTGCTATTGTCCTATTCCACAGTAAAGTAGTAACAATAACTGAAAGCAACAAGATTGAAGACCGTTCACTATCCATCGAACCATTACGATCGTGAATCATAATCTCACCTGTATCTGGCATCTGGCATCTGGCGTATCCCATTTTAGATACTGCTACTCAGCAAAGTCAACTATATTCCGCAGAAACCTCATAGCAGCTCTCCAATTCTCGGATAAGCTGATATTACGCATCTATAAAAACACCAACATTATGCCTCCCCGAACCCGAACCAACTCATCCGATAAACCGAAGCGCGGCGGAGATGCAATACAAGAACCTTCCGCTAAGAGACACACTCGTACCTCTGCTCGAATTGTCGTCGAATCGAAAACTGTAGCTACTGCAGCTGTTTTTGCGACACAGAAATATCCAGACACTGAGTCTCCCTTCCAAGACTCCAGCAGCGGCAAGATCCAGGCCATCACTCCTCTATCATCAGCGAACTACAACCGAACCCCTGGTCCTATTCGACGACTCCAACATCAGGTCGCTGCACCTCCAACCGGCATTCCATTGCCGGCTCAAGTTCCCAATATCTTTCACTTTCCCAAACATGCCTACGTTGCCTGTCAGTGCAACCAGGCGGGTGCCAAGGCACCCATTGTTCCTTGCGCTGGTCGATGTATCAGTGCTGACCACATTCATAACTACGGCTGGGAATACAAGGTTCTATTAAAGGAGGCTGAAAATCGAGAATTCGATAGTCCCCAAAAAGCCTACGGCAAGGATCCCTTGGAGCCATTGGTATCTTCGGGTATTGTTCCCAAGCCTGCTTTGAGAACTCGTGAACAGTCGGAATGGGCCAGTTATGATTCTATCAATTGGGATACTCACGAGTACATGGATCGACAACCAGATCTCAACATCAAAATGAGAGTCATTTTGATTGATTGGATCGTTGAACTTGTTGAAGAGTACACACTGTCCGAGTACACATATCACCTCGCTATTACATTGATTGATAAAGTATTGGCCTGTACAACTTCCGACTTGGGCCGAACAGATGCCAACTTTTTTGTTGCCCGAGAGATGCTCCAGTGTTTGGGATGGTACGTCTTGCTTTGCTTTTTGCCGGTTTGGAATTCGTTCTTTTCTAGTATCCGTTCGGGCTGACTTTTTGTGCTCCCTTGCATCGTCCAACAGTGCTTGCACATGGATTGCTGCCAAAATGGAAGAAGTAGAACCTCCTTGTGTCGATGACTTTGTTTACATTTCGGACAATATTTATACCGCCGGACAGATTCGAGGCATTGAGCTGGACGTCGTGACGACATTGAAGTTTCGTCTGAATCACGTGACACCTTACTCCTTCGTACACGAATACCTCCTTGCAAGTGAGCAGAGTAGCCGCGGTAGCAGTGGGTTTCCTTTCGGGCCAGCTTTTCATCCTATCATGCGTCACATGGTCGATTATCTGATGGAACTCAGCCGATTCCCCCATGAATTTGTGGATGTCAAGCCCAGCCTAATTGCTGCTGCCGTCATCTTTTTGGCTCGTGCAACGTTGGGGATTCGAGGCAAGGCGGATGACGGCGTCCATGAAAAGGGTTATTGGACGAAAACACTGCAATTCTACACTGGCTATTCTGTGGAGGAGCTCAAGGACACTGTACTTATCCTCCTCACCTACCATCAGAGTGCCGAAGAGGAATCGTTGAATGCAATCTACAAAAAATTCAGCAAGGCCAAGTTTATGCATGTCAGCACTAAGACTGTGCTCTGCAACGATGTTCTTGATCTAGATGATTTTGTCTCCACCGTCAGTCTCTCATAGACAACGGCTAGCAACTAGATTGAGATATTCGGGCTCTTTCGATCTCGATAGAAACTAGTACTGTCTTCGTAATTGTTGCAACAGCTGTAAATTTTTACCCCAGGCTCTCGGGGTGAAAAAGAATTAACCCTATATTTGTGGACCTTTTTTCAGTCTTTTCTTTCTTTTTAGCGAGTGGCCACACTAGTACAAAGGCAAAGCTGCGCTGAGACGCTCTAACTAGCCATCTACCAGGTACTCTCTGCAGAAAGCATCGTGACTATTCGTAGATCCGCTAACTAGCTAGACTAGCAAGCAGATTCTGTAAACTTTTGTCGCAACGGATCGAAAAAAGAACATAACTGAAGAAATTATTTTTTAGTGCCACGTTTGATCTTAGACGTATTTTTCTTGTCGCTATGTGATCATGATGTAGTAGTGGAAGATGGGTTTAGAGGACTGCTAGCTGGATAGAGCAGTTGACTCCGGACCTACCAAAGCCGTCCCATTCTAGCCTTTTTACGTCGACAGACGATTCAATCGGGGATTCGATTTTACAGTAGATAGTACCGGACCGTAGTACACCAGCCAGTATCTACCTGGTACAATTATTTCATCATTATTTTTGATGAGAGCAAGCTGGACGTCTGGTCATCAACCAGTCCTGCGTGGGGACTACCATTTCGCGGGACAGGGATCGACCATTAAACCAAATTTTGTCCTTTTAATTACTACTCTACTACTAGCTAGTATTATTATTTTGCGACCGAAGATGCCTGTCGGCTAACATTAACTAGCGCGCTGGCTAGCATTAACTAGCATGCGGAGTGAGGAACAAGAACAAACTGGTCAAGTGAGTAAACAAAAAGCGATCAAGTGCAACGACAGTCCTGCAAGGACAACGAGGCATCCAGGATCGCAAATACCCCAACTAATCATAATGAGTGAATAACAATGCAAAATGTCCACCGAGACTATCATAGTTTCAAGATTCATTAGCAGAAAAGCAAAAATATCATTTAGTATAAAATAAATAGAAATGTGCAGCATTACGAGCTCCAAATCGCCGCGGCGCTACTTGTCTAGCAGAAGCCAAAGGAACAATTCATGGCTGACCTCGGCCATGATCGCAACTTCCATTGTCCTTGGCTCTCTATCGACCCATGGATTCCCTGTGAATTTCTCGGCTGTGTCTTATTTTGCCGCGGCAATGGCTGTCATCCTTGGCTTTCTGGCTTCTCTCGCGTTTTTCATAAATTATTATTCAGGAGAGAATCTACGTGAATGCTCACCTATTATCCGGCACCTTGCTTCAATGTCTAAAAAGTCGGCATCCGCTGAATCTCTCGACGCCCTCGACAAGATCGCCAACCCTGAAGGCATACACCAACTGTGGAAGGAGCAAGTCGTGAGCAAGGGGGAAGGTTTTCACATTCTTCTCACCGGCGCCACAGGATACGTTGGTAGGGCTTTCTTGTACCAACTTCTTCGAGAAATGGATAACGTGTGGTCGGACGACACCGAGAAGAAGGTTTCCCACAAGGTGTATGTCATGGCTCGTGCTAAGGAGAGAAAGAATCTGAGTGCAGCTCAGCGCTTGGAAGTGATTCGAGATGAGCCGTTATTCGCACCGTATAAGCACATCTGGAACCAAGTAGTTTTTGCGGCCGAATCTGGTGACCTTCAAGATGCGAACTGTGGAATGAGTGATGGCGTCTTGGACATGCTTGCCAATGCAGGTATTACCCATGTCGTTCATTGCGCTGCTGACGTCAACTTCAATCGCCCTCTAGCTGATTCTGCCGAAATTAATATCTCCCCTGCTCTGCAATTGACATCCTTGGCGCAAAAATGGCCTACATGCAAGCGTTTTATCCACTGTTCCACTGCCTTTGTAAATCCTGGGACGGGCTCTCAAGTAGACCCGATGAGAGAGAAACTCTTTTCTCTGGGCAAATATGATCCACAAGACCTCTATGATTCAATGCGTGGTGATCAGCAGCTCGCCCTGACGGTAAAGGAGGAATTGGGGTTCTCCAACAACTATGTTTTCACGAAATGCGTTGCTGAACACTTAATAGTCCGCAGTATCAAGAAAATGGAACTCAAGGTCGTTCGACCAGCCATTGTTGGACCAGCTTGGGCTCTGCCAGAGCCTAGTTGGAATGGGGACAAGCCATCGACTGTCACTGCTCTTTTCATTCTGTGGGGTGCACGTGTGGTCCGAATGGCACCTTTGACTTCAACCGGGATGCCCATGGTGCCAGTGGACGTTGTTGCCAATGGAATCATTCATGCAATGATCTCGCCCTCCACACTGTCGTTGAAGGGAGACAAGGTCAACCAAGGAGATAAACCTCCCGTCTCGTTCCGCAACTTGATCTGGTCACATAGATCAGCCAAATGCTGTATAAGTGGCATCGACATGGCCAGAGTTGCGATCCTTGCAGGTGTTGCCAAAATGCATTTCTCGGCAACAGAGACAGCCATTTCCTTTGCCCTCACTGATCTGGTTTACAACGTTCCTCAACTTTTCCCAGTCTTGCATCTTATCTTCAACCTTGGTCCATTGTACATGTTGAACTTCATTTGCTGGGTTACCAAAACCTGCGGCATTAGCTCTGTGTTAGAGCACGTCCCAGTTGTCAAACTTCTACGATTCAGTGATATGATTACTCTCTACAAACCCTACATGGGCCGTGATTACTACTTTGAGAGCTCCATCAATGTTCCGGAGGCCATGGACATGATGTACTATACTGCCTGTCTCTTCAAAGCAACGCATTCATTCATTTCCAAACTATTTCCAGGACATGTCGAGAGCCTTTCGGAGACGGAATTACTTCCAAAAGGTCGCCTAGATCTGTGGTGGGCCTTGACAAGCCCATCTCGCAATTTTAAAAATCGCATCATGGCTTACTTGAGCTGCAAGATTTTGCGGGCCATACACGGAAGCGTCATTTTAGATGTCGACTCAATGGAACATGTTTTTGAGTGCATGTTGGATTTGGAAGAGTCTATTAAAAAGAACCAAAAGCAATGTGTACTCTTGGCTTCAACCTATCAGTCTTTTCTCGATAATGTGCTTGCCAAGTTTGTACATTTTTCCGTGGCTGGCCTAGGGATCGACGTTCCTACTACTATTGCAGATACTGAATTTCAAAACACTTGTCTTGGTGCTAGGCTCGGTGATATCCAGTCCCAATATGATCGCCACGCAGCATTGGCGGCAAATCTGTGCGCTCCTCAAGCCTCGGAAACGTTTCTTCGTACTCTTGCGAACAGCAAAGAAGACTCGGATTACACTGTTGTTCCGTTGTGTATGGAGTATTCACAGGAAATGGGGCCAGCTTTGGAGCAAGCATCGGGAAAGGAACTCGGCTTGGTGGATATGTTCCGACTCTACTGGCAAATCTGTATTCGAGGGCAGTACCAGATACGTTTTGGAGGATCACGCATCTCTTACGGAAAGCCGAAAACCATGAACGCCTCTTCTGACTTCAAGGCTGTGGTTGCCCACGTCCGATCAGAGCATCGTCGCTTGTTGTCGGTTTCGAACATTGATCTGGAAACAATCGCTGTTACCACGAATGTTCCCGCGGGCATTCTGAAAGATGATGTCGCGACAGTGCGAGCGCCTTTCCAAAACGAGGAGAGCAAGATGGATGATGGACAAGAGAAGAAGAAGCTTCAATATGTTATCATCCCAGATATCCGTGTTAATCACCAGAGTCTCCATGAGTCTCATCCGGCGTGCGCTACATACCTGGCCGGTGAAAAAGGACTTAGCCAGACAATTATGGCACCACATTATAATGGCGATATTCAGGCGGCCATCAAGGATGCGCCATCTATGTTTGAGGCCGCGAACTATTTGGCGGCTCGAGCGAAGGTTTCTTTGCTGCAAAAATATAATTTGGAGAATCCTAGCGCTCCCGAACTAGTCAAAGAAATGGAGACGCTTGATGGTAAAGTCAAAGATAGAACTGGCGTGTTCATCTTTGAGGCAGCAGCTTCTATCGCGGTTCAAAAGCGAATCGCTGCCGTTGAACCATGTGACAGCGACGAGGAAAAGAAGGACTGTCCCTACGAGGAGGCAGCGCGCTAGAAGGCTGCACGCATCCTTGTGTGACAGGCAATGTCATATTATTTCTTCAATTTGTATAGATAATATGCGCATAACTTTAAATGTTTTTTCACTACAGCACCGCATGATTGTTGACGCGCTATGTGTAGAGTGTGGAGGCTATGGTAATGCGCATCGAGTTTTCTTAGCTACTCGGAGCAGTCTAGTAGTACTCGAGCAGTCCACTACAGTAGAGTAGCTACCAGCTAGTAGGGTCTAGTCTCGTCTCAGTAGTAGTACTACTACTACTACTCTAGCTAGAGTAGTAGCTACTACTACTAGCTACGGAGTAGCTACTAGTAGCTAGTCTACTAGCTAGAGTAGTCTACTACTCCGTAGTAGTAGTAGTACAGGAGAGGAGGCGTTTATTTGCTCGGCTTGCCTTCTTGTTGGAATGGACGAGTACAGTAGTACGTAATCGTACGATAATAGTTCACCCGGGCATCGTGAACCTTCCGTAAGTTGCATCGTGATAATATCATTGTTGGCGAAAGTACCTAACCCACTGGTTATGGGTCCTATGAATCCTACGTTTCAAGGCACTACTAGTAGTATCTAGTAGGACTGATATCAAGTAGTGATATCAGAGTCCTCTCACTTT
>Ga0100391_1000967_pt1 | contig 32759 bp, 51 predicted proteins | sample CryGeymeta201515_FD_81541 | JGI IMG/M metagenome (GOLD analysis project Ga0100391, IMG submission 81541) | Groundwater microbial communities from Crystal Geyser aquifers in Utah, USA - Crystal Geyser metaG 2015-15 | ecosystem: Environmental > Aquatic > Deep subsurface > Groundwater | place: USA... | reverse complement strand
TATCAGTTATAAGCTCTGACTTCGAGGAGCATTATTTTGTATCTTTTAGTACTTGATGGCAGTGTCTTTTGTGATTTAGTATTATTTTTTTTGATAATTACAAGGAATATATTTTTGGTTTTTATAATCGCCAAAACAAATTGTGCTAATTTTCTAAATCGAATTGTGTTAATTTAAAGTACATGCGCAAAAATACAAAAACAGCATTACAATAATATTGCAATGCTGTTTAAATAATGTTGCAGCTTGTGCTAAAGTATAAGTAAAACAATAGCCACCGTGCTGCCTGCGAAGCCTACAAACTTGAAGGTAAAAAACAGCCAATCACTTATCTTAATTGTATCGGATTGTGCTACTGTGCCGCGATACCAGAAGCCAAGCTTCATAAACCAGTTCCAGCAGGCATCGAACCAGAGCCATCGTACAAATGCAGCCCATATACTTATCCATAGCAGCCACCAGCTTAGTCCAAATATCCAAAATGCAATGTTAGCAATCACAAAAGCTTTGATAAAGGCATCCTGGGCGTGCCACAAGCGACTATAAAACTTGTGCTTGCTTATCATCTCAGCACGGGTTTCGGGCGATAGGTCGCTGCGCTTGCTGTTAGCGTAGTAGCTCTTGTCCTTGTGCGCCCATGTGTCGTGCAGGGCATCTGCTGCGAAGTAGGTAAGCAAAAAGACAAACAAGTAAATTATTATGAAAAGTTCAGGTGTCATAGCTGTTGGTTTTTAAGTAAATTCAAAATGTTCGCCATTTTTTACAATTACTGTTTGAAAGGGAAACCCGTCATCGGGTATTTGTTGTATTTGTTGCATCAGGTAGTCGCTGCCTGTAAAGATTATGCCTTTTTCGCCTACGTGTGTTATCTGAAGGGTCATCACATTACCGGATTTGTTTTTGGGGTATTGCGATACTTCAATTTTATACGCATTGACTATTATTGTGCTGTTAAGCACTTTCATCATCTTTATTTTGTCGCCTATAAATACGTTAGCAACGGGTTTTACCTCAAAGTCTTTAAACGCTTTCATTGGCAAAATAAGCAGTTATTTCGTCTTTAATTGCTTTGCGCTCGTTGATGAAGTTGATGTAAGGCTGCATGTAGCTTACGGGTAAAATACCTTCTTTTGCTGCATTGTAATCGTTGATTAACTTAGCTTCGGCGGTGGATGGCCAAATTGATGTGATTACCGCTTCGGTTACGGTTTCGCGAGTTGGCTTATTCCACACCAGCACTTCGTAGCATTTCCATGCTGTGGTTTCTTCGCCTTCGGGATTCTCTCGTGTAACTTGTTCTATCGCATACCTGTACAGGTGTGAACCATTTCCAACCGCTTCGAGTTTGGCTGGCTGCTGATCATATTCTACTTTTTTCATCGGTATAGGGTTTTTAATAAATGTTTACTGTTGCAATGTTTAGCCCACCCCTCATAGCTGCATGTTTGTGCTTTAAATTCGGATGAGCTAATATCTTTTTTGTTTAGTTTAGAAACTTTACGGGCAAAACTTTGCTTTATTCTTTTGCGAAGCATAATGTGTGTATGCCTGAATACATATCCTACAAAGTCAATCCCGCGTGCTTCAACAGGGAATACCTGATAATTATCTTTTACTTCAAGTTTTAAATGTGTATTGAGATAATGCTCGATTTTTTTAAAGAAATCGTGCAGATACGCTTTATCTTTATGCAGGATAACTATGTCATCGGCATAACGATAGTAATATTTAGCGCCTAAATCTTCTTTTAAATAGTGATCGAAATAGGTAAGGTATATGTTTGCAAAAAACTGCGACAAATAATTGCCGATAGGCACTCCGGGTGCTGATGCAATTATTTCATCGAGTAGCTTAAGTAGCTTTACATCTTTAATTTTACGCCTTACTAATTGCTTTAAAATGTCGTGATCAATTGAAGGATAAAACTTTTTGATGTCAAGTTTTAAACAATATTGTGTGTTTTCAATGTCTTTTAAATCGCTTTTTAATTTTTTAAACACTCCATGTATCCCTTTGCCTTTAATGCAGGAATAGGTGTCGCGTGTAAAAATATTTGTCCATATCGGCTCCATAACGTTCATAATAGCGTGATGTACGATGCGATCAGGATAATAGGGCAGCCTGTAGATGGTTCGTTTTTTTCCGGCATCTGTAACCATCGAAAAAATATGGTATTTTGAGGTTTTATACGCACCTTCTTCAAGAAGATTTTGCAGCTTGTAAATATTAGCATCTCTGTTATTGTCGTGCCTCTTAACGCCATAGCTGCGCATCTTGCCCTTTCGAGCTTGCTCGTCTGCATGCCTTAAGTTTTCGAGGCTTACAATTTTTCCGTACAGATTACCAATTCTTTTCATCTTACCATATTTGCTATTCAAACTCAGAGCCTTCGCCTTGTGAGGCTACCAACACTGTTTATTTGAACATGTTATTTTTTGCCAAGAGGCAAGGTCTTACTTTCTGTAAAAAAATAGCATTGCTGAGACCCGATATTCGCATTCGTATTCGAGGGCGAATTATTCGAATTCGAGTAACTGAAGCCTGCATTCGCGCCATTATTCGCATTGCCGCTGAACAGGAGAGTAGAAAGTAACAACCCATTATCTAAAGAACTTTTTTAAAAAATCACCCGCGTGCGGCCTGCTTAGGCAGGCAGAAAGCAAAGCCGAGACCCGATCTTCGCAGACGTATCCGAGGGCGAATTATTCGAATGCGAGCAACCGAAGCCCGCATTCGCGCCAGTATTCGCATTGCCGCCGACCAGGAGAGTTCTTAAGGATTCACCTGTTGCAGGTAGCGATGTGTAGTTATAGTCGCACCAATAGGTTGATGAGCCGCCGCCAACTGCAATAAGTGGTGCAATTTCACCCGGAACCATCTCTTTAATGTAGCCATTTACGCGTGCTAATTCTCCCTTAAGGTCGTAATTAGTGTAGTTGCTATCATTCCAATCGGCAGGGTCAGCAGCAACGTACAGCTTGCTGGTTGGGTCTGCATCAGTATCAGCTCCAATTCTTACATTTTGGCCGTCTGGATTTTTCCAAATATGTCCAAATGGCAGCTCAACACCTCTGTAGCGGTTTACTTTAGTTACTAATCCTTCGGCACTGTTATAACCATCAGGCATTGTAAAATCTACCTCGCCTGTGCCGCTTGCAAGAGTATTGCTGTATCCGCAAGTGATAAAAGGATAATAGCTATTCCAATTATTCCAATGGGTTGCGTTCAAATTGCTAACCCCATCGCCTAAGCCCCCTTGCTTGTAGCCATTTACATCAAGGGCTGCATTCACAGCTTTTTGTGAGTTAAGTGTGTTATACTCAACAACAAAGAGCCAAGTCAGCTTCCAATGCGCGAAATAATTGTACATCTCCCATCCTGCGCCTCTGTTGCGTGCGTAGGTGCGGAAATTGGTGCGAGAAAGTTGTGTTGCAGGCATTCCTAACAAGCTACGATCTTCGGCATCCCAAGCGTCATTGTTGTTGCCACCTCTGTAGGCTGCTGTTGAATTCACAACAGAGCTTAGGTAGTTGTCGGCACGCCTCACAGATGCTTCAAGGGCACTTACATACTGACCCGGAGATAGTGAGAAGCCCGGAAGTTCAAATTGGCTAATTTTCATCCGCCATTTAGTGCCTTCAGTTTCAAATGCATAATAAAATGCAGGCAGCCACACCATCACCTGTCCATCAGTGCCATCAAGGTTGCTGTCGCCACCTGTTAGCTTCTTCGTCCAATCAGAAGGGTTAAGCCTATAGTTTTCAACGCCATTATCAGCAAGCAGACAGGCGTACATCAAATTATGGATAGGCAGTTCGCGGTGCAGGTCGCTATTTCCTATGCGGGTAAGATCAGGGGATGATACCGTGGTATCACCTTCCACCCCATACCAAAGTGGATAACTACCAGCAGTTACCACAAGTGCTTCAACTGCATCCTTATCCGCAGCAACAGCAACGCGGTCAGCAGCAGTTGCAACGCGGTCAGCAGCGGTGGCTGTACGATCAGCAGCAGTAGCCGCTTCCAAATCAGCCTGTATCTGTGTAACGGCAGACTTCTTTAATAATTCAAATTGTTGAGCGCTCATTTTTTATCAGTTTTAATTCGTTACTAATTCAATTGTTACAGCATCGTATCCGGTTGTGCTTTCGCTCACAATTAGGTTTTCGCCTATTGCAACCAACACGCCTTCGGTATCGTCGCTTACATATTGTATAAAATTTGAAAGCCTGTTGGCAGCACTTTCCACAAAGCTCATATTATCAGCCACTTCGTCAATGTTAGCTTTATTAGCATTTACTTCATTGATATTCGTTTCGTTAGCCGCAACAGCATCAATGTTGGTTTTGTTAGTAGCAACATTATCAATGTTAGCCTGGTTAGCCACAGCAGCATTAATGTTAGCTTCGTTAGCAACAGCAGCATCAATGTTCGTTTTATTGGCATTTACAGCATTGATATTTGCTTCATTAGCTGCTACGGCATTCAAATTAGCGATATTGCCAGCTACTTCATTCACATCAGCGATATTGTCGCTAACGGTTTTAATCTTACTGCTTGCACCTAAATCGAGATCAGTGGCAACAGTGTTAACATCAGCTACATTGCTTGCAACAGTATTCACATTCGCAATTGCATCGCTCACGGTTGTGATAGCTACCAGGGCAGCTTCAACGGTTGTAACATAATCCAGGTTGCTGTTAAGGTTTACGATAGCAGCCAGCTCGGCATGTAAGGCAAGCAGCTGCGTGCGTATGTCATACAAGGCATTGATGGGGATGGTGTCGCCTGCAACAGTGTCGATGTTGGTGAGATCGGCATATATTGTATCAATTTCAGTTAGCCTGGCATTGAGGGCATCAAATTGTTCGGTGCGGTCAAGAATGGGTTGCAAGGCCTCACGAGCTGTTTCAATTGCCTCATAGATGCTTTCATAAAGGTCTTTGAGCAGCTCATTCATGCGTTCGCCTTTTGTAAGCAGATCGGTGCCTACATATTCATCCAATTTCTCATAAAAAGCTATTTTGTCGAGTGCCATATCTGTAATTATTATAAGGTTGCTAATACTGTTTTGATTGTAAAGTTGCCAGGACGCACCTGGAACAACACTAATTCGTTGTTAACGGTGTAGGCAACATTGCTGTCGTCTTTAAAATTCGTATAGGTGCCGTTTGTGTTTGCCAGGTATGCTGTTTTTAGAACAGGAACCCCCGGATCGGTAGAAGGCACTGCCATGCCTGCAAGTACATATTCATCCTCCAGCACAGCAATAATTGCTTCAATAATATCCAGCCTGTCTTCATGATCTGTTACGATAGGTTCAATGATGTCCAAACGGCCATCCAAAGCTTGATCTGCTGACTGCCTTGCTGTAGCTTCGTCATATATTGCTAAATTCCTGGCTGATGTTTCGTTTGCAATAAGTTGTTCAATGCTTTCGTAAAGGTCTTTGAGCAGTGTGTTTAAAGTATCACCGCGCAAATCGAGGCTGTTGCCTACGTTTGTGTCGAGTGCTGCAAATACTTCTGTTTTTGTCAATGGCATAGCTTTATACTTTTATTTCAATAAATTGTCCTTCTAACTGATTCATCCGGTCGTGATAACTCACGCCATTTTCGAGCAGGCGTTTGGCGCTTGGCACTGCATCGGCATCACTTATGATAATGCGCATATCTGCCTTTGCATCGGCAATAAGGGCATGATAGTTTGATCGGGTTTGGCTGGTAAGCGCTTTAATAATATTTGCCCGGTGCTCGTTGAGCGGTAAGTAGGTACTTCCGCCTATTCTGCGCCATCCGCCTGGCTGAAAGTAATTATCGAGTAGTATAGCACCCCTGTAAACATTGCGCAGGTTGTTTATCTCGGAGCCATGCACAACAATCAGGTCTTTTTCAAAGTCTTCCAGGTAAGCGCTGTTATTGCTTACTGTAATTTCATTATCGTTTTCGTATTCGTTGCCTTCTTCATCATATACCTGCACTTGCACGTCTGTCCAAATTGATGCGCTTACATCTGTATCAGTTGTAACGGGCACAAATAGCCTTATTTCGAATTGTCCGGCCAGCTCAATGTCGTCAGTGAGCAGGTCAAATGTTCTCAATTTTTTAGTGTAATCCTGATAATCGGTATTGCAACTAATATTATCAAACAGTATAACGCCGTTTTCGGCACGGGCGCCTAATCTTAGGTTTGTTGGTGTGGATGTCCAGGTAAGGTATAAGCCATCGTCGCCGCCTACTGCATAAGTAAGGTATCTGTCAGCTGATGATCCGGTCAATTTGATACGGACATACATTTGTGCCAATGCTGATTCGTCGATGCCTATAATGCCATATTTGAACGCAATCCTTAACTTCTCAAGGCTATTCATATAATAATAGCTTGTTTGGCTTAGGTGCATATCGTACAATGCTGATCTGCCAGGCAGATAGGCATAATGCACTACTTCTTTGTTTTCGCGCTTTTTTACCGCAAAACCAGCCGGAACAAGGCCTGTTTGTGTCCAGTCGGTTAAGCTATTGGTAAATTGACCGTTTACCACTAAATTTTCAACCAAGCCCTGATCCTCACTAATTACATAATTGCGATAACCCCTGATAAGCTCTAAACTTAAGCGGCTTTCGAACCAGTAATCTGCCCTTAGCAAATAGCGATATTGTGTGTCGGTTCCGGCTATCCTTGCTCTAAAATCACCTGCGCGATAGTCGCCGGTGCGAAAGTCGTCGATCAAACTGGACGGAATAGTAACTACTATTTCATCACTTCCCAGGGTGCTGTAAGCTATTATATACCACAGAGCCTCACGCTGAAATACACGGCATCCAAATAGCAGGCTATCCAGTATATCATAACAGCTTTTGCCTTCGAGGTAGTCAACATTAACCAGCGAATCAAGATAATGCTCTCCTTTGTCGGCTTCCCAGTTAATTGCGTGTAAAACGGGTAATTCTAAATGAGTTACTTTTTCAAGAATATGACTAACAACTTCCGCAATTGTTTGATATTCTGCAATCCAGCCTGAAGCTTTTTCTAAAGGTATATCTTTTAAACCAGTTAGCATGTCGGTTGCCATAAATTCAACTGCAACAGCCACGCCATCAGCTGATCGTTCTTCTTCCCAGGTGTCGCCTACTAAAAAACCGCGCCAAATTTCATTTCCGTCTTTATAAATTTGTAAGCGATTTTTAAACTTATCGCTGTCGAACAGATCCGCAAACTCGCCTTCAGCTTCCTGATAAAAGCGAACGGTTGCTGTGCTTCCGTATAGAGTAGGCAGCTCCTGTCCGGCATTGTCGCCCCAGGCTATTGTAAGCGGGTTGCTTTGCCCGTCGCGTTCTACAAAATCACCTGTATATCCGTCCTGCCACACCTCAATTGTTGTGAGTGCTTCGTTTATGTCGCGGTAATGTATTTCGAGCCTTTTTGCGTACATAACTAAGTTCTTAATGCCATTTTTCGATCTACTTTTTTGAGCAAGATTCTGAGCGTTTCGCCACTTATTTCGATGCCGCTTTGTTCGAGCTGTACATTAACAGATCCGCCAGCATAGGATGCACGCTGGTTGAAGCTGTGACGGGGATCGTCGCGCCTTAGCACTTCCTCACCGCTATTGGCACGTATCAGCATTTTGTCGCCTGTAAAGCTGCCACCTGGCACAATGCCGCCTGTTGCAAACTTGGGTATGCTGCTAAAAATGCTCACCACTGCCGCCACAGCACCCAGCATTGCAATTAGGTTAGCCGGAAAAGGCAACTTCGACGCTCCGGCTGCCGCACCTGCCATCGCCTCGCTTTGCTTTGCGCCCACAACTGCCATGCTGCTTGCCTGTTGTGCGCCTGTGAGTGCCGCAATTTGTGTAATGAGTTGTGGTATCTGATCAAATAGGGTTCCCACAAAACCCATCCATCCGCTTGATGCTCCGCCAATTGCTTGTGCAATAACGTTAAAGCTTCCAGCAGCCGATTGGCTAAGCTCTGCAAAACTTCCTGCAAGTGATTCATTTTCATTTTTTACGGTGTCATATTCAGTTACTATATTGCTTGCAAATGCTCCCTGATCTACCGTGGTGGGTGCAATGCTTGTCATGCTTGGGAGTGGTACATTGCCTTTGCGGGCGGCCATGCCGTCTTGCATACCTTTTGCATATATTCGGCCTGCTGCTTCACCAGCTTCGGCCACAGCACCCATGTCGAGCTTTATTGGATCAAGATAAGTTTTTGCAACTTCTTTATTCCAATTATTTTTAAGATTGTTTACTGCATCTGCTGTTCCTTCTTTTAAAGTATCAACTGAATCAGTAAACATTTTTTCAAACATACCTGGTATGTTGCTAAAATCACCATTTATAATGGCAACTACTATTTTACCAAGTGTTTTGAAATTATCAATTACGGTTTTGAAAAATGCAAATGCAGCTATTTTGATGGTGTCAAACATTACTCCAATTCTTCCAACAGCTTTTCTTACATCTTCACTTTCGTTGTAAAGCCTTATAAACTTATTGATTATATCGACACTGTACTGTATCGCATCAACAGCAAAGTCCATAAATGCTGTTTTGATGTTTGTAATTACAGTATTCCAACCACCAAATACCTGTGCCCCAATTTCATTAAACTTTGCCATGCTCTCAGCATATTTCATATTAGCCGCAGCAGCTCCACCAGCATTAAGGATAACCTGCCTCATATCAGTATTTACATCATCCAGTGCAAACACAAATTGAAGCGCATCCTCTCCGGGACCGCCAAATATATCTGCCAAGGCTGTTCCTACTGCTGCCGATTCGGGTGGAAGGTTCTGAAGCTTTGCACTAACTTGTTGCATCGCCTCAAACATGGTTATTGTGCCGGTTTTAATGCCTTGCTCAATCGCTGTTGAGCTTAAGCCAATGCCGTCAATAGCTTCACGGGTGGCTTTTGTCATTTCACGAAGCCTAATACTACCTTCCTTTATCGTATCAGCGGCTTTATCATCAAACACACCCATTTTGTTGCTTTCAGCAATTATTGCAACCATTTCAGATGCTTGCAATCCTGCCTCCTTAAAATGGATGCTATATTCTTCTAATTGCTTCAGAAAGTCACCATTTGCATTTGCAGCACTGGCAAGCCCTGCATTCATTATATTGAAAGCCGCTTTTGAGTTTTCGCCAAAAGTTACCATCAGCTGATTGATGCCGCTGATACTATCTTTCATATCAACTCCATACACATCTGATAAGGCTGTGGCTTGTCCAGTAACAGCATTTAAAGCAGCACCCTGCAAACCCATAAGCTTTTCAACTTCGCCCCTGGCAGTGCTCATCTTTTTTGCATACTCCCCAACTGCCCTGGCTGCGTCCATAATCTTGTCAGCAGCAAACAAAGCGCCTGCCGCTATGGCTGCGCCTTTTAGCATGCCTTTAAGGCCACCCACCTGTTTGCTCATCTGGTCGGTTTTGCCTTTAAAATCAAGGATGTATGTGTACTTTTTGTCAGCCATTTTATTTCCACTTTTCGGCCAGCTTTCTGAAACGGTCTTCTGTGCTGGGTATTATTTTTTTTGCTTTTTCCTGCTTTATCACTTCATCGCCGGGCAGTGGTAGCAGGTCCATCACGCTCAGCTGTTTCTTCCCTTGTGGCGGGCACATGGTTCGCCAAACTTGCCATCGTGCCACATTCCAGGCCAGCTGCTCGCTGTGCTCTGCTTCAGCTTTGATCCGGTTGCGGAAGACTTCGTAAGCATCTGCAAACTGATCGGGGGTGAGCATAAGAAACGACTCAACGCTCATGCCCATCTCCCCTACAGCTATGCTCAACTGCTCATCAAAGCTGATTAGCCTTCCTTTGCTTCCCCCACGTATATGGGTATTTCGGCTTCAGCTTGCTTCTTTGCAGCTTCCAGGCGGCCAAACACTTCAAATATCGTTTCGTCTGTTTCATCTACAAACTGATCAAAACTGGCATCAAAAGGCATACTTGCCCGTTTGGCGCAGTCTTTCAGCTGAAAGTAGATAAATGCCATCATAGCATCCTGCCGGCCTTGTGCCATCATATCAGGCGTGTATCCAGCTGCTGATGTGTCGAATATGCCGCGATTGGTGCGATAAAAGGGATATTTTGCATTACGAAAAAGAACGGTTATTTGTGCTTTCATTGTGTTATGTTATTTCGAGGTTATTGGAATAGCCAGCCGGTTGCCCGGCTGACTATTTATATTTGTTGCAAACCTAAATGCGGTAATTCCTTGTTTTTATCTTATTAGTTGAATTAAGCACCAGGCTTGCAGGCATCGGAAACTTCATCTTGCGTATCAGCCCCTCATGATTATTCAAACACGGATATATAGTTTTAGAATAATTAGATGTGTCTAAGTCACATAATCGCTCCTGCTTACTTAATCCTATTGCTGCATCGTTGCTTACCACCATAGTTGCATCTGCTTCATAACCTATTACTCGAGTAGTTACAAGCAAATAACCACCTGTATCTATATAGGTATCTTTAAATACCGGCCTATAGATAACAATGTCGGGATCAACATTTACAGGCATATTAACTACCAGCTGATCAGTCAGCGTTTCAAAGTGCTGGCCGGTGTCAATAGCTGGGGGATCACCGGCATAGGTGGTCGTAAGTCCGCCCACCAAAAAGGCCATTAAAGCCAAAAAAAACTGCAATCGTTTCATAAATGATTGAATTTGAGTTAATAAATAATTAAATTAAGAACCAACTGTTTTCGTTTCCAGTTCGCCATCTGATTGTAAGGCAACACTAAATGTGCTGTCGGTATTAGCAGCATCGGTGCGATCAACGCTTTCGATGATAAAGCTGCCTTCTTCATATTTGTCGCCACTGGTTTCGGCCACTTCGGCGGTGCCTGCTGTTACGTCTGCTGCAAGCCTGCCGGCATATTTAACCAACACTGATGCGCGTGTTTTAAACAGCGCGAGCAGATCGTTGTAGCCATAGCCGTCGTAAGTGGTGAGGGCACCAATGTTGATTGTTGCATCCATGATGCCTGCCTTGCGGCTGCGCCATGCTCCGGTGTCTTTTGTAACACGATCGCGCAGTTCGGTTTTAATCGACATGCTGTGCTCGGTTGCATGCCCGATCGCTGTCCACACCGGTGATATAGCTGTACCGGTATTCATATATACCAGTATATCTCCACCATTAACAATTCCTGTATTTGCCATGTTCTTAAGGTATTAGTGATTTGAATTTGATAATTATTGTCGTTATGATAATTGCCAGGCAAATAGCACCTGTCCATATCAGGAACTTTTGCCAGCTATGTAATTCATTGATGTAAACAGGCTTTTCCACTTCAATCGGTATCTGCTGCCTGATGATTGTTTCTTTGCCTGGCAAATACACCGTATCAGCAGGCTGGTTGGCCAGCACTTTCAATTCGCCTCGCAGGGCATCATAACTGGCCAGCAGCTCAAGGTTGCGCCCTTTTAGCTGTGTAATATCTTTTAGCACAACGTTGTTCAGGCTGTCGCATTCAAACAAGGCTGTGATGCTTGCGCTGTCGGCTGGTAATTGTACCGGTACGGGCTTCTCAATTACGATGCTGTCATTTTGCAGCGGCACGTATTTAATTACCGTTTCAGGACTCTTGCAACTGTGTAGCAACAGCATTGCAACAGCAACGAAAAGTATGTTAATTGCAGCCTTCATCCTTTGTTTTTAAAAGTCGTTTCAATTCGTTTAGCTTCTTAATCAGGTGTGTATTTTCCTCCTTAAGCTGCACTACTTCGCGCTGCAACTGCTCAACTTGAAGGATCAATTGAGCATTTTGCCTTTTCACCAGGATAAGCTCATTAAGCGTTTCGGTATAATTGTCGGTAAGGCTGTTGATACTCTTTTGCAGGTCAGTTAAAAAGTCGTTGTTACGCTTGCGCTTGCTTACCAGCCATGTAGCCGGAGCAATGAGCGTTCCTGTTGTAAGGATAGTTATTAAAATATCTGTCCATTTATTCATATCAAAAAGTGAATAAGGTTTGTGGATCAATCCATTCGCCATTTTGCTTCACGGTAAAGTGCAAATGAGGCCCCGTGCTTGCGCCTGTGTTGCCTGTTTCGGCAATCTTTTCGCCTTCCTGCACCATTTGCCCTTGCTTTACCAGCTGCTTGCTCAAATGTGCAAAACCATATCTGCGGCCATCCTGCCCGATCATTGCAAGCGATAATCCGCCCCTTGCATGTGCCCACACCTGAATTATTTTACCGGCTACTGGTGCCACCACATCGTTGCCAATTGCAAGTGCTATATCAATTCCATTGTGAAATGTAAGTGCTTTTGTGATGGGGTGTATGCGTGTACCAAATGGGCTGGTGATGCGTCCGTGATCTACTGGGTTTGTCATTTAATTTCAACTTTTTAAAAAGCCCCCGGCACTAAGGCCGGAGACTTATCATTAACACAAATAAGCAAGTTAGGAAGCTACTTCTGCAAGTGCTACAACGCCTTTTTCGTCGGTGCGGCAAATCTCAGCACCAAAGCGAACTTTGGCATTGATTACAGTACTAAGCATAGTAGGATCATCTACTTTGATATAAGCTTTTGGTGAGCTTTCGGCATAGCATACCATACCCGAGTGCCAGAATAAACTTACCGGGCGGTCGGTGGCTGCTGTGGCAGGTGTCCAGATTTTTGCATTTGCAGCGGTGTACAATGCGCCAATATGGCCAGCTTTTGAGCGAACCATGATATTAAATCCTAAGATTTTGCCCAAAACACCCTGCTCAAGTTTGCTGGTGTTGCCTGTTTTGTCGTAGTCAACAAACTCAGCAATAGCAAGCAAGTCGTTATATACATCAGGGGTAACCAGTGCATAAAGTTCGCCAGGCACATTGAGGGCATTGGCAAGCATAAGCTTATTCTTTACTTTCAGGATGTCGGCCTTAGTGGCTGCCTTGCGGGTGCCTGTCAATCCGGTAACATTTGAAGCGCGACCTGTGCCGGTAGTTACAACAATATCCCCAGTTGATGAAGGCAACCATTGATAAGCGGCATAATCACCGGCTTTGGTGTTGATAGCTCCAGCCTGCTGCAATTGCTTGTTCAAACGCTTGTTGTAATTCGTGACAATTTCTTCCTCATCTTCAATCAAAATCGGCTTACCATAAATAAGCTTCATTGTGCCGGTCACCTTTGTGTCGTCACTTTTTTGAATTTCTAATGGAAGCTTTGTAGGTGCTCCTAATACCGCTTCATCTACATCGGTAAGGTTTGGGATCTCAAAGGTGGCAGCGTCAACCGTCAAACCGCTTTCGCTGATGGCCTTTTTGTAAAATTCATTCATCGGGAAAAGTTGCTTCTGCAACTCCCGTGAATATTTTGTCATTTGTATTTGTGACATTTCAATTCAATTTTTTGAGGTTAATTACTTAGTCGATTTGTATGGGTGTTGCTACTTCCACGAAGCTGGTGCCGTCGTAAACGAAGGTGGTTACCTTAGTTTTGCCGGCCACGCCTGTAATGGTAACACCGCTCATTCCAGTGCCGAAAATGGTTGTTTCGGTGCTGGCAGTTTTGGATTTCACAACGAGTATGGCACCAATGCTGATTTCCTCATCAATTGTAAGGTTCAGGGTGCGGTTACCTGTTGCTGCTACAGTAACGCCATCTATGATGGTCATTCTGTTTTCGATGTTTATTGCCTGTGCACCCGTAGCCGTCAAAGCAACTACATCAGCGGGTCCGAAAGGCCAATCAATTTTTGCCATTTTTATTGGTTTTTGTCAGGTTACTTAATTATTTTACTGATACTTTGCATCGTCAGCTTCTTTCAGCTTTTGATACTTGGCAGGATCCTTTGCCTTCATTTTGGCAAGGGCTTGTGGATCGTTTTTTTCGTGCCACTCAAAGTCCTTTTCTTCCTGCTGTGCCTGTGCACCACCAGCGGCTTGCATCTTCTCAATAAAATCGCTTAAGCGTGCACCGCTTATTTCCAGGTCTTCTTTTTTCACGTTGATCATCTGAGCAAACAGCTCGATGTCGGTATTGGCCAGCTTCTGAAAGTTAGCCTCATTTTCAGCGGTAATCGTTCCGGCTGTTTTGCCAATTTCGATCAGTTTTGCTACCAGCTTCTCGTTGCGCTCATTCAATGCTTTTACGGCAGTGGTATGATCTTGCTCAAGCTTGCTTACGGCATTCATAACGTCAGCTTCAACAGCCGTTTCGGGCAGCTGAAACTTTGCAATTAATTGTTTCATTTCTGAATTATTTGATTTAACACTAAGTTCGTTCACTTGCGCGGCAAGGCTCTGATAGTCGAGCTTGGCCAGCACTTTCTTTTTGCCGGTTGTAATTATTTTATCAGCCAGCTTGGCTTCAACGGCTTCCTCAGCCGTAAACCATTTATCTTCTGAAGTAAGCAGCTTATCTGCTGCATCCTTTTCAATTCCTCTTTTTGAAAGCATGGTTACCAGGGATGACCTTAAAAGTTTCAATACCTTTTTATCGGTATCACTCAAATTCTTGGCTTCCTTTTCGGTATAATAAGGTGAGTGCAGCATCACCCGCGAATAGTCGAGCAGATGCACTTCGTCGGCGGCTGCTAAAAATATAGCGGCCATGCTGGCTGCAATGCCGTCAACCTGCACAATTACTTTAGCCTGGGAGGTAACAAGCTGCGAAAAAATTGAGAAGCCATGTGCCACACGGCCACCACCGCTATTTATACGCAACACAATCACGTCATAATTACGCCCAAGCCAGTTGAGTTCGTTGGCAAAGTAATGCCCGTCTATCTGCTTTGGTTCGTCGCCCAGCTCGCCATACAGCATCATTTCTGCTTTGCGCTCTTCTCTGCTAACTATTTTCGAATATTTCAGCTCCATTTCACTGCTTTTATGGTCAAATTTGAATCAATTATAACTACCTCACAACTAATGTAGTAACGGTTGCGGTATTTTTTGTAACATATGCCTTTAATTCTCATTATCTGCTGTTTATATAAGATATTTGAACCTAAATTTTAAGTCATGACCGATAAAGTAGCAGCTATCAAGATATTATTCAATGCCGGATGGCAGCAGAATGACATTGCCCGCATACTAAAACTGACCGAAAAAACAGTGGGCAAACATGTGCGCGAAAACAATATGAAGCAGCAACGAACGCGAATAGGCATCAACCGGCAAACCAGTGAAGAAAATGCCCTTTCGGCGCTGGCACATCAAACGCGAATTATCCGCATGATCAGCGAAAAGCTGGCCGATCAGGTTAGCCCTAATCTTACTGTTGAAGAACTCAGCAAACTGCTGATCCCTAAGGGCGAAATTGATGCCGTGCAAAAGCTGTTCACAACTGTAAAAGGCAAAGAACTCGATTGGTCGGCCATGGTGCAGATCCTGCGCAATTTTATGAGCTACCTCAAAGAATCGGATGTGGAACTTGCCCAGGAACTGGTGCCGCATGTTGACGATTACATCAACGAAAAGCGCAAAGCATTATGAGCGGCTGGAATGTAACCGAAAAGCGGCAATATGAAGCCTGGCTAAAAGAAAAGCAGGCGATTATTAACACTAATCCGCTGCACAAGGAAACAGCCGAGCAGCAGGAAAAAGCTGTGCAAAATGCTAAAAGCGATTTTGTTTACTTCTGCAAACGCTATTTCAAACACCTGGCTTCTTCCGATTTCGGCTGGTTTCATAAATCGGCAGCACAGGAAATTATTGACAAAAAAGATATTGTGGCTGTGCTCGAGTGGCCGCGCGAGCATGCAAAGTCCATTCTTGCTGATGTGATGTTGCCGCTTTTCCTCAAAGCGAACAACCAGCTTACGGGTATGATGATCGCATCAGCTAACGAAAAGAAAGCTGCTACCTTGCTGGGAGACATACAGGCTGAGTTGATGTTTAATAAGCAGTATATTAACGATTTTGGCGAGCAGTACAGCCTTGGTAACTGGCAGGATGGCCATTTTGTAACCTCAGACGGCATTGGCTTCTGGGCTTTTGGTCGCGGACAAAGCCCGCGTGGTACGCGTAAATCCGACAAGCGTCCTAATTATTGCGTTGTGGACGATATTGACGATGCTATTATAGTTCGCAATGAGGCGCGTGTGATGGAAGCGGTTGATTGGATCCTGGGCGACTTATACGGAGCTATGCCCAACAAAGCCAGCCGCCTGATCATAGCAGGTAACAGAATTCATAAAAAAGGGATTTTGGCGCATATGGTTGGCGACATCGAACCGAACGATCCAAAGCGCAAAGATGTGTACCACTCTAAAGTGTTTGCACTCGAAAATCCAAGAACCCACAAAAAAGACCTTTCCGAAAAGGGCAAACCAGCCTGGAAGGAAAACTACACCCGCGAGCAGATCATCACTAAGATGAACCGCCAGGGCAGCCGTATTGGTTTGCGAGAGTTCTTCCATGAGCATATTGTCGATGGTAAAATCTTTAAGCCAAATCATTTGCCCTGGATCGAACCTAAGAACCTTACTGCTTACGATAAGCTGATCACTTATAACGATCCTTCGTACAAGGGCACTAAAACAAGTGATTATAAAGCGATTGTGCTGATCGGCAAAGCTGGCCGCTATTACGATGTAATTGATGTTTTTTGCCGCCAATGCACCACCAGCGAAATGGTGCGGGGGCATTATAATATAGCCGATCAGATTCCTGATAAACTGGCCTGCCGTCATTATATGGAGGCTAATTTCATCCAGGACTTGATGCTTGAAGAGTATTGGCGAGAGGGCGAAAGCCGTGGCAAAACAATGCGGATTCGTGGCGATCATCGCACTAAGCCTAACAAGGAGGCAAGGATCGAAAATCTTTCACCATTTACCGAGCAGGGATTCATTAGGTTTAATCAAAACCTGAAGCATTCGCCGGATATGCAGGCTTTGCGCGATCAGTTTCTTGCCTTCCCTGATGGCGAGCACGACGATGGCCCCGATGCTGTTGAAGGTGCGGTGTATCTGCTCAATCAGCGTAGTGGTGGAAAGGCAAAAAAAGGAAGTAATATGGCAACCGGAAAATCTAACAATGGCCGCATGGGTGGCCGCAGATCATAACAGATATGGCAACACAATTTATCGACAAAACAAAAGATTTTAAAGGTTTCCTGAGCACCAGGATCCTAACCAAGCTCAATAATGAGTACGACAGTGAGCTTATCAATGCCGAGAAGCTTGCAATTGGCATGGTGCGCGATGCCTGTGCTGATAAGTACAATATGGATGCCGAGCTTGCACGTACGGGCACTGAGCGCAATGCTACGCTTATCAGATGGCTGGCTATCCTGGCCACTTACTTCATGTATAATGATGTGGCCGACGACGACATACCCGAGCGGGTAATAAAGAACTACGACGATGTGGTTAGTCAGCTTAGCCGGATCAATAGCGGTAAGGAATCGGTGCAGTTTACACGCCTAACCGACAGCGATGGCGAAACAACCACTAAATTCATGTACGGAAGCGATACCCGTCGCAGCCACAACGCTTATTAATTTTAACAGCATTTAAACGATATTGCAATGAAATTTAAAGAGTATTTTTTCAACAGCAGGCCGGTTGCCGAAACGCAAGATCAGGAAACAGTACGTAAGCGTAAGAAGTTCCCCAGCGATGCGATTATTGCGCCCATTGATCGCATCAGCATGGAGCTTGCAAATTTAAAAGAGGCTGTTGACAGCGCAATTGATGTGTATAATCCAAATCGGGATGATCTGTTGCTGCTGTATTACTGGGCAATGAAAGACGACCAGGTAAAAAGTCAATTTGAAATTGCAGTGAATAAGGTGGCATCTCAACCTTTCAAAATCTGGCAGGGCGATCAGGAGGTGGAAGATTTAAAGTATCATTTTAAAAAGCCCTGGTTTGATGACTATATCCGGCTAATGATCGAAGCTGAGCTGTGGGGTTATACACTGCTCGAATTTCAGGATATAAAAGGTGGCCAATTTACGGGCGTTAAAGCATTCCCGCGCCGCTATGTTAATGCTGCCTGGCAAATGATCTTGTCGCATCCTACACATACGCAAGGGGTGAAATATGATGCTAAGATGCTGGCCGATTTCTGGATGCTCGAAAGTGGTGACAATGACAACCAGGGCAGCCTCGAGCTTATCACCAAACATGTGATGTTTAAGAATTATGCTTTGGTTGACTGGAGCGATTTTAACGAGAGATTTGGCAAACCAATCCTGGACATTGCTACTGATACCGACGATGCCGACGAAGTGCGTAAGCGTGCCGCTATGGCTGCCAATTTTGGGGGTAATGGCTGGATTGTGCGTGACACTGACGACCAGGTGAATATCATTGAAGCCAAGAATATCGGTAGCAATGCAGAAACCTTCGATAAGATGCTTAGCCGGCAGGATGATAGCATTGCTAAGATTATCAACGGCACTAAGGGCGTGGGCGACGAACAGGCATGGGTAGGCACTGCCGAAGTGAATGAGCGGGTGCTGAATGATTTTACCAAAACCCGTCTGCGTCGCATTAGCAATCACATAAATTATACATTGCTGCCTTTCCTGGTACGCTACGGCTATCCGCTTGCTAATTGCACCTTTGAATGGATCATTGAAGAAAAGGCTACCAAAATAGCCGAACCAGAACCAGACAACAGCAGCAGCGAACCGGTGAACTACCTGATTGCTAAAAAAAAAAACTTCCCTGGTGAAGGGCTAAAACTCGATATTGAAGCAGCCCGAACCGATCAGGTGCTCAACAACTGGCTTTTGCGATTTTTTGAAGGCCGTGCGCTGGGCATTGATTACGATATTTGGAAGCTTAACTTTACAAGCTTGCTCAAATCGCTTACAACTGCCAGCATCAGCTTTGCGCCTGAATATAAGTATGCTGAGCTGGCCACTGCCTTGCGCGAAAATGCAGCTGTGTTTACAGCTTTCAAAAACCACCGCGAACAAGCCGATCTGGTGAAACTGCTTGTTGATGAAGCTGGCGAACCGGTTAATTGGAATACCTTTAAAAAGCTGGCCAAACCCATCACCGAAAAGTATAATAAAGAGTGGCTGCAAACGGAGTTCAAACAGGCACAGGCTTCGGCACAAATGGCCGTTAAATGGGAAGGATTTAAAGAAGAAGCGGATCTGTATCCTAACCTGCGATATGATGCGGTTGATGATGAGTTTAGCCGTCCGGCACATGCCCGCATGAACGGAACCATAAGGCCGATTGATGACAGCTTCTGGAATCGCAACTATCCGCCAAATGGATGGGGTTGCCGATGCATTGTAACGCAAACCGACGAAGCAGTTACACCCGTTCCTGAAGCTGGTGCTGATGCTGGCTTTAAATTTAATCCCGGCAAGGATCGCAAGCTGTTTGATGATGCTAACGGCTATCAGACAGATACAGCCAAGGACGATCGCAGCAGTGTGAGCAGCCAGGGCGAGGCTTTTTTAAACCAATACCTGAGCGAAAATGAATGAGCAATTTAACCGCAAACTGGCACATCTCGAGCGCGAACTGCCACAGGTGGTTAAGCGTGTTCCTGGCATTGCCAAAATTGAAGGATTAAAGTTTATTGCTTCCAACTTCAAAAAGCAGGGTTTCGAGAAAGCACCTGGCAGCGTAAGCAAGTGGAAAAACAAAAAGGAAGGCCGCAAACCAAACTTGATAGGCGAGAAGCGGGGCGGTGCAATGCGACGCAGCTGGCAGGGGCAGGCTGGTGATGGCTTCACGGCTTTCACTTCCAATCTGCCTTATACGGGTGTGCACAACGATGGCCTTAAGGCTGGCCGCCCTCCTGGCTTTACGATGCCCGAAAGGCGCATGATAGGCGAAAGCGAGGCGCTTAATCAGATGATCGAGCGCAAACTGGATACATTAGTGGATAACATTTTAAAATAAGCGATATGAAAAAATTTGAAGGATTAAGCCCTCTGTTCAAAGCCATCAGGCGGGGCATACAGGAACTGGCAGGCATTGATGATGTGGATTGGTTCAACAGCTACGATGACATCCAACTGCACGAACAGGGTTGCTTTGTCGATTTTCCTGAAGATGTAGTGTTTGAGGATATAAGCAAAAATGCCAGCCGTGCACCCCTGCGCATACGCCTGCATGTATATACCAAAGTGAAGCGCGATGCCGATGGCTATATTCCACTCCCCGAAACCGAAGCACACGATCAGCTGGCTTTGCTGGTGCGAAACGAAATAAAGCATAAGATGCTGCTGGTGGCCGATGGCGACTTTTTTACAGGGCATTTTGATGATTCCGATTTTTATGTGCAGGATGTAGCACCCGAGCAACTAACCGAGCGGCTAAAGTTTGTAAGCTGGCGGCACTATCACCATTTCAAAGGTTTTATGATTACCTGGCTTGATTTTACTACCAGGGTGGAAGGATAACACAAAAAAAACCGGATCAAATTTCCGGCTTTTTGTTTTAATGTTTAGTGGGCGGCTTGTTTATACAACTGCTTTAATTGCTTCAGCCTGCTTTCGTTTACTTTTAGGTCTTTCAGCAATTTGCGCAATCCCATGTACACGATAATAGTGTCGCGCATGTACTCGCCACTGGTTATTGAGTTGTTTTCAACAAACGAGATAAATAACTCATGCAGTTTTTCACTGTACAATTCAGCTTCTGCCTCATTCAGAAGCTCTAAAATCATTTCATCACCAATACTCATGATTGATTTCCTTTCATTAATAGTTTATTGATTAGTCTTTCGCGAATTAGTTGATTGTCGATTAGTGCAACATCCGCTAAAATACTAACTAATCTGGCAGGATGCAATCTGTTGTGGCGGCGGGTTTGTTTTTTTAATTGAGGAACAGGCTCGTTAAACAGGTTGCGTTGCGAAAGCTCTAAACTAATAATCAAATCTTCAGCCCAATCCCTGAACAAGCGTGCTCGCTGGCTCTTGATAAAAAACCCAAGCCGTACAATGCCGCGCTTTGTCCACATTGTTGTTCTTGTACTACCTGATTTTGAAGCACCGTGCAAAATTTGAACGTTGCTCAAATAGTGCTTACCTTCAGTTAGTTCATCAACATGATTTTGAAAATGCCTCCTTAGTGTAGTTGGATGCACACCATAACCTCTTGCAACTTCTTTGGTTGGCATCACAAACTCGTGGTCTGAACTTGGCAGGATTGTAACCGTCAAACCTTCGGTTACTACGAGATTCAAAGTCTCTCTTTCATTCTTTTTACAAGTCATTTTAAAAGAATTTAAGTAAATAAAAAAGCAAAGCAGCCTTAGGTGTGACTTGCAGTTTTTCGCGGGGCGAGAAACCAGCTCCTTTGTTTCCTTAGGAGCCACCTTAGCAGCTTTGCTCTATTTTTAACTAAATGTTTCAGGATTTACCCCTGAAGAAAAACTACAAGTCAGGGGCAAATATACAAAATATGAATAATTTGTCAAGTAATTTTTTTATTCAATCACTGTTCCATCGGCAAAAATGATCTTTTCAGGTTTCCAAATTACCTTCAGTTTTTCAAGGGGTTTATCCTTTAGTTTCTGATCGCTGTCTCTAAACATATTATAATCTGTAGAAGCCTCCCATCGCTTTATTGTACCAGCTGGCACAGCTTTATCATAACTAAATCCAATTACTTTAATTTCTTCATCAAAGATGTCATTAAACACCAATTCGCCTTTTAGGCCGATTACTTCCTCATCGGTTAAGTTTTCAATCGCAAAAACATAGGTAAGGTATTCCTGATAATCGCTTTCCTGATAGCCTTTTTTAACGCAGCTTACTTGTACGCTTTCGGTAAGTCGTTTCACTCGTTCAGCTTCAGCTGCAATTGCTCTTTGCTTTGCCGCTTCGCGTTCAGCTTCGAGACGTTCCTGCTCTGCTTTATAAGCTTTGCCGTTTGCCAGTATTTCGCCGTAAGTCATGTTATTATAACTTTCATCGGTCATTTCATAACGCATAATTGTGCCTAAAATTAATGGCACTGCTGTGCTGTCAACTTTTGTAATTGCTTTAAAATCTGCTTGCAATGAATCTTCATTGTAAGTTTTTTGCATTGGATCTGTACTGCATGATGCAATTGCAACGATTAGCAGTAAGTAAAATAACTTTTTCATAAGCGTGTTGTGTTAATGAATTAATGTGTAAAACTAAAAAAAAGCCCCCAATTTTTTAAGGGTTTAAAGTGTTTAACTGATAAATTTAATTATTGCGGGGGCTTTTCAAATAACGACGATTGCCAGGGCAATTTCTTTAAAATATATCTTTTGTGGCATCTTCTGCCTTTTGACGGGCAGTGTGCAGGCTTGTTTCAAACTCGTTTTTGCTGGCTGCTTCGCGCAATTCCTTACGTGCATTCATGCCTAAATAATTGCTAAGGGTGCGCCTGCTGATGTGATAATTAGGAGCTATTAAATTGTCGTAGATCCATGTGCCGGTGTGCCCGCGATTGCTATAACGCAAATAAATCTCTTGTATTTCGAGCACTTTTTTCAGGAAGTTTTTGTTATTATAAGCCATAGCGGGTGGTTGGTTTAGGATTGTTTATGCAATTGATAATTAATACGGGTAAGCACATTGTTGTGGTAATGATCAAGGATGTCGTATAGCATCAGATCGTTGATGATTGTTTGCGCCACATAGGCTTGCATATAATCAAAGCTTATATGCTGCCGTTCGGTTAGCTTCACAAGCTTTTGCTGCGCCTTTTGGTGCAGGTTCCAGGCTATCTGGGCGGCTGCTTTTTGCTCCAGGTCAGCACTCATAAAGTTTAGTGTGCCAATCCAGGCCTCAATGCAGTGCTTAAAGGCTAATATTTCATCTTTTGATAGCTCAACTTTGATCTTTTTGTTGATGATTAAAAGCATCATATCAGCGTTGAACTTACTTTTATTCGTTTGATAAAGTGCGGGTTGTTCCATTTTTTCGATGGGTTAAGTGGTTTCCTTCATTTTTTGTTGCCAATCGCCGCCTGATCACAATTTCATTTTCATCGTTTTTTTGCTTCTTTGGCCGCAGCGCATCAACAAATTGCCTTATGGCCCTGCCTGCTTCGGTGATGTGTTTATCCTTCATGGGCTTAAACGATATTTATGAATATATACTCCTCTACTCCGTCAACTGCCCAATCTACCCATATTGCCATAATACGAATATAGCTGATCTGGCAAGGCATTGTTTTAGCGTTTTTGCCGCTTCCACGCTTCAAGGTGATGTGTTTATGCTTGATATTTCCGGCCTTATCCATAAAGCGGTTATACCAATATGTGGTGTTTTTGCGCATAAAATAAGCACCTGATCTGCCGCTTGCAATTTCGTCAAACTCATCAGGTTTGAGCGTTACAATTAATTCATTTTCTGTTTTCATAGGTTTCACTTTTTACTTGGCTCTTTTTACTTTTTAATTGGCTCTTTCAAATGTCCGTCACTCGTAGCTCCCAGCCACTTTTCGATGCGCATTGATATGCTCATTCCGTATGTGCTTCCTACCACCGTGCCAATCACGTAAGGGATAAACAGCATCCAGTTCATTTCGCCCAGGATCAGCTCTCTGAAGGTCAGGAACCAGATGCTATTGCTAAAAAGGGCTGCAATAATGTGATATTGCCTGTTATCCCTGTTACGGCTGCGCGATACAATGCTAAAGCTGATGTTTTGAACGAATGCCAAAGCAAATATTTTTAGGATTAGGTAGATCATGGTTTTTTGGGTTTAGGGTTTCTGCTTAAAAAATCATATAGCTTGCCGGCATCGCTCATGTCGATAAAGTAACCATTATCTGTCACCATGCCAATTTTAAACTTGCGGCCAAAGTCCAATTCATGTATAAAATACTCGATCCAGCTATGTTCGCATTCGTCATGCATAACATTTTGCAACAATTCCACCATGGCATTCATTATCCAGTGTGTGTCGTATAATAGATTAGCCTGGTAAGCATCCGTAAAAAACTGATTAGCCACTGCGGCCATCTTATCATTGTGTTTATACTGCATATCAATGGCATTTAAACACGATATAAATAGTTTCTTATTCATTACTTTTTGGGTGTTTCGGGGGCAAATTCAACAATTACGGCCAGCAGCACTATCAGCCACCAGGCACTCATTTGCATGTGCAGCATATAAGCTGCCAGCGCGATCAGGGATGTAGGGGTAAGTTTCATAAGTTTTCTTCAGTTATTGTAACAATATAATATTTTACGGTGCGGCCATCAACAAGCGATTTTATGGAGCTTGCCGGATATAAGTTGAAAACACCAGCTTGTTTGAGCGTGCCATGCACATGAAAAATCAAAGAGGCATTGTCTTCTCTGATAAATCTGATCATCTCTGCATCAAAATCAGGATTGTAAATTGCGATCAGTTTTTTTAATCTGTCTTCTTTATTCATGTATTTCATTATTAGTTTCGTATATCTACTTTTCAAAGTTGCTAATCATAACACACGCATATACGGCAACTTAAATGAGTTGCGTATATACACTCGTTATGTTTTAGCTCCCAAATAAAAGAGGCCATGTTATCAACTTTTGCTAATCGTTTTATTTCTTGAGGTCTATCAGTTTCAAAAATTGCTTTCATTATTCTAAGGTTTAATTATTCCACAATTCAGCATTCAGATAGGTTTCGGCATACTTCTTTGCTGTGCCCTGGTAAAGTGTTTGTTCGTACTTTGTAATGAAGCGAAAGGCTTTTAAACGATCTGTTTTGCTCATCCGGTCCCACACTTTTGCAGCTCGTTTTTTGCTGCTTCGGATCTTCTCGTCGTAGCGATTCCAAAATTGATCAAACGTAATATCCTGCACGATCTCGGTTAGCTTGGCAGTAGGCGAGCTGCTTATGGTTCGCTTCACATCGGCCAGGTTGGTTGGCATTTTGCGCAGCAGAAACATTTGCTGCTCGGCACTCATGCGGGCATTGCTGGCATCGTAGCGCACCAGCGCGCCGTTGTCGTCAAATTCAAATATCACCTCGCCCTCAAACGAGGCTGCCGTAAAGGTGTAGGTTTTCATTTTAATTCGCTTTTTAGGTAGTTCTCAAATTGCGATACAAGCTTTGGAAGCTCGTTGTAGTTGTAGTCATTCAGGGGCTTGTTCAGGTAGCTGTATTTTATGCACCAATTGTCGAGCCTTGCCAGATCAACTGCTTGCTTCATGTCTTTCACGCTAAACCTTGTCCATCCAGCACTGTAGCACATTGATAGTATGCGACGGCGCATTTTGTTTCCGGCTTCCTTATCTGCCGATAGGCGCATTTCAACGCCCTGGTTCAAATGTGTAAGCAGCTTGGTTATTTCGCCATAGCGCAATTCGGTTGAGTGGTCTGTGCGGCCATCGCTGGCATCGCTCACCAGCTGTTGTTTCATGTCCATCATACCCCTGCGGGCAAGTATGGCATGCAGCATTTTAATTTGTCTTTTGGTAGCTTTTAACATGGGATTGTAGTGTTTTAATTCGCGATTAATTTGTAATAGATGTTCTGTTGCTATTATTATCGTTATCAGCATCACGGAAACAATCATGAGCGGATACACAACAAAAGGACTTAATTCTGCCATTGTCGCCATTCTTCAAAGTTTAGGTAATCAACTAATTTATGATAATCTATCCCTATGCGCCTGCATAGCGTGTGTATGCGCTCGCGCTCGTGGCCATACATCAGCATATCGCGCGTTGTGGTAAGGTAGTGATAGATCATTGTGCGATTCCTGTGCACCACCCGGACGGCTCTTCTGAGGTCGCCTGTTGCAAATGATATAAGCACAGCAGCTGTGCGGCGTTGCATTACGTATTTTTGGCCGCGATACTTGGCTGTTATTATATCTGCTTCGGTGTCGAAATAGGCCATTACATGTTCCATTATTTCGTCCTCATATTGGTTCAATCCGGGTGCTGCATAGGGGTTCATAATGCCGAAAAATTAAGATTTATAGGTTCATATTCACCAGCCTTGTTTCGCCTCGAAACGCGATAATACACCTTGCTTTCTGGCCTTCTGATACTATCTTCAATAGCCTTTAATGCCTTATGAAATTCGGGGTATTTGTCCTCGCGCACACGTCCTTTATATTTCAGCAATCCCATCACTTTTTTAGCATCCAGCCGCCCGCGCGATGTGCTAAAGGCATCATTAATCATTTCACGGATCATTGCATCCACGCTGTTGGTTCCGTTAGTCAGAAAGCTGTTAAAATGCTGTTTCGCCACTTCAATTAAAGCATCATCAAACACAATGCGTTCGTTCACATCCGTTTCAATTCTGATGCTCCGATCAAAATTGTAAAAGGTAAAATTGCCTTTTCGGTCGCCTATGTTCACGCCATTTTCAGCCATAACAGCTTTGTACACTTCATCTGATAGCGCTGCAAATTCATCTTTAAAGGCCTGCAATTGCTCGCTCAGCTTCACCGATTTTGCCAGCAGCTTTTCAGATGCTTTTTCTCTAAGCTTTTCGCTTGCCGTTATCCGGTTTGCGGGGATAGCCACCCCATTTTCATCTTTCCAAATTTTCATAATAATCAACTTTTAGGTTTATTTACTTGCTTTTTTTTTAGCATCAGCACACGTCGTCCGTCTTTCAGTTCGCCAATCAAATAACTCACTTCTTTCACGCTTCTATCGAACAGGTACTCAATTAAATATCTGTGATTTGCATATGCACCACCATATTTGTATGTGTTTTCAACTACAAAGGCATCTGATGCGGCAGTATCTCGGTAAAAGATAAGGCCATTGCCTTCGTCTTCAAGCACGAATTTTGCTCCTTTTTTAAGCGCCAGCAGCTCAACAGCAGCTTGATTAAAGCTTAGTTTTGTCCGGCTTAATTTCATCATAGGATCGCCCAAATTGAGCGATGCTAAAGTTGTAGGTGTAATTACTTTTTTCATAGTATCAATTTTTATTTTTCAAAAACAACTCTCTTTCGCCGCAGCAATGCTTTGCTTTTTTACCGCTTCCGCAGTAGCAGGGATCATTGCGCCGCTGCTTGATCACTTTCAGAGGCTTCATATCATCGTTGTGATATACCTGCACCTCGCGCTCTCGCATTACCTTGTTGTTCATCGCTTGTGCTGGACTGCCACCTCTGCCGGATCCTGCTCGGGGGTGAGGTTAAACAATTGCCGGTTGGCATTATCCATCTGGTCGATCATCATATCAACCCGGCGTTCATACTGTTTGGCGAGCCTTAGCACTTCGGGGCTGCGGCTGATGAAATACGCTTTCTGTAGCTTGCGCATCTCTTTTACTTGCTGATAAAGTTCTACATACATAGCTATTCAATTATTGTGTTAATACTTCCGCCAGGCACATCGGTCAAAAAGTTAGGCTTGCGCCCTGCTTTTATATCAATGCGGGTTTGGCGGCATTCTATTTTATGCTGCAACAGGCTCATTTGCCTGGTCTTTTCTTCAATGCTCAGGGTGTTATTGCGTTGCAAAGCTTCAAGTTTGTCGCGCAATTCCATCACCGAGCGCTCTAATTCAACTGGTCTGTTATACATCGCTGGTGTGTTTTTTAATTACGCCCTTCACCATTTTCATGTAATTATCCTGGATGCGATCATACACCACCGGATCAGGAAAGGCATCAATATCGCGGTGCATACGTTCGTACCAGTTGCGCATTGTAGCCAATGCAAGCGGGGAATTATGGCTTTGGATCAGGAACACCTCATCAACCATTGCCCATTGTTGCTTCCACCAGTTCCAAAATAGCTGTTCGCTCAGGAACTCAGCTGCTATTTCGGGGGCAATGGTAAGCTCCTCAATGTAGGCACATGCCGTTTCAAATAGCAGTGCATTATACTGGCTTTCGCTATAATTGAGCAGATGAAGCACCTGCTCTTTGATTGTTGCATTTTTGAGCTGTCGCTGCTGTTTAATTGTCGCTTTCATCTGTTTCTGTATTAGGATTAAAGAACTGTGCCGCTCCTTCCTGCCAAATCGTGTAGGGCATTCCGCCTCCGTAGCGGCTCATGGGGAATGCCATATAGCCTTCTATCCATACTTTCACATTAGCATCGTATCTGATTGATTTTGCAACTCTCCCCTCCGGGAGCTTGCCGTCTGCATGCGAAATAAGGATGAATAATTTGCGCCTGAACATGCTCATCAAATCAACATAGTCGGCATATTTCAAACCGGTGTATTGCACACTGTCAATGATAATTACGTCAGGGCTTTTGCGCTTCTTCAGGCGTTCGATCAAATCCTGCACTGGCTCTTTGTCCAGGAAGATCATCCGCCGCGATACCGAGCTAAAATCAATATCCATAACAGCTTGCTGAAGGCTCATGCTATTGCCTTCTTCCAAGCTGTTGTAAGCTACACGACCAAACTGGCACAGGTATTTAGCCAGCTGCAAAGCAAATCGGGTTTTGCCATTGCCGGAGTTGCCCCACACCAGCCAGCTGCCCGTAAGTTCGGGGCGGCCAAAGCTGGCATGCCAGGATCCGTCAAAGTCTAATCCTTTAAATCTTGCTTTATACAGCTGACTAACCGATACTGCCCGTTGTGCCATATTAACTCACTTTATTGATTTCGTCATAGATACGTCGCAGGCTGTAGTCGCTTTGCCTGATCATTTTTTCGATGCCGGTTTGGCCGGGTGCGTTGGCCTGCAAAATAATTGCTGCATGTACTGTTTTAAACTGTTTCAGTTCGTTGGCAGTGTCGGGGCTGGCTTTCTGATACCGGGCACCAAAGCGGCTAAACAGCTCTGCATAACCAACTTTGTCGTTAGCAATCGAGCGTTTCATTTTAGCCTTCAGGCCATCAGCACCCATCATGTACCAACCGGTCATTTTTTCGGTGGCATTCCAAAGTGCTTTCAGTTCCAAAAATGCTTGATATTCCAAATCGCCTGCTTCGTCCAGAACGATCAAGGGAGCCTCGAGGCTACGCAGATAAAACACCAAATCTGCGTAAACCTCGGCATAGCGGCCCCGATGATTCACACCAAACTCCTGTGCAATTTGCCTCACAAGGCGTTGCTTGCTTTTCACCTGCGAACAATCAATGTAAACGGCGTTTTTGTTCGCACGGCAATACACCTTAGCAGTAAAGGTTTTGCCAATATCAGGCACATCGCACAGGATGCGGCTTGCGCCATTTTGCTGGCAAAAGGCCAGTTGCGCACTTATAAATTCAAATGTAGGCGTTACGGCAGCTTTCCACTCGCGTTGTTCGCGCAGGGGTGTGTCGAGCTTCCGGGCAAGGCTTATCCAGTTCTGATCTGAAAGCACCTGATCGGTGTTGCCGTTTTTGATGCGGTTGTAAGCAGTAGGGCTGATGCCTAATGCCGTTGCAAATTTAGCGTCTGATCCTGCGAAGCTCTCGCGCCTCTCGATCATCGCTTTGATAACTCTCTCTTTTAATTCGTGTGTAATCATATTTATGGTGTTTTAATGGTGTTGCAATGCTGTTTACAAATCGTTGATGCTTTTCTCCTGGTAATGCTTTCCGCTGTATATCTTCATCAGTTCGTCAAGGCTTTCTTCCTGCTGCTGTGGCATATCCACAAGCTTCACTGGCTGCTCATGCTTGTAATTTTCCTGCTCTTCAATAATGATCTTGCGGGCAATTTTGGAGGCCACACCCTCTTTTTCGAGCTTGTAAAAGTTCGCTTTGCGCTTTGCCTGTTGGGTGCGGATCTGCTCGTCGCGTTCGGTGCGTTCGGCTTTAGCTTCGTTGTAGCGTTCGATCAAAGTAGCGCGGCTGATAAATCTTTCGCCCTGATACAGATATACCTCATTAATTGAACCGTCGCCTGCAGGCACATAACAGGCCGTTACCTTATAGTTATTAGGCTTCAACAGGCGCAGCACTTCAAACTTCTCGATGCCATAAGCCTGATATTGCACCTGTACAGCGTCATTATTCCGGATGCTGGTATCAGTTTGCATTCCCATAAAGCGGAAGAGTTTATATTTTTCAGGCCTTCCGGCATCGGGGTTCATTTTTTCAACAAGCACTTGCCAGCGTGTCATTCCAGGATGAAATTTCTGATTCGGGTGCAGCTCGTTATTAAAGCGCATTACCGATTCCATATCCTCAGCAATAATTTGTTCGCGTGGCAGGCGTGGCTCTTTGTAGTCAGGATCCTTGGTGCTTGTTTTTATCCCATAATGCTTGCTCTTGCTATACCAGCGTCCAATCCCAATCTGGTGGCGGCGCTCATCCTGGTATTTTTTTGCATGGATATAATGCTCAGCCCTTTTGCTCTTTGAAGTGCCTGGGTTGGTATAGGTAACGAAGCTAAACATCTGCCTCAGCTGTTCTTCCAGTGGTTTCATCAGGTGGTTCTCAACTTCCAGCTCAATAGGCCACATCAAATTGTTTTGCTCCACATTGCGGTACAATTCCCTGAAGCATTCCCATACCATTTCGGTGTCAGGGTTGCGATCATCATATACGGCGCTCAGCACCACACCACTGGCCACATCAAACGCATAATAAGCATTCACCCATTTGCCGTCCAAAGTTTTGCGGGGCAGGGTGCGGTCATCAGCCGAAATCTTGCTTAAGCTATATACAGGAGCATGCCTTCTGTTATAAGGTGTTGCCTTAGTGTCGTGATCTATCCTGCTGCTGCGCATACGGTCAATAATCACATCGTTGGCCGGATTTTTAAGCACATTATATACAGTAGCCTTGCTGATCGTGATGTAGGTTTGCTTTTTGTCGTCGTAAAAGTCCTCACGATTATACAGTTCGCCTGTTTCGCCATCAACAATCTGCAACTCGCCACCCAGGAAGCGCAAATAATAATCGTGCACCCAATCCATAAAGGGTAAATTCTGCATGCTGTAGATCGACATAATCAGGCGCTCAATGCGATCATTCACCTTGCGGCTGTTGCCATTACCATATCCGCGATGGATAAGCACCGGATAACTACCTTCGAGGTAATGCTTTAGCTTATCCTTTAAACGCACTGGGTTAGCTGGCAAGCTGTGCTTCCACGGATCCTGCAAATCATTCACTGCACTGCTCACCAGCTCCCACACCTGCTTTGCTCTATTACCCAGTGCGCGGCTTTTCGCCTTCCTATTATTAACCAATTTATTCACTGCATTGAGCACGCAGGCGTTTATCGTATATTCTTGTTGCACATCAAAAGGAAGGTTGCGGCCATCCTCAAGCTGATAGCTGCTATAATATTGAGCAGCTTTGGCATCAGGCACAATCATTTCCTCCAGGGCATTATGCCTCACCTGCTTAGCCGGATCGCCATAGCGAGCCACATAAGCCTGCTTCAGATCATCCCGCAAACTATTCCAACTCAAAAGCGCAGGACCAGCAGGAGATCCCCTGCGCACCCGCACGTTAGGATTGCGATCAACATACCTTCTCAAAGCTTTATAGCTTATAATTTCATCTTCCGGGTTAGTCAACTCGGGTGTAGAAATGCAAAGTATGTTGTTATAATATTCCATGTTAAATTTGGTAAGGCTATTTTTCAGCTGCTGTCACCTCGCGTAATTCTTTAGCGATATGTTTACGCTCCTTAATTAAGGCAACAATATCTTGCGCCAGGCTATCAGGCATTGCACGCCGACCCTGAAGTATGTCATGTATAGTGCGATAAGTGTACCGCAGCGACCTGTTAGCCAGTATCCTAATGTCGCCATAGCGCAAGGCCTTTTTAACTTCCACGTTTTCAGGGTATTTTACTTTTTTCTTGACTTTTGCCATTGTTTAAACGTATTTTTGTCGTATACTTTTGGCAAAGATATAGAATACATTCTATAAAAAGCAAGTTTTTTTAGAACTTTTTCTAATTTATTTTAAATGACGATAGACCGTATTCTACAAGTTATTGATTATTACGAGCTTAAAAAGTCATCGTTAGAGCGAGAATTAGGCATTGGAAACGGCTATTTCGGCAAAATGGCTAATAAAAAGGGTGATGTTGGATGTAGTATTATTGAGAAGATGTTCTATAAATTCCCAGAAGTTAGTCTAAAATGGCTGATAAGTGGTGAAGGTTCAATGTTTGAGAAATATAAAAGCGACAGCTCCATTTTAATAAATGATCCGGCTGCTTCTTACGAAACAAGGCAACCACCTGGACCATGCCAACAATGTAATTTAAGGGAGCGCCTTCTGGAAGCAAAAGAGGAAACAATCAGAAGCTTACACGCTGTTATAAAGGCGAATAAAATAGAAATGTAAGCATATATCCCCGGCACACACACGTAAAAAGCTTAATTTTTAGCATAATAACAGCGTATATGGCTGTATTTCTTATGCTTACATCTGTATTTTGGATTTAATTACAGTTTTTTTAGTGGTATTATATACCTGTTTTAAGCTGTTTTTAGCTTGTTTTGAAATTTTATTTACACTTATACCCTATCTCATCAAGGTTATTTTATGCGGTTCGTGTCGCCCCATTTGTCGCCCCATATGTCCCCCCATTATGTTTTTTAGGTATTTTTGCCCTTCATATGCCAGGTGTTTGTTTAAGCCATAAAAACAGCATTGCAATAAAGCTGTAAGCTTACATACACGGCGTTTAGGTAAATATTAAATGGTAATGGTACGCAGGCATAAAAAAAGCCCCAGGAGGAGTTTAAATGTAGTAATCAGATAGCAGGCATTAATACAGTTTGTTTTAAATGCTACAATCGGCAAAAATAGCTAAGTAACTGTTACCTAATTAAATAATCGGCAAAAATATATTATTGTTTGTTACATTTTGTTTTGTGCCCCTTAGGTTGCAAAATTCTTTACTTCTATCCTGATTTTTTCTTCTGTGCTAAAGCCGCTGCCGATAACAGAGGGGGAGGCTATGCCAATAACCCCCAAATCAGCTGTAACAGGTTGAAAACCTTCTAC
>Ga0100391_1000964_pt1 | contig 32800 bp, 20 predicted proteins | sample CryGeymeta201515_FD_81541 | JGI IMG/M metagenome (GOLD analysis project Ga0100391, IMG submission 81541) | Groundwater microbial communities from Crystal Geyser aquifers in Utah, USA - Crystal Geyser metaG 2015-15 | ecosystem: Environmental > Aquatic > Deep subsurface > Groundwater | place: USA... | reverse complement strand
CTAGTGCTAAGTGTGGATAGGAAGCAGGCATAGGCACACGACCTAATAGAGTAAGACCTAACTCCTGAGTCCTATCATCGGAGACAAGGTAAACTGCCGTAGTCCACCTGGGCTTAATTTGTTTGGATCTTTCCCACTGATGCCCTCGCTCACCACCATCCAGCAATCTACGCACCAGCCGACTCTGTTACGAAATATCAACAATATCTTTAGAAAATGAAAGGTCAGTGCGCTACAAGCAACTCAAAATTCCTTTGATAAGAAGACCCCGACGAATCTATCTGGCTAAAGCAAAACAGTACGCAACAATTACTAGTAGGCAAGTACTCAAGCAATACTAGCCATTGAATTAAATTTCTTCCGCAGAAACATCTTTGATATTTTCAGTAACAGAATGGTGTTCGGCCGTCGAACAATCAAGGCGATGACTCGTCATAAGACCTTGGCAGAGGCGAAAAGCACAGAAGATGGATCCGGCAGTGGCTTAATGAGAAGCTTGACAGGCTTGGACCTCGTCCTTTACGGCGTTGGCTCATCAGTAGGAGCAGGTATCTACGTCATGGTGGGACTCGGAGCTACTATTGCCGGTCCTGCCATTTCTTTATCCTTTTTGTCGTGTGGTATGGCCTGCATTTTGACGTCATTGGGTTACGCGGAATTTGCTGCGCGTATCCCTGTAGCAGGATCCGCATACACGTATGTTTACGTGGCCTTTGGCGAATTGTTGGCCTGGTGTGTGGCCTGGTTTCTTATTTTGGGATACGGATTTACAGCCTCGGTTGTGGCTCGAGCATGGGCTGATTATTTTGGAGATTTACTGATCAAGGTCTGTCAATCACCTCAAGTCGACCTACCAACACTTTGGCTAGAACGTCTGACGGAATGGCATATTTTTGGCGACTCTGTGCCCTATTCCTTTTCGCTGCTTTCTATTACCATCATTGCTCTCAACACGGCAATATTACTTCGTGGCGCCAAAGACAGTGCCACATTTGGTAACGCCATTACACTTATGAACATTTCCGTTCTGGTTCTTGTAATTGCGGCAGGCATTGCCTCGGAATCTATCGAAATGGACAATCTCAGACCTTTTGTGCCCCACCATGCACCCAGTGTTTTGCAGGGAGCTGGATTGGTATTCTTTGCCTTCATTGGCTTTGACATGGTGGCTAGTTTATCGGAGGAGGTCGTTCACCCCGAGAAGAATATGCCGATAGGGATCGTGGGTAGTTTGATCGCAACAACTTTCATCTACGTGAGCGTCTCCCTGGCAGTCGTGGGCATGGCTCCGGTGGATTTGCTTGGAAAAAATGTACCAATCGTCAATTCTCTAGTAGCGAATGCCTACTGCACGCATTCTGAGCAATTGTTGCATAACGCAACGAAAGTGTGTCTCGGAGGGAAACACGCTCCGGACACGATTCAGCCCGCCTTGCTTCTTGTGAGTCGTGTTGTCCAATACGGTGCAATCTTTGGCTTGATGGTTAGTTGCTTCACCTCACTGATGGGCCAGCCCAGAATCTTTTATCGAATGGCGCAAGATGGGCTGTGGTTTCCGATATTTGCCGATGTTGACCCTGTAACTCAGGTACCTCGCTTTGGTATTATTATCACTGGAATTGTCACTGCGCTTCTTGCTTGCTTTTTTCCTCTAGACGCTCTAGCAAACCTGATATCTCTTGGTACTCTGATGGTCTTTACATTTGTAAATGGTGGAGTTATTTTGCTACGAATCCGATCCCAGCCTGATGTTGTTGCTCATCCGCACCAGTACGCGCGTCCAAGCGTAGAGGGCAATCTACAGCAAATCGAAAGTCGTCAAAGACAAAATAAGATTGGCGAGGAGTCAAGATTAGTGGCCATCCTTCTGACCGTATATACTGCAGCGTTGACGCTGGCATCTGTTTTATTTACAAAAACCTCGTCGAAGTCTCTTGGAACCATTTCTATAATTGTGGCAACGGTGGCCGCAATCTATATTACCAGTACCCCAGAAAGTTGGGCCACGGATCGTTCTGCGGGATCTGTGCATGGGCACCACTTTTCGTGCCCGTTCGTTCCAGGCATTCCTCTACTTGGTATTGCATGCAATGCTCTGATGATGGGTTCCTTGCCTCTCACAGCATGGCTCTTGTGCTTGGCGTGGTTGGTTTTGGGATTGACATTCTACTTTGTCTATGGAATTCATCACTCTGCACTCCAACACAACGACAGATATAGCGAGAGAACTCCACTGGTTAGTTTGGCGCCTATCCCACACGAGAAGGTAACGTCGTACAGCTAACGTGGGTCTTTTCACGAATTTTCTTATATGAAATAACACATCTATATTTAGAAGCTGGTTTCACTTTATCAGAACCTATGCGTTCGTAGTTCGTATACGTCTATTTAAGCTAGCAGTGGCTTTGTTGTCGACGTTTTGCTGTCACCTGGAGCGCCTTGCTCCCATACACTGCACGGAAAGATCAATCGCGGACGATCGCCTGCACTTTCTATTATTGATTGTGGACTCATTGTTGCGTTTGATATAGCTCTAACTTCCTTCTTGAGTGAAAACATTTTTTGTGCTATGCTCCGGCATCCCTTTATTCTGGATGTTGGGGGACTGGGGACAACAACAGGGAAGACTGATGTATCCTTACCACGCTAGCTTCACTTGCTCATTCGAACAGTTAGTCAATCAAATCACTGTGTGCCGTCGCCAAATTCTTGGTAGGTCTTGAGGACAACTTGAGCGAAATCATAAAAGGATGAAACAGCTACTCGGAGCATTTTGACTTCGGTGGACTTGAGCTCGCTATAACATAGAAAAGATGAGGCAGAGAGGAGGCGATGAGACACGAAATAAAACCAATCCTGCTATATCCAACCACGTGTCAAAACAAGCACTGCCTTACACTCTCAAGACCTTGGATTTGTTTCCTTCGCCGTCATCATCCACTTCTACCACAGAAAACGTTTTAATGACACGATCACCAGGTTCTTTGTCCACCTGCAACACTTGCATCGTTTGCTCTGCTTGCAAATTTGTGGGAAACTTGATGTCAATTCGACAGGTATAAATGCGACCTTTCTCCATTGTGTTAATAATATTTTCTGTCAACGACTTCGATGGGGTTGTAGAGATGTAGAAAATGATGGGAAATTATGATGAATGTTATGATTGTTTGTACGGCAGTATTTTGGATGGGAAATTATCAAAGGACGATAGAGCGCTACTGTACCTACTTTCATCATTCCAATACACCTAGGCAGCAAGTTACTAATCTAATAATGACACCCGGACATAAAAATAGAAGATGACACCCAGCCTTTCAAAATGACATGGCTTTTAACTATCGCGGGAATTGTAATGCTTTATCAACAGTCTCGAAGATAGCATTTCTTCGCTAAGCGCGCATGCCCCAAAAATTGGTTTTGAGACTCACATTTTCGCTTCCTCAGAATTTTTCCACGACTTTGCATCCATTCTCCCCATCATCATCATCGAAATTATTAAGTAGAGTAGTACCCAACCAATACTACTAGTAGTAGCTAGAGTACTGCACCACCCTCTCTCTATTGAAAAACAAACGAGTCGAAGTGGAGCAAAGTGCCATTCAAGTGATTATTCACCTGACAAAAATCTACTCTACTATTACGATCGAGGTAGGCAGTGCGCAGCCTTGGCGAGATTACACTATCTGCCATTCAAAAAACCGTGAGGACCCTGCCTCCGATTGCACACAACGACTACTACTTGTAGTAGTACGCACTTACGCCAAAGCGAGAGGAGTCAGTACGAGCATTTACGAGCATATTATTATATAATATCCTAACTGGGTACCGTAGTGTTCATCCACCTGATAACAAGAAACAGTACCAAGTACCAAGAACAGTGATAGGTGGTATTCAGAGTACAGACTAGATCTTACAACATAATAATATTACACCAATCCACACCATAATAAATATTATTAGTAAAAATGACAGCCGAAGAATCAACTGCAGCTGCCAACACCACCGAGGAAGAAGATATCAGGGAACCTCATGAACACGACGTCCTGTGTGGGAGAGGAGGCTCCATTAATTCGTGGAAAGGAAACGAGAGATTCCGAAACCTGGTGGAGAAAAGAAAGCGAGTGTACTTGACTGCACGCTTTAAGCGAGAAAAGAGACTGATTGCCTCGAGTATTGTGGAAGAGATTCAATCCCTGAAGCCTCCAGGGCGCTTCTTGTCTCGGAATGCTAAGAAGGGAACTTGGTGTAAGTGCAAGAGTGTTTTGTGCTCTATTAATTCGGTCCATACTTAGCTCTTAGCTCACACCTGCCTACCTTATATCCACACCACTCACTCAACTTAGTCGTAATTGATGATGACAAGGCGAGAGACAAAGTATCTCAGGCATTGAGGGAGAATGCACCTACTATCCGCGCAGAGATTGAAACAGAAATCAATGAGCAACGCGCAGAGATTCAAAAGAATAATCCACCTCCACACAATCCACATTATCCTCCGCCCCCTGCAGGTGCTCCTTACTATCCTCATCATCCAGCGTGGGGACCGCATTATTCCTATTACGGATATCCTCAGCAAGCACCGCCGCCAGGTACGGTGCCGCATCCTCCTCCACCACCAGCACCACCACAACACGAGGCACCAGCTCCCTCTCCTATTACCATGGCGCCTCCACCGAATGCCGCATATCAGCAACACCAGCATCACGCCATGTACGCGCAATATCCCTGTCATAACACTGGATCACCCCTATCCTCGCAGACGCCATCGCCAACGCCCATGCAAGCTGCTCAATCAGGTCCACCGACATCATGTCCTCCAGCTTCCGTACAGCAAACCCATGTGCTAATGCAATCGCCTCCACAGCTGCTGCAGCAACAACAAGAATATCAGCAACAACAGCAGCAGCAGCAACAGCAGCGGCAACAACAACAGCAGCAACAGCCTCAATATCAGCCAGTGCAGCAGTCATCGATCTTCAACTTTAGCTTTGGAGCCTCCGTTGCCCCTGCCCCCATTTCGGAAAAGAAACAAAAAGAGCAACAACCTCCTCAAGCTAAGAAGAAGGAGGAGCCTGATGACGACGACCAGTCAATATTTGGGGCTATGAGTGCTATTTTTCCTTCTTCAATTGCATCTTGGACAAAAGATGCCTTTTCCTTTGCTGGTGGAGCGTCCGTGTCTTCTCACCGGGATGATAACTGTGACAATGTGTCGGTAGCCAGCAAGCCTATTCATTACGTTCACCAGCCTGTAGAGGAAAAGAGCGCCGGCTCTGGCTCGGGGTCGAATGATCCCTTTAATGACGGGAGATCCATTTCCGGTCGCGTTTTGGATCCAACAAAAAAGAACAGGAAACCTCCTCGGATCATGCACAGCAGTCAGATTAGCTACCCTCGTCGACCCAAGAAGAATATGACGCCCACCAACGGAAAACCAACGGCGCACAATGGCTCCTCTACGGCTCCCGTGAGCAGTGTAAATTTGGCCGATCACAGCGAGGGCATGATATCCTACTTATCCACAGATGGAATGGGATCTATCATGGAAGACGGGCCTCTAAATCTTGGCGATTTCAGTCATTCTTCGTTTGGCAAGAGTGCATTGAGTCAAGAAGTCAAGGCTGCGCAGGCTCCGGCGCCAGGAATGGTAGACTATCGCAGGATCAAGAAACCATTCCAACGGCCCGAAATTTCGTCGGGGATTCCCGAGGAAGCGAGTAATTCCATGAGCAATTCCATGCTATCGGTTGTGGCAAATCAAATTGTCATGGGTATGGAGTCTCTGGATACTGGATCAATTGTGACTGGCTGTGACACGGTAGGAACGCCTCTTCCTTTCGAAAACGATAACACCATGGCTGTCGAGATTGAAGGCCAGGAAGTGCAACTTGTCGATATGATGGACTCTCAACAGGACATTCCCGGAGACAATAGCGTCGTGGAAAATCGCACCCCACCTAACTCTCAAAGCAAAGGGCAGATCCGACAGGCGGGCTGGGCCTCTCGTGTTGGCGGCTGTCATTCGTTCTTGGGCGATTCGCTCCCGGGTGCTTCTCTTTTTAGCGGCAACAATGCCGGAGAGATTTCAGCGGCGTCATCTATGGAAATGGATGTTTCGTCCAATACAGAGGATCCGTTCTCGTCTGGCAATTCGATTGGAGGGGCGTCTTTGTGCCGAGTATTTGATACTGATTCTGTAGCGCCAGAACGGAATATCTCGAACAATTCTGCTATGCAACCGCAGAACAATCCACATGTGTACAAGAAGTTTCCATCTTGGGGTTTGACTCTTATGAATGACGCAGAGGAAGGCTCCGTTTCTTTTGGCACCAAGGGTGGCGAGAAGCTTGTTGGCGGAAGCCTTTTATCAATGAATTCGGGGGACAAAAATAACAACAAAGACAATGGGATGGTTTGGGAAACCCAGAAAAAGGAATAATCAGAAGCGCAGAGATGAATTACTTTGTAGGGTTGCTTTGCATTTTGCACGCTACTACTGCTCTGAATATTATATATCAAAATAGAACTATACACTATTTATACTATTTTCAATACGTGTGCACTTTACAAAGTACTAGTGGTATATTGTGCTGTATTCAGCAAGTTCCGCGCTGGTCCATTCCGGAACCATTGATAACTTCTCTACTACTAGCAGTAGAGAGTAGCTACAAGAAGTAATGAAGACGTACTACGCTACTTCTAATCTACCAGGTAGCTACTAGTAGCTCGAGTCTACTAGCTAGTAGAGTAGTAGTAGTAGCAATACTGTAGTAGTAGCTACCAAGTAGTACTACGGTATGAGCGTTCCAGGTACTAGCTAGACCTAGCTAGTAGTCTAGTAGATTAGTCTCTAGCACAACCGATCTTGAGAATCGAAGAAACTTTGGACAGGCTTTCCCAGCCAGCATAGCCGATGACGAGTTGGAATAATAGCCACCCAGGCAGTGAAATCAAGTATTTATTTGGCGCGAGGCTTTTAGTTTTGAGTTTTGAACCAACATGCAATGCTACTGCTACCGTACCTTACCTTCATGATCATGAGAATGCTACTGTAGCCTGTAGCCAACAACCTTCATCAACTACATAGACTACCGACTACAACTTCTACTGCCCGACTGCCCTGAGAGACACTAACAAAAAGAAGGCTCTACCATTCGATTTTTCTTTAAAGTGTGGATTCATTTCAGAGCGATTTTGATTCTTTCGGTTCGTATCAGCAGCAGCAGCAGCAGCAGCAAAAAATGTCACCGGCGAACTGGATTTGCGGAATTTGTACTTTAGAAAACGCTGCTCGACGACGACGGTGTCAAGCTTGTCAAACACGACGGCCAGTGAATGACGACGGTAAAGTTATAACGAGTCGAGCGTCCAGTCACACCGTGTCTGCTGTTGCTTCTCCAACAAGCAATCGTGCGATTCTGCAAGAGAGACAGCAGCCACAGCAGCAACACGATCATAGAAAGGAAAAGGGCAAAAGCAAAGTTTCTGTAGTATCCGGTCCATCAGAAGCAGTCAAACGAAAGCGCAAGAAATGTCAAATTGTGACGGTCCGAATTCATTTGGGGGAATCATTGATAGACGACGACGACGACAACGACGACGAGATTTTGCAAGGATCGTTGCATGCGATTCTTCCTGTGGACGGTGTAATAACAGATACAAAACTTCACACGGTAAAAGTTCGAATCCACTTGGGGCAAAGTGTGAAAGAAGGAAAAGAAGATGATTTCTTGCGTCAACCATTGCTTGCGGTTCATCCTGGTGGCGGCGAATGGCAACTAGTAACAACTACAAGGACACAGAAGAATGCAGACGCAGGCACTTCATCAGCAACAATCCCTAGTGTATCTGTTTTTGGTTGCTGCAGCAACTCGACGCTCCAAAATGCAACATATGAGCCGCCTTTTCAAAACAAGGAGGCTTTGAATCAACATGATGAAAATAACACGAACGGCATGACAATGGGTACCGTCGAAACAATAACGGATGCATCCACTGACCAAATTGATATTTCTGATGCAAAAGCACCTGGCGATTTGAAAAATATATCGATGGATCGGCCTAAAACTGAAGGGAAACCGACAAGAGGCCTCGCCACCAATGTTGCTACTACTAGTACCAGCAGAGTATCCGAGAGCAATAAGAACATCGACAAGACGACCGTTGATTTTTGTGTCGTAGAGGGATCTTTAGTGAAACAATTTTGTTCATCAATCAAGACCAACAGTGATGAAAATAAGTTTTGCGACATTGAGCCCAACACAGCAACAATCACGCCTGGGGACTCTAAATCGTTGCTTTCTGTGCCTGACCTACTAAACATAGACAATGCTATATTTGAAGCTTCGAATAAAATGAAAATAAGCCAAGTGACAGAATTATCACCACAAAAACAAGCCATTGATGATGACAACAGTCAGACAAAACACCTTTTGAATCCTGACAGCAAGAAGGGAAATCCACACAATATCATCAGTATCCAACCAGATCCAAAACAACACATGGAAGAGGCCACGGACCAAATCTATGAGCCCACGCAGGAGCAATCGACAGAGCACAGTCCCTCCACTTCCTCCTACGACTCTTCCACGTTGGATCGGCGAATCCGAGTTACTTGTGCTAATATCACAACCACCAATGCCAACGAGTCTTCTTCTCCACCAGAATCTTTTGAGTTCTCTCATACTTTACAACGTCAGCAAAAGTTGGCACCAACAAACACGTACAAAAACGCTCATTCATTACAAGTCACCGCACCAACTAATACAACGAGCGAGTCCCGGCACAACGACGTGGTTGAAACAAATCCTAAACATATCGAGATCCAATCGAACCAGGCCCAGTCGGGAACTGAATTATCGCAGCAGCATAATAGCTGCAATAATGAAAAACTGCATTTTTCACTGTCGCAAGAAGATGACGAAAGTCAACAAGAGAATGCGTTCATGTACACCCCACCAGCGACGCAGCTCTCGCAAGATTCTGGGGTCGCCCAGTTGGAGCAAGAAACGCGTTGCGTGGGTAGTCAACACGACGAGCCCAGTTTCAGCATGCCACTTGTCAGCAATACTACATTTCATCGGTCTCCTTTGATTGCATGCGAACCTCAAAGGCAGAACGCCAACGAAAATCGAGGTTACGATGGAGTGCTCAGCTCTCTCGCAAAGGAATCCTCTAGCGTTCGGCACCGCCGCGACGCCATTGCAACTACCGTGCTTTTCCACAAGAAATGTGGTGAGAGGACAGATCTACCAACGATCTCGGACGGCACTAAAGGCAGTAACGTGCGCAAGCAGCAATCGACATTAGGATTTCATACAGCTGGAAAGAGCAAGCCAATTTATATTTCGGAGGTGGCACTTCAGAAGGCAACGTCAGTACTCAGTAAGGAGAATCCAGTGGGAGCGTCTGGTGTTGTACAGCAGGAATCTGGTATTGTCGTTCCAGGATCTCCCGCGAAAACTAGAACTGGTTCAATTATCCAGACCTCTGATTCCCAAATAGATGATTCTGAAGTGTCTGCTGCTGCACTCCGGCGTGACCAAGTTTCACTGTCGGTATCCTCTTCTGCCGAACTTGCATCCACAACTTTGAAAGCTAATAAGAGTATTCTGGAATCCTCCGTTAGCAATATGGTATCGTCCAAGCCAGTAGGGTTTTGCACTGCTGGAAGCAGCAAACCTATTGAGGTTTCAGAGTTTGCATTACAGCACGCCAACAGTATCTTATTTAAGCCTGCCAGAACCAAACCAATCGGTGTTCCAACTCCGGCAATGAACGAGCCTATTGAGGTTTCAGAGTCTGTTCAGCAGCAAGCCAACAATCTCCTCTCTGAATTTGCCAGCAAGGAGCTGTCAGGCTTTCAAACTTCTGTGACCATTAATCCTATTGAATACTCTGAGTCTGCTCGGCAGCAAACCAACAGTGTACTCTTTAAGCAAACAAGAAAAAATCCTGCAGGCTTTCAAACAGCTGGCACCAACAAGCCCATCGAAATTTCTGTATCTGCGCTGTATCAGGCCAGCAATTTTTTGTCCAAACCTGCCAGCGATATGATCCAAGACTTTCATGCTGTAAACAGTAAATCCGCTGAAACCTCAGAGTTTTCTCTGCATCAAGCCAACAGTGCCTTGTCCAAACCTGCTAGCAAGAAGACGCAAGGCTTCCAAACTGCTGGGGCAAGTAACCCTATTGAGATCTCAGCATCTGCTCTGCACCAAGCCAACAATATACTCGCTACGCCAACAAACAAGCAGTTTCAAGAATTTCACGCAGCCAGAACCAGCAAGACTACTAAGGTTTCAGAGTCTGCTCTGCATCAGACCAGCAGTCTCTTCTCCAAAACTAAAAGTAACATTTCTGTCGCCAAATCTGTGGGATTTCAAACTGCTGGATGCAGCAAGCCAATAAAGGTTTCAGATTCTGCCCTGCAACAAGCCAGCAGTCTTTTCTCCAGGCCTACTAGCAACACTACTGTTGCCAAAGTTGTAGGTTTCCAAACTGCTGGATGCAGCAAGCCTACTGGGATTTCAGGGTCTGCTTTATCGCAGGGCAACAGCATTCTATTAAGACCAAACAACAACAATCTCGCCACACAGCCAGAGGGCGCCCTAGCTGCTGATTTGGGAATGGATATAGCAGTATCTGAACCAACCGTTCCAAGAGGCAAAAATTCGCTTTTGAAAGCTGTTCAAGTAGTACCTCCTCCTCTATTAACGAAAGTGGCGCGAAAGTTCACTATCACAGACGAGATCGATGCTTCACAACCCAACAAACATCAGCAAACGAAAGATTACCAACATGGCTGCATTACGGCACTGTCTGCTACGCCCTTCAATGTCAAGAGCACTGTATCCAATGTGCAGCTCGGACTGTTATCTGGTGGTGTAGAAACGCCGGATTTTAGCCGACCAGGCATGATGGCGAATGGCTCAGCGTTGCTAGAGAAAACTAATGAGCATCTGCCTCCGCAAGATGCCGCAGCCTTTGATGACTCGAACGCAGCATTGACGAGTGCTTCCTTTAGTGGGGGCTTTCAGACAGCGGGAACTTCCAAGGAAATTGCTGTCAGTGAAGAAACGTTACAAAAGGCCGGTGAATTGTTGTGTGATGTCAAATGGCAATCAAGCAATGACGGCAATTCCGACGAGCAGGGCATTGGATTGACCAACGGCTCGAGAAGTAATCTTCCTACAACGACAGAGCTCCAGACCGCAGGGCGATCCAAAGTCATTACTGCTACAGCTGCCGTTCACAATGCTAATCGGCGTTTCTTGAGATCTTCGGGTTACAAGAGTGGCAGCGATCAACACGAGTGTCTCTATATGCAATCCGATGACGACCTAGTGATTTCTGCTGGTCCGCCCGGAAGAAGTCGCAAAAAGGCCAGAGTGTCAGATATAGGATTACATAGTTCGAGGTTTCTCTTTCATGATTTGCAGTCTTATCCGAACCATTCAGAAGACAATCATGACGACGACGAAAGTTCGAGTGAACAACGATTTTCTCTTGACGAGGAAACTAAACGCAATGAGATCAACACCAATGCATTACCAGCGCCACATGGCGGTCAGTTGGGCGTCACACCAAGCCGCGATCGTGCCCAAGCCGCGGTTGTCACCATATCTGCGAGTTTTCGGAAGAAGCATTCAAAACAAGCAGATCTTGCTGATGCGTCACTTTCGCCGGTTCCCATTCGATTCGAAAATGATCAAATAAATTTTAAAAAGGCTGACGAAAGGATTGAGGAGCAAGAAAAAGTAGAAAAGGAAAGCACGGAGGAGAAACTGCGCGATCGATCGCTGGGAGAGAGGCTAGTATTGTTTACTAATATGGCTGTGGACTGCCACTCTTGGGAGGCTATAACTTGCAAGCTGAGATCTTTTTTGACCAGTAGTGTCATGACGAGCAGTCCATCTCAATGTCGCTTACATGGTGTCCGAGACCAAACTCTGCTTGTGAACAGCATAAATGCGGCCAATTTACGCTTTCAGCCAAATGGTGTGCCGGCCTCCTTTTCCGATGAAGCAGAATGCGAGGCGTCAGACGGCCTTCTGGGTTTTACTGAAGACATCACAGACGCTCTGGTAGCACAAGGATGCAAAAAGGATAGTATTAGTCTGGCATGGCTCTTGAACCATAAACGATGGATTGTTTGGAAGCTTGCGGCCCTGGAACGACGTTTCTCGTCTATCTTTGGAGGACACCTGTTGTCGTATGAGGTACTCCTCTCCCAGCTGTATTCACGCTACTGCACAGAATGCCGAGATGGAAAACGACCGGCGTTGCGAAGAGTCCTCAACAAAGATGTGGCGTCCTCCACGATGATGATCCTATGCGTGTGCCAGATATTCGAGCAAATCGAAGAGAAACAGAAGTCGGGCGGAGAAGATAAGCCTGTCACACCTTCTCCAATTCGTTACACTATGGAGCTTACAGACGGTTGGTACTCGGTACATGGTGTTCCAGACTTGCACATGTGCGAGCGCATTCAAAATGGTAGAATCTCAATCGGTTCGAAACTAATGATCTCAGGTGCAAGGCTTGTTGGTCCTGACGATGGCGTCGACCCGTTGGATGATGGGTACACGCCTGATCAGAAACACTGTAGGGTGTTTCTACAATTCTCGTCCAATGCTACGCGACTGGCCAAATGGAACGCAAAATTAGGCTTTGTGCAGCCTAGTGCGCAGCGTCGGGGCGACAATGGACTCTTGCGGGTAAAACGGATTTGCGATATTGTGCCCGGCGGTGGTCACATTCCCCTCATTCAGTTCATTATATCTCGCCGATTTCCACTCATGTTTTTGCGCCGCTACGGTACAGAGAAAGACGCCGAGACAATATCGGAAGCAGAAGAGTATCGAGAACGAGCGCAATATGATCGACGTAGGCTCAATCTGGTCGAGCGTTTCATGGAGGAAGTAGAGGCTGAATGTACGCAAGATGTTGATGAGATGGCTCCACCAGTATGGATTCGGTTAGTGCAAAGTTCGTCCCCGGAAGAGTTGTATCATGAACTCAATCGCGAGGATCGGGCAACCATTGACCGGTGGAAGTCGAAACGCGGATCGTTACTTCAATCCAGAATCCAACAAGAAGTCCAGGCAAAATTGGAAGACGAACCCGTTCTTCAGCGAGAGAGTAAACCATTCATTCGTCTCTCTGTCAGAAGCTTCGACCGAAGTCTACTCACAGAAGGAAAGCCAACCTCAAGTGATGAGGCAGTCCTGACTGTTTGGCAGCCCACAGAAGAGCAATTGAGCCTCCTGCGTGAAGGTATCATTGTGAGGGCTGAAAATCTTTCTACCGGAAAACGTACATACGAGGGCCGCATTCAGCTGTCTGCCAACTCCCGCACCGCAATGGGCGCAGTTCCCTCTACACCATTATCACGGCGTATTTTTCGCAAGTCTGGATTCACAGAACGAACCTATGCTTCAATATTTCAACTGCATGTCTGCTCACGTCAGCTCTCACAGGCCAGCGCAAGCACATATGATTTTGTGGGGGTTGTCCTGAAGGTGACAGATGAAGAATCAAGCCACCGAACCTTTATTTATCTCACGGACAAGTCGAATTTGGTGGTGCGGGTCCAGTGTCGAAACATTCAAGGTCTTGGAGACTTGATTGGTCTCCGTTCCCCTATTGCTCGACAAAGCATCGAACATCCGCGTGTTATTGCTTTTCGCGATGTGACAATTATGCCGTTCGACAAAGCTGAACGAGTAGCAGTAGTGGACTTTCGATCCGGTGTGTCGAGCCTTTGGTCCCACGCGACTGAGCCAACAACCGCAAGTTTAAGATGTTGGGTGGAATCACCAGAAGGGCGAAAAAAATTGGTTCACCTTGCCACGTATTGCGATGCTAATCTGAATCCAATGCAACAGTATGTTGCGACCTTCCACTCTGCTTTGGGATATATAGCTGGCATTACAGTACAGTCATCGAATCAACTGAGAATTCTTGTTGACTGCGCCACAGGAATTCAGGAATGGGCATTCCCGCTGCACCTGGTGCACGATGTAAACATCCCATCTTCTGCAACCGAAACCGTTTGTTTGAATCCTGCCGACGAGAAGACGTGTTCCCAAATGTGTATTCTCGGAAAGATTTTTCGCGCTAGGGGCACGTTGTTCCATTTCGTGCTGCGGCGAACTCCTCAATCCATTACCATTTCCCGGCCCTGCAAATTTGAGGTATGCCAAATCAAGGAGGCAGACATGGAAGCCGTTGCTGGAGTGTATGAACTCCTTATGAAAGCGAAATGAGGTAGCCGAAGTAAGTAGATGGGTGAAAACGGTGAAATTTATTGTTTGTACTGTAATTCCATCCGATGACAAAACTTATTCCACATTGTAAGGAATTCGAAATCTCAACGACTGCCGAGTCCGATTCATTAGTTCCATAAAATCAAGGTCAGTCTCAGTAGGACAAGATCCCTGGTTGCAATAATCTACTTTCAAGCCGTTTGAACATTTATCAGTACGAAATACTTGTTCTTGCGGCGAGAAAAGTTCTGTGTACCAGGGAACGTGCCAGGTTGAACTGAATATATACACTTTTTGCTTGAACGAACCGTGTCTCAGGTCGCAGTGCTGATCTTTGACAGAGTATCCCACCATGGTTGCATCGTGAACACACGGGCCAGTTGTTTTAGTAGACGTTGGAAAGGTCAGGGAACGTATAGGCACCCCTTTGCAGCTCTGATCCTTGTACACCAGCAAAGACACACAGGCATCGTAATGTGCAGTAGTATTCACAGACTTCTTTGTAGCTGTATGCATGGTATTTTCTTCCGGGCTCTCTCCCACTACATGAGTGATCGAAACAAACAAGCAGAGGACTAGGATTTTCATCGCCGTCTCAAATAGGTAGAGTATTTTTACGAGTGGTAGGAAGTAGGAAGAGCTATACACGAAGGCAGCAGGTAGAGGATCCTACTCGGAGTACAAATAAATAATACTAATGAGGTGGACTAGAGTAGTCTATTCCAGTAGGTGATAAAAGAAGCTGAGATATCTTCGGACAATGGGCAGGCGAGCGTCCAGTTGTGGTGTTGGCATACTAGTACCACTAATAGCGTCGGCGTTGCAGGGCACACGTCAGCTTCAAACGAATGACTACTCCACTAGTCTAGTAGTACCAGGTATTCTCTACTAGCTAGGAGAGGTTGATAATTGAGGAGTCATTGCAGCGTACTCAACGTACTACCAGGTACTGGTACCTGGGCTGGTACTGTACCATACCTGTCGGTACTTTGCTTGCAACCAGAATAGTCACTGAAGCCAGATGGAGACAAATTATTGCTCTCAGAAAAGTGGTTTTTAGCACCAGGTAGTACTTTGTTATTCCTCCACCACTGCAGCACCAGTACAACAAAAGCATCCGCCCTACTAGACTAGTACTTCATGAAGTAAGAAAAAATATGACGTGTTATTACCTTTGGTGGCGATCCTTCGGGAACTTTTTGCGCAGACCTTCTTTTTTATACAATACCTTGGTACTACGTAGTACAGCTGTTTGCAAAAAACCTGTCAACAGGCTGTTGCATTCTTTTTTGCAAACAGCTGTATTTCCCGGAGTTTGAGCGTTAAGGAATTAAATGCGGCCATTATTTATAAGTCAGTCGTACCAGGTAATGACATTTCGAGTCATTCCAGTGAAGACACCATCCGAAGTTCTGACGGTGGTACCACTCGTACTAGTACTAGTATTAGCTCTAGTAGGAGTGGCAACCAAAACATCGCCACTCCTGCTTTCAACTATAATATCTTTCGATCAATCATACCGGCAATCATGATCATAATACACAATCCAAAAAGCATGATAACAGACGAATCTATACAATGCGGTTTTGCGTTCGATCAGTTGGATAAGGCTGGCGCCTTTGATGATGTGGACACAGATAACCATCATTCCTTGGTTCAGGAGGATAAACTCACTGTGAAAGCTGATGCTTGTACTACAACCGAAACATCGTCTAATGAAGTGCAACGATGCGGCGTTGCTTTTAAGCAGTTAGATCAGATTGTTGTCTTTAACGATGGCACCAAAACTGTGGATGAGGAGGAAACGCAACCTGAGCAGACACTTGAACCTACATGTACAAAGATAGCAGAAAGAGTGAGCGAGGAATTTTTGGGAAGCATTGACGTTGGCGTTGCTGTCTCACCTCCAACGTTGAGAAGACACCAGGCGATGACAGAACCAGGGGCCTTTCTAGAAAGACCAAACGGAGAGACTCGGCGTACACACCGGAAGATTAATTTTTCCACGCTAAGCAACCAGAACCGTATGAACAACCCAACTTTCCAAAGCCATACTTCAGAATCGTCGAACTTTGACACGTCAGAAGATCCCGTCGACGGTGGTACACTTTTTTCGTCGGGCATGGGAAGATGCATTGAGCATCCACCTGCGACACGCGATGCAGAGCTGGTTGCTACACTGGTGATAGACGATAGTTACCTCGAAATTGCAGAGGAACAACATAACACGGACACTGACAAGGAAAAGGCCAGCAATGGTCAAAATAGTGTCAAGATCAATCGTTTGGTAGGAATCCTCCTTTCTCTCTTTTGTGCTGGTATGATATCCACTGCGCTTTGGGCCGGCTTGGAAAAACGAAGAGATGGAGCCGCTGCGACTATAGCTTCCGCTTCGACGACTTCCCTACGAGATGATTTTGAGAACGTCAATCTAGAGGCACCGAAAGACGAAAACTACCTGATGAACTTGCTCCCCTCTTACTCGCAAAGAGCCATTGAATTTGGCGCCGAAGCTGTTCAAAAGAAAGCCAGCAGCTGGCTTTTGGGTGACCCAAATTTTCAAGCGGGGAACTATTCCGTTTCTCGTATAAGACAACGATATGCGTTGGCTACCTTTTACTATGCCACAGATGGAGACAGATGGGACAATAACAACTACTGGCTTTCTTACGAATTACATGAATGCCACTGGTTTTTCAGAGGCCCCGAAGCTATTTGGTATGCTGGAGATGCTTACGACGAAGCTGCGCTTGGCCCCTGCAAGGGTGCAGAAGAATACAAAAGCCTTTTATCTTTTAAAAATCGCTTGAAAGGAAGAATTCCACCAGAAATCGGACTCTTAAGTGGACTCGTCAATATTGATCTTTCGTTCAACGAAATGCTCACTGGCACTCTACCCACAGAAATCGGACATCTTACATTGCTCGAGCGACTTCAGCTGGTCCGAGATGGCCTCTCTGGACCAATCCCAACTGAAATAGGGAAAATGGAATTTTTGAGGGAGCTAAGGCTGGAAAGCAATCATTTGAGCGGCCCCATCCCCACTGAGGTGGGCAAGCTCACAAATATGAACTGGTTTTGGGGCTTTGACAATATATTCTCAGGATCTCTTCCTTCCGAGCTTGGCCTGTGGCCTCCCACTATGAGCCGATTAGAACTTTTTGGAAACAGTTTTACTGGAACTATTCCTACCCAGTTAGGATTGCTCACGGACCTTGGAGAGTTAACGCTTGGTGAAAACTTACTTTCCGGTCAAATTCCATCCGAACTTGGAAATCTAAATGCGGGAATGCTCACTTTGCAGGGTAATCAGCTTACGGGAACCATACCAACGCAGCTTGGTAACATTGAAACGATTTATCGCTTGTATTTTTATTCCAATGACCTCACTGGGACAATTCCCACCGAGTTTGGAAATCTTTCCGGCATGCAAATTCTCCTGCTGCATGATAACATGCTGACGGGAGAGGTACCGTCTGAGCTCGGAAACATGAAGGAGCACCTTACTCATTTGTACCTCAATTTTAACCAGCAGACGGGTGTTGTCCCTCCCGAATGGAGCGACGCACTGCAGTTGAAATTTGATTTCGATTGGGACAAGAATCGGTTTACAGGTATTCTACCTTCAACGCTCGGCCTACTTACAAAACTTGAATATATTTGGCTGGCCAGCAATGACTTTTCTTCGACGCTCCCTTCGGAACTGGGCAGGCTAAAAAATCTGATCGGCTTTAGTGTCGCACAGAATGTCAACCTGTCTGGAACAATCCCCGTAGAGCTGGGAATCATGGCATCCGAAGGTGATTCCCCCCTTTCTTCCTTCAATGTCTCCGGCACGAGCCTTTCCGGCACGATTCCAGTCGGGCTTTGTGCTGTCGATTCGGTAGTGTTAGGCGGCTTTGATTGTAGCGCTCAGCTTTGTGGTTGCGAGTGCGAGTGCTTTGCGACTGTCTCGCCATGATTCGTATCCTCCATGCACCTGTTTATACTTCTTACTGAGTAAATGTTTCTACGTTCACATAAACATATTAATAGCATTTCTCTATCTACAATGCTTCGGGCATGGCTTGATTTCGGGCGTGGCTTGATTTGACACGAAGTAAAATGAAACATGTCAAGTCTCTTAATAGATAACTGCGCTACTGCAAAAGAGGTTCAGCGGATTCACCTCACCTCAGCTGGCCGAAAGAACGACGGCTCACAGGAGAGTTCTACCAACGAGCGAATTCTCGGGAGCTAAGATTATCAAACGAGCGCCGAGGCTGCCACTGGCGCCAGTTCTCGTGGGCCCAGGAGCAAGCGAAGCGGGTGGAGGGCATCAAGCACAGGTGCACACGATTGGAGATCCCATCATCTCAGCAACAGAAATTGTTGAAAGAATTCAATTCTGGTATTTTGTAATAAATTTTCCTCTGTTGCCTTTAAACCAGCGGCTAACAATAAAGGCTGGCGGTTTTATGCTTCTAATGTCTATTTGCTCTAGTTATTGATCGAGTTTTTCCTTTGAACTTTTGTCAATAATAGAGCAACGCCTTGACTGGCAGATGCCTACAATACCATCTCATTACTCGTGCTCGTGTCAACATCCCATTATTGAACAGACACATGATGTTCCATGATATTCGGACCAGTCGCAAGGACATCATTGTCATCTACGACGGTATCTTCTTCGTACTTTTCGTCGCCAGGTTCCGGACATTTTCCCTTGACACAGTAGCGCAACTGATACCCTCCGACACAAGTATCGTGCGTGAATTTCAACTTTTCTGGCGAATACATCTTTTGGTACCACTTGACATGACAAGATTCACTGCCAATGTACTCGGTTTCATGAAAGGCCTCGGGATCGAGATCACAATATTGATCCTTAACGGATATATGCTTTATCTTCGCATCATGTACTTTGTGTTTATGAATGAATGAAAATCATATTTTTTTTACATTCAAAAGAAAGATATGAGACACAGAAAGCTTCTTCAAGTGACCAAGGATCATCAATAACACTCGTTCACGTAGACCTACCACATGGGGAACCCTTGGTCGTTCGAGTCGTAAAGGTAATCTTTCTGGTAGGTCCTTCGAGGCAGTGCTGATCTGCATACTTCAAAAAGGAAGCACAGGCCAAATCTTTATCGTCATCGTCGCTCCTGTAAGAGCGCTTGTAATGTTAGACGTTTATTGATGGACAAAAGACGAAAAAACAAACTGTTCGCAAGATTCGCTGCGACAGACCAGACTCCAGACTCCAGACCAGAGAGCAGAACACATCACTTGACTTGACTTACTCGATATCGGCATGCAAAAACAATTCTGTCGATCTCTCAAGAGCAGAAACTGGCACAGTTGCTAGGCATACTATCAGTGCTACAATAAGGTTGGTAAAGGATGTCATTCTGTTGCGTTTAGTCCGTTTTAGGAGATGGTGAATCGTGATATGAGATTGTGCCATTATCATGAATCGAAGAAAGACAGATAAATAAATGAATAAAATAATGCTTAACCCGAATGGAATCCCCAAGTATCTATTAGACGCTCATTGTCCCAAAAATTATCGTTGCAATTATTTTAGTACAAACCGTCATCATCATCTCCTCTCACAAAACTACTTGAAACAACAACACCAACACACCACCATAATAATAACATCGCAACCTCATTCATTTATTTTTGCACTTTCTTGCATTGCCACCCAAAAGTAATTGCCGCTCACCTCATATCTCTATACAGCCAAAATAGCTTGCTACCTGTGGTACGGTACAATTTTATTTATTACAGTATGAACTCCTCCTTTCCGCCTCGAGCTTCGCGCACTCTGGGCACAACGGCAACAAGCTTTCAACAGGAAAACCGTCCATTGCCGAGTGCAGCAACCAAAGATACATCTCCAGCTCTCGGGATCAGCAGCAACAGTGTGCTGATGCGCAGTCCATTTGAATCCTTGGGGGTGAATGCAGGCATGGGATTGCGTCAGCGTCGTCCCGGTGATGCCAAGGCCAACCAAAATTTGCCCCCCAAATTAAGTTTAACCATGATGAGCAACAACGGCAACAAGGCTGGCGGTGGCCTGACAGCCATGACTCCTGCCGCTACTGGTATTGCTGGATCGGCAGCGGTACCCAACTCTCATGTAAGTACCAGGACATTGCTTTTGTAGATGATGTATTCTGTACGATCTGGTGTCTCGTGAACCTTCCGTTATCACATTGACCATTGACCATTGACTGAATCTATCATGTTTTACCCATCCATCACGCGCCACATTATTGAAAATACACAGTTGATGGAATCTACCACCATGGCAACACCTAACATCACAGAAGAACATTGGGTTATTGTCTACGGTATCTCGGGGGCCGAAGAACGGAAAGAAGTAATCAATAAGTTTCGACAAGTTGGCGATATGACCTCTGTAAAAATGGGATCGCAGCACACAAATTGGATTGCCATTTCCTTCGATTCGGCACTTGCCGTAGAACAGGCACTTATTAAACGGGGCAGTCGACTTTCCAATGGACATATTTTTGGAGTGCAACGTTTGAACAATCCCCGGGAATTCTTCATGAAGGAGTTTACTGAGTTTGGTTCGGTTGTGACGACGAGTAGTAGTAGTGGCAACAAGGTGGAAGCTGACAATCCGCGTGTTTTGTTCAAAGATGATACACCAGGCAATGAAAAGCAAGTCAATACAAAGGAACTCACAGAAGACAGCATTCTCTTGACAAACAGCAAAAAGTCTGCAAGCAACAACAAAACAGTCTGCGAGATCTTCATGGCTTGGGTTTACGGCTGGTAAAAAAAGCCAGTTTGTCTCGGGACAACATGTACGGAAGGCAGCATCAGATTGCGTCAATGCCATTTCAATTCAATTCAATACAATTCAATGTCATAAAACTATGATTAGCACGCAGCGCTAATAGCAAGCCGCAAAACGATCGTAGTCCATTTTCATTGGCACTGTAATTCATAAGGATGACCGCGAGTTTCAATTTCCGCATCTTGAATTATTTCATTGGCCACGTACAGTAAGTAGTATTGATAATTTACACTGTTAGTCAAATAATTATCATTCTAGCTAGGCATAATCGGCATTGGTTGGTGTTGTAGCAACATCATTCAAAATAAGGAGAGAGATTTGACGAAACCGTTACAGTCTCAAAAGTCAGCCAACTTGAATCCTGAAAGCGGCCAGGAAAGATTGGCTCCCATCCATCTAGGTAGTTTGCCTCGCCCAACGAAAAGCAACAATAATATTGGTGACCTATCGATTCAGCTTGACCTCTACCCAATTCTACCTCTCGGTTGCTGCTGTTGCGTAGCGTACGGTCGCTGAGACGCGGGAACGTGTTCACTCCAGACCGGCTCAAAACCCTCACTGCGCAGAACATTTTGAAGGTTTATCCCCGCACGCCTCAGCTCTCTATAGACGCTGTCAGACAAGCACCCCATCTCGCAGCACTTCACACATAGATCCTTTATCTGCTTCGATCGCTCCTGTACTAAGGTAGTTTCCGATTCCCAAATTCCCTCGTTATTGCAGCTATCCTCATCGAGCGATCTATCCCAAACCAAAAGCCGATTGATGGCTTGCAACATAGTGGAAAAGGCCACATGATTAATTTGGCCAGGGTCTATCATGTCAAATGCTTGCAATGCCTTATCAAATGCGTTTTGACTCTCTCCTCGGTCTGCACGAGCACACACTTGCAGAAACGCCACAAGACAAATGTTATCCGGCTTTCTTTTGGACGACAGTTCCTTGAGATAGCTGGTTGCCTTGGCAACTTTGGTGGGATCGTGAGATCGAGCGAAAGCATTCATCAGACTTGTATACGTTATTTGAGTTGGTTCTAATCCTCTCTCTTTCATGTGCACCACAAGAGCCTCGGCCTGTTGAGAATCTCCTCTCTGTCCTAATGCCAAAAGTACGCTATTGTAGGATACAACATCGGGCGCTTCTAGCAACTCAGGATGCACTACAAGAGACGTGTAACTACTCCACGCAGCTGCTTCATCGTCACCATTTCTTTGACTGAACTCTTCCATCCATTTCAACAATGATACGGCTTCCTGAACATTCCCCGATTTACCGTAACTGCCCAATAATATGTTGAAGGACCTCAGATCTGGTTGACACTCCTTCCGTCCCGTTTCTTTGGTCAGTTCTGCCATTGTTTGCAGAATCTGCAAGATGAAATCTGTCCGTTTTTCTCTAGCCCATGCCGTCATGAGGGCATTTCCGGTTACAATCGTTGGAACAAGGTTTTCTTGTTCTGAGCCAGTACTGGCACGAAACAAATCCAGAAGGCGATGAAAATTATCGTGCGCTTTTTGAGCTTGTTTGGCATGAGCCCAGGCGGTAATGACGGTGGTAAACATGACCTCATTAGGTGTAATTGTGGACAGCATGGAACGTGATGGATTCAGACTACCACTGTTACCGCCATAGTGGGCTCCCAGCAACAGATCCAATATTGCTTGCGCTCGCTGAGCCGCTTTTCCTTGGTCGCGGTGGTGACGCTGTACCGATGAGTGAAATTCTGCTTGAGCCCAGGCATCCAAGACAATGGCAAATGTTCTCGTATTGGGCTGTATCCTCCATATTGTAGCATTTTCCAATATTGATTCCAAAATGCCTTCCACTTGATTGGCTGCTTGCACTGCCGTCATGTCTCGGAGATCTTGAGTTTGCAATGAATCATGGTTGTTCTTGTGGCTCTTATTGTGACGGCGTTTTCGTTTGCCCCCTTGCTTACCAGCCTTGACAATGGTGTCCATTATGGCATGAAACATGGCAATGTCGACAGGAATGAGTTTTTTGGTGGTGGTTGTGGTGCTGTCTTTGCTACTGTTGGCTGGAATTGTAGCAGCTGTTGCTGCATCTGGTGTAGCTTCTGCTTCGCTCCTTCTTTCATTTTGATCAGTTTGCCATTCTTTCAAGATTGTTTGAAAGATGTGCATGACTTGATTAGCGGCTTCGTAATGGCCACTCTTGTTCCATGCATTCATAAGAGTCACCACAGTCATTGCATTGGGATAACAGTGTTGCGATTGCAGCATAATATCATAAAGTTCTTGAGCCCGGCGCCCCGAATCTTTGGTCTTGGATTTGGCCCAAGCATTGAGGACAATGTTCCAAGTTTTGGTGGTAGGTCGGAGGCATTGACCATGTTTCTGTTGTGTCCACAAGAAATCTAAAATGGATTGAGCCTGGAGTGCAGCCTCTTGTCCTCCATGACACGTCGCATAGGCTTGTAAGACTACTTCGTAAAAGGACAACCGGGGTTCAAATATCGATGCATGGTGTTGCTGCTGCTCTGCTTGTTGCATGGACTCTAATAGCGAATGAGCATGTTGGGCTGCTTGTATGTTGTTCTGATTTGGATTTGACTTGGCATGTTCCATCCATGCTTCTAGAACATTAAAATAATCGTCCATACTAATAATTTTCATGGAATTATTGCTGTCATTCCTTTTGGTTTGTAAATGCTGCTGCAAACGACGGGTTTCTTGCAGTAATTCCTCTGTGGATACTCCCGACCATGGATTGCTATGAGCGTGGATACCATTAGTATCTGCACTGTTGCTACCTGGGTTCACAGTAACTTCAATTATCCTTTCCTGGCATACAGTTGAGGAGGAAGAAAAAGCTGAGCAACGTTGCGTTAAAAGCTGAGCTTTCTTCGACGTAAAACTTGTATGTTTGCCAGCATCCACCAACGACGACAAACAGGTTCGTCTCGACGGAAGGGCTTGTGGTTCTACTGGTCGCACGCCTGCTAGCGTTTGCCTCGGTGCTACCACGGACGATAACACCCTTCTTGATGTCGATCGCATTTCGGTGAGCTGCTGGATTCGTATTATTAGAGACTCCTGATAGCTAGAGCCACGAAATTCAAAAGAGCAGAGGAGAGCGATAAAAAAAGTGAATTCCTATAATTTTTACTTTGATTTTACCGTACTAATCGTACCTCGTATGTGCATTTTCGACGAAGTGCAGACCCTCTACGAAAACCCGGGTGGCTTCTGTAGGTCTGGATCCTCCAAATTCCTGCTGTAGTACTACTAGTAGTCCCAAACTCTACCACGTACAGTATTTTAGACTGGCAAGGTGTTCGGCATCGCACTCATATCTGTTACAGGTATTCAAGTCTAAATGGATCCCAAGTTGCGTTTCCTGTCTGGCTGCCCTGTGTATTTGTTTCGTCGTGCAGCACGCACCTCGAATTCTGCAGCATTGTATCCTCTACGTACTTGAGCAACCTAAACTCGTGTCAATGTTGGTGGATTGCCTCTTGTTCCATAGGTGCAATACAAAAAACATTCGTCTCGGGAAGACTGGCTTCTCCCAAAAGCTCGAAGTCTCCACAAATGTCACCATCTGCAGCTGGTCCCAATTCCATTCCCCTACGCCTATTCCGGAGAACATAGGTTTGAAGGCATTGTCGACTTTGAAAAACGCCTGCCACAATTCTCAATTCTGGTTCTTTCGTTTTCTCTGTCGTGTCTCCCAAGACCACAAAGTGTCGAACAGGCCCATCTACTCCCGATAGGCACCCCAGAGGTACCAGTTTGCGTCCTTCTTCGTCCAGTCGGAACGCCCGAATGCTGCTTTCCGCTCGTGCCAACAATGGCACTTTGGTGTCACCTCGATTGGCAACCAGCAAGGTTGACCCATCCTTCGTCACATATAATTCACTGGCCAATTGCAGTGCTATGCCAACCATATTATCATAGCATGATTCTGTTCTTCCATCATCATCACTTGCAGTAGCATTGCTCTCTAGCGTGGAAACATCTTGCCAGCATTGACTTGCATCCATGATCCCCTCTGCATCAATACTGTAGATCTGTAGTCGATTGATAGATTCGTATAAAACATACAAATATTTTCCATTGGGATGAACAGCGACTTTGCGAGCTCGCTGGTGACATTTCAAGACGAGGTTGCTAATGGCCCTTTGAAACCAACCGATGATCGGATGCGGAGATAAACACCTCAAAATAGAAGTAGGTTGTTTGGAAGTTGGAAGACCTTGCTCATTGACTGCATACGTAAAGATACAATCTTGAGAAGGGTCCACGGTCAATAAATACTTTTGGTTGGGTCCGTACGTGACATGATGCAAGGATGGCAAACCGGGAAAGCCATCGTTCGGCTTGGTGGTTCGTCTAGTACCAGGCACGACTTCGGGAGTATCCATAATGCAACATGGTTCCTTAATAGCTGTTTCTTCACTGGTGTCGAAAAAGACTATTTTTCCATCATTGTGATGGGCAATCACCAAGAGGGATCCATCAGAACTGAAGGTAGCATGAGCCGCATGATATCCTCCCGTCGATGCGGGTATCCCGAGTTGTGTCAAAAGACCCGTCTTCTCGTGGATGTTAAATGTCGTCACACAGGCTTCCTGGGCGTTCCAATAGGATGTAAGTGCATATAAAAGTGGCAGAGTAGGATGTCTTGAAATCCATTCTGTTGCAATGCCGTTGTATATTCCCTCTTTCAAATTCAGTGTATTAGGAGCCACGGGAGAAACATCTTGGAGAATGGTAACGAGGGCACCAGATTTGTTGTCCACTTCAACAACTAAGATTCTATTCGAGTCTGTGCCAAGGTAGAAGATGGATGTCATCGCCTCTTGAAAAAATGTATTGTAGACTGTGGTAGTCTACTACTTTTGGATTAGTACATTTTTTGGTCATGTACGCAAATAGTAATGTTGTAGTTATGATGTACTAGTAGTCTACTACTAGCTACAGCTTGTAGTACGTACATAAATTTTTCAAACCTGATTGGCTCGCACACTCGCTCTTTACTCTCTCTCCTATTACTATTTTACTCGTGTATCGAAAACAATACGAATATCTAAATTCTGCCCATGGTTATAGGCTGTGCTACCGTTCAACTGAAAAGTACTTATCGAAAGCAACAATGAACTTCAATAACTAAAACTCCTTAGTTGCGATCAGGGCTTCTTACGTTTCTGATGGCAAGCTTTCCAGTTATATCATTGATACCTCATCTATAACCAGTGCAGCATTCCATTTCATTTCTAAGAGGAAGCCAACCTTCTGCCATTTGTATTAAATGCGCGTTCTGTGACGAAAATAATGATTTGGCGGTATTTCTTTGCATGGTGCGCTGGTGGAATTGATCACAATATGATTGTGTACCATGATTCTTCGACAGCACACGCATTGTCCAATGTTGACCCTGGCTAAATCATCTCTAAGGTTTAAGAGACACACACGTACAGGATTCAGTACAGACAGCCAACAAGATCCGTTGTCGCTAATCCGCGTCTCGTAGATAGTGAAGTGGATTGCATGAAAACGTTTGCTACTCTCAAGTCTCAAGTTACTTGTCGTTCCATTGATTGTTGCATTTCACGCATTTGTAAAAGATACTCACTGCGGCAATAAGAATATAAAAAGAAAAGAGTAGAAACGAAGAATGATTTAGTCCAGACTAGCATCAACTGTATTCAGTCTAATGAGACACATGCGCTACAACGTCTGCTTTGATATCAAATCTCAACACACTTCAACAGCAAATAACAGACGTACTCGGTTCATCGGCACTCCGAATTTGAATCTGTAAAAAATAGGCTTCATTGTGACTGCACAAAGGACAAACAGCTGCCGTCCGGTCCACATTCTCCCACGCCGTGGCACCTCCCAAAATATCATCCACCTGCTTGCGTTTGGGAAAGGTCTTCATGGCTTGAGGTGCCTTGATACTGGAAGAATAAGGACACGTCGAGCAGTAAAAATGACTGGACGGGCCACTGCGAATTTGCAGCAATGTACCATCGAGAGGGCAGAATAACATGGTGTCTACGTAGACGCTCACTGAATGAGTATAGTCAATCGGAATTGAAAGGTTTTTATTCTGGTTATTACCAGGTACAGACAAAAATAGCCGGGGGGATTTTGACAAGCCCACAAACTTTAATCAAAGTAATTAAGACGTCTTCTTTTCAGATTTTTTGTTTGAAGTTCATCTCACTGGTTGTGATAGCGGAAATTTGGCCAGACAGACGAAAGTTAGGGTTCACATCATTGGGGTTAAATTTAGATATGGACGTGCTCTCCTGAACTTGCTTACGCTAGAAGACAAGAGTCTAGTCTAGTAGAGCTACTATGTAGCTCTTCTGCCTTCCACGTACCCGAGCACCAGTAGTTATCAGTAGAGGAGTAGCAACTCATAGTAGTAGAGAGCTCACTCTCCGAGTCTTTTGACATACTATACAGACAATTTATAAATATTTTACGTAGCATCCAAAACCCTAGTTGGTTTCTGCTCTTTGCCCCCTCGTCCACTGAATGCCGGGCAAACAGGACCTAATGCATGCATTTGTTTGTTGTGCAAGTTGTGACCCAGTGCATAAATACTTGGTCAGGAGGCTCAAACATCGTCATCGGCAAAGCCAAAGAATGTTGGTTCTAGAGTATCCTTCTCGATGTCATCAACGGCATTACGCGCTTGGTTGCTGGCTGTTGGCGCGGCTGTCGTCCCAGTCGAGGTTGTGGGGGCTGCTGTTGCTGCAGTGTTAGCAGCGGCGGTGGGCGCCACTGTTGCTGTAGTGATAGTAGCGACGGTGGGGGCGTTTGCTGCGCCAGCAATGGTGGGGGCTGTCGTTGTGCCACCGCCAGCGACGCTAGGAGCCGGTGTTCCAAAGGGAATAGTGGGAAACAATGGCAGTCTTCCAACAGGACATGCCCTTTCAAAGAAGGTTGGGAAATCCGTTTCTGTAGGCGTAGAGTTTCATTAAATGCATTAAATTTATTATTGGTCAGTCAACAGCATTTGCATACAACATTACAAACCGTGATTATATCAGATGGTTATTTGATACTTACCAATATACTGTCTGTTTCTATTTCTGTTTCCGCGCATCATCCTGCGACCTTTGCTTCCCTTGCTACCCTTGGATCCCCTATGGGTTTATGGTACAAAGTGACAAAGAGAGAGGTGAGAACATATCGACCTAATGGACGCACTTTAAAATTGGAAACAAACATGATAGAATAGACAGCAATGAAGTACAGCAATAATGCAACAAAGGACGTACTTGGACCCGGAAATTCTACTCTTGGTCCTGGCCTTGGAGCGAGGAGGAACAAAAATAATAATGTTATCAGGCGGTTCATCATCGATACTTCCTGTCCCGCCGCCATTTTGTCGTCCAGCACCAATGGCTTCTCGAATTGTAGGTGCATTAGTTGGCATCGCACTAGTTGAGGGCGCATTCGATATGGTAGGCACCAAACTTGGAGCGCTCGATGGTGATTGAGTGGGTACATTAGTTGGAGATGAAGATGGTTGTTGGGTGGGTGCGTTAGTTGGAGGCGACGAAGGGACGTTGGTAGGCGAAGCAGTGGGCGATCGAGTAGGTGCATTAGTGGGAGTTGAAGAGGGTTGTTGGGTGGGTGCGTTTGTCGGAGATGACGTAGGGACATTAGTAGGTGCAGCAGTCGGTGAATTCGTTGGATTTTCCGTGGGAGAACTTGATGGCACCTGTGTTGGAGCTTTGGTCGGAGACGCCGAGGGCACTCCGGTAGGAGAAGCAGATGGTTGTCCAGTGGGTGAATTAGTTGGAGAAATACTAGGTACGCCTGATGGCGCAGATGACACTGATGGCATGTTCGAAATTGTTGGAGTTGAGGATGGAGCCGCAGAAGGCTTAATGGTAGGAGATAGCGTTTGTTCTGTAATAGGAAAAATATACCAGAATTCATCTTCAGACGATATTTCATAATACTCCAAGGAAAACTCGAACAAAAAATAAATTGGTACTTACGACGACGCATTGGCTTCTTCCGGCGCTTGGCTCCTTTAGATCCCTTGGACCCCTTGGACCCCTTAGATCCTTTAGAACCCTTTGATCCTTTCGAGCTAGACTTGCTGTTCTTGGACCCTCGAGAACTATAATAGGCATCATCGGTGTAGAAAAAGTCGTCAGCATTGTATTGATATTGCTGCACCATTATCCCATGGTTCATCCTTCCTGCCCGTCCTCCTTGATAATTTCTTGTGACGTCTCCTGTTCCTCCTGTAGGTCCATTGAGATTCAGGCTGTTTCTGGCGAGAAATTGTTCGCGATCATCTGGAGTAACCATAATGCGGTGGCGTATACGGCTCCGATTGTTCCTATAGGAATGTCGCCTTGCATTCAAAAAGAGCTCACGATGGCGTTGAATGGCTTCTGCCTCTTCTTCATTGAAACTATGCCGCCGAGCATCGGCACTCGTCGACAGAACGAGAAGCATACACGCTGCCAGAAATACCGATGTCAGTTGTCTCATGATCATGATGGACAGGTATTTGTTTTGAATGCAAGGTAGGAAATTGCAAAAGTAAAACTTTCCTATTTGCGGTAATTAGTTGTCTTTCCTGTTTTACCTAAAGGTCTAGCTCAGTCGACGAAATTGAGCAAGGCAATGTCAAGTGCTGCCCAACCGGATCTAAATTTCTGATTTCTCGTGCGTTGATTTGCGGTCAGTTTCTTCGGATTTTTGTGGATTTTTGAATTTGGCCGGCGCTCTTCCTGCCGACTTGCCTTTCTTGGTAATTAGGATAGCCGTGAGGCGCGTCCAAATCCATCATTTTAGTTTGTCGACCCAGACTACCAGCATCGTAATAATCGTTATATTTTTCCATTATTTATTAATTTGTCCTACCAGCACAGATAGCAACTCACGACGAAATAGTCGTAGCAAGACGATATTGTTCCTACCTGCACAGTGGCTCTTTGTTTGAGTAGCTAACCAAAGGACAGGTATGATAGCAGCTGCAGGAGCTTGCCCGCACCCCAACACCCAACACATAACACATAACCCCAACTGCCCATTTGGCTATTGGCTTTGTTCGAGCCTGAATCCTGAAATACGGATAGATGAATGACTTCAAAATGCCAAGTCGCTGTAAAAAATATTCTTTACTGGATTTCCATATTCGCATCTTGACATTGGAAGCATTCCGAGCAGCTGCTATGGTGCTTGCCCATAATAAAGGAGGCTACTAAGATTCTTTCGTGACCTGTTACGAGACACATCCGTAGCCTATAGCATGTTACTCTTCATACTACATTTGAAAAGAGGATATTGCTGATGGACGATGATTAACGTCCACTAAAATGGACGCTATCATACGAAACGCACGCGTTGCCGTAATAACACGAGTTGAAACTACAAAAAAATCTTGTTGGAGCATTGGATTTCAGTAAAGTTTACTACTGCTATTCATACAAACTTCTCCTAACGCAAATCGACTGGTAATCCCATTTTTTCTAGACGATCCTCCAGTGTTGTTCTCTGCTTCATTCCATACCTTTCGCGGTCACCGGGAAGAACTTGTCCAAGAGTGGATCCTTCGGCGCGTTCGAGATTTTCAGTGTCGAGGCCTTGAACGAGAGTCTGCTTCTCCAAAGCTGCAATGGTCCTTTTCAACAGCCTCTTTTCGTTACGTCGATGGCGCACCGCCATTCGTTGATTGTAAGAAAGCAACCGAAAGAGTCCCTTGTCCTTAATCATGGCAGCATCCTCTTCCTCCGTATTAGGGTACTTGCTCAATTGTCGTTTCACTGCATCAATGACTGACGTCAACACAGCTGCTTCATTGGCGGGGGAAATGGTCCGCGAGTAGTCAAAGTCCGCCAGTGGCTTGCCACGCGTGTCTTCTGGTGTCATTTGCATCAAGCGTAAGAATTCCAACATTTCTACAGGGTATCGGTCGGCATAGCAAGGGAAATCAACGGTATTGTCGCGTCCAACTATATTCAAGAATTCCAGCTTTTCTTCTGCCAAGGGATCCACAGGAATACTGTCATCGTTCAGTTCCTCCACAAAGGAAGCCGTGCGAGGCGCAATGGATACAGTGACATCCACAGAATTGTAAGGATTACGCTCCACGGCAAAGCCATACAATAGCAACAGCTCAGCGTTGGACTTGGGTCCATACGATATGTAGATCTGTTCCATTCTGCGGTACCCACGATCGGCAAAGAGAATTACTTCTTCTTTTCCAGTCTTGAAGAGCCAATCTCCAGCTTGACGGGCGTCAATGTACGCCTGAGAAAAGGGGGAATGATTGATCAAGTCTGCGTAGGGCACCATGGCCAAAGTCTCTCCCTGTTGGAGACTGCGCAAACGAATGGCACGAGAAAAGAGATTGGTAAACGCCCAGATCCAATTTTCGTACGTAAAGTGCTATCGAAAAGGTTCAGGAGAGGTTAGCAAAAAATAGCAATCGTCAACAAATAATAATAAACAAAATGTAGACCAAATCATGAATACAAATTAGTACCTCTTCGGGGAACCGCTCCGGAAATCGTTTGATGAGACCATTTTCGCCTCCCAATAAGGCGTCGTACTCGCGCTGCAATTTCATTTGTAAACTCTTGGTAGCTGCAATGATAGGTGATCCAATCAGAAAGTCCAAATCCTCATCGGACCACGTAAAGGTAGGATTGACTTCATCGACTTCGGGCAAGACTCCAATGTAGGGTTTCCAAAACGATTTATCGCCCAAGACGTATTTTTCGTGAATCAATTGGCAGGCAATGGCCAGATATTCATTAATTTCAGCGGGCAGGGCATCTTTGCCAAGGGCCTTGCGGGCTGATGCTTTTGTCAGACACAATTCAATGGGACATCGCAGTAATTCGTCACCGTCATTAATATCTTTGCGAGCCAGCAGTCCTCGCCCGGACGATTCATTGGTGATTTCGTCCTTGGTCTCGGTAGAAATAGCCATGGGATGAGGAGCTTCTCCCCACGAGGACTCTTCTCTCAGATACACGTCTCCTTCTTCTTCCAACCATTTGATTAAATTGCCGTTGGCAGTGATTTTGGGATCTCCCTCACCTTTGCGTTTTCCTAGGAGGCCTTGCATTTTCATATCCTGTTCCATTTGACCGGGAATCATACCAGTACTCTCGGCGAGAGCTTTGGACCACTCGGCGTCACCACCGTCTCCTGCCATTTTGTAAATTGTAGGCTTGATGGCTCTATCGGTGTTTGCAGGGAGAAAAGCACTGACCGAGGAAAAGGCAGAGCTGCCGACGAGCAGCAGAAACTGCGATGATATTTTGGATCTCATCTCGAATACAATGCAATGTTATACGTTTTGTTGTTTCTAGACTTGATTAAAGTAGCTGAATAATTAGCATTTCTTTCTTATTTTTTCGTCCTCGTGAATACTCGGTTATTTAGTGTCTTATGTTATTATCGTGAATGCAGATTTGGATGGAGACTAAAAAGAATGTTGTAATTGTGATCTGGTGCACCCACCTTTGTTCGTTGTTGAAGTACGATTATTGGATAGGTCAATAAAAGCCTGGGTGACTGTCAATAATCGTGAAGAGCTGTAGATAGGGTTAATGTTGTATCATTTTTTTTTGTCCACGAGCGAACGCTACCGCGTTCTCTCGACTATGCCAGCTCTCTAGGGATACGTTTGGCTAGGTAGGGTGGTTTGGAGAAACTCGGCAATTTACTAGGGCCGACCTTTTCTCCGTTCCGAGGCG
>Ga0100391_1000959_pt1 | contig 32868 bp, 29 predicted proteins | sample CryGeymeta201515_FD_81541 | JGI IMG/M metagenome (GOLD analysis project Ga0100391, IMG submission 81541) | Groundwater microbial communities from Crystal Geyser aquifers in Utah, USA - Crystal Geyser metaG 2015-15 | ecosystem: Environmental > Aquatic > Deep subsurface > Groundwater | place: USA... | reverse complement strand
CCTTGCAGCCACGCTCTGGTGGATGGTGCCCGGGGTTGTGAGAGCACATCGCTCAGCCGTCCGCTCTCGGCCACCTGACCGGCATGCAGAAAGATTACGTCATCTCCCATGCGCCGGGCCTGTCCCAGATCATGCGTGACCATGACGATGGTGACACCCTGCGCGTGGGCCGCGTTGACAAGATCTTCGATCATCTGAGTCGAGGCGGGATCAAGGCTGCTTGTTGGCTCATCCAGAAACAGCAACTCGGGTTTGCAGATCAGGGCACGCGCGACGGCAAGGCGCTGTTGTTCGCCGCTCGACAGCAGCCGCGCCGGGCTATGGGCGATATCGCTCAGATTCGCCATGGCAAGCCCCTGCTCGGCCTGTTCGGCGCAGGCAGCTCCCCGGATCCCACGGGCTCCAAGGGCGAATTTCAGATTGGCCCGAGCCGAGCGGCGCAGCATGATCGGTCTTTGAAACACCATCGCCTGTGCGCCTCTGGCAACGGCACTTTGGGATTGCCCGTGCCACAGGACCGCGCCTTGCGTCGGTTTCAGCAGCCCATGCATCAGGCGGAGGAGCACACTCTTGCCCGCGCCATTCGCTCCCATGATCATCGTGCGTCGCCGGGCGTGGATCGAGAGGGTCACAGTGTCGATCCGCCGCTTGCCACCGGCCTCATAGCAGAGCGCACGGGTGGCCAGAATTGGCGGCGTGGCGCTAGGTGCCTCAGCCATTGCAAGGCTTGTGTCTGGGGCCATGTCACGCATAGGTCGCCCTCACGGCAGAGGCCCGGAGCGCCATCACCGATGCATTGACGATCACCGCGATGCCCAGAAGCAGCAGGCCGAGCGCCAGCGCCAGTTCGAGATTGCCCTTGGAGGTTTCCAGCGCGATCGTCGTGGTCATCATCCGTGTGACATGATTGATATTGCCGCCCACGATCAGCACCGCGCCCACCTCGGCCACTGCCCGGCCAAAACCGGCGAGCGCCACGGTCAGCAGGCTGTAGCGCGCATCCCACAAGAGCGCCGCGATGCGGTCTCTCGCCGTCAGCCCGAATGACGCGAATTGTTCGGCATATTCGCCATGCAGATCCTCAACCACCTGTTTGGTGAGCGCCGCCACGATCGGCGTCACCAGGATCGTCTGCGCGATGATCATCGCCGCAGGCGTGTAAAGCAGTTGCAAGGCACCCATGGGCCCGGAGGCCGAGAGCGTGAGATAGACCATGAGGCCCACCACGACCGGCGGCAATCCCATCAGAGCATTGAGGATGACCGTCAGGAGCCCACGCCCCGGAAAGCGGAACGCACCAACCATCGCGCCTAGGGGCAAGCCCAGGACACAGGAAATGACCACCGCCGTCAGGGTCACGCGCAACGACAGGATCACGATCTCACTGAGCGCGCGCTCCCAGGACAGAATGAGACCAAGGGCCTCTGTCAAAATGTCCAAAAAGCTTGGCACTAGCGTTTTCTCCCCAATGAGGGAAAGAATACATAAAAAAACATAATAATCCACTCCGAAATGACGAGGCGCTAAAGTATCCGGCCGCGCCAGAGCCGTCTTGTGCGCGGACCCGGGGGCGGCCATCGGGTAGATTACGGCCTGCCTCCTGCGACCGATGTCGAGGGCTATCAGGGACTTGTGGTGCGTGGGCTGGTGCAGGGGTGGGGATGATGAACCGCGCCACGCTGGTTCCGGGCCGCCTGCCGGGGTCTGACGCCGCTGATTTGCGGTCTGCCGGTGCTGGTTGAGGCGCGTGCGCTTGGCCCTTGACCGGATCTGCGCGTGCGGCGTGCGGGGGGCGGGGTGGCAAGGATGACGACGATTGCGGGAAAAAACATGTTTACATAACTAGGTATGTAGTTATAAATGCGCCCATGAGCATTACAAGTCCCACCGCGCGCGCCCTTGCCGCCCTTGGCCATGACACAAGGCTGGCTGTCTTTCGTCTTTTGGTGAAGGCGGGAGAGCCGGGCCTGAACGTGGGCGAGATCGGCCAGCATCTGGATCAGCCCCCCTCGACTCTGGCGCATCATCTTTCGACACTGGTCGAGGCTGGTTTGGTGGTGCAGGAACGACAGGGGCGCGCGGTCATCAACCGGGTGGATTATAGCGCAATGCGCCGAATGCTGGATTTCCTGACCTCTGAATGTTGTGTCGGGATGGCGCTGACCAAGACGGAGGATGCGGCATAGGGCGCTCCTTTCAATACAGATAAACTATTAATCAGGAATTTCGACATGACCGAGACAAGCCTGCCTCAACCCCGTGCCACAGGTTTTCTGCGCCGCCTGTGGAAAGATCATCGGATCTGGCTGATTTCGGCTCTGATCCTGATCGTGCTGGCGCTGGCGGATGCGGCGCAGGCGCGCACCACGATATTGTTCACGCTCGATGCGCTCTTGCGCACGGCGCCGTTCCTGTTGCTTTCCATCGGAATTGCGGCTTGGGCTTCGGCGACAGGCGCGGACAACCTGATCGCTCGCGCCTTTACCGGCGCTCCGGCGCTGATGATCCTGCTGGCGGCGCTGGCCGGCGGGCTGTCGCCATTCTGCTCCTGCGGGGTGATTCCGCTGATTGCCGCGCTTCTCGCGATGGGTGTGCCGCTCTCTGCGGTCATGGCGTTCTGGCTCGCCTCGCCGGTGATGGATCCCTCGATGTTCGTGCTCACCACGGGGGTTCTGGGACTGGAGTTTGCGATTGCCAAGACGCTGGCTGCCGTTGGCTTGGGTCTGATGGGCGGCTGTGTGGTGCATCTGATGGGGCGCGGCGGTGCGCTGCGTGATCCGCTGCGCGCGGGGATCGGCAACGGGGGTTGCGGTGGCGCCAGGGTCCGCGCCCCCAAGCCGGTGGTCTGGCGGTTCTGGTCAGAGCCCGAGCGCCGGGCAAAGTTTGGTCGCGAAGCGTTGAATGTGACCCTGTTCCTGCTGAAATGGCTCACGCTGGCCTTTATCCTCGAAAGTCTGATGCTGGCTTTCATCCCGGCAGAGACCATCACGGGGATGCTGGGTGGCACCGGCATCGGTCCGATCCTCCTTGGCACGCTGGTTGGTGTGCCCGCCTATCTCAATGGCTATGCCGCCCTGCCTCTGGTGGGCGGGTTGATCGGCCAGGGCATGGCGCCGGGGGCGGGATTGGCGTTTCTCGTCGCCGGTGGCGTCACTTCGTTGCCTGCGGCCATCGCCGTCTGGGCGCTGGTGAAGCCGCGGGTGTTTGTTCTCTATATCGGCTTGTCGCTCATCGGCGCCTTTGCCTCTGGTGTGCTCTTTCAACTCTGGAATTTTGCATGAGACAGTTGCAGATCGAGGTCAGGGGGCTGGAGTCCGGCACGCGGCTTCTGGCGCCTGCGGGCATGTCTGGCCCCGAGGACGCGGTGACGGGCGTCGCTGTCAGGGGCGGGCGGATTGCCGCCGTCACCCTTGAGGCAGAGCTTGGCCTCGCCGCGCTCTGGATCGAGGCGACGGGTGACACGCTGACCTTGTGTCACGAGATTGTTCCGGCGCCAGAGTGCCAGGGATACCCCGAGGCCGTCTTCAGCCCGCGCGTCGGCCCCTACACCGTCGCGGCGGACGATCTGGCGCAGGCCAGCCGCGCAATTGCGCAGCGGGCGGGCGGCAACGGTGCGGGCATACGGGCGCTTGTGGCCGAGGCCGAGTCGCGGTTTAGCTATGACCACCCCGAGAGGCGTTTCAACGACGGCACCAACGCAGTGCCCTACATTGCCTGTGGCACGACGCCTGGTTCCTGCGTGGATATCAACACCTATCTCGTGGCCAGCCTGCGCGCGGCGGGCTACGAGGCGGGTTATGTTTATGGTTATTTCTTTTCTGCGGAAAAGGGCGGCGTGACCGATGACATGCATTGCTGGGTGGTCACGCGCCACGCCGGCGAGGTGCTGGACTGGGACATTGCGCATCACATGAAGGCGGCACTTGGCCCGACACAACCGGGCCTCAACCCGCGCCCCGGTTGGCGGGTGGCGCTGGGACATTCCATGGGGCATCTCTATGCGACAGGGGACTGTTTGGCGCGGCTTAAGTTGCTGGCAGAGCCGATGCGGCAGGACCCGGACGGCACGTGGCGCAAGGTTGCGATCACGGCACGCCTGCCAGCTGCCTGACCGCCTGTTCCTTGGGCAAGAACCGCTGGGAGCCTGCCTCCCGGCGGTTTTGGTTTGCGTTGCGTAAAATTTCTGTAGAAAGTCGACAGAATAAATTTTACCAATCGGTAAAATCAAAAAAACCACTCACCCCGCCCAACATGGAGATCAAAATGACACGCCTGCCTATTTCCCGCCGCCGATTCCTGGCCAGCTCGTCAGGGGCTGCCCTCATCGCCGGGGTCTCGGGGCTTGGGTCGCCGCTGCGCGCTGCAACCCCCATCAAGACCGCTGGCATCTATACCGTTCCCGTCGAGCAGCAATGGGTGAGCCGCATCCACAAGGCCGCGCTGACCGCGCAGGAGCGCGGTGATGTCGAATATGTCTATTCCGAGAATGTCTCGAACACCGATTACGCCCGTGTCATGCGCGAATATGCCGAACAGGGCTATAAACTCATCATTGGCGAGGTCTTTGCCGTCGAACAGGAGGCGCGCGAGGTGGCTGCCGACTATCCCGAGATCGCCTTTCTCATGGGATCGAGCTTCAAGGAGGATGAGGGCCTGGCGAATTTCGCCGTGTTCGACAACTATATTCAGGACGCCTCGTATCTCTCGGGCATCATCGCGGGTGCAATGACCAAATCGGCCAGTATCGGCATGGTCGGCGGCTTTCCGATCCCGGAGGTCAACCGCCTGATGCACGCCTTCATGGCCGGTGCGCGCGAGATGAACCCGGATATCAGGTTTCAGGTCAGCTTTATCGGATCGTGGTTCGATCCGCCCAAGGCCAAGGAAACCGCATTCGCCATGATCGAGGGTGGCGCGGACATGCTCTATGCCGAACGCTTTGGCGTCTCGGACGCGGCAAAGGAAAAGGGCGTGCTGGCGATCGGCAACGTGATCGACACGCAGGCGGATTATCCCGAGACGGTCGTGGCCTCGGCGCTGTGGCATTTCGAGCCGACGCTCGACGCCGCCATCGCTGCCGTCAACGCGGGCAGTTTCACCGCCGCCGATTACGGCATCTATTCCTTCATGAAGAACGGCGGCTCGTCGCTCGCGCCGCTTGGCACCTTCGAGGGCAAGGTGCCCGAGGCGGCATTGGCGCTGGTTGCCGAACGCGAGGCGGCCATCAAGGCGGGCACGTTCAGCGTCGAGATCAACGACGAAGAGCCGAAATCGTCCTGAGATGACGAACGCGGAGACGGCGCAGGTCGTCCTGCGCCTCGACCGGATCACCAAGCGTTTCGGCGCGCTCACCGCGAATGACGCGGTGAGCCTCGATCTGCATCGCGGCGAGGTGGTGGCGCTTCTGGGCGAGAACGGCGCGGGCAAGACCACGCTGATGAACATCCTCTTCGGCCAATATACGGCCGATTCGGGCCGCGTAGAGGTCATGGGCCGCGACCTGCCCCCTGGCCATCCGCGTGCGGCGCTCGCGGCGGGCGTGGGCATGGTGCATCAGCATTTCACGCTGGCCGACAATCTGAGCGTTCTGGAAAATGTCACGCTGGGCACGGAACCGCTCTGGCGCTGGCGCGCAGAAGATGCCGCCGCGCGCGCCCGACTCGCCCGACTCGCCAGTGATTTTCATCTCTCGGTCGATCCCGACGCAAAGGTCGGCAGCCTGACGGTGGGCGAGCGGCAGCGGGTGGAAATCCTCAAGGCGCTCTACCGCGATGCGCGGATCCTCATCCTCGACGAGCCGACGGCGGTTTTGACCCCGCAGGAAACCGACGATCTCTTTGTCACTCTGCGAAAGGCCGTTTCCAACGGCCTCTCGATCATCTTCATCAGCCACAAGCTGCATGAAGTGATGGAGATTGCCGATCGGGTGGTGATCCTGCGCCACGGTCGCGTCGTGGCCGGGATGGCCACCGCCAAGACCGACCGCCATGCGCTCGCCGCTGCGATGGTCGGCAGCGAAGTGAGTGCGCCACGGGTTGCCCCCGGCACGCCCGGTGTGGCGCTCTTGCAGCTGCGCGCCGTGCGCACGCCCGACCGGGGAAATGCGCCGGGATTGAAGGATGTCACGCTCGACTTGCGCGGTGGACAGATCACCGGGCTTGCGGGGGTATCGGGGAACGGGCAGGCGGCGCTGGCCGATCTGATTGGTGGTCTCTGCATCCCCGACACGGGACGGCTCGATCTGGACGGGGCGTGCCCGGTGGAATGGTCGCCGCGCGTCGCGGTTGAAAGCGGCCTGGCGCGCATCCCCGAGGATCGGCACAAAACCGGCACGATTGCTGATTTTTCTCTCACCGAGAACGCGATCCTCGAGAGCTACCACAAAGCCCCGATGAGCCGATCAGGCTGGATGAACTGGCGTCAGGCCGAGGCCAAAACGCGCGCGATCCTCACAGGCTATGATGTGCGCTGCCCCGGCCCGGACACGCCGATCAGGCTCTTGTCTGGTGGCAATATGCAGAAACTGATTCTCGGGCGTGTTCTGGAGGCAAACCCCCGCATCATTCTGGCCAACCAGCCGGTGCGGGGCCTCGATATCGGCGCGGTCAACTATGTCCATGAACAGTTGCTCAAGGCACGGGACCGGGGGGCGGCGGTGCTGCTGATTTCCGAGGATCTCGACGAGATCATGGCGCTGTCGGATGTCATCCATGTGATGTCTGAAGGCCGACTCTCTCCTGAATTTGCGCGTGGCACGATGACACCCGCCGATCTCGGGCTCTGGATGGCAGGGCACGGGTTTGACGAGGGGCTGGCACATGCGTCTTGAACCGATCACCAACCCGAGCCTTGCGCGCAACATCTTGCCGCCCTTTCTGGCGATTGCGATTACGGTCAGTGTGGCCTCGTTGCTGGCCATGCTGGCGGGGGCCAATCCCTTTGCCGTGCTGGGTTTGATTCTCAAGGGGGCGGCGGGCTCGAAATTCGCCATGTTAGAGACGCTAAACCGTGCGACGCCGCTGATCTTTACCGGCCTTGCCGTGGCGGTCGCCTTTCGCGCACGACTCTGGAATATCGGCGCCGAGGCGCAGCTTTATGCCGGCGCGCTGGCGACGGTGGTCTTTGGCACCGGGATGCTGCACTGGCCTGCCATGGCGCTCTTGCCCACGCTGGCGGTTGCGGCCCTGCTGGCGGGCGCGCTGGTGCTGCTGATCCCAGCGCTGCTCAAGGTCCGTTTTGGCGTCGATGAGGTGGTGACGACCCTGCTCCTCAACTTCATCTTCCTGCTGTTCGTGTCGATGTTGCTGGAGGGGCCGCTCAAGGATCCGATGGGCATGGGCTGGCCCAAATCCGAACGCCTGATCGCGGCGGCGCGCCTGCCGCGTATCGTCGAGGGATTGCGTCTGCATTGGGGCTTTACGCTGGCTCTTCTTGCGGCTGCGGTGGTCTGGCTGATCGATCAGCGCACGACTCTGGGCTACGAGATGCGTGCCGTCGGCCTCAACCGCGCGGCGGCGCGCTTTGCCGGTATCCCGGTCAATGCGGTGCTGATCAAGACCGCGCTGCTCTCGGGCGGTCTTGCAGCCCTGGCCGGCTTTTCCGAAGTGGCGGGGGTCAAGGGCAGCCTCACGCTCGATCTCAGCCCCGGTTTCGGCTATACCGGCATCATCGTGGCGATGCTGGCGCTGCTCAACCCGCTGGGCGTCGTCGCGGCGGCGCTGTTTGTCGCGGGCATTTTCGTGGGTGCCGACAGTATGAGCCGCGCGGTGGGTGTGCCCACCTATCTGGCCGACATCATGCTTGCCACGGCGCTTCTTCTGATGGTGCTGGCGATCCTGCTCACGCGGTTCCGGGTGGTGAGGGAATAGCGCATGGATTTTCTCGATGTCCTTCTGTCTGCCAGTTTCTGGGCCGCCACGATCCGGATCGCGAGCCCGCTGATCTTTGCCACCCTGGGCGAGCTCATTTGCGAACGTGCGGGGGTGCTCAATCTCGGCATCGAGGGGATCATGGTGGCGGGGGCCTTCGCCGGCTGGATGGCGGTCTATTCGGGCCTTGGCTTGTGGCCCGGCGTTGCTGTGGCGATGATGGTCGGCATGGGTTTCGGGCTGATTCAGAGTCTGCTGACAGTGCCTTTTGGCCTGTCGCAGCATGTCGTGGGGCTGGGGGTCACGCTGCTGGCCACCTCCGCCACCTATTATGCCTATCGGCTGGCGCTGCCCGAGGTGACAAGCCCGCCCAAGATCGTGCCGTTCCGGCCTTGGGAAGTGCCGGTGCTCTCTGACATCCCGCTCATCGGTCCGGCGCTCTTTGCGCAGACGCCGCTGACCTATCTCGCCTTCCTCCTGGTGGGTGTCGTCAGCCTCGTGCTCTACCGCACGCCGCTTGGCCTTGCGCTGCGCGCGGCGGGCGAGAACCCGGCAGCGGTGGCGGCGCAGGGGCTCTCGGTCACTGGCCTGCGCATGGGCGCGGTGATCGTCGGATCAGGGCTGATGGCGGTGGGCGGCGCGTTCCTCACCATGTCAGCGTTTGATTCCTTCTTCTTCGAGATGGTCAACGGGCGCGGCTGGATCTGCATCGCGCTGGTGGTCTTTGGTGCGTGGAAGCCGGGCAAGGCGCTGTTGGGCGCGGTGCTCTTTGCCGCCTTCGATGCGCTGCAAATCCGTGTGCAACAGACAGCATTGGGTTCAGACATTCCCTATCAGATCTTCCTGATGACGCCCTATGTCCTCTCCATCCTCGCGCTCATCGTCATGTCGCGCCGCGCCGAGGTGCCCGCTGCCCTGATGGTGGCCTTCAACAAGGGGGAACGCTGATGTTCGATCTCATCGTCAAGGGTGGCACGCTACCCGATGGCAGCCGCGCCGATATCGGCATCACCGGGGACCGGATCACTGCAATGGGCAGGCTTGAGGGGGCCGAGACGGGCCAAGTGATCGACGCCACCGGCGATCTGGTCAGCCCGCCCCTTGTCGATCCGCATTTCCACCTTGATGCAACGCTGAGTTACGGCCTGCCGCGCATCAACGCCTCTGGCACGCTGCTGGAGGGGATCGGTCTCTGGGGCGAGTTGAAGAAGATCGTGACGCAAGAGGACATGGTCGCCCGCGCGCTGGAATACTGCGACTGGGCCGCCGCGATGGGTCTTCTGGCGATCCGCAGCCATGTGGATACCTGCGACGACAGCCTCAAGGGCGTGGCGGCGATGCTGGAGGTCCGCGACAAGGTCAAGGGCTATATCGACCTGCAACTGGTGGCCTTCCCGCAGGATGGTTTCTATCGCGACCCTGGCGCGCGAGCCAATACCATCCGCGCCCTTGATATGGGCGTGGACGTGGTGGGCGGCATCCCGCATTTCGAGCGCACGATGGCCGATGGTGCCGCCTCGGTGCGCGACCTCTGCGAGATCGCGGCGGCGCGGGGGCTGCGCGTGGACCTGCATTGTGACGAGAGCGACGATCCGATGAGCCGCCATATCGAGACGCTTGCGTATGAAACGCAGCGTCTCGGGCTTCAGGGGCGGGTGGCGGGATCGCACCTGACCTCGATGCATTCGATGGACAATTACTATGTCTCGAAACTGCTGCCGTTGATGGCAGAGGCAGGCGTGGCCGCGATTCCCAATCCGCTGATCAACATCATGTTGCAGGGGCGACATGACACATTTCCAAACCGACGTGGCCTGACGCGGGTCAAGGAGATGCAGGCACAGGGCATCACCGTCGGATGGGGTCAGGATTGCGTACGCGATCCATGGTATTCGCTCGGCACCGCCGACATGCTGGATGTCGCGTTCATGGGGTTGCATGTGGCGCAGATGTCGAGCCCTGAGGAGATGCGCCGCTGCTTCGACATGGTCACGGTCGAGAATGCGCGCATTCTGGGGCTTGAGGGCTATGGGCTGCATGTGGGGGCACAGGCGTCGCTTGTGGTGCTCGATGCGGGCGATCCGATCGAGGCACTGCGCCTGCGTTCGGCACGGCTCGCGGTGATTTCCAAGGGCAAAGTCATCGCCCGAACGCCGCGCGGTGATGCGACGCTGAGCCTGCCGGGTCGGCCGGGATCGGTGCGGCGGCGGCACGCTCCGGTAAAGTGAGCCACCCCTGCCGCGAGATGCCGTTTGCAATTTGTTGACAAATTGTAAGTGATCTGCAACGGTTTTCAGGAATCGGGGCGACAACCGGTCAAATTCTTTCACGCAGGGAGAACAGAATGAAACACCTTTTCACACTTGCCTTGTCCGGGGCCTTTGCAGGTTTCATGGGGGCCGCTGCGGCCCAGACCACCTGGGACATGCCGACCCCCTATCCCGACAGCAATTTCCATACCGTCAACACCGCTCAGTTCGCTCAGGATGTGAAGGATGCAACCGACGGCGCGCTGGAGATTCAGCTGCACACGGCGGGGTCTCTTTTCAAACATCCGGAAATCAAGCGCAGCGTGCGTCAGGGCAATGCCCAGATCGGCGAGGCGCTCATTTCTCTCCATGCCAACGAGTCGCCGATCTACGGGCTCGACTCGGTGCCGTTTCTCGTGGCGTCCTATGACGATGCCAAGCGGCTCTACGATGCGCAGCGCCCGGCCCTGGAGGCGCAGCTGGAAAAAGAAGGTTTGATGTTGCTTTATTCGGTGCCCTGGCCGCCGCAGGGCGTCTATGCGAAACAGCTGATCTCCTCGGTTGATGATCTCGTCGGCAAGAAGTTTCGCACCTACAATCCCGGCACCGCCCGGATTGCAGAGCTTGCAGGCGCGGTGCCGGTTCAGATCGAGGTGCCCGACCTGCCGACCGCCTTTGCCACCGGCCGGGTCGAGGTGACCATCACGTCGGGCTCGACCGGCGTCGAAGCGCGGTTCTGGGATTTCGTGACGCATTACCACGATACGCAGGCGTGGATCCCGCGCAACATGGTCTTTGTCAACAAGGCCGCGTTCGACGCGCTGTCGCCGGAAGTGCAGGCGGCGGTCAAGGAGGCCGCAAGTGCCGCCGAAACGCGCGGCTGGGACGCCTCTCGCGCTGAGACCGAGCGCCGGATTGGCCAGCTCAAGGAAAGCAGCATGACGGTCGTCTCGCCTGCCCCCGAGGCGCTGCTTGAAGGCCTGCGCAAGATCGGTGCGCAAATTGCGGCCGAATGGTCAGCCGCCGCTGGAGAAGAAGGCGCGGCGATTCTGAGCGCCTATAATCAATAGCAGACAGGCGCGCACACCAGATGCTTTTGTCGCGCATCACATTGCGTGACAAAAGCCACCAAGGTCAGCGGTAACATCATCCGAAAACACGTGACAGGGGTGCTCCGGCGCATCGGGCGCCCCCCGCAAGAAAGCGACGTCATGCGGCGTATACTCAATCTGATCTATGCATTATCGCTTGTCCTGTCGGCCGCCTGCCTGCTTGCGATCACCGGGCTGGTGGCGATTCAGGTCGGCGCGCGCGTTCTGGACAAACTGCTGCGTCTGGCGGGGCTGACGCCGATGGGATGGCAGGTTTTGTCCCTGCCCGAAATCGCCGGGTTCCTTCTGGCCGGGGCGTCCTTTCTTGCGCTTGGCCCAACGCTCAAGGCGGGGGCACATATCCGGGTGACGATGCTGCTGCGGATCGTGTCTCCCGGTCTTCGGACGATCATTGAAAGAGCCGTCTTGGCGGTGGCCTTGGCAGGAAGCCTCTATCTTGCCTATGCGATGGCAAATCTCGTATGGGGATCGTGGCGCTTCAACGATCTTTCGATCGGGCTGTTGCCGATCCCTCTGATCTGGCCGCAACTGCCGCTGGTGATCGGCACGTTCGTGCTTTTCGTGGCGTTGCTCGATGAGGCGGTGATCCACCTGCGCAGCGGCGCCTTCAGTTTTGGCGGCAGCGAGGACGCATTGCCCGAATAGGATCTCTGACCCGTGGACATCGTATCGCTTTCGTTCATTCTCTTGGTCATTCTGCTGCTCGCGCTCGCGGGCGGATTGTGGATTGCGCTGTCGCTTGGCCTGATCGGGTTCGTCGGCATGATTGCGGCGTCGGGTGTCGCGCCCTATCAGGTCATGTCCACGGCGATGTGGCAGTCGCTGACCTCCTGGGATCTGACCGCCTTGCCGATGTTTGTCCTGATGGGAGAGGTCCTCTACCGGACGCGGCTGTCGCGGGACCTGTTCGAAGGGCTCGCGCCCTGGGTGCAACGTCTGCCGGGCCGGCTGTTGCATGTCAGCGTGTTCGGCTCAACCGTCTTTGCCGCCGTTTCCGGATCCTCGGCGGCGACTTGCGCCACGATCGGGCGCATCGTGCTGCCGGAGTTGAAGCGCCGCGGCTACGATACAAGCCGGGCGGTTGGAACCCTCGCCGGGTCCGGCACGATTGGCCTGATGATCCCGCCTTCGATCATCCTCATCGTCTATGCGACCGCGACCGAGCAATCGGTGGCGCGGCTGTTCATCGCCGGGGTCCTGCCCGGTCTGATGGTCGCGGGTCTCTTTTCCGGCTTTCTGATGGTCTGGGCGCTTCTGAACCCACGGCTGATGCCCCCGGCCGATCCACCGCTGCCATGGGCGCGGCGGCTCACGGCGACGCTCCGGCTGCTTCCGGTCATGGGATTGATCCTTGGCGTGATAGGATCGATCTATGCGGGCCTCGCCTCGGCCACGGAGGCGGCAGCGGTGGGGGTGCTCTTGTCACTTGCGCTGTCCGCAGCCCAGCAGAGCCTGTCCTGGGGCGGGTTTCGCGATGCCCTGTTTTCGGCGACGCGCACCTCCTGCATGATCTGCTTCATCCTTGCCGGCGCGGCCTTTCTGACGGCTGCGATGGGCTATACCGGCATTCCGCGCAATCTGGCGCACTGGATCGGCGGGTTCGGGTTGGCAAACTGGCAACTCCTGATGGCGCTCACACTCTTCTTTGTCGTCATGGGGTGCTTTCTTGACGGCATCTCGATGGTCGTGCTGACCACCTCGATCGTGGTTCCGATGGTCACAGCGGCCGGGTTTGATCTGATCTGGTTCGGAATCTTCATCGTTCTGGTTGTGGAGATGGCACAGATCACGCCTCCTGTCGGGTTCAACCTCTATGTCCTGCAAGCCCTGACCGGGCGCAATATTTTGCGGGTCGGCCTTGATGCGCTGCCGCTGTTTCTCTTGCTGCTGGTGGCGGTTGTGCTGCTCGCCATCTTTCCGCAAATCGCGCTCTGGCTTCCTGCGACGATGCTCGATGTCTGACGAGTCCCACCCAAAATCCGCGGATCGCCGCCGCAAACACGCGCCTCCGACCGAGGTTCTGGGTCCGGTCGTGTCTTCGGCGCATCTGGCCAATTCCGGTTTGCCGGCGCTGTCGGAGCTGGAGTTCGCGCTGACCATGGCCAACAACGCTTTTCATCGCTGGATGGTGCGCTGCATGACGGCGGCGGGAATGCCGGGGCTCACCCCGCTTGAGGTTCTGATCGTGCATCTGGTGCATCACCGCGCCCGGCCCAAGAGCCTTGCCGATATCTGCCTGGTGCTCAATATCGAGGACACGCATCTTGTGAACTATGCCGTGAGAAAACTGGAAAATCACGGGCTTGTCAGATCCGGCCGCAACGGCAAGGAAAAGACCGTGGCGATTACAGACGAGGGCGAGACCTATTGCGCGCAATACGGCAAGGTCCGCGAGGGGTTGTTGATCCGTTCGGTTGAGCAACTCGGTCTGGACAAGGCGGAACTTTCCCGGCTGGCGGCCCTCTTGCGGACCATATCAGGAAGTTACGATCAAGCAGCACGGGGCGCGGCGGCGCTTTGACGAGGGTGCTCCACATCCTGGCACGGCACGGCCGGATGGTGCTTGTCATTGGTCTTGTGCTGGGCATTCTGGCGCCGAGTCTGGCGCAGGCGATGGTGCCGATGATTTTCCCGATGATCGTCCTTCTTCTGTTCCTCAGCACCCTGCGCGTCGATGTCGGACGTGCATTTCCAGACCGGCGGGCCCTTCCCGGCTATCTTGGCATCATGGTGTTGTTGCAGATCGGTTTGCCGGTTTTGATGATCGCCCTGTTGTGGGGTATCGGTGCCATGGGTTCGATTCTGGGCGTCGGGGCAGTGCTGGTTCTGGCCGCCGCTCCGATGACAGGTAGCCCCGGACTGACCATTCTTGCCGGTGGCGATCCTGCGCCTGCGTTGCGCCAACTTGTTCTGGGAACTGCATTATTGCCGTTGACGGTGATCGCGGTGTTCTGGCTGCTGCCGGTCTTTGGATCGCCGCTGGTGGTGGCAGAGGCGGCTGCAAGGTTGCTGGCGGTGATCGCGCTGGCCGGGGGGGCGGGGATGATCCTCCGGCGTTGGCTGCGCGGCTTGTCCGGTCAAACGGCTGTCGATGGCGGGATCACCTTGGCGATGGCGCTGGTGGTCATTGCTCTGATGTCTGCGGTCGGGCCCGCTCTCTTATCTTTTGACTCAGATATGTGGGTCACTTTGGCGGTGGCGTGCGGATTGAACTTTGGCACCCAGATCGGGGCATTTTTCCTGTTGCGCCGGGGGGCGTGGGGACAGGTGGCCCCGGCCCTTGCGATCATCGCCGGAAACCGGAATGTAGCGTTGTTTCTCGGGGCCTTACCCCCCGAGACCGGGACCGCATTGCTGCTCTACATCGGCTGCTACCAGGTGCCGATGTACCTGACCCCGCTGATCATGGGCCCGCCGATCCGACGGGTCTGATGCGCCCCCCCCTCATACCTTCCCCGAGATCCGGCTTGACAAAAGGTCTCCGGTTTCGGTGAGGATCGGGTAGGCGACCATGGTAAAGGCGGTGTTGACCTGTTTGAGGGCGCGCAGGGTTTCCTGGTGGATGTTGCTGGTCTCGATGCTCTCGATCAGCCCTTCGCGAAGGCGCCCCAGATGGGCGCGTTGGAGTTGCTGCTCCAGCATGCGGATGCTGTCCTTTTCCGCCACAAGGTCGCGCGCGTCGTCGGGGTGCTGGGTCATCATCACGTTGAGGGCCAACTGGGCGTTGGCCAAAACCCGGTCATGGAAATCGCAGATTTCCTCCCAGCCGGGGCGGGAGAAATGCACGCCTTCGGTCGTCAGGCGGCGGGCAAGACCCAGCATGGTGGTTGCGATGGCATCGCTTGCGGCCTCGAGATTGGCGGCAATGGTAGAGAGATCCATCGCGCGCTGGCTGCGTTCCTCATTCAGCCCGGTGCGGTTGAGCTGCGCAAGATAGAGCTTGGTGTCGAAGTGACGCTTGCGCAGGGTCTTGTCGCTGCTCGCGATGGCCTCGGCGCTGTTTTCGTCCCAGCTGGTGTAGAGCGTGGGCATGGGGCGCAGCATCGCCTCGACGGTCTCGCCGATGCGGATCACCTCGCGCATGGCGCAGGACATCGCCCGGTCCGGATCGGTCAAGGCTCCGGGATCGAGCGCCGTGAAGTGATCGAGCGTGGTTGGTGTTGCGGGTGGGTGCAGCAGCGCCTGCACCGCGCGGGCGGCCAGCCCCGTCCACGGCAGGATCAGCACCACCAGAGCAAGGTTGAAGGCGATGTGAAGATGAATCGCCTGATGTGCAGGGGTGGATCCGAGCCAGTCCAGCGGCGGTTGAAAGGCGGTGAGCAGGGCCAGCGTGAGAGCCGCCCCGCCACCCCGGAGCACCAGATTGGCAAGGATCATGCGGCGCGCCTCGATATCGGCAGAGAGGCTGAGGCCAAAGGCGATGAACGCGCCGCCCAGATTGGCCCCGAGGATGAGCGCCGTGGCGGCCGGTAGTGGCAGGAGCCCTTGCAGGACAAGGGTGACAAAGAGCAGCACGGCAGCGACGGAGCTATGCACCAGCCAGGCAAAGAGCGCGCCGATGACAAAGGCGGTGAGCGTGTCGCGGGCCAGATACTGCATCGCGAATACCGCGGCGGTGCTATCGGTCAGCGGCGCGGTAGCGTCGCGCAGCATGTCGAGTGAGACAAAGATGAGCGCCAGACCGATCAGGATCCGTCCGCCCTGGCGCACCCGTTTTCGAATGCCGCGCAGGAACATCCCGACACCGAGCAACATGAGCACCGCAATAAGCCAAGTTTGCCGCGCCAGAAGCAGCTTGGCCACCAGCGCCGAGCCAAGATCCGCCCCGAGCAGGATCGCGAGCCCCGCTGCCACCGCGATCCCGCCAGAGGCCACGAAACTGGCGGTGAGAATGGCAACGGCGGTCGAACTTTGCAGCGCCATGGCCGAGGCGGCGCCGGTCACGGCGGCCAAAAGGCGGCTCTGCCCGGAGCGCCGGAGCCAGAGACGCAACTGCGCTGAGAAGGCGCGCTCTACCCCCGTGCGCACCAGGCGCACCGACCAGATCAGAAGTGCCGCCGCCCCCGCGATCTGGAGGAAAAACAAGGTCAGATTTGGGGAGTCCAAGATCGCGATCCAGTCAATTCAAAAACGGGCCCGAGGCCGCACAGAATGCCGCGCCCGCCTGGGCGATGCAAGGGGCTCGGGGCTGCAGCTGTCCGATTGTAACAGTTTTATGAATGAAAAATGACATTCAATGCCGGGTGTCGCAGGGACATCTGGCGATCTGGCAGGGGGTCTGTGCAAGCCCCGCACCGCATTATCCGTTTGATTCTTGCCGGACTGCTTTGCACAGTGATCAGGCGCGCCGAGAGTTGCGCGCGTGCCAGAGGCGCAGGACGATGACGCAAACACCTTCCAATCTCTTTTATCATGGGCGTGACCGCAAGCCGGTGCTCGATCACGCGCGCGGCGTCTATATGTGGGACAAAAGCGGCAAGCGCTATCTCGACGGCTCAAGCGGTGCCATGGTCTGCAATATCGGCCATTCCAACGAGAATGTGCTCGACGCGATGCGGCGGCAGATGGAGCGATCCACCTTCGGCTACCGGCTGCATTTCGAGACCGAGGCGTCCGAGAAACTCGCTGCCAGGACCGCCGCGCTCTGCCCGAAAGGATTGAACCGGGTGTTCTTCGTTTCGGGCGGGTCCGAGGCGGTGGAATCGGCGCTGAAGCTGGCGCGGCAATACGCGCTGGCGGTGGGCGAGGGGGCGCGGTGGAAGGTGATCTCGCGCAGTCCGAGTTATCACGGCTGCACGCTGGGGGCGCTCGCGATCACGTCCTATGCGCCGCTGACAGAGCCCTTTGCCCCGATGATGCAGGCCATGCCCAAGATCCCGAGCCCCCGCGCCTATCTCGACGGGCTCGACCCCGAGGACGAGGCAACGGGGCATCACTATGCCGACATGCTGGAGGCAAAGATCCTCGACGAAGGACCAGAGAGCGTGCTGGCCTTCATCGTCGAACCCATCGGCGGCGCCTCGACCGGCGCGCTGGTGCCGCCAAAGGGCTATATGGAGCGGGTGCAGGAGATTTGCCGCAGATATGGCGTTCTGTTCATTCTGGATGAGGTGATGACCGGGGCGGGACGGACCGGGGCGTTTCTGGCCGCGGAGCACTGGAACCTTGCCCCGGATATCATCGCCCTATCCAAGGGCTTTGCCGCAGGCTATATGCCCCTGGGCGCGATGGTGGCGCATGAGCGGTTGGTCGAGCCGGTTCTGGACGCGGGCGGGTTCCAGCATGGATTCACCTATGCCGGCAATCCGCTGGCCTGCGCGACGGGATGCGCGGTGCTCGACGAGATCGAGCGGCTGGGGCTGGTGGATAACGCCGCGCGGATGGGCGAGAGACTGCAAGAGCGGTTGCGCGGGCTGATGCAGGGCTATGCGATCATCGGCGATGTGCGCGGCAAGGGGCTGTTGACGGCGTTTGAATTCATGGCCGATCGCGGCACCAAGGCGCCGCTGCCCAAGGGCTTGCGCGCCTTTGACCGGTTTGTGCAGATTGCCTATGCCAAGGGGCTGATCGTCTATGCGCGGCGCACGCGCGACGGGGTGGAGGGCGATCACATCATCGTCGCGCCGCCGATGATCGTGACCGAGGCGCATCTCGACGAGATCACCGAGATGCTGGATGCGTCGCTTGAGGAATTTACCGCCGAGATCCGCCCCGCGCTGGACCGGGCGGTGTGAGGGCGAATGCGCGAGATCATCATCACCTGCGCGCTGACGGGATCGATTCACACGCCCTCGATGTCGCCCTATCTGCCGGTCACGGCGGACGAGATCACCGCTGCGGGGATCAGGGCGGCAGAGGCGGGGGCGGCGATCCTGCATCTGCATGCGCGCGATCCCGAGACCGGGCGCCCGTCGGCCGATCCCGCGCATTTTCGGGCCTTCCTGCCGCTCCTCAAGCAGGGCTGCGATGCGGTCTTGAACCTCTCGACCGGGGGCAGCGCGGTGATGAGCCTTGAGCAGCGGCTGGCCGCCCCGAAAGAGGCAGCGCCGGAAATGGCCTCGCTCAACATGGGAACGATGAATTTCGCGCTCTACCCGATGGCCGAACGGATCACCGACTGGCGGCATGACTGGGAAAAGCCCTTTCTCGAAGGCTCAGACGATCTGGTGTTCAAGAACACGCCGCGCGACATCGCCCGCATCCTGACCGAGCTGGGCCAGGAGCGCGGCGCGCGGTTCGAGTTCGAATGCTACGATCTGAGCCATCTCTATATGCTGCGGCACTTTGCCGACCGTGGATTGATCCGCGCGCCCTATTTCATTCAGTTCGTCTTTGGTGTGCTGGGCGGGATGGGGGCGGACCCGGAGAACCTGACGCATATGGTGCGGATCGCGGACAAGCTCTTTGGCGGCGATTACATGTTCTCGGTTCTGGCTGCCGGGCGGCATCAGATGCCGATGGCGGCGATGGCGGCGGCGATGGGCGGGCATGTGCGCGTCGGGCTTGAGGACAGCCTGATGATCGCGCGCGGGCAGCTCGCGCGCTCGAATGCCGAACAGGTGGAGAAGGTGCGCGGTATTGTCGAGGCTCTGGGGCGCGAGGTCGCGAGCCCGCAACAAGCACGCGAATTGCTGCGCCTCAAGGGTGCCGCGCGGACGGCCTTCTGAGCCATGGCGCTGGTGTTTCGCCCGGTCGAGACAGAGGCAGATCTGGCGCTGCTGGATCACGCCCTGCGGCGGCTCAGCGTCGATCTGGGCGATACGCATGGCGCCGGGCTGGACGCGCTGCGGGTTGGTCTGATGGGGGATGTTCCGGCGGCCTATGGCCTGCTGATGCTGGACGAGGGCCTGCTGGGTGCGGCGCTCTATGGCCCGGTGTTCTCGACCGTGCGTGGCGCGGCGGGGGTCTATGTCTCGGATCTCTGGGTGGATCAGACGGTGCGGGGGCGGGGTCTGGGCCGTGCGGTGCTGGCAGAGGTGGCGCGGCGTGCGGGCGGGCTCTGGCGCGCAGAATGGATGACCTTGGCAGTCTATGCGCACAGCACCGGGCCGCGCCGGTTTTACGAGCGGTTGGGTTTTGAGGCGCAGAACGCCACGACCATGCGGCTTGCCGGCGCAATGATGCAGAGACTGAAGGGAGAGAACGGATGAAGGCGATCTTTGACGACCGGCAATGGCAACATGATCCCAAGCATTTCATGGCCAACGGGGTGATCAAGCCCTGCCCCGAACAGCCCGAGCGCATCTCGCGGCTGATGGAAGGTGCAAAGGCGGCGGACTGTTCCGTTGTCGCGCCGGACGATGCCGGGCTGGGTCCGATTGCGGCGCTCCATTCGCCCGAATATGTGACCTTTCTGCGCAGCATCTACAGCCGCTGGCAGCGGATCGAGGGGGCGGGGGCAGAGGTGATCCCGAACGTCCACCCTGCCAACCGCAGCGACGGCTATCCCAGATCCGCCGTGGGCCAGGCGGGATATCATCAGGCTGACACCGCCTGCCCGATTGGTGCAAACACATGGGAGGCGGCCTATTGGTCGGCGCAGACGGCTGTCACCGGGGCGGATCTGCTGGCGGGCGGCGCACGGGGGGCCTATGCGCTTTGTCGTCCGCCGGGGCACCATGCCTTTGGCGATCTGGCGGGGGGGTTCTGTTTTCTCAACAATGCGGCGATCGCGGCAGAGCGGTTGCGGGGGCGCGGCCTGCGCGTGGCCATCCTTGATGTGGATGTGCATCACGGCAATGGCACCCAAGGGATCTTTTATGACCGCGACGATGTGCTGACCGTTTCGATCCATGCCGACCCGGCGCGGTTCTACCCGTTCTTCTGGGGTCATGCCGAGGAACGCGGGACGGGGCGCGGACGGGGCTATAACCTCAACCTGCCGCTGGCGCGGGGCACCGGGGATGACGCCTATCTGAAGGTGCTTGACCGGGCGCTGGAACGGGTGGTGAATTTTGGCGCCGACGCGGTGGTGATTGCCCTTGGTCTTGACGCCTATGAAGGCGATCCGTTTCAGGGGTTCGCGATCACCACGCCGGGATTTGCCCGGATCGGGGCGGCGATTGCCGGGCTTGGGATTCCAGCGCTTTTCGTGCAGGAAGGCGGGTATCTATGCGCCGAACTGGGGCAGAACCTGACGGCCGTGCTGACCGGGTTCGAGGGCGCGTAGGCACGCCCCACACCGCTGGATTACGCCTGAGCCTTGGCGCTGAGTGAGGCGAACTTGCTCAGCAGGTGCTCTTTCATCAGGCGACCGGTCTTGTTCGCCTTGCGCGCGCAGAGGGCTTGGGTAATGGCCTCGTGCTCCTCGATCGCGGCGCGCCAGCGGGCCGGGGTCAGGTTGGCCTGATAGCGGGCGCGCTGGACGCGAAAGGCCAGCAATTCATGCGATTTCAGCAGCGTCTCGTTGCCCGCCGCCATGAGGATGGCCTTGTGGATTGCCTGATTGATGCGGAAATACGTGGGACGGTCGGATTGATCATAAGAGCGCCGCAGATGCCTGGTCATGTCACCGATGGAGCGCAGCGCCTCGTCGCTGGCATTCTGAGCGGCGAGTTCCCCGGCCAGCCCCTCGAGCGCGGCGAGGACATGAAAGACCTCTGCCATCTCTGCGGGGCTTTGGCGGGGAATGACCGCGCCGCGATGGGGGATGAGCTCGAGCAGACCCTCGTTGGCCAGCACCTTGAGCGCCTCGCGCAGGGGTGTGCGGGAGACGCCGAATTGCTCGGTCAGCAGCTTTTCATTGATCTTTTCGCCGGCCTGCAACTGGCCCTCGAAGATCATCTGGCGCAAGCGGTTCGTGATCTCTACCGCGAGCGCCGTGCGCCCGATCGGGTCTGGGGTGAGAACAGTCATGGGGGCCTCTGCGGTTTTATCCATCCTTGCGGCCTTCCTTTACAGCATTTTCCGACGCTCTGTCGAAGATTTCTGCGATATGGTGTGGTTTGCGCCCCGTTCCATCCACGATCTGGTGGCGGCAGGAGGTGCCGTTGGCGATGATCAGGTCGTCAGGCGCGGCGGCGCGGATGGCGGGCAGGAGAGACAGGTCGGCCATTTTCAGCGAGACATCATACGTCTCCGCCTGATAGCCAAAGGCCCCCGCCATGCCGCAGCAACTGCTTTCGATGGTCCGGGCGTCAAGGCCGGGGATGAGGGCGAGGGCCGCGCTCATCTCGCCCATCACGCCCGCCGCCTTTTGATGGCAATGGCCGTGGATATGGGCGATTTGGGCGAGGCTGGTCATCGGCAGATCGAGACGGCCTGCGCGCGCCTCTCGGGCGATGAATTCCTCGAAGAGAAAGGCGTTCTGCGAAAGCAGGCGCGCCTCCTCGCCCGGCAGGAGCGTCAGAAACTCGTCGCGCAGCGTCAGGAGGCAGGACGGCTCCAGCCCGACCACCGGCACGCCCGCGCGGATCTGCGGCAAGAGCGCATCCAGCGTGCGCCGCGCCTCGGCGCGCGCCTTGTCGATCATGCCTGCCGCAAGGTAGGTGCGGCCACAGCAGAGCGGGCGACCGGGGGACGGCGCGGTCATCACCTCGTAGCCTGCGCGGATCAGCACGCGCAGGGCGGCGCGGGGGATCTCGGGCTCCATCCAGCGGTTGAACGTGTCGGTAAAGAGGATGACCCGCCCCGCCTTGCCCGAGCCATGGGCGCGCCTGACCTCTGCATCCCTGAAGAAATCCCGGCGAAAGATCGGCAGGGACCGGGCGCGCGCGAGGCCAAGCAGGCGCTCGCCAAGCGCGGCGAGGACCGGAACGCGGTTGCGCAGGGCGATCATCCCGCGCAGCGCCACGGCGGTCCGGGCATAGCGCGGCATCTCGGCGATCAGCCGTTCGCGGGTGCCGTAGCCCAGTTTTTGCCCACGCTGCCAGAGCACCTCGGTTTTCATCCGGGCCATGTCCACGCCGGTGGGACATTCGCGCTTGCACGCCTTGCAACCGACGCAGAGTTTCATCGTGGCGGCCATTTCGTCGGAGAAAAGCGCATCCTTGCCGAGCCGGCCAGTGAGCGCCAATCGCAGCGTGTTGGCGCGGCCCCGCGTCACGTCACGCTCGTCACGGGTCACGCGGTAGCTGGGACACATCGCGCCACCCGCCAGCTTGCGGCAGGCGCCGTTGTTGTTGCACATCTCGACCGCGCCCTGAAAGCCGCCCCCCGTGCCGGACCATTGGGACCAGTCGTGCCCGGTTTTCAGATCGTCGAACGCATAGCCCGGTGGATAGCGCATCAGGCTGCGGTCATCCATTTTCGGGGCATGGACGATCTTGCCGGGGTTGAGGCGCGCGGCGGGGTCAAAGGCCGCCTTGACCTCTTCAAACGCCTTTAGGATGCGCGGCCCGAACATGGCGCCGTGAAACTCCGAGCGCACGATGCCATCGCCATGCTCGCCCGAATGCGAGCCCTTGTACTCGCGCACCATGGCAAAGGCCGCCTCGGCGATCTCGCGCATGGCGCGCACGTCCTTATCGAGCTTGAGATTGAGCACCGGGCGGACGTGCAGGCAGCCCTCGGAGGCGTGCGCATACCATGTGCCGGTCGTCCCGTGCGCGCGAAACACCTCTGTCAGCCGGTCGGTGTAATCCGCCAGATGATCGAGCGGCACGGCACAATCCTCGACAAAGGACACGGGCTTGCCCGCCTCCTTCATCGACATCATGATGTTGAGCCCGGCCTTGCGCAGCTCGCCGATCTCGGCGGCAAGCGCCATGTCCCGGATCTCGACCACGCCCCCCTCAAGGGCGCCACCCTTGCCGAAGCCATAGCCCAGATCGGAGAGGGTATCGTGGAGACGGCGGATGTTCTCATCGTTCTCGGGTGGGCTGTCGGCAAACTCGACCAAGAGCAGGGCGGCGGGCGCGCCGCGCACGAATTGCTCCAGCGTTCTGGCGTAGAGCGGGATGGCGCGGGCGAGGTCGATCATCGTCGCATCGACCAGTTCGACCGAGGTCGGCCCAAGCGCCACCAGCGGCTTTGCGGCCTCCATCGCGGCGCGAAAGGTGGGAAAGTGGCAGACGCCCAGCACGCGAGTCTTTGACGGCAGCGGCGAGAGCCTGATCTCGATCGCGGTCGAGATCGCGAGCGTGCCCTCCGACCCGATCAGCAGATGCGCGAGGTTAACGGGTGCGGCCCCCGGCACCAGCGCGTCGATGTTGTAGCCGCCCACCCGGCGCTGCACCTTGGGGAAGCGGGCGGCGATCTCCTCGGCCTCGCGCGCGCCCAGATCCAGCATCTGCCGCAGGAGTGTTTCTGGCACGCGGTTGCCCGATCCGGGACCGAATTCGAACAGTGTGCCATCGGCGAGAAGACCCGCGATCCGCTCGACATTGTCGCGCGTGGTGCCATAGCGCAGCGAGCGCGAGCCGCAGGAATTGTTGCCGACCATGCCGCCGATCGTGGCGCGCGAGGCGGTCGAGATATCGACGGGGAACCACAGCCCATGCGGCTTCAGGACGCGGTTGAGATCATCGAGAACGATGCCGGGTTCGACCACGGCGCGGCGGCCCTCGACATCAAGCTCGAGAATCCGGTTGAGGTATTTCGAGCAATCGACGATCAGCCCGGAATTCACCGTCTGCCCGCATTGCGACGTGCCGCCGCCGCGCATCGTGAGCGGGATGTCCGCGTCGCGGGCGGCCAGAAGGGCCACCGCTATGTCACCGGGCGCCTTGGGGATGATCACGCCCGCAGGCATCATCTGGTAGATCGACGCATCGGTGGCATAACGCCCGCATGAAAAGGAATCAAAGCGCGTCTCGCCTTGCAGGTCGCGCGCAAGGCGCTCTTGAATTGCGACGTCCAGCATGTGGCCTTGGTCCCGGCAAGGATTGAAATTGATCTTGACATAATATTGAATTCAGAATTCAATTCAACATAATTCAGTTATCGAGAAACGCGAGATACTTGGAGATTTGGGAGAAATCGCGATGACAGCCGGACGCCACTTTTTGCAGATTCCCGGTCCGACAAACGTGCCGGATCGTATCCTTCGGGCAATGGATTATCCGACAATGGATCATCGCGGTCCAGCCTTTGCCGAGGTCGGTCACAAGGCGCTGGACGGCATGAAGAGCATTTTCAGGACCAAGGCGCGCGTGGTGATCTACCCTTCCTCGGGCACCGGGGCCTGGGAGGCGGCGCTCGTCAATACGCTCTCGCCGGGCGATACGGTGTTGATGTATGAGACCGGACATTTCGCGACGCTGTGGAAATCTCTGGCGCAGAAACTCGGGCTCAGCCCGGTCTTTATCGAAGGCGACTGGCGCAGCGGCGCGGATGCGGCGGCGATCGAGGAGCGATTGCGCGCCGACAAGGGGCATGTGATCAAAGCGGTCTGCGTTGTCCATAACGAGACTTCGACCGGTTCTGTCACCGACATCGCGTCGGTGCGCCGTGCAATGGATGCCGCAAAGCATCCGGCGCTCTTGATGGTCGATACGATTTCCTCGCTCGCCTCGGTCGATTACCGGCATGACGAGTGGGGGGTGGACGTGACGGTGGCGGGGTCGCAAAAGGGACTCATGCTGCCGCCGGGGCTATCGTTCAACGCGGTGAGCGCCAAGGCGATGGCGGCCTCCGAAGGGGCCGGGCTGAAACGCTCTTACTGGAGTTGGGCCGAAATGGCGGGGCCGAATGACAAGGGCTATTTCCCCTACACGCCTGCGACCAACCTGCTCTATGGTCTCAACGCAGCGCTCGACATGCTGCATGAGGAGGGGCTTGAGAATGTCTTTGCCCGGCACAAGCGGCACGGCGCTGCGGCGCGCGCGGCGGTCGATGCCATGGGGCTTGAGGTGCTCTGCGCCAAGCCCGAGGACCGCTCACCCGTGCTGACGGCGGTGATGATGCCCGAGGGGCATTCGGCGGACAGGTTCCGTGCCGTAGCCTTGCGCAACTATGATATGTCGCTCGGCAACGGCCTGTCCAAGGTGGCGGACCGGGTGTTCCGGATCGGGCATCTTGGGGACTTCAATGATCTGATGCTGATCGGCACCCTTGCGGGCGTCGAAATGGGCCTGCGCGATGCGGGTGTGCCGCATCGGCAAGGTGGCGTTCAGGCTGCGATGGAGGTGTTGGGCCAGAAATTCGCCAGCGCCCGTGCTGCGGCCTGACGCCAGGAACGATCCCGGACGGGACCATGTTGAAGAGGAGCTCAACACCCGATGTCCGGACCCGGAACTTCAACAAGAGGGAGGAAGACCATGAAAAGGACACTGATTGCATCCGTCGTGGCGTCGTTCGTGGCGCTGCCCGCGATGGCGGCAGACATCACCATGCGGTTCGGCCATGTGGGAAAGCCCGGATCGCTCTTCGAGGCGACCGCGAACCACTTTGCCGGTTGCGTGGGAGAGAAATCCGGCGGCAAGATAGAGGTGCAGACCTTTGGCTCGTCGCAACTGGGCGATGACAAGGAACTGCTGCAAAAGCTCAAGCTGGCTCAGGTCGATTTCGCGCTGCCCTCGTCGGTGATGTCCTCTGTCGATGGGCTCTTTGGCGTATTCGAGATGCCCTACATCATCAAGGATCGTGACCATATGCGCCGGGTGCAGGAGGCGCTGATGGACAAGTTTCAGACCGCCGCCAACACCAAAGGCTATCATATCGTGGGCCTCGCCGAGAACGGCTTCCGCCATATCACCAACAACATCCGCCCGATCAATGTGCCCGAGGATCTCAAGGGCATCAAGCTGCGCACCCCGAGCGGCGAATGGCGCGTCAAGATGTTCCGCGAATATGGTGCCAATCCGACGCCGATGGAGTTTTCCGACGTGTTTGTCGCGTTGCAGACCGGCGCGATGGACGGACAGGAAAACCCCTATACCCAGATTACCTCGGCCAAGTTCCAGGAGGTGCAGAAATATCTGTCGATCACCGGCCATGTCTATACGCCGGCCTATATCCTGTCGTCGAAGAAGGGGTTTGACGGCCAGTCCGCCGATGTGCAGGCGGTCCTGACCGATTGTGCAGGCGAAACGCAGACCTTCACCTATGAGACCGCCGCCAAGATGGAATCCGAACTGCTCGACGTGATCAAGGCGGCGGGCGTCGCGGTCAACGAGGCCGACAAGGACGCGTTCATCGCCGCCTCCAAGCCGGTCTACAAGGCATTCGCGGCACAGGTCGAGGACGGTCAGGAGCTGATCGACGCGGTTCTGGCTCTTGGCGGGTCGAGCTGAGCAGCCTTTGGGCCGGCGGTTACTTTCGAGGGCCGCCGGACCTTCCCTGACACACCACTGCGGATAGGTCCCGGAGCAGCGCTTCCGGGTCGGTTCGATGCATCGGACGCGGGATCAGATGAACGCATTTCTCAAAAGCACCAACCTGGCCGCGAGCCGGATTCTGGAAGGGGTCACGGTCATTCTGATGGTCGTTCTGACCCTCATCGTGATTGTCGCGGTCCTTGCCCGCCTGATGGGGCAGAGTTTTTCGTGGTATGACGAAGTGGCGGCGATCATGCTTGCGTGGATCACCTATTACGGCTCGGCGCTGGCGGCGCTGCACCGGAGGCATATCGGATTCGACACCGTGCTCTTGTCGATTTCACCCCGCTTCCGGATGATCGCGGTGCTTGCCGCCGAAGCGCTGGTCTTGCTGTTTTTCGGCCTCATGGCCTGGGCCGGTTTCGAGGTTCTGTCGGTGCTGGAGGGCGACCGGCTGACCTCGCTCACCTGGGTGCCGGTGCAATTCACCCAATCGGTGATCCCCATCGGGGCCATCCTCTTCATGATCTGCCAATTGCTGAGTCTGCCGGACTATTGGAGCAAGACCGCCCGTGGCGTTTCGCTCGAACATGCCGAAATCGAGGAAGAGGTCGAAACCGAACTCGAAAAGAACAAGGAGCGCCTGTGATGCTGATGCTGGGTATTTTCATAGCCCTCGTCGCGATGATCTGCATCAACGTGCCGATTGCCGTCGCGCTTGCCCTTGCCGGGGTGCTGGGCCTGGTTGCCACCGAAGGGCCAAGCAGCCTCGTGACCGTCGCGCTGGACATGTATGGCGGCGCGACCAAATTTTCGCTGATCGCGATCCCGATGTTCGTTCTGGCGGGGGCGATCATGAACGCGGGCGGTATCACCGACCGGCTGATCAATTTCGTCTCGGCCCTCATCGGCTTTGTCCGGGGTGGCCTTGCCATGGTCAATATCGGGGTCTCGCTGTTTTTCGCCGAAATTTCGGGCTCGGCGGTGGCGGATGTGGCCGCCATGGGCTCGATCCTCATTCCGCAGATGAAGAAACGCGGCTATTCCAAGGAGTTTTCGGCTGCCGTCACCTCGTCCTCGGCGTCGCTTGCGATCATCATTCCGCCGTCGATCCCGATGATCCTCTATGCGGCCTCGTCCAATACCTCGGTCGAGCAACTCTTTGTCGCCGGGGTCGTGCCGGGTCTTTTGGGAGCGGCGGGCCTGATGCTGGTGGCCTATATCTTTGCCCGCCGCTACAACCTGCCCACCGAAGAGGCGTTCAACATGCCGCGTGTGCGCGAAACCTTCATGGATGCGTTGCCGGCGTTCTTCTTGCCGGTGATCATCCTTGGCGGCATCTTTGGCGGCTATGTCACCGCGACCGAGGCGGCGGGGCTGGCGGTGATCGCGGCCATCGTCGTCTCGGCCTGGTATCGCCAGGTGGATTTCCGGCATTTGTGGCGCGCCATGCTGGACGGCGGCATTCAGACGGCGGTGGTGATGCTGCTGGTTGCGGCCTCGGTGCTGATGGGCGGGTTCCTGACGCGGGCGCAGATCCCGCAGCAGTTGGCCCAAGGCATCCTCGACATCACCAATCAGCAATGGGCGATCCTGCTCATTCTCAACTTTTTCTTTCTGGTGATCGGGTTCTTTCTGCACTCAGCAGCGGCAATCATTCTGGTGATCCCGATCGTCATGCCGCTGATCACGGCGGCGGGGATCGACCCGGTGCATTTCGGTCTGGTGGTGACGCTGAACCTCGCCATCGGCCAGCAGACGCCACCGGTGGCCTCTGTCCTGATCACCGCCTGCGCGGTGGCGCGGGCGAATATCTGGGAGGTGTCCAAGGTCAATATCTGGTTCGTCATGGTGCTATTGGCCGTGCTGATGCTATGCACCTATGTGCCGTCGGTGCCGCTCTTTCTTGTTGAATATTTCTACCGCTAGGGGGCGCGTATGTCCGAGATCCTGTCCGAGGTCCGAGGGCATACCCTCTGGATCACCTTCAACCGGCCAGAGGCGCGCAATGCGCTGACCTTTGCGATGTATGAAGGGCTGGCCACGCTCTGCCGCGAGGTGCCGACCGATGGCAGCCTGCGCGCCGTGGTCATCCATGGCGCGGGCGGCAAGGCGTTCGCGGCGGGCACCGACATGACGCAGTTTCGCGCCTTTGAGCGGGCGCAGGACGCGCTGGATTACGAGGCCCGGATCGAGGGCGTGCTGGAGGCGGTCGAGCGGTGCCCGCTGCCCACGGTGGCGGCGATCAACGGGGCCTGCACCGGCGGCGGGGCAGCCATCGCGGCGGTCTGTGACATCCGTATTGCCGCCGCCAATCTCAGGTTCGGCTTTCCCATCGCCCGCACCCTTGGAAATTGCCTTGCCGCCGCCAATCTGGCGCGGCTCTCGTCGCTGATCGGGGCGGGACGGGTGCGCGAGATGATCTTTACCGCCCGGTTGATCGGGGCTGTCGAGGCGCAGGGCTGTGGCCTCATCTCTGAGGTGCTGGAGGATGAGTCGGCGCTGATGGACCGCGCGACCGCGTTGGCCGATACGCTGGCGCAGATGGCCCCCCTCACCCTGCGCGCCACCAAGGAGGCCATGCGCCGGGTCGCGGTGGCGACCCGCGTCGAGGACGCCGACCTGATCGAGATGTGTTACATGAGCCGCGATTTCCGCCACGGGATGGAGGCGTTCCTGGCCAAGCAGAAACCAGACTGGAGCGGGACATGAGCGGCAGCGGTCCGCTTGCGGGGATGAAGGTGATCGAGCTTGCCCATATCATGGCCGGGCCGGTCTGTGGCCTGATGCTGGCGGATATGGGCGCGGATGTGATCAAGGTGGAAAAACCCGACGGCGATGACAGCCGCCGGTTTCTGCCGCCCTCGATTCAAGGGGAATCCGCCGCCTACATGATGATGAACCGCAACAAGCGGGGCGTGGCGCTCAACCTCAAGGACGCGCAGGCGGTCGCGGTGCTGCACCGCCTTCTGGAAGAGGCCGACGTGGTGATCGAGAATTACCGCCTGGGCACGATGGAACGGCTCGGGCTGGGCTATGACGCGCTGCGCGCGATCAATCCGCGGCTGATCTATTGCGAGATCTCGGGGTTCGGGCGGACGGGGCCGTATGCAGAGCGCGGCGGGTTCGACCTCATTGCCCAAGGGATGTCGGGCTTGATGTCGATCACCGGCGAGGGGCCGGGGCGACCCCCGGTCAAGACCGGCCCGCCGGTGTCGGACATCACCGCCGGGATCGTCGCGGCGATGGGCGTTTCGGCAGCCTACGCGCATATGTTGCAAACCGGACAGGGGCAAAGGGTGGATACCTCGCTTTTCGAGGCGGCGATCACGCAGACCTATTGGCAATCGGCGATTGCCTTTGCCACCGGGATCGCCCCCGGCCCGATGGGATCGGCGCATCCGATCAACGCCCCTTATCAGGCGTTTCAGACCGCCGATGGCTGGATCAATGTGGGGGCGGCCAATCAACGCAACTGGCTGCGGTTTCTCGACGTGATCGGCGCGCCGGAGCTGAACGACGATCCGCGCTTTGGCTCCAATCACGACCGGATGGAGCATCTGGCAGAGCTGGCGGAGATCCTGACCGGCCATCTGCGGCACGAGACAAGCCAGGTCTGGCTGAACCGGATGGAGGCAGCGGGGCTGCCCGCCGGGCCGGTGCTCGACATTCTTGAAATGCAGGCCGACCCGCAGACGCGGGCGCGCGGGATGATCGCCGAGGTGGATCATCCGGTCGCCGGGCCGGTGAGGACATTGGGGCATCCAATCAACTTCAGCGAGACACCCGCTACCATCCGCCGCGCCGCGCCGCTGTTGGGGCAGCATAGCCGCGAGGTGCTGCTTGAGGCGGGCTATGAGGCGGCGGCGATTGACGCCATGGTCGCTTGTGGCGCGGTGATCGCAGCATGAGCGATCCGCTTGTGACGCAGCTTCTGGCGGCGCGGCAGGGGGGCGAGAGATTGCCCGGCACGGCGGGTGACGGGCTGACGCGGGAACGGATTTTTGCGGTGCAAGAGGCCGTTGTGGCACGGCTCGGTCCGGTCGGCGGATTCAAGGTCGCCTGCCCGCCGGGTGCCGCCATCATCATTGCGCCGATCATGGCGCGCGACATTTACCCAAGCCCTGCCGTCATCGACGTGCCGGCAGCAGAGGAGGTCGGCGTCGAACTGGAATATGCCTTTCGACTGATCGCGCCGGTGCCAGACATCGGCGCTTCTGATTTCGAGGCACAGTTGCGCGGCGCCATCGAACTTCTGCCTGCCTTTGAACTCGTGCGGAGTCGTCTGGCGGATCCCAAGGGGGCCGGTGCCGCGCTCAAGATGCTGGACAATCAGTTGAATGGCGCGGTGGTGCTGGGCGCGCCCTGTCGCGACTGGCAGCAGATCGACGTTACCCGTGCAAACGCAGGGCTGATCCTCGGCGATGACATCGTTCTCGATGGCGCGGCGCGAGTTCCCGGTGGTGATGCCTTTGCCACGCTCTGTGCGCTGGTGCGGGCCCTGGGCGATCATTGCGGCGGATTGCGGCCGGGCCATGTGGTGATCACCGGCTCGCTCAACGGGTTGCCTTGGGTCACGCCGCCGATCACGGCAGAGGCGGTGATCGACGGGCTGGGCGCGGTGTCGATGCGGTTGCGCGCGACATGAGCCGCCCGACACGGGACCGATTGACGCGCGCCCGGAACCTGCTACCACGCGGCCCATGCTGAGCGTCTTTTTCCAGACCCTACCGTTCTTTCTGATCATCGGGCTGGGCTATGGCGCGGGACGGTCGGGGTTTTTCCCCGAAGCGGCGACCGCATGGCTCACGCGATTCATTTTCTACTTTGCGCTCTCGGCCATGCTGTTCCGGTTTTCCGCCAACCTGACGCTGGCCGAGGTGTTCGACGGGGTCTTTGTGCTGGCCTATCTCTCGGCCACGGGATTCGTCTACGCGATTGCCACGCTGGTGGCGCTGATCCGGCGAATCAGTCTGCCAGAGATGGCGATCGAGGCGCAATGCGCGGTGATCGGCAATGTGGGCTTTCTGGGCGTGCCGATGCTGGCGATGCTGTTGGGCGAGGCGGCGGTTGGTCCGGTGATGCTGGTGCTGGCGGTCGATCTGATCGTGTTCGGCTCCCTGGTGGTGATCCTGATCACCGGCGCACGGGACGGGCGGATGAGCCTCGGGATCTTTCGCAGCGTTGCCGCAGGCTTGCTGAAGAACCCGATGATCGTCTCGATCGTTCTGGGGCTGGCATGGTCAGGGCTGCGGCTTCCCATTCCCGAGCCGATGAACGAGTTCCTGCGGATCCTCGGGAATGCCGCAACGCCCGGCGCGCTCTTTGCCATCGGGGCCTCGCTGGCGTCGAAATCGGCAGAGCGGCCCACTGTGGCGGGCTGGCTGTCGCTGTGCAAGCTGGTGCTGCATCCCGGCGCGGTGTCGATTGCCGTGCTGGTGCTGTTCCCGGTCGATCCCTATGCGGGCGCGGTGATGATCGCGGCGGCAAGCCTGCCGGTGGCAGGCAATGTGTTTATCCTCGCGCAGCATTATGGAGTCGCGCCGAGGCGGGTGTCGTCCTCGATCCTGATCTCGACCATCGGGGCGATCGTGACGGTGTCGCTTGTGATCGGCTGGGTGCGCGGGCTCTACTGAATGATCATCGACAGGACAGAGGAGAGGGAAATGAAGACGGTCTCGGAAAATACCTGTTTCGGCGGCGTGCAAGGGGTCTATTCCCATGCGTCAGAGGCCTGTGGCTGTGACATGACCTTTGGCCTGTTCCTGCCCGCCGAGGCCCGCGATGGCCCGGTGCCGGTGCTGTGGTATCTGTCGGGTCTGACCTGCACGCATGAGAATGCGATGGTCAAGGCGGGCGCGCAGGGCTGGGCCGCCGAACAGGGCATCGCTCTGGTCTTTCCCGATACGTCGCCCCGGGGCGCAGGCGTGGCCGATGATGCGTCCTATGATCTGGGACAGGGCGCCGGGTTCTACGTGAACGCGACAGAGGCGCCGTGGGCACCGCATTTCCAGATGTGGGATTACGTGGCCGAGGAATTGCCCGCACTCATCGGCGCGCAGTTCGCCGTAGACATGGACCGGCAGGCGATCACCGGCCATTCGATGGGCGGGCATGGCGCGCTGACGCTGGCGATGACGCTGCCGGGGCGGTTCCGCTCGGTCTCGGCCTTCGCGCCGATTTGCAACCCGGTGCAGAGCGATTGGGGCCGCAAGCAGTTCGCGGCCTATCTGGGCGCGGATGAGGGCGCATGGGCATCGCATGACGCGAGCCTCTTGATGGCCGCGCGCGGCTTTGACGGGCCGGTGCTGATCGATATCGGCACGAAGGATCAGTTTATTGAGTTGCTACGACCGGAAACGCTGGCGCAGGCCATGGCCGAGCGACGGCAGGAGGGCACGTTGCGGATGCAGAAAGGCTATGACCACAGCTATTTCTTCAT